>OLPK01000136.1_pt1 | contig 91672 bp, 70 predicted proteins | sample 1672261 | NCBI WGS metagenome assembly OLPK01 (sample SAMEA3136665, study PRJEB25190) | human gut metagenome
CAATCGTTTTACCGTCAATAATTTTTGCTGCCATCAGAGAGAGGATTCCATCTGTATCTTTACGAAAGGGGGATGAGGATATTTTGTCAGAAGCGGGCCTCGCTGTCAGTCCTCGTTTGCGGTTTTATCCTGTCTGGGGCGAATTTAGCCTGTTTTGACCCTGCTCAGCTCAGGGGTATTGGTGTGTTGCGCCTGGCCACTAAGTGAATTTTCGCGCGCATGAGCCCCGGTGGTATGCTTCTTGTACAGTTGCTGAGGGATATTTCGCCAGCATCGTATAAGCCCCGCAGTTTCCTGGCAAAATGGATTGACTCAACGGACGTGGACCGTATAATTCCAGGCGTTTCACTCCGCGAAGCACTCGCTTCTCAGGGCGCCCTTAGCTCAGCTGGATAGAGCAACGGCCTTCTAAGCCGTAGGTCACAGGTTCGAATCCTGTAGGGCGTGCCATTCAATATCAGCTTCTTATCCTCTTGCTGCTTTTTCGTACCGGACACCATTTCCCTATCCTGTAACCTGGCTGTGCTATTGCGGTTGAAAAACATATTTCAACTACGTGTTAATACATTCGTTATTTGCCCCTGCCGTCTATTTTGCTGCGCAAAAGTCATTATCCTAAAAACGATCCTCATTCATTATTTCATGTTCACATACCGTAAGTTTCATGCTTAAATCCGCGCAAAATATAATGGAATATTTTTTGCACTGTACGTTGAGTAATAACGAGAACACGGATGAAATCTCTGTATTTGGCTCTGGGGCTAATGACGCTGAGCCTGGCCACCCGGGCCGCTTTTTTATCACCAGCCGATCGCGACAGCGTTGAGCAACAGCAGCAGCAATTATTGCGTCAAAACCAGCAGCAACGCGAATCGCTGGAGCGTGCCACGCCCAGCCTTCGCGCGGCGATGCCCGAGCGGCCTGAAACGTCTTCAGGCCCCTGCTTCACCATCCATCACATCGCATTAGATGGCGCGACGCTTATCGACTCGCGTAAGCAGCAAAAATTACTCCGCCCCTGGCTTGGGCAGTGCATGGATATGACGGGTATTACCAGACTCGTTAATATTATTTCTGACTGGTATATCAGTCGGGGATATATTACCAGCCGCGCTTTTCTGACCGAGCAGGATTTACGTTCGGGGGTATTACATCTGGCTATCCTTGAAGGAAAGCTGGAAAAAATCACCATGGATGGGGCGCCTGAACGCGAGTTAACAATGGCGTTTCCAGGTCTGGAAGGCCATATTCTTAACCTGCGTGATATCGAGCAGGGGATGGAGCAGATTAACCGTGCACGTGTGATACCCGTGCAAATTGAAATCCAGCCGGGCGAAAAACCTGGCGGCTCCATCGTTAACCTGACGGCGACAGCAGAGCGCCCACTTTTGTTGTCGATGAGCGTCGACAACAGCGGCCAGAAGAGTACAGGTAGCGGACAAATCAACGCGGGTTTAACAGGCAACAATCTTTTAGGGCTGGCCGATCGCTGGTTTGTCAGCGGCGGGCGCAGCAGCGCGTTTTCGAATGCCAAAGATGCGCAAAATGTTGCCGCAGGGGTCAGCATTCCTTACGGTTATACGCTGTTTGACTACAGCTACAGCTGGAATAATTACCTGAGTACACTCGATAACCACGGCTGGATCTGGCGTTCCAGCGGTGACACCGAAACCCACCGGCTAAACTTCTCACAGGTTCTCTTTCGCAATGGCGACCTGAAAACGGGTCTCTCCGCCGGACTGAGTTATCGGACCAACCACAATTATCTCGACGATGTTTTGCTGCAAAGCAGTAGCCGTAAGTTGACGACACTGCTGTTTGGCCTCAACCACACGCAAAAAATGTTTGCCGGGATTGCCACCTTCAACCCCACGTTTTCCCGCGGAATGCCGTGGTTTGGTGCCGAAAGTGACGGTAATAAACCGGGCGATTTGCCAAAAGCGGAATTCAGAAAATGGAGTCTGAGCGCCAGCTTTCAGCGCCCGTTGCTCAACGATCTCTGGTGGCTTAGCAGCCTTTACGGCCAGTGGTCTCCGGACCGCTTATATGGCAGCGAGCGCCTGACCTTAGGCGGGGAAAGCTCAGTACGTGGTTTTAAAGAACAGTACATTTCAGGGGACAATGGCGGTTACTGGCGTAATGAACTGAACTACGCGCTTTTTACGCTCCCCGCCATTGGGCAGGTCGGCGCTCTGGCCGCACTGGATGGCGGCTGGTTGCATGCTGACCGACTCGATCCCCGGGCCGCCGGAACCTTGTGGGGCGCAGCGGTAGGGTTCACCACGACGAATCGCTGGTTATCCACCTCTTTTACCGTGGCTGGTCCGCTGGCGTATCCGGACTGGCTTGGTCCCGATCGCCTCAATATCTACTACCGCGTTGCCGTGGCATTTTAAAGGATTATCGTCATGCATCAGCCTCCCATTCGCCTGTCATCGCGTCTGCTAAGTTACGTGATTAGCCTCCTGCTGATCGGGCAGCCGCTCCTGCCCGCCATTGGCGCAGCGATCAATCCCGAGGGCGCCACCGGTGTGGATAGTGCCGCAAATGGTGTGCCGGTCGTTAATATTGCCACCCCGAACGGCAGCGGGATCTCGCATAACCAGTTTAAGGATTACCACGTTGGCCAGGAGGGTTTAATCCTCAACAATGCGACCGGGAAGCTGAATCAGACCCAGCTCGGTGGCCTGATCCAGAACAACCCGAATCTGCAGGCCGGCAGGGAAGCGAAGGGCATCATTAACGAAGTGACCGGTGGTCATCGATCGCAGTTGAACGGGTACACCGAAGTCGCAGGCAAGGCGGCGAACGTGATGGTCGCCAACCCCTATGGCATCACCTGTAACGGCTGCGGCTTTATTAACACTCCCCAGGCAACCTTGACCACTGGCAAACCCGTGTTTGATGCGGCGGGAAATTTGCAGGCGCTGGAGGTCGCGAAGGGAACCATCTCCATTGAAGGCAAAGGCATTGACGCCAGCGGCAGCGATGCGTTGTCGATTATCTCCCGAGCGACGGAAGTGAATGCGGCGGTTCATGCCAGGGACTTATCGGTGATTGCCGGGGCTAACCGGGTGGATAGCCATGGCACTGTCACCCCGATGAGCGGAGAAGGTCAGCCCCCGACGCTGGCGGTGGATACCGGGGCGCTGGGCGGTATGTACGCCAATCGTATTCGTCTGGTGTCGAGCGAAAACGGCGTGGGGGTGAACCTCGGCGACCTGAACGCGCGTCAGGGCGATATCACCCTTGAAGCGAATGGCAGGCTTGCTTTGCGTCACTCACTGGCCAGCGGCGCGATCGCCGTTCGCGGCCAGCATATTGCGCTTACCGGCGATCACAAGGCCGGGGGCGCAATCACATTGCATAGTCAGAGCGATCTGGTATTGAGCAAAGGGTCCCTGACCAGCGATACCGATCTGCGGCTGACTGCGGGCGGTTCAATCACGCAAAGCAGTGAAAAACTGACCGCCGGACGGGATGTCTCATTGACGGCCAGCGCCATCCGCCAGGATAGCGACAGTCAAATCGATGCGGGTCGCCAGATCGCGCTGCGGGCTGGCGACAGCGTGACGAATGAGGGAAGAATGACGGCCACTGACGAGCTTTCGGTGACCGCGAAGACGCTGGCCCATCATGGCGCCTTGATCGCTGGCAACGCTATCTCCCTTGATGCCGCCCGCCAGACGTTGAATGGCGCGATAAACGCCACCGGCGATATCACGGTATCGGGGGAGACAATCGCCACCAGCGCGGCATCGCAAATCCAGGGAAAACACCTGCATATTGCGGCGAAACAGGTTGATTTAAAAGGGACTCAGGCGGCGAAATCCGCTCTCACCGTGCGCGCCAGCGAAAAACTGACCCACAGTGGTAAAAGCAGTGCTGATACCCTGTCATTGCAAGCCCCGCAACTCAGCAATAGCGGTGTGGCCATCGCCTCCAGGCTGACCACGCAATCGCAGTCTCTCACCAACAATGGCTTGCTACAGGGCGAGGCTCAACTTTCTGTTACCAGCCAAACGTTGAATAACCAGCAGGACGGTACGCTCTATAGCGCGGCAAATCTGACGCTCGCTATCCCGGATATCCGCAATCGCGGGCTTATCACCAGCGACCGCGCGCTCACCCTGGCCAGCACGACCCTGATCAATCCAGGTGCCATCATCGCCGATACGTTAACGGTTAAAACCGTCACTTTATCCGATGACGGTCTGCTTCAGGGTAATCAGGCACTCACGCTCACCGGCGATTCGCTGGCTCAGGGGGCCACAGGACGTTGGCTGACCGCAGGGGATATGTCGCTCACCGCGACGACGCTAAACGCCGCAGGAGCCATACAAGGGCAGCAACTGCGTATTAATGCGCAGGACTGGCGGCAAAGTGGTTCTCTCCTGGCGACAGGCAATCTGGATGCCACCGTCAGCGGCGCATTGCGCAATGATGGCGACATCATGAGCCAGCGAGATTTTGTCCTGCGAACCTCCTCCCTGACAAACAGCGGCAAGCTCCTTGCCGCCGGCGATATGTCGTTAACGGGTGCCCTGTTCAACAACAATGGTTCGCTGCAGGCAAACCGGATCGCACTGACGCAGGAGACGATCGACAATCAAGGGACCGTTATCGGGCTTGATGCGCTCACGCTTAGCAGCAACGGAACCGTGGATAACCGCGGCGATCTGCTAAGCCAGGGCGACCTGACACTCTCCGCTGGCGATATCGCTAACCACGGACGGGTGCAGGGGAAAACCATCGTTATTGAGGGCGCGGACCTCAGTAATAGCGGCGCGATCCAGAGCGCGGTCGATCTGGCGTTAACGCTCAGCGGCGATCTGCAGGCGATTAACGGCAGTAAAATGACTGCCCTGAGGGATGTCCATATCAGCGGTCACGCGCTCAGTAATGAGGGGCTGGTGAGCGCCAGCACGCTGACGATAGAAGGTGACTCGCTGAGCAACAGCGGAGAGATTAGCGGGGTAAGCCATCTTGACGTATTGCTGAATGGCGATCTGCAGCAGCAGGGCAAATTGCTGACCGGGGGATCGCTTGTCCTCCATGCGCAAGACCTGAACAACAGCGGTCAGTTGCAGGGGGCGAATACGCAGATTAGCGTGGCTTCGCTCAGCAACAGCGGACGCCTGCAGGGGGACCGCAATCTGACGCTGATCTTGCTAAAAGCGCTCAACAACCAGGCCAACGGGACCATCCTCAGTCAGGGAGAGCTGACGCTGACGGCTTCTGCGCTCAGCAATCACGGCACGATCCAAAGCCATGGCGCAACCAGCCTCAACAGTACCTTATATGCCCGCAACGCCGGCAACATTGTCTCTGGCGGAGACCTGACGCTTTCCACCCCAGACTACAGCGGCAGCGGCTGGCTGCAGGCAACCCATCTCCTTCTGGACGCGGCGAAGATCGCCAACGCAGGCACGATGCTGGCGGCAAATCAGGCCACGCTGACGGGGAGCACGCTATTAAACAGCGGCACCGTTCAGGCCGCACAGTTAAGTGTCGACACCCGGACACTGGCCAACAGCGGCACCTTGTTCGGCAAGCAGAACCTGTTGCTTTACAGCGACAGCGTAAACAACGACGCGGGCAAACTCTTCAGCGGCGGCGATCTTCTGGCGAACGTCGCCTCCCTCAGCGGCGCGGGTCAGATAGTCGCCCTGGGTAATCTGACGCTGGCGCTGGTCAACAGCTGGATCGCTCAGGGAACTGTGGCCGCAAACAAACAGCTTGTCATCAGCAGCCAGAGCGATATCACCAACGCTGGCGCCTTACAGGGCAATGGCGTAACGCTGACCGCCGCCGGGCAGCTCATCAATAACGGTCAACTGGTAGCTGGCAACGGCAATACGGCATTGACCGGGCAACAGATTGCGATGAATGGGGAAGGTTCCCTGCAGGCGGGTGGGGACGTGAGCCTGACCAGCCTTGGCCATATCACGCTTGATGGCTTTACCGGTACGGCGGGAAACCTGGTGTTAACGGCCACCGGAACGATCCTCAACACCGCCTTGCTGTATGCGGGCCATAATCTCTCGCTGTTTGCCAACCGCATTCATAACCTGCACGGCGACATGCTGGCGGGCAATAACCTGGTGATGCAAAAAAACGCCAGCGGTGATGCCAACACCGAAGTGATTAACACCTCGGGAACGATTGAAACCACGCAGGGTGACATGACCATCAGCACCGGGTACTTGCTCAATCAGCGTGATGGGCTGGAGGTGAAGATCTCGCAGACTAGCGGCGAGCAGGCCATTCCGGGTCTCGGAGAGGCGATAATCGATGTCGATATCAGCCAGCTGGCTGACGGGACGTACGGCCTGAGCAGCTATTTGGCATCAAGCGAGTCAGGGGCATGTAACGGTCATGGCGCCTGCAGCTATCACAACTGGAACCAGCTCTATTATGCAATGTACGCCGAATCAGCACAGCAGAAGTTTATCGGCAGCCAGACGCGGACGGAGGTCACCAGCCGGGGCGGGGCAGCACGCCTTGCCGCGGGGAATAATCTACATATTAGCGCCAGCACACTGGAGAACGTTGCCAGCCATATTCTGGCAAATGGCGATATCGCGTTAACGGGAAATACGCTCAACAATCAGAGCTGGCAGGCCGGTACCGTCACTGACTGGTATATCTATCAGTACGACCCGCACCGCTATGGCTACAACATTGGCTTTGGCAAGGGCGCCGGCTACGCCGTTGCGCAGGGGGCGCCTTATCCCACGGATGACAATAACTATGAGGATGCGCAGCCCGAACGCTCTACCATTGGTTTTACCCTGGCCGGGCATGAATCCACGGCCGAACAGGGAGAAATTTACCGTTCGGTGATCCAGGCTGGCGGCAACGTCAGCGCCAGTTTCGCCAGCGACATCAGCAACACCAACAGCATCGCTAATGCGGATAAAATAAGCAACACGCTTGTCGCGCCTGACCTGAACACACCTTCAGCGCAACTCACTGACGACAGTGAGAGTATGCAGTCCCTCGCCGGGGCAGATACCACCGCCATCACCCGTCCGGACTGGAACGACACAACCGGTAGCGGCAGCCAGACCATCGGCAACGGTACGGCGCTCGTTCAGGAACCGCTGGGCGATAACTATCCACTGCCGTCCGGCATCAACGGCTATTTTGTCACGTCCGACGATCCGGACAGCCCATATCTGATCACGGTCAATCCGAAGCTCAATGGCCTGGGCCAGCTCGATCCGTCGCGGTTTGACGATCTGTATAAGCTGGCTGGCATGAATCCAGCCAGCGCGCCACGCGAGACGGGCAGCCAGTACACCGATGGCGACTCGTTCCTTGGCTCGTCATATATGCTGGATCGCCTGGGGCTTAACCCTGACAGCGATTATCGTTTTCTGGGCGATGCGGCGTTTGATACTCGGTATGTCAGCAACGTGGTGCTGAACCAGACCGGGTCACGCTATCTTGATGGCCTCGGCTCTGATCTCGATCAGATGCGTTATCTGATGGACAACGCGGCCGACGTGCAGACCTCGCTTGGCCTGACGTTTGGCGTGGCGCTCACCGCCGCACAGGTGGCGGCGCTCAATCGCAGCATTCTGTGGTGGGGGCCCGCAACGCTTAATGGTCGGACCGTGATGGTGCCGAAAGTTTACCTGTCGCCGAAGGACGTTAGCGTCCGGAACGGTAGCGTAATCAGCGGCAATACCGTGCAACTGGCAGGGGGCAATATCAGCAACAGCGGCAGTACGTTGCTGGCGCGAGACGGCCTTGCCATTGACAGCAGTAATAGCTTCAGCAACCTTAACGCCGGACTTATCCGCGCGGATGGCCGTCTTGACCTGAGCGCGTCGGGCGATATCAATAACATTGGTTCGACGATATCGGCGAAAACGCTGCAGCTGGTAAGCACCGGCGGTAGCATCAATAACGTCACCCGCACTGAGCAGTGGCGTGTTGGCGATGACAGCCGCTGGGGCAATATCCAGTTCAGTGGTACCGATAGCGAGCAAACGGCTGCCATTACTGCCAGCGACGGCCTGTATATGGCCGCGGCGAACACGATCAACATAACCGGAGCGACGGTGAGCGCCGGCGGCGATCTGGTGATGGAAGCCGGGAGTAACATCAATATTGCCGCCAACCAGTTCACCGAGAGTCGCAGCCAGTCTGGCTTCTGGGGCCAGAAACACAGTCGTTCCTCATCCACAACGTATCAGGGCAGCAGCATTACGGCGGGCGGTAACGCGATAATGCGGGCGGGCAACGATCTGAACGTGACGGCCAGCGCCATCAATGCGGGTCACACCGCGCAGCTGGTGGCGGCCAATGATCTGAACCTGAACGCGGCGGGTAACGAACAGAGCAGCCGCAAGGGTGGCAGCGAAAGCCATCAGAGCGGCGCAGAGCGCAGCACGGTGACCGCAGGCGACAAGGTGACGCTGGTGGCCGGGCGGGATGTGACCAGCCAGGCGGCGGGCATCGCAGCGGAAGGGAATGTCGGTATTCAGGCCGGACGCGATGTGAATCTGCGGGCGGAAACCACCACCGCAGGCAGTAGCAGTCATAGCGGTAAGAAAACCGTTATCGATGAATCCGTGCGCCAGCAGGGTACCGACATTGCCAGCGGCGGCAGCACTACGATTATTGCTGGACGCGACGTCAACGCCGAAGCGGCGCAGGTGACTGCCAGCGGGAATATCGCCCTGGCGGCGGGCCGCGATGTGAACCTGACCACGGCGACGGAAAGCGATTACCACTACAAGGAAGAGACGAAGACCAAAAAGGGGTTCCTGAGTAAGAAAACCACGCATACCATCGAAGAGGAGAGCGCCACCCGTGAAGCCGGTACGCTGTTAAGCGGAGATCAGGTTCAGGTGCTGGCAGAGAATAATCTTCTGCTGCAGGGCTCGGCGGTGGTGGCTGAGGGTGATGTCCAGCTCCACGCAGGTAATAATATCGATATCACGGCGGCGACCAATACCGATACCGCCTGGCGATTTAAAGAAGAGAAAAAATCCGGCCTGACGGGAACCGGGGGGATCGGGTTCTCTATCGGCAGCAGTCAAACCACGCACGAGCTGCGTGAAGCGGGCACCACCCAGAGCCAGAGTGCTTCCACGACGGGAAGTACGGGCGGTAGCGTGGTGATTTCTGCCGGTAAGCAGGCGCATATCGGTGGTTCAGATGTGGTTGCGGGCCGGGATATCCGCATCACCGGAGACAGCGTGGTGATTGACCCCGGGCACGATACCCGGACGGTCGACGAGAAGTTTGAGCAGAAATCCAGCGGGCTGACGGTGGCCCTGTCAGGCAGCGCAGGCGGTGCGGTGAACAATACGGTTTCCGCCGCGCAGAAGGCGAAAGAGGTCAGTGATGGCCGCCTGAGTGCGCTCCAGGGAACAAAAGCGGCGCTTTCCGGTATCCAGGCCGCCCAGGCCGTCGCGCTGGATGGGGCCAGAGGCGGCAGCGATAAGGACAATAACAATACGATTGGTATCAGCGCGTCGCTGGGTTCGCAGTCCTCTTCCTCCCGGTCACATTCGGAGCAGGTGACGACCAGCGGCAGCACCCTGAATGCCGGAAATAACCTCACTGTTACGGCAACGGGCGGCGACATCACGGTCGCGGGCGGCCAGGTGAAAGCCGGTAAGGATGTCACGCTGGATGCGTTCAGGGATGTGAACCTGACAGCGTCACAGGACACACAGCAGACTACCGGCAGCAACAAAAGCAGCGGCGGCAGTATTGGCGTCGGCGTGGGGGTGGGCTCCGGCGGAGCCGGTATCAGCATCTCGGCAAACGCCAGCAGCAGCAAAGGGCATGAGAGCGGCAACGGCACCAGGCAGAATGCAACCACGGTGGATGCCGGTCATCAGGTCATCATCAGTAGCGGACGGGATACCACCCTGGCCGGCGCGCAGGTCAGCGGTCACCAGGTGACGGCTGATGTCGGCCGCGACCTGACGATAACCAGCCTGCGGGACAGCGACCATTACGACAGCACACAGAGCAGCCTCAGCGGTGGCCTGGGTTACACCTTCGGCGCCGGGTCGTGGTCAGGGAGCCTGAATACCAGTCGTGACAAAATGACCAGTGACTGGTCTTCGGTGCAGGAGCAGAGCGGGATATTTGCCGGTCAGGGCGGCTTTGATGTCACTGTGGGCAGCCACACGCAGCTGAATGGCGGGGTGATTGCTGCCACAGGAAGCGCAGATAAAAACAGCCTCGATACCGGCACGCTGGGTTTCAGCGATATCCACAACCAGGCGGATTATAAGACGCAGCATCAGGGCGGCGGTATCAGCACCGGGGGCAGCATTGGCTCTCAGTTCGCCGGGAACATGACCAGCGCCCTGCTGGCGGGTGGCGGCAACAGCGGTCATGCGGAAGGTACGACGCAGTCGGCGGTATCCGAGGGGACTATCACCATCCGTGACAGGGAGAATCAGAAGCAGGATGTGGCTGACCTGAGTCGCGATGCGGAACACGCCAGCGGCAGTATCGGGCCGATATTTGACAAGGAGAAGGAGCAGCGGCGTCTGCAGGAAGTGCAGCTGACAGGGGAGATTGGCAGCCAGGCGGCAGATATTGCGCGCGCGCAGGGGCAAATAAACGCGCTGGAAGCGGCGCGCAAGGTTCATCCGGCAATGTCAGCGGAGCAGCTGAAAGAGACGCAGACGTACAAAGATGAACAGGCGAAATACGGCACGGGCAGCGATATCCAGCGGGGTATCCAGGCAGCGACTGCAGCGCTGCAGGGACTGGCGGGCGGTGATATCGCCGGGGCGCTGGCGGGGGCATCGGCGCCGGAGCTGGCGAATCTTATCGGTCACGGTTCAGGGCTGAGTGACGGTGCCGCGGTGGTGGCACACGCTATCCTGGGCGGTGCGGTGGCGGCGCTGCAGGGCAACAGTGCGGCGGCGGGCGCAGCGGGCGCGGCAGCAGGTGAACTGGCCGCGAGGGCGATTGCTGGTATGCTGTATCCGGGCGTGACGGACTTGTCCACGCTGACGGAAGCACAGAAGCAGACGGTCAGTACGCTGGCCACTATTTCAGCAGGGATGGCAGGCGGTCTGGCCGGGGACAGTACGGCGTCAGCGGTGGCGGGCGCGCAGGGCGGGAAGAACGCGGTTGAGAATAACTCGTTGGCGGGCGAACAGGCTCGTGCAACAGTAAAACAGGCTGCTGAATCCCTGAAAAATCAGGTCAGGGACAAGCTTGGCGAGGGTACAACTTCTTCCATCGCGAACGGTATTATCAATGCCCTTGCGGATACCGGCGATGCGGCATTAGGCTCAGCGGATTACGCCGCTGATGCGGTGATGGCGCTGGCCTCCTGTGCGGTCGGCGACAGCTACTGTAATAAAGCGCTGAGCGACCTGTCAGGCAAGAATCAGGCCGTGGCCGACAGTGTCGCCGCTCTGATGAAAAGCGAAACCTGGTCAGCGGTTGTGGATACGGTCAAACAAGCGGCCGGAGGAAATCAGGCGGCGCTGGAAGCCACGGGGGGAATGCTGGCAGGTATTATCCTGCCAGGGAAGAAAGTGCCGGAAATTACCACAGCGCAGACGATAGCAAATTCTGTAGTTGATGCGAAAAAATTTGATTATCTTTTTGGTAAAGCAACAGGTAATAGCCATACGCTGGATCGTACAAATCAACTTGCTCTGGAAATGAAACGATTAGGTGTGGCTGATGATATTAATGGTCATGCGGTTTTGGCTGAGCATTTCACTCAAGCGACAAAAGATTCAAATAACATCGTGAAAAAATATACGGATCAATATGGTAGTTTTGAAATCAGGGAATCTTTCTTTATTGGCCCTTCAGGAAAGGCCACAGTGTTTGAAAGTACTTTCGAAGTTATGAAAGACGGCTCTCATCGATTCATTACGACCATACCGAAAAATGGAGTAACTAAGTAATGTTCATAGAAAATAAGCCAGACGAAATTGAGTTGCTTTCATTCTTTGAAAGTGAACCTGTCTCGTTTGAACGAGATAATATCAGTTTTTTATATACTGCAAAAAATAAATGCGGCCTTAGTGTTGACTTTTCATTTAGTGTTGTTGAAGGTTGGATTCAATACACGGTGAGGTTACATGAAAATGAAATTTTACATAACTCTATCGATGGTGTTAGTTCATTTAGTATAAGGAATGATAATTTAGGTGATTATATTTATGCCGAAATTCTTACAAAAGAATTAATAAATAAGGTTGAAATACGTATAAGACCGGATATAAAAATAAAAAGTAGCTCTGTCATTAGATAACTAAAATCCCGCCCTCTTGAGGCAGGATATTTTTATCTACAGTCAAATCGTAATCAGAAGCAGGACGTGGCTGACCTGAGTCGCGACACGGAACACGCCAGCGGCAGTATCGGGCCGATATTTGACAAGGAGAAGGAGCAGCGGCGTCTGCAGGAAGTGCAGCTGACAGGGGAGATTGGCAGCCAGGCGGCAGATATTGCGCGCACGCAGGGCGAGATAGCAAAACAGAAGGCGATAAAAGCCCCTGCAGCCCTGACGGCGGCGGAAGCGAAGCTGAAGGCAGAGGGTAACAGCAGTCCGACGGCAGAACAGATTGCGGACCAGGCGGGTCGTACCGCGATGGCTGCATACGGAACCGGCAGTGACCTGCAGCGGGGTATCCAGGCAGCGACTGCAGCGCTGCAGGGGCTGGCGGGCGGTGATATCGCCGGGGCGCTGGCGGGGGCATCGGCGCCGGAGCTGGCGAATCTTATCGGTCACGGTTCAGGGCTGAGTGACGGTGCCGCGGTGGTGGCACACGCTATCCTGGGCGGTGCGGTGGCGGCGCTGCAGGGCAACAGTGCGGCGGCGGGCGCAGCGGGCGCGGCAGCAGGTGAACTGGCCGCGAGGGCGATTGCTGGTATGCTGTATCCGGGCGTGACGGACTTGTCCACGCTGACGGAAGCACAGAAGCAGATGGTCAGTACGCTGGCCACTATTTCAGCGGGAATGGCAGGCGGTCTGGCCGGGGACAGTACGGCGTCAGCGGCGGCGGGCGCGCAGGGCGGGAAGAACGCGGTTGAGAATAATTTACTTGGCGGAAATGAGGACGCTCAGGCTGCGTGGATACGACAGCATGGGATTGACATGGCGAGTTGTTCCGATAACCCTGGCGGGGCTGCATGTCAGAAAGCGATAAATGAGCGTAATTCAGTGGGGATGGCGCTGGCGTCTGGTGGAGTAGCTTTACTTCCTGGTACCGCACAGGCGATGTGGGCGCTTGGCACAGGCGCAAATGCCGGGATCAGTTATCTCGCGGATGGCTCGGTTGACCCTTCCAGCGCGGTAATTGCTGGCTGGGTAAACGTATTCAGTATGGGAAATGGTCTGGCCGGTACTGTGGGATGGAATGCCGCAGGAGGCGCATTCAGTAACTGGATAGATGGGAAAGATCCCGTGTCAGGCGCGTTGATTAATGGTGCAGGTTCTGCTGTGGGCTATGGTGTTGGCAAAGGGATTTCGTGGGGAGTTAATACTGGCACAAATTGGTGGAAAGGCGGTTGGGATCCGAAATTTAACCCTGACTTGCAGAAATACACTGAAATTAAAGGTGATTTTGGTATTTCGAAGGAAATGACACCAAGCAATTTCCCCAGCTCGATTGGTGATATTGGAGGGAGCATCACTTCAGAATTAGAAAGTAAGTATACAGAGCAAAAAATGAAACAAGAGGAAAATAAGAAATGAGGTTACTTAACGCAGTATTGCTTCTTGTTTTCTTTGTTTTTATTAGTATGGTGTCTATTTTCCTAACTGGATTCGTTTTATATGTATGTGGAGAATTTTTCTTCCTTTTTTATAAACAAATTCCAGTATCTTTTACTACATATAATCTTTTGCTCATATGCAAAATCAGTGTTTATGTTGGTAGCTTTGTTGGGATAGTTATGTGGGCTGCCAGACTACTGAGATTAAAGGGTTTTTAGTTGTTGTTGAGAATAATTTACTTGGCGGTAGTGAAGATGCGCAGGCGGCATGCTTGCGATGTAAGCATCCCGGCAATCGCACCTGGATCTTCTTTTTAGCCGTCAGCACCTGACCGGCTCGATCACAGCTGTTCCTGTTCCACGCTGACCATCACCGGTGTGTCAGTGCTGAATCCCGCTTCTGCCAGCCAGTTACCGCACGACCTGTGTGAAGCGGACCCCACTCAGAGCCAGAGTGCTTCCACGACGGGAAGTACAGGCGATAGCGTGGTGATTGATCCCGGCTACAATAGCCGGAATAACATGATCATTATCACCGCCCATTGATCTGGCCTGCGACAGAAATATCAAAACAAATACGCGGTTATGAAACGACGGGATTGAGGTCATTGAAATAGTTGGTTGTGACCTGGGACCCGGCAGCGGTGGGGGAGACGTTGCATGATATGCCCAATTATCAGAGCTTAGTAGATTATTGCTGGCGTCAAATGGGGTTGGTGAGCCCTTGCCCTTCATCTTCAAATTTTTTCAGGATGACGTAATGATTAAAGCCTATAATACATATTATACCAGTAAACTTTTATCATTATTGTCCAGCTGATTATTTATGAAATGATGACGTTAATATGCAGCAAATGGAGAGGTTAACATGCTTAAAAAAATGTGCTTAATTGCTTTTACATTAGTTATTGCTGGATGTACCAATACCAGTCATCTTTCAGGTGATGTCCATTCCTCAGCCACGGCTGGACGCGTACAACAAGTTTTTTATGGCCAGCTGGTGTCAGTCAGAGCGGTGCAAATTCAGGCGGGTGATAACAGTAATGCGCTTGGCGCTGTCGCCGGAGGTGTCATTGGTGGTGTAGCGGGAAGTGCCGTCGGTGGCGGTTCAGGCCAAAGACTGGCGACGGCGACTGGCGCTGTTGCGGGAGGTTTAGCTGGTCAGGCGGTTCAGGCAAGAATGAATCTTGTTCAAGGGGTCGAGCTTGAAATACGCTTAGATGATGGAAGAACGTTCATGGTCGTACAACGTCAGGGGCCAACGCGATTCTCGGTAGGGCAACGAGTTGCCATTTCATCCGTAGGTGGGCAAACGACAGTATCCCCGCGCTAATTTTAATAGTTAATAACATAAATACCTAATGCCAGCTACGCTTTAAGGCTGGCATGGTAAAAATGGAATATCTCAAATTTAGGGTGTTTTATGAAAAAACCATCTTATTTTTTAAAGGTAATTTGCCTCTTTTTTTCAGGAACACTTATCGCTGGTTGCTCTGTGTTTATGACGAATATTGGAAACTCGCAAACGATGAATGTCAGTTTTGTTTCAAACCCGCAGACAACCGTTCGATGCCTTAAAACCGGTGCGAAAATTAACGGTTTTATTCTTGATGATAGCCAGTTAACTGATGAGGGTAAGCTTTTCTTAACGAAACAAAATATGAACTCAGCCATTTCGATTATGGTCACGGAAAGTTTAAACGGTACAGGCTTACGGGTTCGTTTTGATAACAGAGATAACATCTTGATCGATGGCTGGAATAAAGCAATCCGATACTGCAGAAGCACGATACCCTAAAAACAAGGATGTCTTTTAAAAGCCGGAATATATCAGGCGTCAAGCCGCTCACCATTCTTATCAGTTTCAGGAAGAGAGGTGAGCTTGAGCGTAACACGCTAATCATGCTGCATGAAAATAAGTAGGCAACGTAGTCAGAAACACGACCATGCGCTGTGAGGCGTGCGAGAGTGCCAGGCTCTGGCCGCAAATCTTTTGCTTGCGGATAGCCTTCTCAGCAGACATATCCTCTCTTTATGATGAGGCCAGCTCGTCGGCCTACGGGAAGGGGACAGACCAAATAACCGCAATCTGATAACAAAAAGTTTAATTTTTTTCCCCGCCGCGCTGACTATAGTTAGGGCACTTTCACTTGCCCAATAAGGTCACGATTATGAAATTAGTTATCGCCTCCGTAATTTCTCTGCTCAGCTTCAGCGCGCTGGCGGCGCCAGAGGGGACGCTCAGCGTACACATTCTTAATCAGCAAACCGGGCTCCCTTCACCGGGGGTGCAGATTGAGCTGGATAAACAGCAGGGGGAGAGCTGGCAGCATATCGCCACCGGTAAAACGGATGCCGATGGGCGGATTAAATCGCTCTATCCGCAGGCGGAGAATATGGAGCCGGGGGTTTATAAAGTGACGTTTAAAACCGGTGACTATTTTAAAAGCCAAAACATGAATACGTTCTTCCCGGTGGTTCCGGTTATTTTCAATGTTACAAAGCAAAATCAAAAACTGCATATCCCGCTGCTGCTCAGTCAGTACGGATACTCTACCTACCGCGGCAGCTGATGACGCAAGCCGCTATCCAGCCAACGCCTGCGCGTCTCCCGCAGGCGTCACGTTTTCCTCGCACCACGATGTCCACGCCTAACGCTCGGTCTCTTTCTCTTTAAAGTGTTTAACAGCTTCGTCGTACATCGCCAGCAGGCCGGAAATTTCGCCTTCATATTGCGGCACGCGCTGGGCGCGAACGAGCTCAATCAGCAGCGCATAGGCTGCTTCTTCCGGGGCCGCATGTGGATTGATCAGTCCAGACATATCACCTCCTTAACAGTGGGCTTTTAGCCTACCCCTCGGCGGGAAAACGCAACAGCCTGATATGCAACCAGTACTTCTTATATGGCTCTTGTGAAACCTCAGAGGCGAAGACCACGGCGGAAATCAATTGAAGGAGGGGTTATCCAGACCACTGGCGTGGCGGTTAGCGGTGCATCTACACCGGCAGCAGGCTCATCATCAGCCAGGCGATGGTAATGCAGATGAGGGTCATCGACAGCACAAAATTCATGGTAGCTCTTCTTCATCCTTTCTTTACTCAGCGTAAATTTTGACAGCGATGATCGCCTTTATCCTTGGCGATTTGTGCCGCTATCCGGCGGTGGGCTGGGGAAAGACGGCCTGTTTCCCCGTGAAGGCCAGTAAAATATCCTCTTTGTCAGGGTTATAGTGATGACATCAATGAATAAGCGGCATCACATTGGTTATGTTGGTCTTTCCGCCTGAAGAATGACTTCAGGTCGCTGATAAGCTTGCTGGGGGACTAACAGGATGAGCACTACACCGTTAACGCTTTCTTTTGCCGGGCAACAACCGCCCATCGCCCTGCCGCAGGTGCCGGGAACGCGGGGGCCGGTGGGAGTCGACATGCGCGGGCTAAATCAGTCCGGATTCTGCAGCTATGACCCCGGCTTCGCCAATACCGCCGGATGCCAGTCGGCGATCTCGTGGATCGATACGGAAAACAGCGTGCTGCTGCACCGCGGCTATCCCGTCGATCAGCTGGCTCGCCAGTGCGATTTTCTCGAAGTGGCCTACATCATGCTGAACGGTGACGCGCCGGATGAGGCCAGCTATCAAACCTTTCGCGAGACCATCACCCGCCATACTCTGGTCCACGAGCAGATAGCCCGCATGTGCAGCGGCTTTCGTCGCGATTCGCACCCGATGGCGCTGATGTGCGCTCTGGTGGGGGCGCTGGCGGCGTTTTATCATGATGTCCTGGATGTGGAAAATCCGCAGCACCGGGCGTTGGCCGCCACCCGGTTATTGTCGAAAATGCCCACCATCGCCGCCATGAGCTACAAGTACACCATTGAACAACCCGCCGCGTATCCGCGCAACGATCTCTCCTATGCCGGAAATTTCCTGCAGATGCTGTTTGCTATCCCGGCCGAGAAGTACGTCCTCAATCCGGTTATCGAGCAGGCGATGAACCAGATCCTGGTGCTCCATGCCGATCACGGGCAGTGCGCCTCGACCACCACGGTGCGTGCGGCGGGCTCTTCCGGGGCAAACTTATTCGCCTGCATCGCCGCCGGGCTGGCATCGCTGTGGGGGCCAATGCATGGTGGCGCCAATGAATCGAGCATGCGAATGCTGGAGGAGATTGAAAGCGTCGATCAGGTTCCGGCGTTTCTGCGCCAGGCGAAGCGCGATCCGCAGGCATTTCGCCGGCTGGGTTTTGGCAACTCGCGCTACCGTCACCGCGATCCGCGCGCCGGGATCCTGCGTGAAACCAGCCATCGGGTACTGGCGGAGGTAGGCATGTCCGACCGTTTGCTGCAGGTGGCGATGGCCCTTGAGGACGTGGCGCTGACCGACCCCTATTTTGTGGACAATGGCCTGTCGCCGAGCGTGGATTTCTATACCGCGGTGATCCTCAAGGCGATGAATCTGCCTTCGTCGATGTTTGCGGTGGTCACCGCGGTCGGTCGGACGGTCGGTTGGGTGGCGCACTGGAACGAGATGCACCAGGCGCCGCTGACCATCTACCGGCCACGGCAGATTTACGTTGGCGAGGGCTATCGGGATTACGTCTCCCGACGCGGCGAGCAGTCTGCTGGCCCAAGGTAATGCGTACGGGCAGGAGGCGCGCGGCGTCTTCCTGCCCAGGCGGGGTGCTACTTAGATATGCCGGGAGAGCAGATAGTGCTCGACGGCGGTATATTCGGTTAACCGGGTATACAGCGCCAACAGGGCGCTGAGAAAAGCGCCTACCTCACAGGCCTGCGGCCCGGGCGTGGCGAGTAATGGCTGTAGCGTAGCTCTCAGTTGATCAAGGTCAGGCTTCAGCACATACGGTATATGCAGGGTGCTGAGGATGGCTTCAGTCTGCTGGAAATCGTGACGAGATGGCAACGCCTCGTCTGCGCTTAGCCAGCTCAGGATAATCAACATAAGGCGATTTTTAGCGTAGAGATACGATTTCATGGCCTGTCTCCTGTCGGTAGTGGCGTAACACCATCCCCTGAACTTTGTTCATCAGTTCCACGTTATTTTTCACCGCCAGCTTGCTAAGGACGCGTGAACGGTAGTAGTAGACCCGTTTGATCGTGAGCTGCATGGTGCTGGCCACGTGACACAACGGCATTCCCCCCATCAACAGGCTGATTAAAAAAGTTTCCTTACGGGTCAGGTTATAGCTGTCAGGTATGGCGATATAGAGCTTGTCGGCGGGGGGCGACGTCCAGCGCGGAGCGCGGGCAAGGGCCGTACTGAGCCCGGCAAAACTGGTGATGAACTCTGCGCCGAGCACAATGGCGAGGCTGCTTTCGAGATCGCTCAACGGGTAGCCTGATTTGGCAAAAATAAAGATCCGGATCAGGGGATTAAACGATTTTAAACTGAGCGCGACCTGCAGTACTTCGATGCTGACGCTGCTGTAATCAATAAGGATGGTGCTTAACCGGGCTCCGGCATCGGTCGCAAAAAAAGTATAGAACATCTCACTCTGTCCGCTAAACGGGTAACAGAGCATTTCTTTAATATCCAGAGGCTTGCTGTTTGGTTCATTAATATACGCCTTCAGCGCAATATTAAAATATTCTGAATCCGCAATGCAGATCAACATAATGACCTCCTGGCATAAATACGCTGTGCATGCTGTCCTGCCTGATTCGACAATTTACTGTAGAGAATACCCACCTGAAATAACATACTCCCTGCGCTTTCAATCGAGGGGGGAGAACGTGGGAGGAGGTGGTTAATAATGAGGGTGAGATATTTAGATCGCATTTTACGAATGTTGTATGGAAAACAAAAAATAAAAATTATTATTTATTTACAATAAGTTATGTTTTTGCTGTGCGTTTATTTTATTTCTTTTTCAGAGTGGCGTTAAGACTTTTCTATAAAAAGTAGAAATGGTCCTGGTGGCGAATTTGAATAATAAACGATGAAGTGAGTAGGATGTCAGTGCAGGGAAGGGATTAAAAGATAACAGGCTAATCCAATGGACTGAGCATTAATAAATTGTACGTATAAAGTACGCCAGGGTATTTCCTGAACGATTCTCCATAAGCGTGGTGATGAGGAGTGAATATGAAAAAATACAGCAATGGAATGGCATCTTTCGTGGTGATGATGATGCTTTCTCCGGTAGCGGCGCAGGCTGCTGATGGCAAAGTCACCTTTAATGGTGAAGTCATCGAAAATACTTGTACGGTAGTGAATAAAGACAAGACGGTGACCCTGCCGACGGTCCAGCGTTCAGCGCTCAGCAGCGCGGGTGAGACGGCGGGCGTGGTTCCCTTCACCATCGATCTGACGAGCTGCACCCCAGGGGCTGATGTCTCGGTGTACTTCGAGAAAGATCAATACGTTTCCACGGAGGGCCGACTAAAAAATACCCTGTCTGACGGCACGGAAGCAGAAAACGTCGATGTGGAACTGCTGAACACCCGGTTTACGCCGATTAACCTCGCGGAGAGCCCGGCGGTCGCTGCGGACGGCACCATTGCTCGCCCGGACGTGATCCCGGTGGCGGTGGCTGAGCAGGATGGTTCCGCCTCGCTACCTTTCTATGCCCGCTACTATGCGACCGACGCCGCTTCGGCTGGAAAAGTCGCTACCTACGTCAACTTTACGGTGGTCTATCCGTAAACCCTGTCCACGGCCCCGCTCAGGGGCCGTTTATCCACCCGGCAAGGAGGAGGTGAATATGCGGCGTATGGTTCTGGCATGGCTGCTGTCCTGCATTTTACCCTCGGCGGACGCCAGCATGGTTATTGACGGCACACGGATTATTTTTTCCGGCGACAAAAAAGAGATCGCCGTCCGGGCCACCAATATGGGGGAGACCCCCTCTCTGACGCAGGTCTGGGTCGACGATGGCCGCGTGCAAAATCAACCGGAAAAAGATTCGGCGCCGTTTATTGTGCTGCCGCCGATTGTGCGTATCGAGCCGGGAAAGGGCCAAAGCTGGCGCCTGGTGTTCAACGGCAGCCGTCTGCCGCAGGATCGGGAGTCGCTGTTCTGGTTTAATCTGCTGGACATCCCGCCTGAGCCGAAAAACGGCACGGCAATCAATTACCTGCAGCTCGCGATACGGTCGCGTATCAAGCTGTTTTACCGTCCGGCAGGCGTGGCGGCGGAAAAAATGGCGCCGGAGAATGCCCTGCGCTGGGCGCTGGCTCCCATGGGCAATGGGCTGCGGGTGAGCAATGCCTCAGCGCGCTATATCACCATCGACAGCATCACCCTTAACGGACAAAAACAGTCCGCTGGCATGGTCGCCCCTTTTTCCTCGCTGGAGATCGCGCTTAAAGGGGTCGCGCTGCGTACGCTGCCGGAGAAATTCAGCTTCACCACCATCAATGATTACGGCGCGGTAGTGAATCATAATTATCCTCAGTAAGGACATTATTATGAAACTCAGGGAGATCAAGTTTGGGTTGATGCTGCTCCTTCCCTGGCAGGAGGCATGGGCGGCAGAGGCGTTTAGTTTTAACCGCGCCCATTTGCACGGCGCCGCGCAGGTTGATCTCCAGAAATATCAATACGGTAATCCGCTGCACGCCGGACAGTATCGCAGCACGCTCTCGGTGAATGGCCGGGACCTGGCGGAAGAAACGTTTGTTATCCAGGAACACGATGGCCAGCTTGAGCCCTGCATCTCGCCCTCGCTGTTCGATGCCCTGCAGCTGAAGGACGCCCAGTGGCCGGCGGCGGCCACCTGCCTGCGCTTTTCGCAGATCAATAAGGCGATCGGCTGGGAGTATGACAGCGGGGAAAACGTCCTGCGGGTGAATATGCCCCAGGCGCTACTGCAACCCCATTATCGGGGGGCGGTGAACCTGAAAAAGGTGGATAGCGGCGTGCCTGCCGCGGTGCTGCGCTATCAGGCCAACAGCTATCAGAGCATCGTCGACGGGGATAGCAGCAGCCATCATTACCTCGGGCTGGATGCCAGCCTGCGCGCCTTTGGCTGGCGTTTACATCACCAGTCCAGCTACCAGGCGCAGGAAGGGAATACACACTGGGATAGCATTGCCACCTGGGCTGAGAGAAGTGTCGTGAACTGGGCGTCCACGTTACGGCTGGGTCAGGGATGGACCGACGGAACCTTCTTTGACAGCGTCAGTTTTATCGGCGGCAGGCTGGCTACCGATGTGCGCATGCTGCCGGGCTCCCGCCGCGGCTTTGCGCCGTCGGTTAGCGGCGTGGCGCGCACCAATGCCCGCGTGACGGTCACCCAGAACGGCGCCCTGTTGTACGAGGCCACGGTTCCGCCGGGCAAATTCACCTTTGACGATCTCTATCCCACCAACGCCGGCGGCGATTTACAGGTAACGATCCATGAGGCGGACGGCAGTCAGGAGACCTTTACCGTGCCGTACGCCGCGCTGCCTGGCCTGGTGCGGGCAGGCGCGGTCTACTATGACCTGTCGCTGGGCTATCTGGATGAGGACGGGATCGCCGGGCGGCCGGGATTTGGCGAAGCCACGCTGCAGTACGGCTTCAATGACTATGTCAGCGGCTATACCGGCGCCAACGCGACGACGGATTATTACTCGACGCTGGTCGGCAGCGCCTTCAATACCTACTGGGGGGCGCTGGCGGTCGATCTTTCCCGTTCTGCGGCGAAGGGCAGGGAACGCGGCTGGCAGGAGGGGTATCGCTGGCGGGTATCCGCATCAAAATCCTTCGCGTCCGATACGCGGATGCTGGTCTCGATGAGCCACAGCAACGACGGCAACTATCGTTCCATTCGCGACGCCGTCCGGGAGCACGACCGTCACCCCAACGACTGGCGGGAGATGACCCGCTACAGCGCGACGTTGTCTCAGCAGGCCGGCAGCGGCAGCCTGTCGTTTAACGGAATCTGGAGTGAGGATGTCCGCCACCACCGCTGGCGCTCCTATCAGCTGGGGTACGCCAACCGCTATGGTCAGCTCAATTACTACCTGTACGCCCAGCAGAGTCAGGATATTCATCACCGCAATAATCAGGTGGTGGGCGTCTCCTTTTCGCTGCCGTTCGGGCAGGCGGGCAGCCTGACCACCCGCTTTAACCATGATAAGCATTACGGCAGCCAGCTGCAGTCCAGCTATACCGGCAGCGCTGGCGAGAAAAATGCCTTTAGCTATGGCCTGACCGCCAGCTACGACATGCCGCGGGAGAACCCGCACGAGGCCAGCGTTGGGGGCAACGGTAGCCTGCGTACGGATTATGCATACCTGAATGCCAGCGCCAGCGCCGGTCGCCACCAGCAGCAGTACTCGCTGGGGGCATCGGGCGCCCTGGTGGCGCATCAGGGCGGAATGACCACCACCCCCGAACTGGGGGAAACCTTCGCCATTGTGGAAGCGCCCGGCGCGGCGGGCGCTCGGGTGGCAAACCGCCTCGGACAGCCAATAAACCGCCAGGGTTTTACGATCATCCCTTACCTCGATCCCTTTACCGATAACTGGCTGGATCTCGATCCGCAGGGTCTGAACGACCATGTGGAGATTGTCTCCAGCAGCATGACGGTGGTGCCCGATTCGGGCGCGGCGGTGAAGGTCAAATTTGTCACGCGTACCGGCTATCCCTGGTTTGCCCATGTCACGCTGCCGGATGGCGCGGCGCCCCCGCTGGGCGCGGAGGTGTTTGACGACAGCGGTCGGGCGGTTGGCGCCGTCGGTCAGGGCGGGCTGCTGTATGCCCGGGTGCCGCAGGCCGACGGCAGCGTCTCGGTAGTATGGGGCGAACGCAGCGGGCAACGCTGCCGGTTGGCCTATGCCATCCGCGGCGACGCGGCGCAACAGGTTAGCCGCGGTACGCCGCATCAGGTCTGCCGGCCGGGAATAAAGGAGAAGTAATATGAAAAAAATCATCGCATCAGGGGTACCGCTTCTGCTGGCCGGCGGATACTGCGCCTCGCTGTCGGCAGCGTGCCAGATGGTCAGTGGCAAAACTATCGAGTATTCAGTGAACGTCAGCCAGGCCAGTATCAACCTTGACGTCAGCAATCGCCCCATCGGCTCCCTGCTATACAGCTACGGAGGGATGATTATCACTAATAACGAACGCTGGGAGATCGCCTGCAGCGGCAGCGAGCCCGGCGGGTTTCAGAGCATCGGCGGCTCACGGGTCGGCCCGGCGGGAGACGGCAAGCCCGGGGATATCTACAGCATCGACCGCCTGCCGGGCATTGGTTACAGCTTCCAGATGGGGGAACAGGATGGCATTAATTTCGATCCCCTGTTCACGGCCTGGCCCTCAGCGCCGGTATTTTCCGGCCAGCGCGCATTTCAGGCGGAAAATAAAAAACCGACCATCTATTTCTGGCGGATTGCCGATAACGGCGGTCTACCGCCGCCGGGCGAGTATTGCCTTAACGATTACCTTGGCGATATTTATCTTGGCGGAGTACAGGCGATGCGCTTTAGCGTCAGTGGGCTCTGTATTCAGGTCAAATCACCCACCTGCAAGATTACTGACGACAGTAAAAACATTAACGTCTTCCTCGGGCGGCATAACAAAACCGCGTTTACCGGGCTCAACAGCACCACCGCCCCGGTTCCTTTTAACATCAACCTGACGAACTGTGAAAATGTCGGCAGCGTGTTTATGCAGTTTAACGCGACGGTGGACAGCGCTGTCGCCGCCAACGAGGTGATTAAAACCGATGACCAACCTGAAGGCGCATCCGGACTTGGCGTGCAAATCCTCAGCGCCGGCGGCGCGCTGGTGCCGCTAAACCAGGTGAGCCAGGTCTGGTCCGGGAATAAAGGCAGTCAGACGAACTATCGTTTATCCTATCAGGCCCGCTATATCCAGACGCAGCCCGCAGTGACTGCGGGCGAGGCGAACGCCAGCGCGACCTTCGTGGTGACTTATAACTGATCGGCCTGACGGCGTGGCGTCGTCAGGCATGCGCCAGTAAAGGAAACATCAACTTCCTGTCTTTAAACAGGTTTTCCTTCTGGTCATAGACGAAGAGGATATCTTCTCCCTCTATTTTCTCATACTCGCCGAGCCGGTCTTCATTAGGGGTAAAACCGAGGATGGCCTGGTAAACATGGTCATCGGCCAGTTCGTTGACCAGCGTCGACAGGCTCTTACCCTCCTCGCAGAAGAGGTCAAAGCAGATCAGCACCGGACCGTTTTGCATGGCGATGACCACTGCCTCATTTTTTGCCGAGTAATAAACAAAATGCTTCATAAAGGCTGAGCAGTAAAACATCAGCAGGCCAAAGTTATGCTCCACCCGCAGCGGTGAGAACGGGTTGGATTTTTCATAGTAATGGCGGAGCAGGGCGACATCGTCAGCGCTGTCCATATCCAGTTTACGAAAATCACCGGCTCGCGGGGAAACCGGCATAATATATTGATGCTCTTCGCTGCGGGTGAAGCCAAATTTGGGGTAAAAATCCACCGTGGTGGGATTGGCGAATAAAAAGAAGGCGTCCGCCTCCTGCTGCCAGTCCTGCAGGATGTGATGGATAAGCTGGCCGGCTAATCCCTTATTACGGTGGTCCGGTTCGGTCATCACGGTGCCAATCTGAATATAACGCCGGGGCTCGCCCTGCCAGCGCAGGTCGATGATATTGGCCGAGGCGTTAGCGATAACTTTATTGCGTTCGACAAAGGCGTAGGGGATATAGGCGTCGGTCCAGTAACCTTGCTGATACCACTCTTCAAAAGACAGATCAAAAGTCTTAACGGCAAGGTCAATGAAGCTTTTTCTTAATGGGCTATTTTCTCTGACTTGCTTCACTAATTGATAATTCATTGTCATAGTTCCTTCTCACTATGGCTTCTGAAAGCGGCGACGTCGGCAAAGGCACTTGCGTCGAATGAGCGCTGTAAACGTAGCATATCTGGGAAAAGGATCCGCAATGTCGATGCTTAACCTTTGCCCCAGTCACAAATAACCGCATGCTGGCCATATCAGACCGGGCTGAACGGCCTGTTTGCGTTTGCTATCGCCATAATAGAGCGTGAGTAAACGAGGCACTGGTCGAGAGGCTGAGGCAAATGTACTGGCGATTTTATCGACAATCGGCCGCGCCGTAGAGGTTAGGTTTATTTATTTATGCATTAAACAGGAAATTTTACGCGATCTGCCTAATAATAGAGTAGCCGTCATCGCAAGGGCTGAAATTACTCAAGGAGCGACGTATAATAACGCCCTTTGTGTCTGAGTATTACCGCACGAATTGGAAAAATATAACATGCAGGATCCGCTACTTTATTTCGCGGTTTTTGCTCAGCTATTATTGAGTGAATTAACAGGATTACTATGTCAAATTTACCCAAATTTTCCCGCGCGCTTTTGCACCCGCGTTACTGGCTGTTGTGGCTGGGAATTGGCTTTTTGTGGCTGCTGGTGCAATTACCGTATCCGGTGATCTACCGTCTGGGAACGGCGCTTGGGCGGCTGGCAATGCGGGTGATGAAAAGCCGCGCGCGGATTGCCAGACGTAATCTTGAACTCTGCTTTCCCGAGATGAGCGCCGCCGACCGCGAGGCGCTGCTGGTGAAAAACTTTGAATCGCTGGGCATGGGGCTGATGGAGACCGGCATGGCCTGGTTCTGGCCGACGCACCGGGTGGCGCGCTGGACCGAGACCAGCGGCGTTAACGAGGTGGTGGAGCTTCTGGAACAAAAGCAGGGCATCTTACTGATCGGTATTCATTTTCTGACCCTCGAAATGGGGGCGCGAATGTATGGCATGTTTACCCCGGGCATTGGCGTCTACCGGCCCAATGATAACCCGCTGATTGACTGGCTGCAGACCTGGGGACGCTTGCGTTCGAACAAGACCATGCTGGATCGAAAAAATCTGAAAGGGATGGTCAGGGCGCTGAAAGAGGGGGAGATCCTCTGGTACGCGCCAGATCACGATTACGGCCCGGCCAGCAGCGTTTTTGCCCCGCTGTTTGCCGTCGAGCAGGCGGCGACCACCACCGGCACCTGGATGCTGGCGAAAATGTCCGGGGCGACGATTGTGCCGTTTGTTCCGCGGCGCAAGCCCAACGGCATGGGGTATGAATTGATCTCTCTGACGCCAGAGCGCACGCCGCCGCTGGCGAGCGCCGAGGTCACGGCGGCCTGGATGAATCAGATTATCGAACAGTGCATCCTGATGGCGCCCGAGCAATATATGTGGCTGCACCGGCGTTTTAAGACTCGCCCGGAAGGGGTACCGCCGCGTTACTGAACGCTTCGGCCGAAAAATAAGCGCATCGGTAGCACGCTCAGTAAATCGCCGTCTATACTGAAAGAGCCTGACTGAAGGCTAATTCCAAGGAGATTGCAGGATGAAAAAAGTGATAGTCGCGTTAGCCCTTTCCGCCGTTGCATTTGGCGCGTCCGCCGCACAGTTGATCACCAAAGAAGAAGTGAAACACTTCAAACTGACCAAGGTTGGACCGATCTCGGTAGGGCCGTCCGGTGGCGAGTTCTCTTCACCTTCCGATCTGCACGATCAGCTCTCTAAGCTGGCCGATGAGAAAGGCGGAAAATATTACGTGATTACCGCCGCGCGCGAGCATGGTCCAAACTTCGAAGCCACAGCGGAAGTGTATAAATAACCTTTTTAAAAGCGTGCCGTAGCGGCGCGCGACGCATTGAGCCTGGAGCGCGTTAAGCCTCCGGGCTCATTTTTTTTCTGCCATCGGAATTGCCTTAGGCAATTGCGGCAGCGGAAATGCATTTTTATCGCTATATATAAATTTCATGATCACGATGTTAATGAATTATTGCTTTTTATTGTTGATAAAAAGCCAATTCTGACCTAATGCCTGAGGGAGTGACCCCTGGCAAAAATAGGTAGGACAAATGTGTTATCATCGCGCCTTTCCCTTTTTGTCTGGGGCTTTCTTGTATGCTACAACCTGTTGTTCGCGTCGGTGAATGGCTGGTAACCCCCTCTGTAAACCAAATCAGCAGGAAGGGGCGCCAGCTTACCCTTGAACCGCGTTTAATCGATCTTCTGGTCTTTTTTGCCCGCCATCCGGGGGAAGTGCTTAGCCGGGACGAGCTTATCGAAAACGTCTGGACCCGGAACGTTGTGACCAGCCACGTCGTCACGCAGAGTATTTCCGAACTGCGCAAGTCGCTCAAAGACGGCGACGACGTTAGCCTTGAGTACATCGCGACGGTACCCAAACGGGGGTATAAGCTCACGGTGCCGGTGATCTGGTGCACCGAGGAGGGGGAGGAACTCGCCCCGCAGATGGAGGCGCTGACGCCTTCGTCGTCGACCGCTATTCCCGTGCCACCGGCTGCCGGTGGGCCACCAGAAGCCCCCGACTCCTCCGCCGATCTTACCGCGCCGGTGACAGCGCCAGCGGCGGCTCCCGCTGTCGCCAGCGCGCCATCGGCCCGCAAACGCCTCACCACCGCCCTGGTGTGGGGGCTGTTCCTGTTGGCGCTGGGCACCTGTGTGGCGCTGGTGGCGCTGTCGAGCATGGAGTCGCGGCCGCCGGTCAACAAGGCGCGCCTGCTGCTCAATCCGCGCGATATCGATATCCACCTGGTCAATGGTAACTCCTGCGCCAACTGGTCGTCGCAGCACTCCTACGCGGTCGGCCTGGCCAGCCTGATCACCACCTCGCTGAACACCTTCTCGACCTTTATGGTGCATGACAAAACGGACTACAACATCAATGAGCCGAGCAGCTCCGGGAAAACGCTGACCATTGAGTTCGTCAATCAGCGCCACTATCGGGCGCAGCAGTGCTTTATGTCGGTCCAGCTGGTGGATAACGCCGACAGCTCGACGATGCTGGATAAACGCTACTTTGTGACCAACGACAACCAGCTGACCATTCAGAACGATCTGATGAACAGCCTGTCGGATGCCCTGACGCAACCGTGGCCGGCGCGGATGCAGGCGATGCTCAGGCAATATCAGCCCTCGCAGAGCGTGGCGTTAACCTATTTCTACCAGTCGCATCAGCTGTTAATGAAGGGCGATGTTGATTCATTAAGTAAAGCCAGTAGCCTGCTGGATGATGTGATTAAGCGGGCGCCGGATTTTATTTACGCCTATGCCGAAAAAACGCTGGTGGATGTATTACGCCATTCGCAGCAGCCGCTGGACGATAAACAGCTAGCTGCCCTCTACAGTGAGGTTGAGCGGGTAGGGGAGATGCCGGGTATTAAAGACATGGCGATTTATTATCAAATAAAAGCGGTAGATTCGTTGGGTAAGGGTAAAGTCGACGAAGCGAATACCGCGATTAACAGTGCGATTGATTTAGAGATGTCGTGGCTGAATTATGTGCTGTTAGGCAAAGTCTATGAGATGAAAGGAGAGAACCGACTGGCTGCCGATTCTTACATCACCGCGTTTAATTTACGGCCCGGCGGGGATACCCTGTACTGGATTGAAAACGGTGTTTTCCAGACATCAGTTAATCGGGTGGTACCGTATCTCGACAATTTCCTCTCTTCAGAATAAGTAAACCCTCATCATGCGCAAGGTTTTGGGCATGATGAGGTTAAATTTATGTTTCTCATGAAGCCTCTGGTTGTTATTTGTATTTAGCATTCAGGAGGCTTTGAATAACACTTCAGTAACACTCACCTCCCACTCTAACTCCATGTAACTAAACGATGTTTATCTTTTTCTGACACCCTGTTGTCATGTTTATATGTTAAGCGAAAAAGGTCAAAATATCATTTGTCTGATGTTTGTTGTTATTTCACTTTATCTTTAGGACTTATCTCGTACAAATCAGTAATCTTGTTGGCAGTTGGTCGGGTCAATTAATGGTTCTGTATCATGATCTGTACCTCCCAAATAAACTTAGGAGAAAAACAACCATGAGTTCTGCCAAGAAGATCGGGCTATTTGCCTGTACCGGTGTCGTCGCCGGTAATATGATGGGGAGCGGTATTGCATTATTACCTGCGAACCTGGCCAGCATCGGTGGTATTGCCATTTGGGGCTGGGTAATTTCAATTATTGGTGCGATGTCTCTGGCTTATGTTTATGCCCGACTGGCCACTAAGAACCCGCAACAGGGTGGTCCAATTGCCTACGCCGGGGAAATATCTCCCGCATTCGGTTTCCAGACCGGTGTGCTTTATTATCATGCAAACTGGATTGGTAACCTGGCCATCGGGATTACCGCAGTTTCTTATCTCTCTACGTTCTTCCCAATTTTAAATAACCCGGTGCCAGCAGGTATTGCCTGTATTGCCATCGTGTGGATCTTTACTTTCGTTAATATGCTCGGCGGGACCTGGGTCAGCCGTCTGACCACTATTGGTCTGGTACTGGTGCTTATTCCAGTGGTCATGACCGCGGTTGTCGGCTGGCACTGGTTTGATGTCGCCACCTATCAGGCGAACTGGAACACCTCCAGCACCACCGATAGCCACGCGGTCATTAAAAGTATCCTGCTCTGCCTGTGGGCCTTCGTTGGCGTCGAATCCGCCGCCGTGAGTACCGGGATGGTAAAAAACCCGAAACGTACCGTCCCGCTGGCTACCATGCTGGGTACTGCGATGGCCGGTATCGTCTATATCGCCGCGACTCAGGTTATCGCCGGTATGTATCCTGCTTCTCAGATGGCCGCGTCCGGTGCGCCGTTCGCGATTAGCGCCTCTACCATTCTCGGCGGCTGGGCTGCTCCGATGGTTTCCGCTTTCACTGCCTTCGCTTGCCTGACTTCTCTGGGCTCGTGGATGATGCTGGTTGGCCAGGCCGGTGTACGTGCCGCCAACGACGGTAACTTCCCGAAAGTGTATGGCGAAGTCGATAGCAACGGTATCCCGAAAAAAGGCCTGCTGCTGGCGGCGGTGAAAATGACCGCGCTGATGGTGCTGATCACCCTGATGAACTCCGCCGGTGGTAAAGCTTCTGACCTGTTCGGCGAACTGACCGGTATCGCGGTACTGCTGACCATGCTGCCTTACTTCTACTCCTGTGTTGACCTGATTCGTTTCGAAGGCATCAACATTCGTAACTTCGTTAGCCTGATTTGTTCGGTACTGGGTTGCGTGTTCTGCTTCATCGCGCTGATGGGCGCAAGCTCCTTCGAACTGGCCGGCACCTTTATCGTTAGCCTGATTATCCTGATGTTCTACGGTCGCAAAATGCACCAGCGCCAGAACAACGCAACGGATAACAACAGCCCCGCTAACGCGCACTAATCAGTAACCCTTTTTCCTGAGGCTCCTTCCATCACCTGTCATCACGCGACGGGAGGGGCTTTCTACATCTGGAGATTTGACTATGAACGTTATTGCAATCATGAATCACATGGGTGTTTACTTCAAAGAAGAACCCATCCGTGAACTGCATCGTGCTCTCGAACGCCTGGACTTCCGTATTGTCTACCCGAACGACCGTGACGACTTATTAAAACTTATCGAAAACAACTCTCGTCTGTGCGGCGTGATCTTCGACTGGGATAAATACAATCTCGAACTGTGCGAAGAAATCAGCAAAATGAACGAGTACATGCCGCTGTACGCGTTCGCTAACACCTACTCGACTCTGGACGTTAGCCTGAACGATCTGCGCATGCAGGTTCGCTTCTTCGAATATGCGCTGGGCGCTGCGGAAGATATCGCGAACAAAATCAAACAGAACACTGATGAATACATCGATACCATTCTGCCGCCGCTGACCAAAGCGCTGTTCAAATATGTCCGTGAAGGTAAATACACCTTCTGCACCCCAGGCCACATGGGCGGTACCGCGTTCCAGAAAAGCCCGGTAGGCAGCATCTTCTATGATTTCTTTGGCCCGAATACCATGAAATCCGATATCTCCATTTCGGTTTCTGAACTGGGTTCTCTGCTGGACCACAGCGGCCCGCACAAAGAAGCGGAAGAGTATATCGCTCGCGTCTTTAACGCTGAACGCAGCTACATGGTGACCAACGGTACCTCTACTGCTAACAAAATCGTCGGCATGTACTCCGCGCCGGCCGGCAGCACCGTGCTGATTGACCGTAACTGCCACAAATCGCTGACTCACCTGATGATGATGAGCGACATTACGCCGATCTACTTCCGTCCGACCCGTAACGCCTACGGTATCCTCGGCGGTATCCCGCAGAGCGAATTCCAGCACGCAACTATCGCCAAGCGTGTGAAAGAGACGCCGAACGCGACCTGGCCGGTACACGCGGTGATCACCAACTCAACCTATGATGGTCTGCTGTATAACACCGACTTCATCAAGAAAACCCTGGATGTGAAATCCATCCACTTTGACTCCGCATGGGTCCCTTACACCAACTTCTCGCCGATCTATGAAGGCAAATGCGGGATGAGCGGCGGCCGCGTCGAAGGGAAAGTGATCTACGAAACCCAGTCCACGCACAAACTGCTGGCGGCATTCTCCCAGGCGTCGATGATCCACGTGAAAGGCGACGTAAACGAAGAGACCTTCAACGAAGCCTACATGATGCACACCACCACTTCCCCGCACTACGGGATCGTGGCGTCCACCGAAACCGCGGCGGCGATGATGAAGGGTAACGCCGGTAAGCGTCTGATCGACGGCTCTATTGAACGTTCCATCAAGTTCCGTAAAGAGATCAAACGTCTGAAAGGCGAGTCTGACGGCTGGTTCTTCGACGTTTGGCAGCCGGAGCATATCGATGGCGCTGAATGCTGGCCGCTGCGTTCCGACAGTGCATGGCACGGTTTCAAAAACATCGATAACGAGCACATGTACCTCGACCCGATCAAAGTCACGCTGCTGACGCCGGGGATGAAGAAAGACGGAACCATGGATGACTTCGGTATTCCGGCGAGCATCGTGGCGAAATATCTCGACGAACACGGCATCGTGGTGGAGAAAACCGGTCCGTACAACCTGCTGTTCCTGTTCAGCATCGGTATCGACAAAACCAAAGCGCTGAGCCTGCTGCGTGCGCTGACCGACTTCAAACGTGCGTTCGACCTGAACCTGCGGGTGAAAAACATGCTGCCGTCGCTGTACCGTGAAGATCCTGAATTCTATGAAAACATGCGTATTCAGGACCTGGCGCAGAACATTCACAAACTGATTGAGCATCACAACCTGCCGGACCTGATGTTCCGCGCGTTTGAAGTGCTGCCATCGATGGTGATGACCCCGTATGCCGCGTTCCAGAAAGAGCTGCACGGTCAGACTGAAGAGGTTTATCTCGAAGAGATGGTCGGCCGCGTCAACGCCAACATGATCCTGCCGTATCCTCCGGGAGTGCCGCTGGTGATGCCGGGTGAAATGATCACCGAAGAAAGCCGCCCGGTGCTGGAGTTCCTGCAGATGCTGTGCGAAATCGGCGCCCACTACCCGGGCTTCGAAACCGATATCCACGGCGCCTATCGTCAGGCGGATGGTCGTTACACCGTTAAAGTGCTGAAAGAAGAAAACAACAAGTAATAGACGCACACCAGGGAAGTGGCTTGCCACTTCCCTTTTTTCACGCTGCAAGGAGAACCTATGAAAACACCCTCACAGCCGCGCGCGATTTACTACATCGTTGCGATCCAGATCTGGGAGTACTTCAGCTTTTACGGCATGCGTGCCTTACTCATCCTTTATCTCACCCACCAGCTTGGCTTTGACGACAGCCATGCCATCAGTCTGTTCAGCGCCTACGCATCTTTAGTTTACGTTACCCCTATTCTCGGCGGCTGGCTTGCCGACCGCCTGCTCGGCAACCGCACGGCGGTGATTGCCGGGGCGCTGTTAATGACCCTCGGCCACGTGGTGCTGGGCGTCGAGTCGACCTCCGCATGGAGTCTGTACGTCGCGCTGGCGATCATCATCTGCGGCTACGGCCTGTTCAAATCCAATATCAGCTGCCTGCTCGGCGAACTGTACGCTCACGACGACCCGCGTCGCGACGGCGGTTTCTCGCTGCTGTACGCCGCCGGCAACGTCGGGTCGATCGCCGCGCCCATCGCCTGCGGACTGGCGGCGCAGTGGTACGGCTGGCATATCGGCTTTGCGCTGGCGGGGATCGGCATGTTTATCGGCCTGATGATTTTCTTAAGCGGCAGCCGCCATTTCCGGCATACCCGCGGCGTCGATAAACCGGCGCTGCGGGCAGTGAAATTTGTGCTGCCGACCTGGGGCTGGCTGCTGGTGATGCTGTGCCTGGCGCCGGTGTTCTTCACGCTGCTGCTGCAAAACAACTGGTCCGGCTATCTGCTGGCGATCGTCTGCCTGTTCGCCGCCCAGATGGTGGCGCGGATCATGATCAAAGCCCCGGAGCATCGTCGCGCGCTGTGGCAGATCGTCCTGCTGATGCTCGCCGGAACGCTGTTCTGGGTGCTGGCGCAGCAGGGCGGGAGCTCGATTAGCCTGTTTATCGACCACTTCGTCAATCGTCGCCTGCTGAACTGGGACGTGCCAACCGCGCTGTTCCAGTCGGTCAACGCGGTGGCGGTGATGGCGGCCGGCGTGGTGCTGGCGTGGCTGATGCGCCCGGAAGGCAGCGTGCGTTCGGTGCTGCGCGTCTGGCTGAAATTCGCTTTCGGCCTGCTGCTGATGGGCGGCGGCTTTATGCTGCTGGCGCTCAATGCCCGCCACGGCGCGGCTGACGGCCAGGCCTCGATGGGCATGATGGTCGCCGGGCTGGCGATGATGGGCTTTGCCGAACTGTTTATCGACCCGGTAGCGATGGCGCAAATCACCCGTCTGAACATGCCCGGCGTCACCGGGGTGTTGACCGGGATCTATATGCTGGCCACTGGCGCGGTGGCCAACTGGCTGGCGGGCGTGGTGGCGCAGCAAACCACCGAATCGCAAATTAGCGACACGGCGATTGCTGCCTATCAACATTTCTTCTCGCAGATGGGCGAATGGACCCTCGGCTGCGTGGCGGTGATGGTCGTTATCGCCTTTGCCGCAGCCTGTAGCGTCGGCAAACGCCGTGCGGCTGCCGGTGAAGTTACCGGCGGCGGCGCCTGACGCTCGTCCCGGCTGGTGGCGTAAACGCCTTATCCGGGCCGCGATTCGTAGCCCCGGTAAGCGCGGCGCGACCGGGGGCATGACATCAACAGCGGAGCGCGAAGTCGCTCCTTGCACAGCTTAGTGAACAGGAGGAGGATATTCTGGCATGCGCGGAGGCCAACGATAAAAAATACCGTTACTGAAGCCATAGCTGAGTGAGATCAGCTTGGAGTGAATCCAGGATCGTTAAGATTGTGCTCTGGTGTCTTCCCAGAGACAGGCCGCGCGGAAGGGTGACCTGGTTCAATTTATCGAAGCTAGTTTGAAAGCAAGGTTATGAGGAATCCATATGTCTGAACAACAAGCACAAGGTGCCGATGAGGCCATTGACCTTAATAATGAACTGAAAACTCGTCGCGAAAAACTGGCTGCACTGCGTGAGCAGGGCGTAGCCTTCCCCAACGACTTCCGTCGCGATCATACCTCTGACCAATTGCATGCTGAATTTGATGCGAAGGATAACGATGAACTCGCTTCCCTGAACGTTGAAGTTGCGGTGGCTGGCCGGATGATGACCCGCCGCGTGATGGGCAAAGCCTCTTTCGTCACTCTTCAGGACGTCGGCGGCCGCATTCAGCTGTACGTGGCGCGCGATGACCTGCCGGAAGGCGTCTACAACGAACAGTTTAAAAAATGGGACCTCGGCGATATCATCGCCGCCCGCGGCAAGCTGTTCAAAACGCAAACCGGCGAACTCTCTATTCACTGCACCGAGCTGCGTCTGCTGACCAAAGCCCTGCGCCCGCTGCCGGATAAATTCCACGGCCTGCAGGATCAGGAAGTCCGCTATCGCCAGCGCTATCTGGATCTGATCGCCAACGAAGAGTCACGTCATACGTTCCGTATCCGTTCGCAGATCCTCGCGACCATGCGCCAGTTCATGGTGGCTCGTGGCTTTATGGAAGTCGAAACCCCGATGATGCAGGTGATCCCTGGCGGGGCGTCCGCCCGTCCGTTCATCACCCATCACAACGCGCTGGATCTGGATATGTACCTGCGCATCGCGCCGGAACTGTATCTGAAACGTCTGGTGGTCGGCGGTTTTGAACGTGTGTTTGAAATCAACCGCAACTTCCGTAATGAAGGGATCTCGGTACGCCATAACCCAGAGTTCACCATGATGGAACTGTATATGGCGTATGCGGACTACAAAGACCTGATCGAACTGACCGAGTCGTTGTTCCGCACCCTGGCGCAGACGGTGCTGGGCAAAACCGAAGTGCCATATGGCGACCAGGTGTTTGATTTCGGTAAGCCGTTTGAAAAACTGACCATGCGCGAAGCAATCAAGAAACACCGTCCGGAAACCAACATGGCGGATCTGGATAACTTCGACGCGGCGAAAGCGCTGGCGGAATCTCTCGGTATTCAGGTAGAGAAAAGCTGGGGTCTGGGACGTATCGTCACCGAAATCTTTGACGAAGTGGCGGAAGCGCATCTGATTCAGCCAACCTTCATCACCGAATACCCGGCGGAAGTTTCCCCGCTGGCGCGCCGTAACGACGTCAACCCGGAAATCACTGACCGCTTTGAATTCTTCATTGGCGGCCGCGAAATCGGTAACGGTTTCAGCGAGCTGAACGATGCCGAAGATCAGGCGCAGCGCTTCCAGGAGCAAGTGAACGCCAAAGCGGCGGGCGATGACGAAGCGATGTTCTACGACGAAGACTACGTCACCGCCCTGGAGTATGGTTTACCGCCGACCGCGGGTCTGGGTATCGGTATCGACCGCATGGTGATGCTGTTTACCAACAGCCATACCATCCGCGACGTGATCCTCTTCCCGGCCATGCGTCCGCAGAAGTAATCCGTTGCACTCCCTCCCGGCCTGCGCCGGGAGGTCCTCCCTGCATTATCCCCATCCTGTCTTTTGCCCTGCTTTATGAACCGCTAACCGCTATTTATCGGGATGTTTTGCCGTGGCCAGACGCGCGACAATAGTGACCATTTCGCAAGGAGACGCTATGAGCAAATTTGGTATTGCCCTCATGACCGCGGCGGCTATTAGCCTGCTGAGCGGCTGCCAGGCGGCGAAGGAGAAGCATCCGACGCAGGAGGAACTGATCCGCCAGATGCAGCAGCGGGCCGCGGCCCCGGATACGCACACACTGCCGCCGGGCAAAGCCACGCAGGACCAACTGATGCGCTACGCCTTCACGCTCAGAGAGGCGGTTATGGTTCAATTGCCCAACAGCGCGCGCTACCAGGGGAAAATATGCTCCGTGCGGCTGTCGCTTAACCGCAGTGCAAAACTGACCGGACTGCAGCAGGAGGGGGGCGATCCGGCGTTCTGCGCGGTAGTGACCGATGCGGTACTGCGCACGACCTTCCCGCCCTTTGCCAGCGAAGGGGTCTACCAGATCTTTAACCATCCGCTACTGGATTTTAAGCCTTAGCGCACCCGGCTTTCCGCCCCCGCCGGATGGCAGGGGCGGGGAGATTACTGCACTTTTTGCAGGGAGCCGCGCTGGCTGCCGTTTGTCCAGCTGCCGTTAAAGGCGTTGTTGAGGGTAAAGGCTGAGCTTTTCACCCGGAAAGTCAGTTTACCCTGGCTGGCTTTCGCCGCCTCGACCAGATGACCATGGGTTTTCACCGTTTTAGCGGTGACGGTAATCTCATCAATTTTATCGCCATACTCCGTATAAACATACCAGGTGCCCACCCAGGGGCCGAAGCCGCTGCTGGCCTGCTGCGCGGCGGCGGCATTCTCGGCTTTGGTTTTATGAATATCGCAGGTGGTCCCGTCGGTCATCTGCGTGCAGCCGGAACGTTCAAGCTGTTCCCGGTATTTCGCGCTAATGGCGTGGGCCGGCGCGGCGGCGACCAGCGCCAGGGTGAGGGTGGTGAAAAGCCAGGTCTTATTCATCTTATTGTTTCTCATCGCGATAGCGGCGTGCATTGTCATAAAGGTTGATACACATTGGTGCATTCTCCCGGTGCGTCAGAATAAATATAACCGCAGCCATTCCTGATAAATAACTAGCAGGAAGGAGATGGGTTATTTATTGGTAAAACATCATTACCCTGATTTTATTTATCACTGTACCTTCCCGCTGCATGTCATATTATTGCAGAGAGAATGTTAAGTAATTGATGTTTTAAAAGTGACTATTTGTCACTTACGCAAATAACAGCAGGCCCGGCCTGGGCGCGCGGCTAAAGCCCGCGCCGGTGCGGTGTTGAGTTTTTTTCATATTGCTATCATCATATTTCGAATGAAAGGGATAACCTCTGAAGCGGGTTATTAAGCCAGTAATTTTTAGCCGCAAAATAAGCCGGCGGCAAGCATTATTTCCATTTATTTTTCAGGGTTACCTGAAATAGCGGATATATCGCCAGCGCAATGATGGATTTCCATCATTTCTCCGTTTTCATCGTCGGTCGTCGCCTGCTTATAGTGACGCCAGACAAGACCACAGGGTGAAAAGGAGAACAAGATGGCGACAGAGCATCTGCAGTGGGGCGTGAGCCCCCTGTGCTGGACCAACGATGTGCTGGAGGATTTAGGCGGCGATATCCCCCTGGATACCTGCCTGCGCGAGGCGCGGGAGGCGGGCTATCAGGGCATTGAGTTAGGACGGAAATTTCCCCGCCAGGCAGAGACGCTGGGCCCGCTGCTGGCGGCGGCTGACCTGCGCCTGGCGTCCGGCTGGTACAGCGGCTTGCTGGCCGAGCGCAGCGTGGAAGCGGAGCTGGAGGCGGTGCGGGAGCACGCGCAGCTCCTCCGGCAGCTCGGCGCGAGGGTGATGGTTTACGGCGAGTGCGGGCAACTGCCGGGTGAAACCCCGCTTGATGAGCCTATTTCACTCTCGCCGCCGTTAAGCCGTGTCAGCCTGGCGGCGTATTGCCACAAGCTAAATACCTTTGCCGACCTGCTGCTGCGCGACTATGGCCTCCAGCTGGCCTATCACCATCATCTGATGATGCTGGTGGAGCACGATGACGAGCTGGAGCGGTTTCTGTCCCATACCCATGACAACGTCGGGCTGGCGTTTGATACCGGACACGCCTTTGTCGCCGGGGTCGAGATCCCGCGCGTGCTGCAAAAATATGGCCACCGTATCCGCCATCTGCATCTGAAAGACGTCCGTCCGCAGGTGCTGGGGCGTCTGTATCGTGAAAACCTGAGCTTTAACGAGGCGGTGCGCGCCGGGCTGTTTACCATCCCCGGCGACGGCTGCATCGACTATGCGCCGATCCTCGACTTCGTCCGGCGCAGTGACTACCGCGGCTGGCTGATTATCGAAGCCGAGCAGGACCCGGCGATGGCGCCGCCGCTGGCCACCGCCCGCCGCGCCTATGCCTGGCTGGCGCACCATTTATCTTCCCCTTCACCGTCAGAGGAGCACGCAGCATGAGCGCGCGGTTAAATATCGGTCTTATCGGCTCGGGTTTTATGGGTCAGGCACACGCTGACGCGTACCGTCGCGCGGCCATGTTCTATCCCGATCTGCCGAAGCGCCCGCATCTCTACGCGCTGGCGGATCAGGATCAGTCGCTGGCTGAACGCCATGCGGCGAAACTGGGGGCGGAAAAGGCCTACGGCGACTGGCGCGAGCTGGTAAACGATCCGCAGGTTGATGTGGTGGATATCACCTCGCCGAACCATCTGCACTACACAATGGCGATGGCGGCGATCGCGGCGGGTAAACATGTCTATTGCGAGAAGCCGCTGGCGGTCAACGAGCAGCAGGCGCAGGAGATGGCGCAGGCGGCACGGCGCGCGGGGGTGAAGACCATGGTGGCCTTTAACAACATCAAAACGCCGGCGGCACTGCTGGCAAAGCAGATTATCGCCCGGGGCGATATTGGCGAACCGGTGCGCTTTCGCGGCACTTTTGATCAGGGGTTTTATAACGACCCTAACCTGCCCTGGTCCTGGCGCTGCTCGAAAACCCTCGGCGGCAGCGGGGCGCTTGGCGACCTTGGCGCCCATACCCTGTCGGTCGCCCAGTTTTTGCTGGGCGGGATCCGCGAAGTGACCGCCAGCGCGCAAACCTGCCTGCGCCAGCGTCCGGTGCCGCAGCGCGATGCCGGGTATGCCAGCCGGGTCGCGGCCGATGCCGAGTGGCGGGAAGTAGAAAATGACGATCAGGTTCAGTGCCTGGTCAATTTCGACAGCGGCGCGGCGGGAGTGATTGAGGCCTCGCGCATCGCCGCCGGGCGGATCTTCGGCGTGTTCTGGGAGGTTTCCGGCACCGAAGGCACGCTGTATATGGACGGGGAGCGCTTTAACGAACTGCAGGTGTATCGCTTCAACGATGATAAACACGACCGCGGCTTTAAGACGCTGTATGCCGGGAGCCAGATCCCGGCCTATGCCGGCTTCTTCGGCTTCGATTTTGGCGGCGGTGGGCTGGGCTATTTTGACGTCAAGGTGATCGAAGTGCATGACCTGGTGCAGGGGATTTGCGGGGAGGACGACTGCTATCCCAACTTCGAATTTGGTTTGCAGAATCAGCGCGTGCTGTCGGCGATTGAAGCCTCGATGGTCAGCCGCCGCTGGGTGAACGTGGTTAAAGACTAAGGAGCCGCTATGTTTCCCTCACACTTACCGATCCCGCGCCGCCCGGCGGCGCAGAGCATTCCCTCCCTGCGCTGGGGCATTATCGGTCCTGGCTGGATCGCCGAGCGCTTTGTTCATGCATTGAAAACCTACAGCCGACAGCAGGTGGTGGCGGTGGCCTCCCGCAGCCAGGCGAAGGCCGAGCGGGTGGCCGCGGAATGGGGGATCCCCCAGGCTTACGGCCAGGTGGAGGAGATGCTGGCACGCCCGGATATTGATGCGGTGTACATTGCGACGCCGCACAACCATCACTTTCCCGACGGCATGCAGGCGCTGAAGGCGGGTAAACACGTGCTGATTGAGAAGCCCTTCGCGCTCAACCTCGGCGAAGGGCGTGAGCTGCAGGCCGAAGCCGCCCGCCAGGGGAAGCTGGCGCTGGAGGCAATGTGGTGCGATTACGCGCCGAAATATGATGTGATCCGCCAGCTGCTGGAGGATGGGGCGCTCGGCGACCTGCATACCCTGCTGGCCGATCACGGCGAGTATTTCACCCCCGACCACCGCATCTTCAATGCCGACCTTGCCGGCGGGCCGATGATGGACCTCGGCAGCTATTTGACCTCGTTTGCGCTGATGGTGGGCGGCATGCCGCAGGAGATTGTCGCCCGCGGCAGCGCCACGGCGGAGGGGCTTAACGGTCAGACGTCGATGCTGTTTAGCTGGCAGAACGGGATGCAGGGGTTGTTAAACACGACGTTGTTCAGCAACACGCCGGGCGGGGCGGTGGTGGCCGGACGCCAGGCGACCCTGACGATCGACGGTCAGTTTTACGCCCCCGGCGGCTTTACGCTCGCCGCCAGCCAGGGCGGGCAGGTGCTGCGCTGGGAAGAGCCGCGCAATCGCTACGACCAGCTGTTCTGGCAGGCGGAGCATTTTGCCTGGTGCATCGGGCAGGAGCTGCGGGACTCGCCGCTGCGGTCGCTCAGTCGGGTGCTGCAGAATCTGCAGGTGATGGGTGAAGTGCGGCGCCAGGTGGGCGCGGTGTTTAACGAAGAACGCTAAGGAGCCGGCCGGGCTTTGGTTTGCAGATAGCGCGAGCGTGTCTGCCATTGCCCGGCACCAGGACGCGTACGATGCCGGATGTCTGTTGCCCGGCGGCTCTGCGCTTGCACGGGCCTACGATTTTACTTCAACCGTTTGATATTAAAGCATATTAATGCCAGTGTTATGTAGGCCGGGCAAGGCATCGCCGCCGCCCGGCATAAAGGCTGGTACAGCGCCTGATGGCGGTTGCCACGCAACCACTCAGCGACAGTCGTCGACGGCGACAAACTGGCCATGCTGCAGGGACTGAACCGCCGCTTCGGCAATGGCCTGCGCCTGCAGGCCGTCCAGCAGGCCGGGCAGATCGGCCACGGTTTCACCATTCAGGGCGCGAATAAAGGCGTCAAGATGCTGGTAATAAGATCCCTGTACCCGGCTGAACCAGTCCGGCCACAGGCCCGGCTCAATGCGCTGATTGCCGCGCCACAGGGTAGGGCCCGCCGGCGACTGGCTACCGGACTCCAGCGCGCCTTCGGCGCCCAGCAGCGTGATCCGTTCATCATACCCGTGGCCGGTGCGGCGGGTGTTGTCCAGCTGCGCCAGCGCGCCGCCGCGCATCTGCATCATCAGGATGGAGGTGTCGACATCGCCAAATTCGGCAATGTCCGGCAGGGCCAGCGCCGCGCCCATCGCCGCCACGGTACGCACTTCATCGCCAGTGAGAAAGCGCAGGAGATCGAAGAAGTGGATCGCCTGATCGCGCATCTGGCCGCCGGAGCTGCGCAGATAGTCGAGCGGCGGCATGGTGGAGGCGCGGCAGACCATCTGCACCAGCTCGACCCGGCCGATCAGCCCTTGCTCCAGCTGGCGGCGGAGCTGCTGATGGCTGCTGTCGAAGCGCCGGTTAAAGCCGACAGTCACCGGCACGTTCAGGGGGAGCACCCGCTCCACCACCTCACGGGCGCGCGCCAGGGAGAGGTCGATCGGTTTTTCGCAATAGACCGCCTTGCCCGCCCGGGCGGCGGCTTCCAGCAGTTCGGCATGCGACGGGGTTGAACTGGCGATCAGCACCGCGTCGATGGCGTCGCTATGGATCGCCTCGCTCACTGTCACCGCCCGGGCGCCATAGCGGGCGGCCAGCGCCTGGGCGCGCTCCGGGGCGGCATCGGCCACCATCGTCAGCGCACTTCCTTCATGACGGGCAAGACTGGCGGCATGAACCTGACCGATAAAACCACTGCCTACCAGGGCAAAACGTTTGCAGATCATTTTTTTCTCCAGAATGGCGAGGGGACGTTGCCACCATAATCGGTTTGCTAAACTCACTGACACTGCCGTTTTGATGGATTTCCATCATGAAGAGAGGGGCGATGAAAAACATTTCACTGGCGGTGCTGGCCAGACAGATTGGCGTCGGCGTGGCCACCGTTGACCGGGTGCTGAACGAACGCGGCGGCGTATCGCCGCAGACCACCCGCAAAGTGCTGCAGGCGGCGCGCGAGGCGGGGCTGAAGCGGATCCTGCCGGAGGAGCACCGCTTTCCCTGGCAGGTTGAGGTCTTTCTCAGCAGCAATGACTCGTTCTTCTTTCCCCAGCTGGCGCAGGATTTTGCCGCCGTGGCGGATAGCCTCGGCTATCGCCGTCTGACCCTGCACCGCACCTTTGTCCCGGAGTCGCAGCCGACGACCCTGGCCCGGCGCATTGTGCGCAGCTGCCAGCAGCGTCAGGGGATCATCGTCTTCGGCAATGACCATCCCGCAGTGCACGACGCGCTGCGCCGCTGCCGGGAGGCGGGCGTCCCGGCGATCACCCTGGCGACGGACCTGCCCGGCGCCGACCGACTCTGCCACGTGGGGATCAATCAGCTGCAGGCTGGCCGCACGGCGGGGTTAATGCTGGGGAGAATGACGCCGCGGCCCGGCGAGGTGCTGATGGTCAGCGGCCGGCAAGATTACAGCGCGCATCGCCTGCGCATTCAGGGGTTTCGCGAGGTGCTGAGCCAGCGCTTTCCCCACCTGCAGCTCAGCGACGTGCTGGCGGGCGAGGAGCGGCGGGAGCAGATCACCCGCCTGCTGGAACAGGCCCTGTGCCGCAGCCGGAATATTGTGGGGATCTATAACACCGGGCTTGGCAATACCCAGATTGCCGAGGCGCTGGCGCGCCACCGCCGCGAAGGCGATGTCTGCTGGATCACCCATGAGCGTTACAACACCACCCGGCAGCAGCTGGCGAAGGGGAGTCTGGCGTTAACGCTCGATCAGAACACTCGCCAGCACGCCCAGCTGGCGATCGACCTGATGCTGCGCCATCTGGAGTCCGGCTATCAGCCGCAAACCTATGCCGACGGTAAAGTCGACTTTATCCTCTATAGCGCCGAAAACGTCGACTGAGACGGTCGGCGCGTCTTCCTCCCGACCCTCGATGACTCCCGGCGGGTAAATGCCACCCCGCGTGGAGTGAGATCGCGTCAAAGCGTTGTCTGCCTCTCATTTTTCGCTCATTTATGCAGCAATGTTAGATGTCTGTCAAAATTCTGTTACTGCATAGTTTTAAAATTTTCATTTCAGTTATTTACTTATAAACGTTTCAAATGTCTTGTTAATGAAATAAATGGTCTGGAATTCACGGTGCGGCATAAATGGACTGACGTTTCAAAAAAGTGATGATAAAACAGCCGTTATTTGTGATTCCGATCACGACGAATGGCGAAAAACGCCGCCGACCCGTCGCCATCACAGCAGACATTTGCCGCAATCTGACTGAAATTAATTTTTCATTTTGTTTCATTCACCGGCGTACCTACAAAATCAAGGATCAACTATGAATATTAAGAAAACGATTGTTGCCTCTTTGTTAGCCTGCATGCTGCCTGCGGTGGTTATGGCAAAAGACGTCTCCATTGGCGTCTCCATGGCGCTGTTTGACGATAACTTCCTGACGATCCTGCGGACCTCGATGCAAAAAGAGATGAAAAAAGACGGCGTTAAATCGCAGATCGAGGACGCAAAAGGGGATGTCTCCCAGCAGCTGCAGCAGGTGCAAAACTTTATCGGCCAGGGGGTGGACGCCATTATCGTCAACCCGGTGGATACCAATGCGGTGAAACCGATTATGGATCAGGCCACCAAAGCCGGGATCCCGCTGGTGTTTGTGAACCGCCGTCCGCAGGCGGAGCTGACCGACAAGATGGCCTATGTGGGGTCGGATTCCATTCTCGCCGGCCGTCTGCAGATGGAAGCGCTGGCGAAAGCGATGAACGGTAAGGGCAATGTGGCGATCCTGCTCGGCGACCTGGCGAATGAGTCCACCCGCGATCGTACCAAAGGGGTGGAAGAGGTGGTGGCGAAATACCCGAACATCAAAATCGTCCAGAAGCAGACCGCGAAATTTACCCGCAATGACGCGGTGGACGTGGTCAGCAACTGGATGACCAGCGGTGAGGATATCCAGGCCATCGCCTCCAACAACGATGAAATGGCGATCGGCGCCCTGCAGGCTCTGGGCAAAAACCCGAACCATATTCTCATCGCTGGCGTGGATGGCACCCCGGATGCCCTGCAGATGCTGAAGAGCGGCAAAATGATCGCCACCATCTTCCAGGATGCGAAAGGCCAGGGTGAAGGCGCAGTCGACGCGGCCATCAAGCTGGCGAACGGCGAGAAAGTGGAAAAAATCATCGACGTGCCGTATCAGCTGATCACCAAAGAGAACATGGCTGAATTTACCAACCGTAATCAGAAATAGTCCTGGCCAACCCGTGGTACGGAGGTGGATGTATGAACGCTTTTGCACTTGAAGCCGAAGGTATCAGTAAGTTCTTCCCCGGCGTGAAGGCGCTCGATAATGTCTCATTGCGCGTGCGTCCGGGAACGGTGCATGCCCTGATGGGCGAGAACGGCGCCGGTAAATCCACGCTGATGAAGTGCCTGATCGGTATCTATCGCCCCGATAAAGGGTCGATTCGCGTGAAAGGGGAGCCGGTGGAGTTTACCGACACCATGGATGCGTTGCGCTCGGGGATCTCGATGATCCACCAGGAGCTCAATCTGGTGCCGCATATGACGGTGGCGGAGAATATCTGGCTGGGGCGCGAGCCGATGAAGTACGGCTTTGTCGATCACGGCCAGCTGACCCGCCAGACCCAGGCGCTGCTGGACAAGCTTAATATCCGCTTAACCGCCGACCGACTGGTGGGCGACCTGAGCATCGCCGCTCAGCAGATGGTGGAGATTGCCAAGGCGGTTTCATGGAACGCGGATATTGTGATCATGGATGAGCCCACCTCGGCGCTGACCGAAGGCGAGGTGGCTCACCTGTTCACCATCATCCGCGACCTGCGCGCCCAGGGTAAAGCGATCATCTATATCAGTCACAAAATGGATGAGATCTTTGCCATTACCGATGAGATCAGCGTGTTTCGCGACGGCACCTGGGTGGGGAGCAAAAACACCACCGAATTTACCCGGCAGTCGCTGATCACCCAGATGGTGGGCCGCGAATTAACCCAGCTGTTTCCGAAATTTAATAACACCATCGGCGAAGAGGTGCTGACGGTGCGCAACCTGACGCGCCAGGGCGTGTTCCATGACGTCAGCTTTACTGTACGCCGCGGTGAAATCCTTGGCGTGGCCGGGCTGGTGGGCGCCGGGCGCAGCGAGGTGATGGAAAGCCTGTTCGGTATGGAGCGCTTCGACAGCGGCGAAGTGCTGATCGACGGGGCGCCGGTGACCATTGATTCCCCCTCCGTGGCGATTGAAAAGGGGATGGCGTTATTAACCGAAGACCGCAAAAAGTCGGGCCTGTTTCTGGTGCTGTCGGTGCTGGAAAATATGAGTATCGTCAAAATGCCGGAATATATCGGCAAGAGCGGTTTTGTCCAGCACGTGAAAATGGCCGAAGACTGCATGGAGCAAATTCGCCGGCTCAATATTAAAACGCCGACGATGGATCAAATTATTAATAACCTCAGCGGGGGGAATCAGCAAAAAGTCCTGATTGCGCGCTGGCTGTTAGCGCAACCGAAAATCTTAATTCTCGATGAGCCGACCCGCGGTATCGACGTCGGGGCGAAGGCGGAGATTTATCATCTGATCAGTGAACTGGCGAATCGGGGGGTGGCGGTCATTATGGTCTCCTCTGAGCTGCCGGAAATCCTTGGCATGAGTGATCGGGTTATGGTGATGCATGAAGGCCGTATCACCGGCATCCTGGAAAAAGACGAAGCCGACCAGGAAACCATTTTGTCGTTGGCATCCCATTGAGGCACAGAGAATGAGTAATATGAAATTAACGGCGGCTCCGGCCAGCGAGGGTTCCTCCTTCTTCGCTAATTTGCGGCATAAAATGCCGAAAGATACCGGCATCTTTGTGGTGATGCTGGTGATTGCCCTGACTTTTGAAATTGCCGGCTGGTATGTTCGCGACCAGTCGTTCCTGCTCAATACCAACCGCCTGGTGCTGATTGTGCTGCAGGTGGCGATCATCGGCATCATCGCCGTCGGCGTCACCCAGGTGATCATCACCACCGGGATTGACCTCTCCTCCGGCTCGGTTATCGCCCTTGCGGCGGTGGTGGCGGCGAGCCTGGCGCAAACTTCCGACAGCCTGTCGCCGATGTTCCCGGCGCTGGTCAACCTGCCGGCGGTGATCCCCATTTGCGCGGGGATCGGCGTCGGCCTGCTGTGCGGCCTGACCAACGGTTTTCTGGTGACGCGGACCGGTATTCCGCCGTTTATTGCCACCCTCGGGATGATGGTTTCGGCGCGCGGTCTGGCGCAGTATTACACCCAGGGCAACCCGATCAGCTTCCTCTCCGACAGCTTTACGGCGATAGGTCAGGGGGCGATGCCGGTGATTATCTTCTTCGTGATCGCCGCCGTGTTTCACATTGCGCTGAAGCATACCCGTTATGGCAAATATGTGTATGCCATCGGCGGCAACATGACCTCGGCCAAAGTGTCCGGCATCAACGTGAATAAGTACCTGGTGATTGTCTACACCATCGCCGGGGCGCTCTCCGGGCTGGCGGGGGTGGTGCTGGCGGCGCGCGTCAGCAGCGGCCAGTCGAGCATGGGGATGTCCTACGAGCTGGACGCGATTGCCGCCGCGGTGATCGGCGGCAGCAGCTTAATGGGCGGGGTGGGGCGCATTACCGGCACCCTGATTGGCGCGATGATCCTTGGTCTGATCAAAAGCGGTTTTACCTTTGTCGGCGTCGATGCCTACGTGCAGGATATTATTAAGGGCATCATTATTGTCGCCGCGGTGACCATCGACATGCGTCGCAACCGGAAAAAACACTAATCTTATCAACGGGCGGCAGCGGAGAAGGATGTCGTTGCCGCCCGTCCTGTCCAGAAATAAACAAAATACGCCCCGCCAGGCGCGGCTGTCTGTTTTGCCCACGCGGCTCATCCTGTACAGTTTTGCCACTTCCGTTGTCTATTCGTCAGGGGGCCCATGCGTGGCCTCCGGTTTCTGGAGTCGTATGAATACACCATCCGTCGTCAAATCCTCGCCGCTCTGGCGACCGGCAAGCAGGGGCATTATCGTCACGCTGATCGCCGGACTGGCGATCCTGGCGCTCGGTCGGGGCGTGAATTTGCCGGCCAGAGAGGTTTACCGTGAGATGCAGACCCGCCAGCTGGAGGAGGATGCGCAGTGGGTGGCGCAACGCCTTGAGCGGCGAATGAACACGCCGGCGCCGCAGCGGGAAGCCGCCTGGCCGTTGGCGGCGATGCGCGCCGAACTCCATACCCTCGCCCGGCAGCGGCATTATCGGCTGCTGCTGGTGAATGGCGACGGGCATCTGCTGGCGGCGTCGCATGCGCTGCCGGCCAGCGTACTGGCCCAGGTGCAGGCGCAGTTCCCCAGGGAGATGCAGCCGCCGCTGTTCGGCAGCCACTACCAGACTATCCAGCCTTTCGCCCCGCACCAGCGGATGTTAACCCGCGCGCTGAACGGCGAGGCGGGGCTAACGGGCTGGAATCTGGTGGTGCTGGCGCCGGACGGCGGATTGCCCTCGTTACTGATGGCTTACCGCTGGCCGGTGACGATCGGCCTGGGCATGCTGTTTGCCGGTGCGCTGCTGGCGGTGAGGCAGGCAGCGCGCGCCCGGCGAAAACGCTAATTGCCGACGGCACCGTCAGGGATGGCGAAACTGCAGGGTGGCGGGGAGGTAGCGCTGGAGCGGCTCCGGCGCCTGGCCGTCGATCAGCTGGCTGAGCAGATCGTAGCAGTGCCAGGCCAGCTGGCGATTATCCTGCTGCACGGTATCAATGCGCAGGGAAAGCGAATCATACAGGTAGTGATCGTCGAAGCTGGCGAGATGAATATTGGAGTCCAGCAGATGATGCTGGCTCATGTAGCGCAGGACCCCTTCGAGCAGTCCGCAGGCCGCGGTAAATAAGGCCTTCGGCGGACGTCCCAGCCGCGCGCAGAGCGCCGCGAACATCTCATACCCGGAGCTGGGGTGGTAGTTACCGTTGATCACCCACTCAGGGCGCAGCGTGACCCCCGCCTGAGCCAGGCCTTGCGTGAATCCCGCCAGCCGGTCGCGCGACGGCGACAGCCGCGGCTGGCCGCCGAGAAACCAGAATTCGTCCGCATGCTGAGGCGCAATGCGGGAGATCAGCTCGGCGGTTGGCGTCACCGAGTCGGTCATCACCAGCGGCAGGGCGCTGTCGCTGGGGGAGCGGTCAAAAAGCACCACCGGCAGCTGTTCGCTGAGCTTCAGGTAGTCGGCATCGCTGTGCATGCACGAGGCGACGATCAGCCCGTCGACCTGGCGGGCAATCATATTATTGACCACCACGCTCTCCTGGCCGGGGTTTTCGTCGGTGCAGGAGATAAGCAGCTGCACGCCAGCTTCCCGGCAGAGCGTCTCAAGCTCATGGGAGAAAACGGCAAACCCGTAGTTGGTGATCTCCGGTACCACCAGGCCAATGGTATGGCTGCGGTTATCGCGCAGCGAGCGCGCATGAATGCTGGGCTGATAGTGCTGCTCGCGGGCGATCGCCAGCACGCGCTCGCGCGTCTCCTGCGCCACGCGCAGCTCTTTGCCACGGCCGTTGAGCACCAGACTGGCGGTCGCTTTGGAGACGCCCGCCAGTTCGGCGATATCTTTGATAGTTACGCGTTTGGTTTTCATCACCACTCAGGAGCCTGAAAGCAAAACGCTTATACTACCATGCATGGCCGCAGCAGCCAGCGGCAGAATGCCACCGGCGTCGCACCGCTGAAGATTAACTGCCCCGGATAGCCCGGGAAGAAGCGGCTGCTCATCACCCCTTCGCCATCGTTGATGAAAATTTCCACGCTGGAACGGTCGATAAAGATCCGCAGGCGCCGCGCTTCGCCGCGCCAGTAGCGGTGATGCATCTCGGCGGTCTGCAGCCCGCGGCGCGACAGACGCAGGCCGTCGCGGTTGACGGTAAGCTGCAGGGCGCCGGCAAAGTCCAGCCCCAGCGTACTGTTGGGGGCGATGTCAAAGGCCAGCTCCATCGGGGCGAGGGGCAGGGTCTGCCCGCGCCAGCCCTGGGCTTCCTCGCGCAGAGCAGCCAGCTCGCGCAGCGGGCGCTGATACAGGGTGCCCGCCTGCCACTCCAGCTCGCGCACGCAGGTCATCTGGTGGATCCATCCCTGTGCGCGGGTGGGTTGATGCATCTCTTCCCCGTCCGGGACGCCCATCCAGCCGACCAGCAGACGGCGGCCATCCTCGGCCAGCATGGTCTGCGGCGCGTAGAACTCAAACCCGCTGTCCAGCTCGTGCAGCGGGCCGTGGTCGAAGGTGCCGCGTTCGGCGTCGAAGCGGCCTGCCATCCACACCGCCGGATAGGTATTGAGAAAGCGCTGCGCTTCACGGGCCAGCCCCTGCGGGCAGCAGATCAGCAGGTGGGTATCCGCCAGCGGAAAGAGATCCGGGCACTCCCACATATAGCCGCCGTTCGCCAGACCGTTAACGCCATGTCCGGCGATCTCGCCCACCAGGCGCCACTCCCGCAGATCGCTGGCGGTGAACAGCAGCACTTTACCGTGCTGTTGCAAATCCTGCGCGCCGAGGACCATGTACCAGCACCCGTCCTGCTGCCACACCTTGGGGTCGCGTACATGGCCGGTGTAACCGTCAGGGAGCGGCAGCACCGGCCCCAGCTTGCGGAAGGTGCCATCGGCATTCTCTGTCGCCAGGCACTGCCAGGCGGTACGCCCGCCGTCGGGGAATTTCACGTTGCCGGTGTAGCACAGGGTCAGGGCGCCCTCGAACTCGACCGCGCAGCCGGAGTAGCAGCCGTTGCGGTCATACTCTTCGTCCGGCATCAGGGCGATAGGTTCATGCCGCCAGTGCTGCAGATCGGCTGAACTCCAGTGTCCCCAGCACTTATAGGTATGGTCACAGGCGAGCGGGTTCCACTGATAAAACAGGTGGTAACGCCCGGCGACCTGGCAAAAGCCGTTGGGATCGTTCAGCAGTCCGCTGACCGGCGCCAGATGCCATTGCGGATAATGGCTGTCGGCCAGCGCCTGCGGCTGGCCCTGCATAACGGCCTGCAGGATCGCAGGCAGGCGTGACGGTAATGACATTATTCAGCGTCCGTTTTGTATTTCAGCGTCAGAGAGAGCATGAAGGCCACGGCGAAGGCGATCGCCATTCCGATAATGTAGTTCAGCAGCGAGCTGGCCTGCACGATGGCCATCCCCGGGATCGCCGTCAGGCCCACCGCGGTCATATAGACGTGCATTGACACCACCCAGGCGCCGCCGGCGGCACCACCGACCAGCGCGGCGATGAACGGCTTCACAAAGCGCAGGTTAATCCCGAAGATTGCCGCTTCCGTGATCCCCAGCATCGCCGAAAACGCCGACGGCAGGGTGATGGCTTTGATTTTGGCATCTTTGGTTTTAAACCACACCGCAAAGCAGGCGCCGCCCTGAGCGACGTTGGCCATCGCCCAGATCGGCAACAGGAAGTTGACGCCAATCGATGGGTTGCCCAGCAGACCCGCCTCGATGGCATGGAAGCTGTGATGGATACCGGTAATGACGATCACCGAGTAGAGGCCGCCGAACAGCAGGCCCGCCAGCCAGCCGGCGTGGCTGATAAGCGTGCTGAGGATAAACGAAATACCGTCGCCGAGCGCGCGACCGGCCGGGCCGATCAGCAGCAGGGCGATAAAGCCGGAGATAATCACCGTCAGGAACGGGGTGAGGATCAGGTCCAGCGCGTCAGGGATAACGCGGCGCAGCCGTTTCTCGACCATGCTCATAAACCACACCGCCAGCAGCACCGGGAAGACGGTACCCTGGTAGCCGATCATCGCCACTTCGATGCCGAAGAAATTCATGGTGTGGAAGCCGGCGGCGACGCCCCAGGCGTTGGTCAGCGCCGGGTGGGTGAGGATCCCGCCAAGGGTCGCGCCCAGATAAGGGTTACCGCCAAATTCGCGGGCGGCGGTAAAGCCGATCAGGATCGGCAGAATGATAAACGCTGCCGAGCTGCACATATCCAGCATGATATAGATAGCATTGCTCGGGTCGACCCAGCCGTAGGTTTTCACCATCCCCAGCAGGCCCATCAGCAGGCCGGAGGCGACGATGGCGGGAATGATCGGTACGAAAATGTTGGACAGCAGGCGGGCGATGCGCTGGAACGGGTTCAGCTTTTTCGCGGCCAGGTCGGCGGCTTCGGATTTGCTTGATTCGCTGATGCCTGCGGCCTGGATAAAGGCGGCATAGACTTTATTGACCACCCCGGTGCCGAAGATGATCTGCATCTGTCCGGCATTGCGAAAGCAGCCTTTCACCCCGTCGATTTTGCCAATGGCCTGTTGGTCGGCGAGCGCGTCGTCGACCAGCACCAGCCGCAGGCGGGTGGCGCAGTGCGCGGCGCTGGCGATATTTTCCTTGCCGCCCAACAGGGGAAGCAGTGAGCGGGAAATCTGATCAAAATCCATAGTACCCTCTGAATGCATGATGATATGGCGTGGGCGGTGCCGGCCGTGGCAGGCACCGCGAACCTTATATTTATGTGTTACTTACCCTGTCGTCCGGGTTACCGTCAGAACCAGGTCTCCATTTGCATACCGAACGACCATTCGCCGCCCGATTTGAACCCGTTGCTGCCTAATGCATCATCGTTGGCGTAGTTATCCAGTTTTTTGCTCCAGTCCATCCACGATGTATAGAAGCGGATCTCCGGACGCGAGAAGAAGTCGCCGATGCTGCCCACCTTGAAGGTTGGGGCGAAGGTCAGCTTGTAGAAGCTGCCGTTCACCGCGTGGCGATCGTTGTAGCCTTCAGGCTGCAGATCCATGTACTGATAGCTGCCCTCCCAGGCTAGGGCGAAATTCTGCGTCACTTCCTGAATCAGACGCAGGTTGAGAGTGGCCCACTGATAGCTGTCGCCATCGACATAACGATCTTTACTGCTCTGCGCCAGCACGGCCGGGGCAATAAACCAGCGATCGCTCAGCGGCGTGGTGCCGTAGCTGGCGAAGCGCCAGGTATTGGCCCCCGGGCGCAGCGCACCGTCGGAGCCGATGCCTTTAACCTCGGCGCCCAGCCCGTGGCCGTACAGCAGGGCCGTTTTGCTGGTCCCGTCGCGCAGGCCATAGAAGCTCTCATTGTGCAGGCCCAGCAGAGCATGGACCCCGGTGTTAGCGGCATCGCCTTTCACCAGATTGCCGTTCGTGTCCTGGCGTTCGTCATTATCTTTCGCCCGCATCCCGCTGACCATCATCTGCACCGGGCCGGCAAAGTTATTCATGCTGACGATATAGTTCTGCACGCTGTTACTGCTGTCAGCGATATCGCCAAAGTTGCGGCCGTATAACGAGAAGTTGCTGCGCAGGCTGTCGTTCCATTTCACGTCGTAGATCCCGCCGCCGGTCCCGGCGAGGAACACCACATCCGAGTCAATCCAGTGGATGTCGAAGTTGTCACGGTCAAAGCGTTTCCCGGCCCACAGGGTCGAGCCTTTGAACGGGCCTTCGAAGGTCGGCAGGTTGCCCAGCTCGACAAACGCCTGGCGCACGTTCAGGTCGCTGCTGCTTGCCGTCCAGTCGTTATAGGTGGTCTGCCCGTCGGCCACCATCACTTTGAAACGGGTGGTCGCCCCGTTGTCCAGCGTCTGTTTATGTTCGAGGTTCATTTCCACATAGGTGTCGGCCTGGTTGCCCAGACGACCAATGGCGCCACCGGTCTCCCCGGCGGGGGTCATATAAGCGCCGGATTTGGTGCTGGCGGCCGAGTCGTTCATGATCACGCCGGAACGGGCATAGCCGTGGAACTCAAAGCCGCCAGGCCGTTCGGCTTTTTCTTCCAGCTGAGTGGTGCGCTTGGCCACCTGCTGGGTGGTGACCTGGGTTTGCTGCTGCTGCTGGGTTAACTGCTGAACTTTCTGCTCCGCCGAGGCGGCACGGCTTTCGGCAGTGCTGGCGCGGGTTTCGGCGTCCTGCAGGCGTTTTTCCAGGGCGGCGAGACGCGCTTCAATGCTGTTCAGGTCTGTCTGCCCATGGGCGGCGGCGGTGCCGGTTAGCAAAGCAATAAGAATGGCTAACTTCCGTTTTTTATACATGCTGTTGACATCCAAAGGTGAAAATCAGTGAGTGTGCTAACTTTTGCTAAACCGGTTTAGTTAATATGGTAAACATGTCAGTAACGCGGTGAAAATAAAAATTGCTAAACCGGTTTAAGAATTGTGATGTCGCCAGCAAAGTGGGCCGTTAGCCGGCCCAACGGGATCACAGCGAGCGCTGAAGATCGTCCCTGTAGGGCAGGGCGGTCATGGCGCCTTTGGCGGTGGTGGCCAGCGCGCCGCAGGTTTGCGCCAGCGTAAGGTCGGGAGCCAGCGCGGCGAGGTTGTCAGGGATACCGTGAGCGGCGAGGCCGGCGAGCAGCCCGGCGACAAAGGCATCGCCGGCGCCAGTGGTATCAACGGCCACCACCGGGCGAGCGGGGAAGTGGCTAACCTGCCCGCGCAGGGCGGCCTGGACCCCCGCTTTGCCCTGGGTCACCAGCAGCAGCGTCGGCTGGAAGCGGGCGTTCAGCCGGGCGATGCCGCTGACGATGTCGTCGCTGCCGCTGACAAAGGCCAGCTCCTCTTCCGAGAGTTTTATGGCGTCGGCGAGGGCCAGCGCCCGGTCGAGACAGTCACGCAGGTCCTGCGGATCCTGCCACAGGTCGCTGCGGATATTGGGGTCGAAGCTGACATAGCCCCCGGCGCGTTTTATCGCCTCCATTGCCGCGAATGCCGTGCTGCGGCTCGGCTCGGCGCTGAGAGCGATGGAGCAGACGTGCAGCCACTGGCCGGCGGCAAACGGCGGGAGATCCTCGGGCTGAAGGAACAGGTCGGCGCTCGGACGGACCATAAAGGTAAAGGTGCGCTCCCCGTGCTGATCGAGATCGACCACCACGGTGGAGGTGCGCTGCGCGGCGTCGAGGCGCATATAATTCACATCGACCTTCTCCTGCGCCAGGGTGTGACGCATAAAGCGGCCGAAGGGATCGTCGCCGACGCGGCCAATAAACCCGCTGTCGCCGCCGAGCCGCGCCACGCCGACCGCGACGTTGGCCGGTGCGCCGCCGGGGCATTGCAGCAGGCGGCCCTCGCCATCGGGCAGGAGATCAACGACCGCATCGCCGAGTACCCAGATTTTTCCATTCATTCGACAAATTCCTCTTAGCTAAACTATGTTAAACCGGTTTAGCTAATTAAAGCATAGCCCACCGGTAAGCGGAACGATCGGGTCACGAAACAGGGAGGTGAGGGTAAAAAATGTGAGCCAGGCGAAATATTTCGCCACTCCAGATCTGGACTTTTCCTTCCCCACCCGCTTAGGTATAGTTCAACAGGTCGCGGTTAGCCCCGCCGCGGTGGCCAAAGGTAAAGGAGTGCGCAGCGCGATGAACCTCAGTTTTGGCGATATTTACGATCGGTACCAGAAGCTGACGCTGACCACGCATCTGCCGGCGGTGATCGCCTGCAGTGAAACGCTGAGTTTGGGCAAAGACCAGGGCTTTATTCCGCAGCCGGGCTATCTCTACTTTCTGCTGCAGGGGCAAATGACGTTGGCCTTTGGTGATGAGCAGAACCTGGTCGGGATTGTTATCGCGCATATGCCGTTAGGATTACTGGAACATTATTGTCCGTCGGTCGCGCTCTATTATCGGTGTCTGGGCGAATGCCAGCTGGCGAAAATAACCGCCAGCGATTTTGAGCGAATATTCTTTCATTCGTCGCCGGGCTATATGCAAGAGCTGACCACGATCCTGGCCTATATGGGCATATTTGCCCTTGATGCCCACTATGAACGTGGCAGCCAGACCAGTTTTCAGACCATTAAATCGATGCTGTCGCGCTATCTATATCGCAGCGAAATCGATGGTGGTCAGCATGAGAGCCTGTCGGCATTTATTATTAAACGAACCAATCTCTCGCGCAGCTATGTGTACCAGGTGCTGGCCGCGCTGCGCGAGGGGGGATATATCACGGTGAAAAAAGGCAAGCTGATCTCCATCGACCGTCATATTCCTGAGAAATTCTGAACCCGATTCGGCAGATTCACGCCATCACGTTGCTATCACCGCCAGGGAAAGCGCTAAGCGCGCTTTTTCCCCGGCCCCGTTACGTCTGAATCTGGCTGTTTTATTAAGTTAACCTTTCACTCTGGAGTTATTTTATGACCCTGGATTATGTTGCGCTGGCCATTCTGATCGCCGTGGCCTTAATACTGTTTTATGGCGTGATTGTTATTCACGATATTCCTTATGAAATTGCCAAAGAGCGGCGCCATCCTCATCAGGATGCGATTCATTATGCCGGCTGGGTCAGCTTATTTACCTTGCACGCGCTGTGGCCTTTGTTATGGATCTGGGCAACGCTGTGGCGCGAAGATCGCGGGTGGGGAATGCGCCACATTGCCGACGATCAGCAGGCGCTGCATCAGCGTCTGGAAACGGTGGTCCAGCAACTGGAACAGGTCCAGCGCGAGGTGGCTGCGCTGAAAGCGGAGGAGGCAAACTAATGGAAACGTTAATGTTACTGACCTACGCCGCGCTGTGCATCGTGGTGTTTAAAGTCTTCCGCATCCCGCTCAATAAGTGGACCGTACCGACGGCGGTGCTCGGCGGTATCGCCCTGATTGGCGCGGTGATCTTCGGGATGAACTACAACTTCCCGTATACCGACGTTGGTAACCAGGTGTTTCGTACCGTGCCGATTGTGTCGCAGGTGCGCGGCCGGGTGCAGAGCGTACCGGTGAAGCCTAACCAGATGCTGCATAAGGGCGATGTGCTGTTTACCCTCGACCCGACGCCGTTCCAGGCAAAAGTAGACGATCTGCAGGCGCAGATAAAAGCGGCCAGTCAGGATGCGCTCTCCTTAAACGCGGCGTTAAGCCAGGCGCAGGCCGAGCTGAGCAGAGCGGTGGCCCAGCGCGACCAGTCGCGGCGGGAATATGCCCGCTATCGGGAGGGTCATGCCCAGGGCGCCTTCTCCGATCAAATGGTTGATACCCGTCTGCAGACGTGGAAGGCCGATGAAGCCAGCGTCAGCGCGGCTCAGGCAAAGGTGGTGCAGGCGCGCAACGCGCTGGACTCGGTGGTGAAGGGCAAAAATACCACCGTGGCCTCCCTGCTGGCGCAGCTGCAAAAGGCGCAGTTTCAGCTGGAGAACACCGTCGTCCGTGCCCCGGAGGATGGCTATGTCAGTACCGTCGGCTTACGGCCGGGTACCATGTCCACTGCCCTGGGGATGATCCCGCTGATGACCTTTGTGCCGGTGGAGGGCGTCGCCTCGCGGGAGTACGTCGCGGCATTTCGCCAGAACGCCCTGCAGCGTCTGCACAAAGGCGAGCCCGCGGAGCTGATGTTTCCGGCTATCCCGGGCACCGTCTTTCGCGGAGAAGTGGCCGACGTGCTGCCGGCGATTGGCGAGAGCCAGTTCCAGGGGCAGGGCAAACTGCTGACCACAGACGCGCTCAATACCCATGGCCGGGCGCTGGTGGTGCTGAAGGTGACCGATCCGCGTTTTGCCGAATACGCTCTGCCGCAGGGGGCTACCCTCGAGGCGGCGGTCTACTCGGATCATCTGAAAGAGCTGTCGCTGATCCGGAAGATCCTGATCCGCATGAAAAGCTGGGAAAACTACCTCTATCTCGATCACTAAGCCGGCGGGTGCGGGGCGGACGTGCCGCCCCGCGCCGCAGTCAGGTCTCGCTGTCCACCAGGCCGTCAATAATGACCTGCCGCACCCCCTGCGAACAGGGTTCAATACGCCCGCGCACCCCATAGACGGCCGCCAGGGTCTCGGGGGTGATGACCGCGGCCGGGGTGCCGTCGCCGAGCAACTGGCCCGCCTTGAGCATCAGCACGTGGTCGGCGTGACGCAGGGCAATATTGATATCGTGCACCACCACCAGGGTCACGATGTTGCGCCGTCGGGTCTCCCGGCGTACCAGATCCATCACGTGAAACTGGTAGTTGAGGTCAAGGGCGCTGAGCGGTTCGTCGAGCAGCAGCAGGCGCGGCTGGCGGATCAGCGACTGGGCGAGACCCACCAGCTGCTTTTGCCCGCCGGAGAGCTGATCGAGGTAGCTCATCGCCAGATGGGCAATCCCCAGCTGCCGCAGCAGCGCCATCACCTCCTCCTGGTGCTGCGGACTGTGGCGTCCTCCGGCGGCGCGCTGGGCAACGATAATCGACTCCAGCACATGCAGATGCACGCCGGCGGGCAGCGTCTGCGGAAGATAGACCACCTGCTCTGCGCGACGTGAGAACGGCTGCGTCAGCAGATTTTCCCCCTCCAGCAGCAGCTCGCCGCGGCAGGGTCCCAGACCCGCCATCGCCCGCATTAACGTTGATTTACCGCTGCCGTTTGGCCCCAGCAGCGCGGTGATTTTCCCTCGCGGCAGATGGGGAACCGTCAGGTTCTCGATCACCTTGCGTCTGGGGTAGCCGGCGCTGAAGTGAGACAGCGACAGCCCGGATAACGTCTGGTCGCTCATGCCTGCCCCCGATGACGTAAAATAATGCTCAAAAAGAACGGGACCCCGACCAGGGAAGTGACGATCCCCACCGGAATAATGGCCCCCGGGATCAGGTTCTTCGAGGCGATGGAGGCCAGGGAGAGCACCAGAGCGCCGATCAGCGCGCTGGCGGGCAGATAAAAGCGATGGTCTTCGCCGAAGAGCATCCGCGCAATATGCGGCGCCACCAGGCCGATAAAGCCGATTGGCCCGACAAAGGCCACCGAAAGCGCCGACAGTATGCTGATCCGCAGCAGCGTGGTCAGGCGCAGGCGGCGAACGTTAATACCAAAACTGATGGCCCGGTCCTCACCCAGCCGCAGGGCGGTCAGCTTCCACGCGCTGCGCAGCGACAGGGGCATCACCAGCGCCAGGGCGACCAGCAGGATGGCGACTTTGCTCCAGGAGGCGCGGTCGATGCTGCCCATGGTCCAGAACACCAGCCCCTGCAGCGTGTCTTCGTTGGCGATGAACTGCAGCATCGAGACCAGGGCGTTAAAGGTAAAGACCAGCGCGATGCCGAACAGGATGACCCCGGAGGTGGCCACCTGGGTCCAGCGGGTGATGCCGTCCAGCAGCAGGGCCGCCAGCAGGGCGAAGATAAAGGCGTTGGCCGAGATAAACCACTGGCCGGGAATACCGGGCAGGCCAATACCCAGCACAATCGCCAGCGCGGCGCCAAAGGCCGCAGCCGAGGAGACGCCAAGGGTAAACGGACTGGCCAGAGGGTTATTGAGGATGGTCTGCATTTCGGCGCCGGCCAGTCCCAGCGCCAGGCCGACGATAATCGCCATCACCGCATAGGGCAGACGGATATCCCAGACGATGGCGCGCGTGCCCGGATCGGCGCTGGCCGGATCGGTTAACGTCTGCCACAGGCTCTGCAGCGGCAGACCGGAGGGGCCGAGCATAAAATCGAGCAGCAGCGACGCGACAATCAACAGCGCCAGCAGGAGCATCAGCAGCAGACGGCGACGCACGATACGGCGATAGTCATCTATCACGCCAGAGGTCCCGGCGGGCAGCCCGTCGAGCACGGAGTCGGAGGTTAAACGCATGCCGGATTACTCGCTCTGCTGCCAGGAGAAGACGAACGGCTGGTCCGGCAGGTCGGTGAAATGGCGCACGATATAATGGTAAGTCTCATCCGGGTTGAGATCGCCGAAGGCCTGCGGGTAGATATCTTTCGCCAGGTATTCCATGCCGACAATATTCCACGGGTGGTTATAGAAGTGGTGATAGACGCCATAGGCCCGCTTTTCCTGTACCGCCGGGATCTGGCTGACCCCAGGTCGCGCCAGCAGGATCTGCGCCTGGGCCTTCACCGCCTCCGGCTTAACCTCATAACCCAGGGGCAGCACCTGGCTGTTGCCGCGCTTCGAGCCGGTCATGATCCAGGCGTCGGGCTTCATGCTGATGATTTTCTCCAGCGAGACGAACCCGGAGGCGCCCGGCAGCAGCTGCGAACCGATATTGTTCGCCCCGACCGCCTCCACCAGCCCGCCCCAGCCGCTGTGGCCGTGGGTAAAGCAGCAGGCGTCGCTGTTGCCGGCCAGCGCTTCCACGAAGACGTTGGCCTTCGGCGTGATGGCCGCGGTTTTCTGGCGAATCGTCTGCAGCTGTTGACGATAGTAATCGGTAAAGGCTTTGGCCTGGCTCTCGCGGTTAAGGACTTTGCCCAGCAGGTTGATGCTGGGGGCGGTATCTTTCGCCGGGTCTATCTCATAGTCGACAAACAGCACCGGAACGTGCAGGGCGCTGAGCTTGTCGATGACGCCGCTCTCCATCAGCGCTGGCCTGGCGCGCAGCTGGGCGATCATCAGATCCGGCTGACGGGCGATGACGCTTTCAAGATCGACGTTCCCTTTGTCGCTGAAGCCCATGTCAAGGATCGTGGCCGACTGCGGCCACGTCGTTTTCAGCATCTGCCAGGTGGCAACATCCTGCTTTTTCGCCAGATTATTCCATGCCACCAGCCGTTTAAACGGATTGTCCCGGTCCAGCAGGGCGAGGGTCATAATGTCGCGGCCATCCTGCAAAATAATACGCTGCGGCTCTTTGGTCAGGGTGACCTGCCGGCCGTCGAGGTCAGTGACCGTCAGGGGATATTGGGTTGCATAGCTGAAGAGGGGCGTCGCGATCAGCGCAGTAAGTAACAGCGATCTTACTGATTTTCTTGCCATAAAAGGAGTTCCGTTTGCCAATTTATAAATATAATGATTCTGAGAATTATTCTCGAACAAACATCAACGGCAAGTATATCAAGGACAAATTTCATAAAATGTAACAAACATGTTGGAAATTATGCCAACGCCGACAGGGCGCGCACGGCGGCAGCATTTTCTGCCATGGCTGGAGGTCGAAGACGTTTTTCAGGCTAATTCCTAATGTCATCCCCGGTTCGTTGTGCCATCCTGAATGCGACTCATAACACGACACGTGAGAGAGGATATTATGAAAAAAGCAATGATTGCGTTATCGGCTATTCTGGTTGCAGCTCCGGTTTTTGCTGCGACAACACATGCAACAGATGATACCGTCGCGGCGGCGAATGCCAATGCCAACACCGCCAAAGAGAAGCTGCACCAGGCCCAGCATGAGGGCGAAGAGCAGCAGCTGAAGGCGAAACATGCTGCCGAAGGCAAGCAGGACAGCGTTGGCAGCCAGGTGAGCGAAGGCGCGCAGAAAACCTGGAACAAGACCAAAGAAGGCACCGAGAAGGGGTGGGATAAGACCAAAGAGGTCAGTGAAAAAGGCTGGAATGCCACCAAATCCGGTGCGGAAAAGGGCTGGGATAAAACCAAAACCGGCGCCGAAGAGTTAAAAAATAAAGTGACTGAATAAGTCCTTTTACCTGTCTGAATCAAGGTCGCGAAAGCGGCCTTTTTTATTGCCCCGCCATCAGCACAACCTCTTCCCGACAGCCGATGCCAGGAATCGTCCTGGTTAACCAGTTACTCACTCTTTCTTCACATTTGCCCGGTACAAAGGAGCTGAATCAGGAGGTGTACCATGAAAAAGATGATTTCTCTGGCAGTAATTTTATCGTGTGTGCTGAGCGTCCCGGCCTTTGCCGATGGCCCGAACGACGGCCATCGCCCGGGGCAGCCAACGGTGTGGCAGAACGGTCCGGACCATGATGGGCATGCGCCGCAGGGCGGACCTGACGCGCATCATCAGGGTGACCATGACCAGCGTGGCCCGGATCGCGACGGTCATGACAAACGCGATCAGGCACGTCATGAGCAGGACCATTTCGCCTGGCGCGGGAACGATTTCCGCAAAGGCCACCCGGCTCCGGCGCCGTTCCGTGGCGATGAATATCGCGTCCGCGACTGGAGCGACCGCGGCCTGCCGCCCCCGCCGGAAGGCCATCACTGGTCCTATATCGACGGTAACTATGTGCTGATCGCTGCGGCGACCGGGATCATCACCTCGATTCTGGTGAGCGGCGCCCTCGGCCACTAAATGCGCTGCTCCGCGACGCTGGGTCAGGGAAAGCCTGATCCGGCGATGGCGCACTCGCGGAAAGCTACGGGTTCAGCGCAGCATCCGGCCAGTATTTATAACCATTGATCATTGCCTGGGCGGCCAGCCCTTTTTCGGTCAGGTCGTAGACGTTGACCTTCGAGGGCAGCGAGGCGGTATCTGACGCCACGCCGCTGGTGGAGGCGGCGATCGGCGCGATGCCTTTGTCATCATATTTTGCAGCGGCGTTCGCATCGGCGCCAACCATGTATCCCTGGCGGATAAAGGTCTCCAGGGCCGCTTTATCATGGAAAACCAGCACTGTGCGCTGCTGCTTAATCCCCATCCCCAGGCCGGCGCCGCCCTGGGCCATTTTCATATAGGTGTCCTTCCCGGTGGCCTTATTCCGCACCACGCCGTAGCCGCTGCCAAACCCGAACAGCAGGATCTTGCTGCTGTTATTAGCAAATACCGCATACCCCTTCGCATGTTGAATATCACTGCGGGCCTCAGGCTGCAGGGCGTAAAGCTTGTTGAGGGTTTCGCTACGCATCTTCTGGATGCTGGCCCGCTGCTGACTGGCGGTATCGCCCTGCGCGCTGCAGCCCGCCAGCGTGACGATGGCGGCGAGGAAAAGCGTCTGTAATTTCATACACGTTTATTTTATTTAAATCTGAATATGGTCGGGAATGGTAGGTTAAATAACGGTAAATCCTCCATAAAATAAACGTTTATTTTTAAATTTCACTATTTTGATTATTTATTACTCTGTAATGTGAGAATTATTAAATAAGATGAGTTCATTCCAGCTATTAGAAATGCTGCTTGCATAAAGTTTCCACCACGATACCGTGTTAAGTTCTTAATTTATTTCCCGGAGAACGGCATGAGTGATTATGTAATTCCAGAAATTAAAGCGACGGAAGCGGAAATGATTTCTATCCGTCATTATTTACATGCCAATCCGGAATTAAGTCTTGAAGAGTTTAATACCAGCGAACTGGTCGCCAGCAAGCTGACGGAGTGGGGCTATCAGGTCACCCGCGGCCTCGGTAAAACCGGCGTCGTCGGCAGCCTGAGCAAAGGCGACTCGCCGCGTACTATTGGCCTGCGCGCCGATATGGACGCGCTGCCGATCCATGAAACTACTGATTTGCCCTGGGCCAGTACGGTACCTGGAAAAATGCACGCCTGCGGGCATGACGGCCACACCACCATTCTGCTGGCGGCGGCAAAATACATCGCCTCGCCGGCCTGCCAGTTTAACGGCACGGTGCATCTGATCTTCCAGCCGGCGGAAGAGGCTATCGGCGGCGCCGATTTAATGATTAAAGACGGCCTGTTCGAGCAGTTCCCCTGCGAACGCATCTTTGGTCTGCACAACATGCCAGGGCTGCCGGTGGGCAAGCTGGGCTTCTATGCCGGCAACTTTATGGCCTCGGCGGACACCGTCAAAATTACGATTACCGGCTACGGCGGCCACGGCGCCCATCCGGAGCGAACCGTCGACCCGATCGTCGCCGGTGCGGCGCTGGTGATGGCCCTGCAGAGCATCGTGGCGCGCAACGTGCCGCCGGGGGAAACGGCAGTGGTCAGCGTCGGCACCTTCCAGGCCGGTATCGCCTCCAACGTCATTCCGGAGAGCGTGGTGATGGAGCTGAGCGTGCGGGCGATGAAGCCGGACATTCGCGATCTGCTGATCAAGCGTATTCACGAGCTCGCTGATTTTACCGCCAAAAGCTATGGCGCCAGCAGCGTAGTGGAGGTGTACGACTCCTACCCGGTATTGACCAACAGTCCCGAAGAGACCGATTTCGCCCGGGCGCTGGCGCTGGAGGTGTTTGGCCGCGAGGGGGTCCTGGAGTCGGTCTCGCCGATGAACGCCAGCGAGGATTTCGCCTTTATGCTGCGCGAACGCCCGGGCAGCTACTTCCTGCTCGGCAACGGTGAGAAAGGGGAGAAGGGCGGTTGCATGGTGCACAACCCCGGCTACGACTTTAACGATGACATTATCACCACCGGCGCGACGCTGTTCGCCCGCCTGGTGGAAAAGCACTGTCGCTAATCTCAGGAGAAGAACGCGAATGAAAAAATCACTGTTGCTATGGCTGGCATTAATGGCGTCGACGTCGGCGCTGGCCGAAGGGGGAAAGGAGATCCGCTTCGGCGTCGACCCGACTTTCGCGCCGTTTGAATGGAAAGATCCGCAGGGCAAGCTGGCGGGGTTTGATATCGATTTAGGCAACGCCATTTGCCAGCAGTTGCAGGCGAAATGCGTGTGGGTAGAAAGCAATTTCGACGGCATAATCCCGGCGCTGAAGGCGCGTAAATTCGACGCGATCCTTTCCGGGATGTACATGACCGAGAAGCGCAAAGAGCAGATTGCCTTTAGCGACAAGCTATATAACGGGCCGGTGTTCCTCGTGGCGCGTAAAAATACCCTGCAGGGCAATACGCCGGAACAGCTGAAGGGCAAAACCATCGGCGTGGAGCAGGGATCGGCGCAGGAAACTTATGTTAACCAGCACTGGCGGCCACAGGGGATTAACATTGTGGCCTACCAGGGGGCCGATAGCGTGGTGCGTGACCTGGAGTCCGGGCGCATCGACGGCGCAGTGCTCTCCGGGATGATGGCCGACTACAGCTTCCTGCAGCAGCCGCAGGGTAAGGAATTCGCCTTTGTCGGCGGCCATCTGCAGGACGATACGCTGTTTGGCGCCGGGGCGGCGATCGGCTTGCGTAAAGACGATGAGGCACTGCGTCAGGAAATTAACGGCGCGATTGCGAAGATTCTTGCCGACGGCACCTATAAAAAATTAGCCGGCAAATATTTTAGCTTTGATGTTTATTCCGGGACATAATGTCTGAGTGTACCTGCGGGCGTGGAGCGCCCGCCGTAAGATTCCTTTTCTGATTATCCAATCACCTCCTCTCCTGACCCCTGCGGTTACCTGAGGGAAGCAGAATATAAGCTAAGGAGTACTCGGCATGATGACACGTCCCTTGGGCAAAACCGGATTTTCCATCGCCCCATTAGTCTTTGGCGGCAACGTCTTTGGCTGGACCATCGATGAAAAAACCAGTTTTGCTCTTCTTGATGCTTTTGTTGACCACGGATTTGACGCTATCGATACGGCGGATGTTTATTCCCGCTGGGCGGACGGTAACCAGGGCGGCGAATCCGAAACCATCATCGGCCGCTGGCTGCAGGCGCGGCCCGGCATGCGTGATAAGGTCAAAATCTTCACCAAAGTCGGCTCCGATTTAGGCCTCCCCGGCCATAAAGGGCTCAGCAAAGCCTGGATCCAACAGGCGGTAGACGACTCCCTGCGCCGCCTGAATACCGACTATATCGACCTCTATTTCTCCCACTGGCCGGATCCGCTAACCCCGGTGGCGGAAACGCTGGAGGCTTTCCACAGCCTGCAGCAGGCCGGGAAAATACGCGCGATGGGGGCCTCTAACCTGGATGCGATGCAGTTGGCGGGGGCGCTGGAGGTAGCGCGTAAAGGCGGCTTGCCTGCCTGGCAGGTGCTGCAGCCGGAATATAACCTCTACCACCGCTCCGCGTTTGAAGGCGCGCTGTGCGATCTCTGCGTCAGCCGCGATATCGGGGTGGTGACATACTACAGCCTGGCCTCTGGGTTCTTAACCGGTAAGTACCGCCAGCCGTCGGATCTGGCGCAGAGCCAGCGCGGAAGCGGGATTGGTAAGTATCTGAATCCACGCGGGATGCGGATTATCGATACCCTGGTGGCGGTCGCGGACGAGCAGGGCGTGAAACCGGCAGAGGTGGCCCTGGCGTGGTTGATCGGCCGCGAAGGCGTGACCGCGCCGATCGCCAGCGCCACCAGCGTGGCTCAGGTGGAGAGTTTTGCCCGCGCGGCGGCGCTGAGCCTGAGCGCGGAGCAAGTGGCGCGGCTGGACAGCGCCAGCGCCTGAGTGACTCCCTCTCCCCGGCGGGGGAGAGGGGGAAGGGCTATACATGACGCGGACCGTAGGCCGGTTAAGGCGCCAGCCGCCACCCGGCGAAATGACGGCGCAACCGGAAATGCCCCTGCTCGCGCTGCGCTTAGCAGGGCTACCACTCCAGTGCTATTTCCGAGCTGATTGCGCTCCCGATATTTCTTCTGCGTTATGTCACTCATGGCGCAGGGAGCGCACAGGGGGCGGCCAGTCGCCGCCGCCCCCTGTACCCCCGGGCTCCGGCCAGCAAAATCGCCACTTCGTGGTGCCTTCGACTTATCCCTGCAGGCTTCGGGTCGGGCCGAGGCAGCGTCCGTGCAAAACACGGCCCTCAGCCCGCATCCATGCGGGCTGCCCCGGCCTTCCGGGAACGTCTCAGCGATTTTGAGGCCGTCAGCACCGGCAGTTTCAGTCGCACAAGTGGGTAAATTAATGACTGGCTGCTCGGACCGTAGGCCGGGTCAGGCGCAGCCGCCACCCGGCGAAATAACGGGTGTGGTGCCTGAAAGCGTGCCCGGCGGCGCCCCTTTATTCCTGATGGCGGGTGACGTTGAGGATCTTCGCGCTGGCGCCGACCGGGAAATTGCTGAGGGCGCCGAAATCGCTGCCCTGATAGCCCATGATCTTGCCGTCGGTGCGCATCTGCTGCAGATCGAACAGGATCACCCCTAGCGTGGGAATGATTTTCTCCCGCCAGACAAACAGATAGAGATCCTCAGCCACCTGCACATAGTGGCAGCGATCGACATCCGCCAGCCCCTTTTCCACACCGTCCAGACACTGCCAGGTGTAAAAATTGTCGTTGAGATAGATGTGCTCATAGCGCTCGGTCGGGCTGTAGGTGTACTGATTGCGCATGCCAATAAGCGCATCGGTAAAGTCCGGCAGCGGCCCCGACTGCTCATCCAGGCGGGCAAAAACAAACCGTGCCTCTACCGCGGTCAGCGGCAGGCCTTGCTCCACCCGGCTGAAGGCGTCCAGCCGCGCGGCGGCTTCGTCCGGCAGCTGGCCGTAGACCAGGGTGGCGTTGCGCTGTGTCAGGTTGCATACCGCGCTAATGCTGGCGTTATCCCGCTCCGGGTCAAGGAAGTCGATAAACAGAATGTCCGGGCGCAGGGCGGTTGCCCGCCAGGGCGCGCGCTTGTCGTTCCAGCTGAGCGTCTGGTCATCTTCGATAACCAACTGCTGCGGCTTACTGCCTGCGACATAAAAAGTAAAGGTTTCGCCGGCGGGCAGGCTGGTGGTGGCGAGTAAATTACCGTGTGGCGCAAAACCATCGGCCAGCGCGCCGACCTGGATAAATACGGCTTCTGAAGTCATAGGGGCTCCTGAACAGAGTAGGGCGTTAGGCAAACGCCAGAGTGGGAACATCGACGATACTGGCGCCGCCGTCGGCGACCAGCGTGGCGCCGCTGATGATGGCGGCCTGCGGCGAACAGAGAAACTGACAGGCCTCGGCTATCTCCTCGGGGCTGGCGGGGCGGCGCAGCGGAACATCGCGACAGACCCGCTGATAAGCCTCCGTCAGCGATAGCCCTTCTGCCTCCATCAGCGGGCGCATCTCTTCATCCGCCATCGGCGTCGTGACCCAGCCGGGACAGATGGCGTTGGCGCGTACCCCCTGTGGGCCGTAATCGCGGGCGACGGAACGCATCAGGCCAATTAAGGCGTGTTTGGCGGTGACGTAGCCGCAGGCCTGCGGCCCGGCGGCGAGTGAGGCGATGGAGGCGACAAACAGGACATTGCCGCGGCGGGCAATGAGCGAGGGCAGACAGGCGCGAACGCTGGCGAACGCGCTGGTGAGATTGCCGTCCAGCGCCTCGCGCCACTGGCTGTCGCTGGTCTCGGCGGCGGGGCTGTTGCCCATCCCGCCGGCGCTGCAGATGAGGACATCAATACCGCCAGCCTGGTCGAGGATCGCCGGCAGCAGCCGCTGACCCCAGACCTCGCCGTCGGCGGCATCGCCCACCAGCGCCGTGGCGCCTGTCTCATCGGCGACAGCCTGCAATGGCGCTTTGCGCCGTCCGGTAATAAACACCCGGTCGCCCGCGGCGCACATCAGCCGCGCGCAGGCGGCGCCAATTCCGGTTCCACCGCCGGTGATCACCACGACTCTCGCCATTCGCTCTCTCCTGTTATGGGGTCTTCGATTACCTTAAAAAGCGCGTCAGGTCCCGGCTATCGTCCGGAAGAACGATAGCCGTGGCGGTTAATGGATCTCTCTCACAGGGCACCGTTCTCATTATTTCGGCAACAGCGGGTCAGGCGTCATCACATGATTACGCCGCGGCGAAAATTAATTGCATCCTGTTAAGGGTATAAGTGAAAAAAAACAGAAATCCATCGTTCTTTAGGATGAGAATGACGCGTCGGGGATAGGTTTTTTTTATCACCAGGGGCAGGTACGCCGGGTGTTAATCTTTTTTGTTTATATTTTAACGCGGCTATCGTAAAGCATGGCGGGTGTGTTTTTTAAATGCTTTATATAACAATGGTTTGTTGAAAATTATGTAACGGCTATCACATTGTTAATATGTTAATGATTGTGTTACTTAAATGTGAAATGTATGCTTCAATTATCAGTAGTCATCCATGTGTCATGTACCATCATCTCGACGGGGAGGCCCTATCATGTCTGCTTTGTTAAAAGCCAGCCGTAATGATGCGATAATAGCCCGTTGTTTACAGACTATTTCCCAGCTAATTCCACTGACTTCAGCGGTCTTTTATCGAGTAAATAATCGTTTAAAACCCGAAAGCTATATATTGCATAATATTTCCGATAATACGCACCAACAATATCTGGAAAACTTCCAGCCGCTGGATCCGCTTCTGCCCTCGCATTTTAGCCACCAGAACACCACCGTGGCGGCGATGACGCCGCGGCTCTGCGACCGCAACCGCCATTACTATCATGAATTCATGTTGCCGAATAACGTACGCGACATGACCGAGATCTTTATTCGCCGCGAGCGGCGGATCATCGCCGGTATCTCGCTGATGCGCGACGTGCCTTTCTCCAGCGAAGAGCGCCAGCGGGCTCAGGCGGTGCTGCCGCTGGTGGAGCTGGCCATTCGCGACTGTCTGCAGGAAGACGATGACCTGCCCGCCATCCTGACGGCGAAAGAGCGGGAAATCGTCGGCATGGTGCGCGAAGGCGCCAGCAATAAGCTGATTGCCCGCCAGCTGGATATCTCGCTCTCGACGGTAAAAACGCACCTGCGCAACATTTTCGCCAAGACCGAAGTGGTCAATCGTACCGAACTGGTTTCCCGAACCTGGATGCCGGCCGCTCAGCGTACGCTGCATCTGTGATCTGACTTTCGCATCCTGCGCGCGCCGTGGCAGCACGGCGTTTTCCTGATGCCTGTGGGTATCACTCCCTGGAGGATCCTCCGGGGGGAGGCTTTTTTGACCGGAGCACGCCTACGATGTCGAGTACCCCTCTCACTGATAATGCGCTTTCCCGGCCCGCCGGGCTGGTGGTCTCCCTGCGTTTGCTGGCGGCGATCGTGATTTTTGCCGCTATTGCGCCGGGTATTCTGATGACCGCGCCGGCGGTGGCGGCGCAGCTGGCCAGCGAATGGCAGCTTAAACCTGGGCAGATCGGCTGGCTGTTCTCGGCGGAGCTGGGGGCGATGAGTCTGGCGACGCTCCCGGCGTGGTGGTGGATGAGCCGCCTCGACTGGCGGCGGGTCGCCCTGATGGCCGGGGTGGTGTTTCTGACCGCCAACCTCGCCTCGGCGGTGGTCACCCAGTACGAGACGCTGCTGGCGGCGCGCTTTCTCGCCTCGCTGGCGGGCGGCACGCTGATGATTTTGTGTATCAGCTGCGCGGCGGGGACGCCGAACCCGTCGCGGGTCTACGCCTTTTGGGTGCTCGGGCAACTGCTGTTAGGCATGCTTGGCCTGCTGGTGCTGCCCGGCCTGTTCGCGACTTTTGGCCTGAAGGTGGTTTATCTGATCCTCGCCGCCATTATGCTCTGCTGTTTGCCGCTGGTGTCCGCTTTCCCTCCGCGCTTTCAACCGCTCTCTGCCTCCCACCAGCTGCCGTCGACGGCGCTGTGGCGTCAGGCGCTGGCGGTGCTGGCGGTACTCACTTTCTATATCAGCCTCAGCGCAGTGTGGACCTTTATCGGCACCATCGGCAGCGCGGCGGGGCTAACCCCGACGCAGGTCGGTCTGGTGCTGGCGGCGGCGACGGTTTGCGGCATTATCGGCGCCGGCGGCGCGGCGCTGCGGGGTACCCAGCGGGCCGATCGTTTACCGGTGTGGCTGGGCTACGGCCTGCTGATCGTCAGCGTTGGGCTGCTGATCGGCCAGCCGCTGCTGGTGCGCTACGCCATCGCGGCGCTGCTGTTTAAGTTCACCTGGACCTTCGTGCTGCCCTTTATTCTTGCCCGTGTGGCCGGGCTCGATAACAACGGCCGGCTGATGAACAGCATCAATCTGGTGATCGGCGGCGGCATGGCGGCCGGTCCGGCCTTAGCCGGGGCCTTACTGCAGCGTTTTGCCAGCGCCGACCCGCTGCTGGCGGCGGCAGGCGTCTGCGCGCTGCTGTCATTGATTTTGATTGCGGCGGCGTCCGCCGCCGGGAAGAGTTAGCCCACGGGAGGATAGAGTGAAAAGAAAAACCGGTTTCTTCTTTGATGAACGTTGTTTCTGGCACAGTACCGGCCTGCACGCGGTGACGCTGCCGGTGGGCGGGTGGGTGCAGCCGCCCGCCGGTGGCGGCCATGCTGAATCGCCGGAGACCAAACGGCGGATGAAAAACCTGATGGACGTCTCCGGGCTGACGCCGCAGCTGGCGCTGCGCAGCGCGGCGCCGGCGAGCCTTGAGGACCTGCGGCGGATCCACCCCGACAGCTATCTGGAGCGCTTCAAGGCGATCAGCGATAACGGCGGTGGCATGCTCGGCAAAGAGGCGCCGCTGGGGCCGGGCAGTTATGAAATCGCCTGTCTTTCCGCCGGGCTGGCCTGTGCGGCGGTGGAAGCGGTGCTGGAGGGGGAGCTGGATAATGCCTATTCGCTGTCGCGCCCGCCCGGACACCACTGTCTGCCGGACCAGTCGATGGGATTTTGTTTCCTCGCCAATATTCCCATTGCCGTCGAGCGGGCGAAAGCGCAGCTGGGGCTGGGCAAGGTGGCGATCATTGACTGGGATGTTCACCACGGCAACGGCACCCAGCATATCTACCTGCAGCGCGACGACGTACTGACTATCTCCTTGCATCAGGACGGCTGCTTCCCGCCGGGCTACGCCGGCGAGGACGATCGCGGCGTGGGCGCGGGCGAAGGTTACAACATTAATATTCCGCTGCTGGCCGGGGCGGGGGATGACAGCTGGCGCTATGCGCTGGAAACTATCGTCATTCCTGCGCTGGCGCGTTTTGAGCCGGAGCTGATTATTATCGCCTGCGGCTATGACGCCAACGCCATGGATCCATTAGCGCGGATGCAGCTACATAGCGACAGCTTCCGGGCGATGACCGAACAGGTCCAGCAGGCGGCGGATCGCCTGTGCGGCGGGAAACTGGTGATGGTGCACGAGGGCGGCTACGCCGAATCCTACGTGCCGTTCTGCGGCCTGGCGGTGATGGAAACGCTGAGCGGTATCCGTACCGAGGTCCAGGATCCGCTGCGGGAATTTATTCAGCAGCAGCAGCCGCGGGCGGAGTTCGCGCAGTTCCAGAGGCAGGCTCTCGATCGGCTGGCGCAACGGTTTGGTCTGCTATAAAACGCCTCAGCTTCCCCGCTGTGATGGCGGGGAAGTCAATGCTTTCCCTTCTGCGATTCCACCGCGCATCCACTGACTTACCGCCTGATTAATCATCGCCAGCACGCTGAGCAGCAGCATCCGCTGCTGCGCTTCCAGCCGCAGATAACGGCGCAGCGGGGGCATTTTACAGACCACTTCGCTGGCGGCCCAGGGTTCAATGCTGCAGCGCCAGCCGCTACTATCAAAGGTCAGCGAAAAGCGGCGGTAATCCAGCTCGCTTAAGGTCTGCTGGAGATTAGGAAAACCGTTGAGATAGCCGGCGAGTTCCTCGCTGTCTTTGCCGCCGATAAAGCGGATCGGCTGGCGTTTCCACCAGCCGGATTGATGGGCGCGAATGTTACCGCGAGCGGGCCGGGTCACCGGCCCCTCGACGACAAACTCGCAGCTGTGAATGCTGGCCATAAACAGCCGCTTCTGACGCACGCTGAAGGTCACGGCGGTGGCGTCGTTCAAGCGCAGCAGCGCGCTGCGCTCGCTCAGCTTTTCGCACGGCCAGCCCGCCAGATCGCGCTGCACCGCGTTCATTAACGGCGTCTCAAACCAGGGGACGGAGGACATCTGGCGTCATCTCCCCGCGGGTCTGTTTTTCATAATTGTTGATGGCGCGCTCCACCACCTCTTCCACTACCAGCGGCTTGAACGGATTGACGCGCTGCACACACACCGTCCAGAACAGGGCGTAAGCGGCGGTCAGGCCGAGCATTATGCCGAACGGTACCAGCACCTGGCGGCTGTCCATCCCGGGCGGCGTGATATTGACGATAGCGATGATGATCCCGACGCTGGAGATAATCTGCGGCAGCGGGAACCACGGCGAGCGGTAGGCGCGCGGCAGGTCCGGGCGGCGAATGCGCAGCATCACCACCGACAGCGTCACCAGCAGATAGGCGACGCCCCAGGCGCAGACCGCGGCGAGGATCAGCGGCACGATGCGGTCCAGATCGCCGTTCAGATACCAGGCGTGCAGGCAGGGGATCGCCACCCCGATGGCAATGGCGATCACCGGCGTCTTAAAGCGCGGGTGCAGCCAGGTCAGGAAGCGGGGCAGCGCGCCGTCCAGTGCCATGCCGTAGATAATACGCGGCACGGCGGCCATCAGCGTATTGATGGTGGCGCAGCCGGCCAGCAGCAGCCCGACCCCCAACCAGTACTGGCCGGCGTGGCCCATCACCCGTTCGGCGAAGGCCGGGATCGCCATCGGTGTATCCAGCAGATGGACGTTGTTGGCCGCGTCGAGCACGGTATTCTCCACCTGGCGGTTGATCGCCGCGCCGTAGATAAACATGCAGCTGGCGACTCCCAGCAGGCCCAGCGCCATCGCCCGCGGAATAGTGCGGTGGGCCTGTTTAATCTCCGGCGCCATCGGCGTCACCAGTTCGCAGCCGACGAACATAAACATCGCCATGCCGATATAGCCGAACAGACCGTTGATATCGCTGATGTTCAGCGGCGTGCCGAACCAGCCGGAAAGATGAGTCACCGGCGCCATAAAAATGCCACACAGGCCGAAAATAGTCAGTGTGGTCCACATGCCGAAGGTCAGCACCACTTCGACCTTGCCGAAGATTTCCACGCCGATGGCGTTGAGCAAGCCGAAAATCACCACCATGCCGACACCCACCATCCAGGTGTTCTGGTGGGCGGCCATCTGAGCGTTGATCGATTCGAAGTTTACCAGCGCCATAATGCCCGCCAGGATCGTCTCCGCCGTCCCGGCGAAAATATGGACGATCAGATAGGCGCACAGCGCGCCGGTGATAGCGAAGAAGCGGCCCATGCCGCAGGAGATATAGTCGTACACCGAACCGGTGGTAGGAATGAGCGTCGCCGCCTCGGCAAAGGTGGTGACCTGCGCCTGCATCATAATAAAGGCCAGCAGCACCGCCAGCGCGAAGGTATCGCCGCCCATGCCGAAGCCGCTGGTGACCGTCAGGATCACCGGGCTGGCCATGATCAGCCCGACGGAGCTGGCGAGGGTGGTCGGGAAGCCGACGACGCCGCGCTCAAGATGGCTGGCGAGTCTGTTACTAAACATAGTCAACCTCTGCACAATAATGGGGTAGGGCAGGGAATAGCCAGCGCCACTCCCGGATAGTCATAATTTAGGCGGGCATCCTGCTCAATGAATATCGTCCGGAAGGTGGAGGGCGGCGCATGATTCTGTGACGCAGTCGATGAATGTCGCGGTGGATAAACAACATGACCCCGAAAACCGGGGCCATCCGTCTTGCCACGTTGCGCGTATTTCTGCCGGATGGCGGCTGCGCCTTATCCGGCCTACGGTCCGTGCGGCCTGCCTTTAATTTATTCACCATGCTGACTGAAACGCCGGTGTTGGCGGCCTCAAAACCCCCGGTGGCGCTGCTGCTTACCGGGGCTACAGCGCTGTGCGATTTGGTAGCCCGGAGAAGGCGCAATGCGCCGCCTCCGGGTCCCCCTGTGCGCTCCCTGCGCCGCCGGGCATTATCAGCGTGTTAGCGCGTCTCGACGTTCGCCAGGTAGTGCTTCACAAAGCGCGGCGTCAGGATTTTCCACTCCACTTCGGTGCCCTGTTTAACAAACCAGCTGTCGCCCGGCGCAAAGCGCTGCGGCTCGCCACCGGCGACGGTCAGCTCCACTTCGCCTTCCAGCACGGTAGCGTGCTCGGTAAACGGATAGGTCATGGTAAAGCTCCCCTCAGTGGACGAAAACAGTCCGCAGGTAAAGGCGTCCTGCGGCTCGCCGTAGATCATCGCCCCGGCCACCTGCGGGTCTCCCGCGGTCGGCGTCGCGCCGAGCAGGCTGACGCTGCCGATCGGCTGCAGGTCAGGTACCGGGTGTTTAAGTTTAAAAGCGTGCATAGCGTTCTCCTGGTTAACTCCGGCCTTTCCAGAAACCGGCGGTTTGATGCATCAATTTTCCGGCTGTGACTAATAGCAAGCGCAGGCTGTCACGGCCGTGGATGGTCGCGTGGGGGATGCTGCTCAGCAGGCGATAGCGGTCGGAACCGCCGTTGATCCCTTCGGCGAGGATTTTGCACACGATGTGCGACGGGGTGACGCCGAAGCCGGAGTACCCCTGGACGTAAAAGACGTTGTTGTGATCGCGTAGGGTGCCGATCTGCGGGAACAGGTTGGCGCTACAGGCCATCGGCCCGCCCCAGGCGAAATCGATCTTCACATCCTTCAGATAGGGGAAGACCTCCGCCAGCAGGGTGCGATTCCAGGCGGCGAAATCGTTCGGCGTATATTCCACAAAGCGAGTCGCGCTGCCGAACAACAGGCGATTTTCCCGGGTGACGCGGTAGTAGTTAATCACCGGGCGAATATCGCTGAAGGCGCCGCGCAGTGGGCTGATGCGCTCGATCAGTTCATCGGAAAGGGGCTCGGTCGACACCTGATAGGAGTAGGTCACCAGCGTCTTGTTGTAGATCTCCGGCTCCATATTGTTGAGGAAGCTGTCGCAGGCCCACAGTAGTTTGGCGGCTTTGACGCTGCCCATCGCGGTGCGTACCCGCACCTGTTTGCCGTAATTCACCTCCACCACTGGCGAGGATTCGAAGATCTTTACCCCCAGCGAATGGGCGGCCTGCGCCGAACCGAGCAGCATATTGAGCGAATGGATCTGCCCGCCGCCCATATGTTTCAGCGCGCCGCAGTAGACCTCGGAGCCAACCACCTGCTGCACCTCTTTGCCGGTATACAGTTCGATTTCTTCATCCGGGGTAGCGGCTTTAAACTCCTTCTCCCACTGGCGCAGCGTTTTGAGCTGCCGCTGGTTATAGGCGAGATAGCCGTAGCCGGGGACGAAATCGGCGTCGATATGGTATTTGCGGATGCGTTCGCGAATGATGCCCGCGCCGAGGTTGGCGATTTTAAACAGCGTCTCCAGCCCCTCTTTGCCGACGTGCTTTTTCACCGCTTCGATGTCGTGACCGATACCGGCCATCACCTGGCCGCCGTTGCGCCCGGTACCGCCGTAGCCAAGATGGCGCGCCTCCAGCACCACCACGTTGGTGATACCCTGTTCCGCCAGCTCAAGGGCGGTGTTAATCCCCGAGAAGCCGCCGCCGATAATCACCACGTCGGCTTCAATATCTTCCCGCAGCGCCGGGAAATGGAGGTGGTATTTCTTCGTCGCGCCGTAGTAGTTCAGCGCATCGATTTTAATGTTCATCGCGTTACCCTGTGGTCTTGCCTGGCTCAAGGTCCTCATCACAGCACGCCATGCGGGCGTTGAATATCGTCCGGAAGAATGACGTTCTTTAGAACGATGGGCGGCGCAGAGCAACCGTGCTGTGATAGGCCAACTTTGCTAAAAAAACGGGTGCTGACGATGAGCGAGATAACCTTACTGGCGGAAGTGACCGCCTTTTTACGCCAGCCACACGGGCAGTTTATTGCCGGTCAACGTGAGGCGGGCCACGGCGCGCCGTTCGCGGTGATTAACCCGGCCACCGGTCAGGCAATTGCTGAGGTGACGGCAGCGGATGTGGATCAGGCGGATCGCGCCATGGAGAGCGCCCGCCAGGCGTTCAGTCAGTGGCGTGAGATGCCGACGCTGGCGCGCGGTACGCTGCTGTTGAAGCTGGCGGATGCCCTGGCTGAGCATCGCGAAGCGCTGGCGCAGCTGGAAAGTCTCTGCTCCGGCAAGACCATCATGCTGGCACGGATGTTGGAGCTGGATCAATCGGTGGCGTTTTTGCGCTACTTCGCCGGCTGGGCGGGGAAAGTCACCGGCGAAACGCTGGATGTGTCGCTGCCGTCGATGGCCGGGGAAAAATATACCGCGTTTACCCGCCGCCAGCCGCTGGGGGTGGTGGTCGGCATCGTGCCGTGGAACTTCTCCATCATGATTGCCATCTGGAAGCTGGCGGCGGCCCTGGTCTGCGGCTGCACCATCGTCCTCAAACCGAGCGAGTATACGCCGCTGACGCTGCTGCGCGTGGCGGAGCTGGCGAAAGCGGTGGGTATCCCGGATGGGGTGATTAACGTGGTCAACGGCGCCGGCGGCGAGATTGCCCAGCGGCTGATGACGCATCCGGTCTGCGCCAAGGTGAGCTTCACCGGCTCGGTGGCCACCGGTGAAAAAGTCCAGCAGTCGGCCTGCGCGTCAGGTAAACGGGTGACCCTTGAACTGGGGGGCAAAAACGCCGCGCTGTTCCTCGATGACCTGACGCCGGAGGCGATGGTCAACGGCATTATTGAAGCCGGCTACCTGAACCAGGGACAGATTTGCGCCGCTGCGGAGCGTTTTTATCTGCCGCAGGGCAAACTGGATGCGGTGCTGGCGCTGCTGAAAGACAAGCTCAGCGCCTTCGCGCCGGGATCGCCGCTGGATGAACAGACGCTGATGGGGCCGCTGGCTAACCGCCAGCAGTACGAGAAAGTGCTCAAACTGATCCAGACCGCGCGCGACGAGGGGGATACCATCGTCTGCGGCGGCGAAGCGCTGCCGGGAGAGGGGTATTTCCTGCAGCCGACCGCGGTCAAAGTCCGCAGCGAAGAGAGCACCCTGATGCGCGAGGAGACCTTCGGTCCGGTGTGCAGTTTTATCGGCTATCGCAGTGAAGAAGAGGCGCTGGCGCGGATCAATGCGTCGCCATATGGCCTGGCGGCCAGCGTCTGGTCCGATAATATTCGCCAGGCGCTGCGCTACTCGGAGGCGATTGAGGCCGGCATCGTGTGGGTCAATATGCATACCTTCCTCGACCCGGCGGTACCGTTCGGCGGCATGAAGGGCTCGGGCATCGGGCGCGAATTCGGCAGCGCGTTTATCGATGATTATACGGAGCTGAAGTCGGTGATGGTGCGCTATTAACCGCCGCTCAGCGACATAGCGCTGTCATGTGTCGTTTTGCGCCAGATGGGCGACACATCCTGCGCCTTCTGGCCCTGAAACCGGGAGGGGGCACTGCCTCGCTTCCGGGACTCTTTTTCCCTTCGCGGATCCTTTCTTCCCCTCGTTATCCGCCATTGCCGTAAAAAAAATCAGCAGATTATCTTTTTTGCCCGCCAGGACTTGTTTGATATTAGATAATGAGTATAGTTCTCATTCTCTTTTTCATTCGTAATTTTGGCAAGGTTCGAGCTGCGCCAGTGAGTCGTTCACTAAGAGTCGCGAAGGCGTAGGGTGACGTAAAGACAGCAGGCTGGAAACAGACAATATCGGCCGCTGCGCGTCCATCGGGTCATTGATTTTTTATAGGGTTGATCCAATGAAATACACACTTCCGACGTTGACGCTGGCCATCAGCGCGGCGTTAAGCGGCTGCGCGACGCCTCATTCCTCTGCCGTTTCCCAACCGGTTGTCGACTCGCCAGCCCCTAACGTGGCGCAACCGCTGCAGCGCCAGCTAGCGGAAGGGCTGTACGAGATGGCGTTAAGCCCGCAGGGTGATGCGCTGTACGTCGCCAGCGCCGAAGGCTTTAAAAATGTGCAGGGCGGGGCGGTCTACACACTGGATCCGCACACCCTCAATACCATCGGCCTGACGCACACCGATCTGAAAAACTTCGCTTTACAGCTCTCTGCGGAGGGTAAAACGCTGTATGTCAGCAATTCGCTGGACGGCGGCATCAGCGCTATCGACACCGCCACCGGCAAGGTAAAAAACCGCCTGCTGTTCAGCGAGCGCAATGAAAAAGGTCGCCCTTATGGGGCCCGCCAGCTGCTGTTGCTGAACAATACTCTCTACGTTGGTGCGGTCGCCGACCCGGCGCAAATCTGGGTGGTTGACGCCACCACTCTGAAGCTGAAAACACGGATTAAAAATACCGGTAAATGGATGACCGGCCTGCACTACTCCGCACAAACCGGTCGCGTGTACGCCGCTAACGGCAGCGGTGAAATTCTGGTGATCAACCCACATAACCAGCGTATTGAACAGCGCTGGAAGCCGCTGGGCGACAAGCCAGCGCTGCTGCTTAATATGGCCGAAGATAGCGACACCGGCCGCCTGTTTGTGACTGATAACTCGAAAGCGAAAACCACTCTGGTGCTGGATATCCACAGCGGCAAGCTGCTTAAACAGCTCGACGTCGGCGATTCGCTGGCGGTGCAGTTCAATAAGAAACGCCACGAAATTTATATTTCACAGCGTGAATCCGGCAAGGTCATCAGCCTTGACGCCAGCCGCTACACGCTGAAGAAAAGCTGGGCGCTGCCGGCCAATCCCAACAGCCTGCTGCTTTCCGCCGATGGTCAGACGCTGTTTGTCACCGTCAAACAGCCCTTCAATAAAGACCACTCCACTAAAGGCCCGGACAGCGTCGTACGTATCGACCTGAACGCGCAATAAAAATAACGGGTCCGGCGACGGGCCCTTTGATTCATTTATCCTCATCCATGGGGCAAATTATGCACACCACGCACTATTCATCCTTCCCGCTGCGTAAAACGCTGCTGGCCTTAGCCATCGGCGCTGCCAGTCAAACGGCGATGGCCGCGGACGCTGCCGCCGCGAAGCAACATGGCGAAGAGACCCTCATCGTCGAGGCTAACGAAACCAGCGATTTTAAATCCGGCGGCGACCTGGTGGTTCCGGCATTCCTCGACGGGCAGATCGCTCACGGCGGCCGTCTGGGGATGCTTGGCGAACAAAAGGCGATGGACGTTCCTTTTAACGTTATCGGCTATACCTCGAAGCTGATTCAGGATCAGCAGGCGAAAACCATCGCCGATGTCGTCAGTAACGACGCTGGCGTGCAGGCCGTACAGGGCTACGGCAACTTCGCCGAGACCTATCGAATCCGCGGGTTTAAGCTCGATGGCGATGACATGACCATGGGCGGCCTGGCGGGCGTGGTGCCGCGTCAGGTGATGGACACCCAGATGCTGGAGCGCGTTGAAATTTTCAAAGGAGCTAACAGCCTGCTTAACGGTGCGGCCAGCAGCGGCGTCGGCGGGATGATTAACCTTGAGCCGAAACGGGCGGAAGATCTGCCGACCGCGCGCGTTGGCGTCGACTATATCTCTGATTCTCAGGTGGGCGGCACCCTCGACCTGGGACGCCGTTTCGGCGACAACAACCAGTTCGGCGCCCGGGTCAACCTGGTGCATCGCGAGGGTGAAGGCGCTATCGATAATGATAAACGTCGTACTACGCTGGCTTCGCTGGGGCTTGATTACCGCGGCGACCGTTTCCGCTCCTCGCTCGATTTCGGCTACCAGAAGAAAACGTTCCACGGCGGTACGATGGGCGTCAATATCAGCGGCGTGGATTTCGTTCCGGCGCTGCCGGACAACAGCAAAAACTACAGCCAGAAGTGGGGCTATAGCGATATCGAAAGCGAATTCGGCATGGCGAAGGCAGAATATGACCTGACCGATAGCTGGACGGTATACAGCGCCCTCGGCGGCCAGCATTCGCATGAAATTGGCACCTACAGCGCGCCGAAGCTTCTGAATAAAAACGGCGATGCGACGGTGGGCCGCCTGGATACTAACCGCATTATCGACGCGATCAGCGGCATGGGCGGGGTACGCGGCGATTTCAATACCGGCGCGATTTCGCATAAGGTGAACCTCGGCTATGCGGCGCAGGTGCATACCGATGCTACCGCCTGGCGGATGTCGGCGAAGAATCCGACCACCAATATCTATGACAACCGTGATGTGGCGATGCCGGATAACGCCTATTTTGGCGGCAACTACCACGATCCGCTGGTCACCTCGCGCAGCCGTACGCAGGGCTGGCTGCTGAGTGATACCCTCGGCTTCTTTAACGATAAAGTGCTGTTTACCGCCGCCGCTCGTCATCAGAAAGTGGTTGTGCGCAACTACAGCAACGCCACCGGGCTGGAAGATACCTCTTCGCGTTATACTCAAAGCCGCTGGATGCCGACGTTTGGCCTGGTGTACAAGCCGTGGGAGCAGCTGTCGCTGTATGCTAACCATACCGAAGCGCTGCAGCCGGGCTCTGTGGCGCCGACGACGGCGGCCAATGCCGGGCAGAGTACCGGGATCGCGCACTCGAAGCAGGACGAAGTGGGCGTCAAGATAGATTACGGTACGATCGGCGGATCGCTGGCGCTGTTTGAAATCAAAAAACCGAACGCTATTTCCGATACCGCTGGCAATTACGGCCTCGACGGCGAGCAGCGTAACCGCGGCGTAGAGATGAACGTCTTCGGCGAGCCGATGCTGGGGCTGCGTCTTAACGCCAGTACGGTGTGGCTGGATGCCAAACAGACTAAAACCGCTAAAGGCGCAACCGACGGTAAAGATGCCATCGGGGTGGCTAACTTCTACGCGGTGCTCGGCGCCGAGTATGATATCAAGCCGGTGGAAGGCCTGACCGCCACCGCGCGCGTCAATCATAGCGGGTCGCAGTATGCCGATGCGGCCAATACCAAGAAGCTGGATAGCTACACCACCCTGGATTTAGGCCTGCGCTATCGTATGCGCCTGAACGCCGACCAGAACGAAATGACCTGGCGCGTCGGGGTGACCAACGTGACCAATGAGAAGTACTGGTCTGGCATTGACGATACCGGTACCTATCTGTTCGAAGGCGATCCGCGTACCGTGCGCGTCTCAATGAGCTACGACTTCTGACGCTAAAAAAGCGGGGCGGGCGGCTGACGCTCGCCCCGCGCAACTTGCGACAATTCCCCCTAAGTGATAAAAGGTGCCCCTTCACAAAAACACACAGGGGAACGACGTGAAAGACGCGTCAACGTCGTCGGATGCCGTAGAAGAGAGCGGCCCGACGCTTCATCGCGGTTTACAGAACCGACACATTCAACTTATCGCCCTTGGCGGCGCGATTGGTACCGGCCTGTTTCTTGGCATTGGTCCTGCGATTCAAATGGCTGGCCCGGCGGTCTTATTGGGCTACGCCGTGGCCGGGATTGTCGCTTTTCTGATCATGCGCCAGCTGGGCGAGATGGTGGTGGAAGAGCCGGTATCCGGCTCCTTTGCCCACTTTGCCTACAAATACTGGGGCCCGTTCGCTGGTTTCCTGTCCGGCTGGAACTACTGGGTGATGTTCGTGCTGGTGGGAATGGCAGAGCTGACCGCCGCCGGGATCTACATGCAGTACTGGCTCCCCGACGTGCCCACCTGGGTTTGGGCGGCGGCCTTCTTCCTCATTATTAACGCCGTTAACCTGGTCAACGTCCGTCTGTATGGCGAAGCGGAGTTCTGGTTCGCACTGATTAAGGTGCTGGCGATTATCGGCATGATTGCCTTTGGCCTGTGGATGCTGTTTGGCGGCCACGGCGGCAGCAAAGCCGGGTTCGACAACCTGTGGAAACACGGCGGCTTCCTCGCCACCGGCTGGCACGGTCTTATTCTGTCGCTGGCGGTGATTATGTTCTCCTTCGGCGGGCTGGAACTTATCGGCATCACCGCCGCCGAAGCGCAAAACCCGGAAAAGAGCATCCCGAAAGCGGTGAACCAGGTGGTTTATCGTATCCTGCTGTTCTATATCGGTTCGCTGGTGGTGCTGCTGGCGCTCTACCCGTGGGTGGAGATCAAATCCGACAGCAGCCCGTTTGTGATGATTTTCCATCATCTCGACAGCAACATGGTGGCGTCCGCGCTGAACTTCGTCATTCTGGTGGCCTCGCTGTCGGTCTATAACAGCGGCGTGTACTCCAACAGCCGGATGCTGTTCGGCCTGTCGGTGCAGGGTAATGCGCCGACGTTCCTCGCCCGTGTCAGCAAGCGCGGCGTGCCGGTGAATTCGCTGCTGCTGTCAGGCGTCATTACCTCGCTGGTGGTGGTGCTGAACTACCTGCTGCCGCATGAAGCGCTGGGGCTGCTGATGGCCCTGGTAGTGGCGACGCTGCTGCTGAACTGGATCATGATCTGTATGGCGCACCTGAAGTTCCGTGCCGCCCAGCGCCGTAAAGGGCGTGAATCGAGGTTTAAAGCGCTGCTGGCGCCCGCCAGCAACTACTTCTGCATTGCTTTTCTTGGGTTGATCCTGGTGCTGATGTGCACCATTGATGGGATGCGCCTGTCGGCGATCCTGCTGCCGGTGTGGATCCTGTTCCTGTTTATCGCCTTCAAACTGCTGCGCCGCCCGGCGTAAGCGAGACGCCCCGCCGTCCGGCGGGGCTGCCTGCCTTTTTATTGTGATCCTCTTCGCAGGTGGGGAATTTGTCTGGCGATCTTCTTTTTGTAATCGATTACTTTTGTGTTGAGCAATTTTGTAATCGATTACTTTTCTGAGGGCGAGCAACATGGTCACAACAACAGAAGGTCGGGAAAGTGTCCGCGTGAGCCACCGTTTTCTGGTGCCGCGGTTGTCGTTAATGATGTTTATGCAGTTCTTTATCTGGGGCAGCTGGTCGGTGACCCTGGGACTGGTGATGACCCGCTATGAGATGTCATTGCTGATCGGCGATGCGTTCTCCGCCGGGCCGATCGCCTCCATCCTGTCCCCCTTTGTGCTGGGGATGCTGGTGGACCGCTTTTTCGCCTCGCAGAAGGTGATGGCGGTGATGCACCTGGCCGGGGCGGCGATCCTGTGGTTTGTCCCGCAGGCGCTGGTGGCGCAGAACGGCGCGCTGCTGATTGGCCTGCTGTTCGGCTATACGCTGTGCTATATGCCGACTCTGGCGCTGACCAACAATATCGCCTTTCACAGCCTGGCCAATGTCGATAAAACCTTCCCGGTGGTCCGCGTGTTCGGCACCATCGGCTGGATTATCGCCGGGATCTGCATCGGGGTGACCGGTATCTCTGATACCACCGGCATCTTCACGCTGGCGGCGCTCTGTTCGGTCGCGCTGGCGCTCTACAGCCTGACGCTGCCGCACACCCCGGCGCCGGCCAAAGGCATGCCGGTTCAGTTTCGCGACCTGCTGTGCGCGGACGCCTTCGCGCTGCTGAAAACCCGCCATTTCCTGATTTTCTCCCTCTGCGCCACCTTAATTTCCGTGCCGTTAGGCACCTATTACGCCTATACCGCGTCGTATCTGGCGGATGCCGGCGTCAAAGATGTCAGCACCGCGATGTCCTTCGGCCAGATGTCAGAGATCGTCTTTATGCTGGTGATCCCGTTGCTGTTCCGTCGCCTCGGGGTGAAATACATGCTGCTCATCGGCATGGCGGCGTGGTTCGTCCGCTACGCCTTTTTCGCTCTCGGAGTCAGCGAGGAGGGGCGCTTCCTGCTCTATCTGGGCATTTTGCTGCATGGCGTGTGCTATGACTTTTTCTTTGTCGTTGGCTTTATCTACACCGACCGCGTGGCGGGCGAGAAGGTAAAAGGCCAGGCGCAGAGCATGATTGTGATGTTCACCTACGGGATCGGCATGCTGCTGGGCTCGCAGATCTCCGGCGCGCTGTATAACCATCTGGTGGCCGGCCAGAGCGTGCCTCAGGCCTGGGTGACCTTCTGGTGGATCCCGGCGGTGGCCGCCGCGGTTATCGCGCTGATTTTCCTTTTCTCTTTCCAGTACAACGAGAAAGAGCCGCACTAATTTTTCAGGAGGGTGTATGAAAACGATTAAGGGACCGGGCATTTTTCTGGCGCAGTTTATCGGGCCGCAGGCGCCGTTCAACACCCTGGCGGGGATAGCGCAGTGGGCCGCCGGCCTGGGGTACAAGGCATTGCAGATCCCCTGCAACCACCCGGCGATTTTTGATGTCGAGCGGGCGGCGGCGAGCCAGACCTACTGCGACGAGGTCAGCGGCATCCTGGCGGAGCATGGGCTGGTCATCAGCGAGCTGTCCACTCACCTTGAAGGACAGCTGGTGGCGGTGCATCCAGCGTATGACGCGGCGTTTGATGCCTTTGCCCCGGCGGCGCTGCATGGCGATCCGCAGGCGCGCCAGCGCTGGGCGGTGGAGAAAGTGCGCCAGGCGGCGGTAGCCTCCGGCCGCCTGGGGCTGCAGGCGCACGCGACCTTTTCCGGGGCGCTGGCATGGCCCTTTTTTTATCCGTGGCCGCCGCACAATCAGCCGCTTCTGGATGAGGCCTTTGCCGAGCTGGCCCGGCGCTGGCGGCCGCTGCTGGACCTCTTCGACGAGCAGGGGGTCGATGTCTGCTATGAGATCCACCCCGGCGAAGACCTGCACGATGGCGTGACCTTTGAGCGTTTTCTTACGCTGGTGGATAACCATCCGCGCTGCAATATGCTCTATGACCCGAGCCACCTGCATCTGCAGCAGATGGACTACCTGACCTATATCGATATCTATCATGCGCGTATTAAAGCGTTTCACGTCAAGGACGCCGAATTTCGCCGCAACGGGCGCAATGGCGTCTACGGTGGATACCAGCCCTGGCAGCAGCGGGCCGGGCGTTTCCGCTCTCCCGGCGACGGGCAGATCGACTTCAAAGGGGTGTTCAGTAAGCTGACCGAATATGATTTTGCCGGCTGGGCGGTGCTGGAGTGGGAGTGCTGCCTGAAGGATAGTGAGACCGGCGCGCGCGAGGGCAGCGAGTTTATCCGCCGCCATATCATTCCCGTTGCCGGACGGGCCTTCGATGACTTTGCCGCCGGCGGGAGGGAGTAACATGATTCAGGTTGCGATTATCGGGGCAGGGTTTATTGGCCCGGCGCATCTGGAGGCGCTGCGGCGGCTGGGAGATGTCGAGGTGGTGGCGCTGTGCGACAGCCGCCTTGAGGCGGCGCAGCGCAAGGCGCGAGCGCTGAACATTGCCCATGCCTACGACAGCGTGGAGGCGCTGCTGGCCCATCCGGGGCTGCAGGTGGTGCATAACTGTACGCCCAACCATCTACATGCCCAGATTAACCGGCAGATCCTCGCCGCCGGGCTGCACGTCTTCTCCGAAAAACCGCTGTGTATGACGGCGGAGGAGGCGCGGGAGCTGGTGGCGCTTGCCGCCCGGGCCGGCGTGGTGCATGGCGTCAGCTTCGTCTACCGCCAGTTCGCTATGGTCCAGCAGGCGGCGGCGATGATCCGCCATGGCGAGGTCGGCAGAATCTTCGCGGCCCACGGCAGCTATTTACAGGACTGGATGCTGCTGGAGACCGACTACAACTGGCGGGTCGATTCGGCGCAGGGCGGCGCGTCGCGGACGGTGGCCGACATCGGCTCCCACTGGTGCGATACCGTGCAGTTTATGACCGGTCGGCGGATTGTCGAGGTGATGGCGGATCTGTCTATCGTCTGGCCAACGCGTAAAGCGCCGGTCAATGGCAAAGCGACCTTCAGCGCCGTTCACGAGGCGCAGGCATATGAAACGCGGCCTGTCGATACCGAGGACTTTGGCTCGGTGCTGTTGCGTTTTGACGATGGCAGCAAAGGCAGCTTTATGGTCTCTCAGGTGAGCGCCGGGCGGAAAAACCGTCTGGCGGTGGAGATTAACGGCAGCCTCTGTTCTCTGGCCTGGGATCAGGAAGTGCCCCAGCGGCTGTGGATCGGCCACCGCGAGCAGCCGGATCGCCTGCTCAGCGATGAGCCGAGCCTGCTGCGGCCGGAAATCGCTGACAGCGCCCATTACCCCGGCGGCCATATTGAGGGCTGGCCGGACGCCTTTAAGAATATGATGGGGCATTTTTATCAGGCGGTGCACGCCGGGAAGATGCCGGCGGCCGGGGTCCGGCGCTTCGCCGCTTTCGACGACGGCGCCGATGTGATGTACATCATCGAGGCGATCGTCAAAAGCCATCAGGAACAGCGCTGGGTCAGCGTCGAACGCTGAGCGCAGGTGGGGCGCAGGATTATTTCACCCCAAGATAGCCGTCGAGATAGGCACCGGAGAGCTCGTTGCCGAACAGGACGGCATCTTTATTTTCCATCGCATTATCCCATTTGTCGCTGGCGTTGCCGGTAAAGGCGTGCTCGGTGCGGGTGCCCTGCGCCGCCTGTTGTTTGATGGCCTCAGCGGTGCGGCGGGCGTCGCTTTCACTCATGCCAGCGGCTTTATCCTGCTGGCCGCGGGCGTACATTGCCGTGAAGGTCGGCAGGTTTAAACGGTAATTTTCCTGGCGGTTGACGGTGAAATTACCGCCGACAAAATCGGAGCGGTGGGCGACAAACGCGTAAGCGTGGCGTTCCGGTGACGATTTTGACGAGGTGCAGCCGGTGATCGTTGCCAGGGCACAGCTGAGGGCGAGAACCGCGGTGGAGAGCCTCATGGAGATATCATCCTTAATCATAAACGAAGAAATAGGGCGCCAGGGGGGCTGTCGCCAGAGCGCGAACCGGGTGGAATGGCAAAAGGATGCGCGTTAACGGCGTGGGAGAGAAGCCCTGATTTTTAATAGTTTTCTCGTGCGTTCCCGCGCTTTCGCGCCAGGCTGGCAGGCTGACCAGAGGTCATTTATGATAGCCTGCAGGATCCACCTCTATCGCAGGAAGTGCAGGGTTTATGTCTATTCAGAAAATTGCTCGTCTGGCCGGCGTCTCGGTGGCCACGGTGTCGCGGGTGCTGAACAACAGCGATACGGTAAAAGCCAAAAACCGTGAGCGCGTGCTGCAGGCGATCAAAGAGAGCAACTATCAGCCGAACCTGCTGGCGCGTCAGCTGCGAACCGCTCGCAGCAATATGATCCTGGTGATGGTCTCCAATATCGCTAACCCCTTTTGCGCCGAGGTGGTGAAAGGGATAGAAGAAGAGGCGGAGAAGAATGGCTACCGCATTCTGCTGTGTAACTCCGGGTCGGATCTGGCCCGCTCGACCTCGGGCCTGCAGCTGCTCTCCGGCAAAATGGTCGACGGCATTATTACCATGAACGCGCTCTCCAGCCTGCCGGAACTGACCACCATGATTGGCGATGCGCCCTGGGTGCAGTGCGCGGAGTATGCCGACACCGGCAGCATCTCCTGCGTCGGGATTAACGACGTCGAGGCGGCGCAGGGGGCGGTGTCCCGACTGGCCGATAGCGGCCGCCGCCGCATTGCGCTCATTAATCACGACCTGAGCTATCGCTATGCCCGTCTGCGCGAGCGCGGCTATAAAAGCGTGCTGCACGTGCACGGTCTGGCGTATCAGCAGGTGACTTACGCGCAGGATCTTAGCGCGGCGGCCGGTAAACGGGCGATGGAGCAGCTGCTGTCGCAAGACGAGCAGCCCGACGCGGTGTTTGCCGTTTCGGACTCGCTTGCCGCCGGAGCGCTGCGGGCGATCGCCCAGGCCGGACTGCGGGTGCCGGAGGATATCGCGGTGATCGGCTTCGACGGCACCGAGCTGGCGGAAGTGGTCTCCCCGCAGCTGACCACCGTCGAACAGCCCTCCCGGGCGATCGGCCGCACGGCGGTGGCCCTGTTAATGAAACGCATCGACGATCCCGACGCCGCCGTCGAGCGGGTGATGATGGACTGGCGCGTGATAGCCCGCGCCAGCGCCTGAGGTCAGCGGGAGAAGGCGCCCGCCAGCGCGCGAATGTCGTTGCCGGTGGGCGTTTGATGAATGCGTAAGCCAAACTCATCCACCACGGCGAAGACATGGTCGAAAATATCCGCCTGGATCCCCTCATATTCCGCCCATACCACGGTGTTGGTGAAGCAGTAGATCTCGATCGGCAAGCCGTTGGCATCCGGCGCCAGCTGGCGCACCATCAGGGTCATATCCTGGCGGATGCGCGGATGATGGCGTAAATACTCCTGCAGATAGGCGCGGAAGGTGCCGACGTTGGTCATCCGCCGCTCGTTGAGGATCGATTGCTCCCCGGCGTACTGCTGGTTCCAGGCGCTAATCTCCTCGTGGCGTGAATCCATATAGGGTTTAAGTAACTTCGCCCGGATCAGGCGCTGCTGCTCCTGTTCATCAAGAAAATGAATGCTGGTGGTGTCGATGTTAAGGCTGCGTTTGATGCGGCGGCCGCCGGAGGCCGACATGCCGCTCCAGTTTTTAAACGAGTCAGAGACCAGCGACCAGGTCGGAATGGTGGTGATGGTATTGTCCCAGTTGCGCACCTTGACCGTGGTGAGGCCGATATCGATCACCGCGCCGTCGGCGCCGTACTTCGGCATCTCCAGCCAGTCGCCAAGCTTGAGCATATCGTTGGCAGAGAGCTGGATACCGGCCACCAGACCGAGGATCGGATCTTTAAACACCAGCATCAGCACCGCGGCCATCGCGCCGAGCCCGCTAATCAGGATTGCCGGTGACTGGCCTATCAGCAGCGAAATAATCAGGATGCCGATAATAATCGCCGTCACCAGCTTAATCCCCTGGAATATCCCCTTCAGCGGCAGCTGTGAGGCGGCGGGAAATTTCTGCGCCAGCTTTAAAATGACATCCAGCAGCGAGAAGAAGGACAGCATGGCATATATCATCACCCATAGCTGGGCCACGGTGGTTAATATTTCCGCGGCCTCGCTGCCTTTTTGCAGCCACAGCACCGCCTGCACATTGACGATGATCCCCTGCAGGGTAAAGGCCAGTCGGTGAAAGAGTTTATTCTGCGTGATGATTTGCAGCCACAGATGGCTGCTGGCCAGCGCCCGTTTTTCAAATGCGCGCAGGACCACTTTGTGCAATATCAGATGCACGACCACGGCGGTGAACAAGATAATGCCGAAGATAATCATCAGCGAGCGGGTGGGGGTTATTTCGATTCCTAAGGCGGCAATTTGCGATATTAATTCCTGCATAACGTCTCCTGAATATCCAGCGGGTATGATGACCGCTGGATAGCTATTATGCAAATTACCGCCGCCGGTATTACGAGGCCACCGTCGCCGGCTGTCGGTTGAGGTGATGGCGCAGCCACAGCGCTATCGCCCCCAGCAACAGCATCATGGCCACCTCGACCAGCAGAAAATCAATCAGCGCCTGCGGATAGTTGCCGCCGCCGCGACGGGCCAGCGCCAGGAACAGCGAACCAAGGATAGCCGGTCCGAGACCGAGGGTCGCCTGCTGCAGGGTGCTGAGGATTGCGCTCCCGGCCCCGGCGTCGCTGGCGCTGATATCGCGCATACCAATCCGATAAAAGCTGTTGACGATGAGCGCCTGGCCATAGCCGATCAGCGCCGTGGCGGGGACCAGCGTCAGGGCGCTGGTGGCGACGCCGAAGCGGGAGAAGGTGGCGCACAGCAGCAAGAGTCCGGCGATCTGTACCGCCAGACCGGTCAGCAGGATCCGCCCCATGCTGTAGCGGGCGATAAGCCGCGGGGCATACAGCGCCGAAATAAAATAGGCCACGCCGAGGGCGATAAAGCTATTGCCGGACTGCCACGGCGCCATCCCCAGTCCCTCCTGCATGGTCAGCGCCATGCAGAACATAAAGCCGGACCAGGCGCTGAAAAACAGCAGGGCGATGGCCATCCCGAAGCGGATGCTGGTCAACTGCAGCAGACGCGGCGGCAGCAGGGGATGGTCGCCGCGCTGCTGCTGGCGCAGGGCGCTCTGACGCATGGCGAACATGAGCGGCAGGACCGCCACCAGCATCAGCTGCAGCCACAGCGGCCAGTGCAGCTCCGGACCGAGGGCCATCGGGAACAGCAGGCAGCAGAGGATCAGCGCGAGGTACAGCGTGCCCTGCCAGTCAATACGCGACGGCGTCTCGCGACGGGTTTCCGGCACATAGCGGCGGCTCAGAGCCAACACCAGCAGGCAGATCGGCACATTGATAAAAAAGGCGTTGCGCCAGCCCAGCCCGGCGATGTCCGCCGATACCAGCCAGCCGCCGCCCATCTGTCCGACAATAAAGGCGATCCCGCCGATCCCACCATACAGGCTGATGGCCCGGGCGTGGGCGGGGCCTTTGAGGGTCACGTGCAGGGTGGCGAGGATCTGCGGCACAATCAGCGCCGCCCCGGCGCCCTGCAGGGTGCGGGCCGCCAGCAGGGCGCCGATGCTGTTCGCCATCCCGCACAGCAGGGAAGCGATGCCAAAGAGGGCGACGCCCCACATAAACAGGCGCCGGCGGCCATAGTTATCGCCAAGTTTACTGCCCATCGCCAGGCAGACGGCAAAGGCGACGCCGTAAAGCGCGACGATAAGCTCCAGCTGCGTGGCGCTGGCCGCCAGGGTGTGGGTGATGGCGTCCAGCGCCACATTGGTGATCGAGGTATCAATAAGCGGCAGCATCTGGCCGCCCAGCAGCAGCAACAGACCGGCGCGGCCGGGTGAAACAGCAGACGTATTCATGGGATTCTCCATTGCGTCATTCAGCAGACCGACGTAGCATTACCGATAAATTAAACGGGTACCAGTTCCTGCTTATACTGGTACTGGCACTACTATGCTGGAGGGGTGATGACCACGATGCCGCAACGGGAGTTGACGATCGCCGTGCCGGACGATCGACGCAAACAGCTGGGGGCATTTTTGCGCGCCCGCCGTGAAAGCCTCGATCCGCAGCGCCTGGGGTTGCCCCGCGTGGGCCGCCGGCGCACGCCGGGCCTGCGTCGGGAAGAGGTGGCGATGCTCGCCGACGTCGGCGTCACCTGGTACACCTGGCTGGAGCAGGGGCGGGAGGTGAATCCGTCGGAGGCGGTGCTGGTGGGGGTCGCGAATGCCCTGCAGTGCAGTCCGCTGGAGACCCGGCACCTGTTCGTACTGGCGGGGCTGACCCCGCCGGAAGCCACCCAGGTGACGGTGTGCGAAGGCATCAGCCCCGGCACCCGCCGGATGCTGGACAGCCTGATGCCGCAGCCGGCCAGCATTCAGAAACCGAACTTTGATATTGTGGCCTGGAACGACAGCTTCTGCCGCCTGATGGGCATCGATTTCGCCACCCTCCCGGAAGAAGATCGCAACTGCATTTATCTCTATCTGACCCATGAGACCTGGCGCAGCCGGATCGAAAATCGCGATGTGCTGCCGACCTTCGTCTCTTATTTTCGCGCCGCGATGGCCGAGCACCGTGGCGATCCGGCGTGGGAAAACAAGCTGGCGCGCTTTTTCGCCGCCTCGTCGGAGTTTGAAGCGCTGTGGCATCAGCGCTACGAGGTGCGCGGTGTGGAAAACCAGATTAAACATTTTAACCACCCGCAGCTCGGGCGATTCAGCCTGCAGCAGATGTACTGGTATTCGGCGCCGCGCAACGGCTCGCGCCTGCTGGTCTACCTGCCGATGGACGAGGCGGGCGAGCAGGCGCTGGCGTGGCTGGACCAACATTAATCACAAGGAATCAGATGGCTGGCAATGTGCCATCTTCGGGTATTCCCGGCCGGCGCTGCTGGACGGTTCCCTTACCCTCCGGGAGAGGGGTAGGGAAAGCACTGTCGGAAGTCCTGTATGTGATCTACGACTTCAGCACACATTGCGCTCCCGATACGCCTTCTGCGTTATGTCACTCATGGCGCAGGGAGCGCACAGGGGGCGGCCAGTCGCCGC
>OLPK01000140.1_pt1 | contig 90089 bp, 90 predicted proteins | sample 1672261 | NCBI WGS metagenome assembly OLPK01 (sample SAMEA3136665, study PRJEB25190) | human gut metagenome
TAAGAATAGCCGAAAAATGGAAGCTAAGAAAGATACTTCAGTTTTTTACGCTTACGTTTGAATTACGGTCTTTTTTGTTAATCAAAAAAACGTTGCCTGATAAGACAACGTCTTTTATCGTTTAAAGTCAATAAAGTTTTATTTTTAATCTTATTAGTTTTTAGCAGCGTCTGCTTTTTCTTGTTTAAGCAATACATTGTCGTAGTGCTTGATGAATGGGAACCAAACCAAGAAAGCAATGATTGCACAGACGATTGAAAGAACTGCACCTTGCCAACTGACAGTAGCAATATAACCACTCAAGCCAACAGGTGTTGGCCATGGTTGTTGAACAATAATCTTAGGAACAAGGTGTGTAGTTACAGCAATGTAACCGACAAGACCTGATGCAAGTGGAGCACAAATAAATGGAACTAACAAGTTAATGTTATAAACAATTGGCAAACCGAAAAGAATAGGTTCGTTAATATTGAAGATAGCTGGAACTAATTCAACCTTACCAATTTCCTTTAATTGAGCTGAACGTGAACCAAAGGCTAACCAAATGGCCATACCCAAAGTAGCACCTGAACCACCGATGATTACGAAGGCGTTCATTGGATCACCTGCAAAGAAGTGAGTTGCGCCCTTTACGTTAGCAGCCATGTTAGCCAAAACAATTGGAGTATAGAATGAACTCATAATTGTGGCACCATGAATACCGAACCACCATAAGAAGTGGATCAAGAAGATAATGATAAGGAAGCCCCACCAAGTATCAGCAATGTTGCTAATAAATGAGAATGGAATGTAAAGAACCTTGAAAATATCAGTTCCTAAAGTTACCAAAATCAACTCAATAACAGCAACTACAACTGCAATACAGAAACCTGGAATCAAAGCACTGAATGAGTTAGCAACACCAGCTGGAACTGATGCAGGCATCTTGATTCTCCAGTTATGCTTAACAGTGTAACGATAGATTTGAACTGTTAACCATGCAATTACCAAACCAGTGAAAATACCAACTGAGGCAATTCTAGTAATACCACCAGTTGATGCTTCATAACCGCCAGCAACCATCTTAGCCTTGGTAAGAATGGTAATAAATTGAATTGATCCATTCTTCCAAATAAGTTCTGGCACAGTAATGAAGAAGGCCATCAAGAACATTAACAAACCATTCATTGGAACCAAGTCCAACTTTTCTTCTTGACGGTAAATATTAGTATATGAATATGCGAAGGTACCAGCAAATACTAAAGCTAGGATACCCATAGTTGAGTTATAAACAACTTGGAACAAGTTGGTAAAACGACCCAACGTATTTGCATAAAATGCAGCAAATCCAGGAATTGGAAATGCTTGAGGCAATACAGTCAAAATTAAGAAGAATGCCCCGATAATTGAAAACGAAATAACGCTATAACCAGCGTCCATAATAGCTCTAACAAAACGAGATGATGCAAACTTACCAGCTTTGGCAGCCATCTTGTCTTTGAAAGAAGCAGAGTTTGAATCAGCCATATTTCTTTCCCCCAATATTTCTGAAACAATTCATTAAATCTGAACAACTTCATTATAGCGAAAGCGGTTTTTCATGTAAACGTTTTTATTTGACATATGTTATACTTTTGGTTTAAAAAGTCTAAACTTTTCCCAATATACCGGGATTTAGTGATCCTTAAAAAATATAAAAGAACTTATGTTTTACCATAAGTTTTCTCCGATAATCATTGTTGATGTTGCTTAAAAGTCTCAATTACTTTGTAATAACGATCCTGATTTTTGATTATTTGATGGATTCTATATTCGCATAAAAGACAAAGAAATATTCCGATTAATAAAAATCCCAGCATAAAGTACATAGTATCTTGATTAATTATAAACGGAAAAATCTCTTTTTTTAGTGATGTAAATAATAATATCCCCAATATTATGTTAAAAGCTAATTGAACATAGAGATAAACTCGCGTAATCGGTATATCTCTTTTACGATTATGCATCTTAGATAATTGTTCAAAACTTGCTACGGCAGAATAAATATCCATAATTAGCGCAGCAAAGATTCCTACTCTGCTGCCATAATAAGCACTAATAATAAACCACATTAAGTTTGAAAACAAAAAAATAGTTACTACATACCTAATCATCAAATAGCGGCTAAAGTACAAATATTTGATACTTGCTTCATGTTTCTTCTTAGCAGCTTCAGTTTTTTCTCTTGCTACTTCTTCTTTATTCATAATTCTCTCCATCTAAAACAATTGATTTACATTATTCTTAGTCTATCATTTTTAAGCTAAAAAAATAGCCCCTGCTTTCGCAGGAGCTATTAATCAGCGATTACTTTTCTTCTTTTTTAAGAGCGCCAGATTTATACAGCTTTTCGTAAAGATCTACCATTTCTCCAGCTAAATCTCTAAAAGTAATAGCGTTCATCAAGTGGTCTTGTGAGTGTACCACTAACAAAGTGACATGCATATGATCACCCTGTGCTTCTTTGGTAAGCATATTGGTTTGTGAATTGTGGGCTTCAAGAAGTGACTTGTCACTTTCCTTAAGCTTTTCACGTGCACCTTCAATATCACCTTTTTTAGCAAGACGAATTGCTTCAAAGGCTAAACTCTTCGCGTTACCACCATTAGCGATAAGGCCCATAGCAGCCATTAATGTTTCTTGTTCCTTTTGCTCTGGAGTTTGCTTTTCTTCTGCCATAAAATCTGTATCTCCTTTTCAGCTAATTTGAATTAGCCCTTAATTAACTTTTCGGCTTGTGCCAAAACGTTCTTACCATTCATCATGCCGTAGTCTTGCATGTTGATAACGTCTAAAGGAATATCCTTGCCGTCTTTGCCTTTACCTTTAACCTTGTTTTCGAAGTCACCCTTCATGTAACTTACTTGAGGCCCAAGAAGAACACAATCAATTTCTTGTTGTGCAATCTTATCATCAGCTTCTGAAGCTGGGCAAGCAAAGATCTTAGCATCAATGCCCTCTTCTTTAGCAGCAGCTTGCATCTTAGTTACCAAAAGTGAAGTACTCATACCAGCACTACAATTTAACATAATAGTTTGTTCAGCCATAATAAAATTTCCTCCTGATTATTACGTTTTATAGTTTAATTAGCTTTTTTTAATTTACACCAAATATTATAAAACGCTTTCATTAGTTTGTAAACAAAAGATTATACATACGACAAAATATTCTTGCTTCTGTATAACCGCTTTCAATTCTAAGCATATACTTTTAAGTTCTAAAATCAAGATAAAAATATATACTTTTGATTTGATCACAGAATATTATGCATCATTTGTAAGCATTTTCAAAGACATATGTATTACATGTAAAGCATATCACTTTACTTATGAAATTGCTTACAAAAAAGTTTGAAATATTTAGCAAACGCTTTCACTTTTATAAGAGAAAACTGTTAGAATATCTATGTAAGATTTTATCTTTACAATAGAAAGGAGGTAGATCTCTTTGAGTCGCTACCAAGAAATTGCTAATGACATTGAAAAAGACATTATCGAAAAGAAATATAACAGACGATTACCTGAACAATTTGACTTAGCAAAAAAATACAATACTAGTCGCGTAACGATTGTTCATGCATTAAAAATATTGCAAAATAAAAAACTAATTAAAACAGTTAAGGGCCACGGAACATTTATTACCAATAAATCAATCCCTGATATTTTTCTTAATTCAGGCGTTAATGAACATAATGGTTTTACTAGACACATTAATAGCGCATTTCATTTAACCAGTCATGTAATTGCTTTTAATATTAGAAAACCTAGTGCAGGAGAAAGAAAAGCTCTTAATCTAGAAAAGAACGATGAGGTTTATGACATAATCCGTCAAAGGATTTTAAATGGAAAACCTGCGAAATTAGAATATACTGTTATGCCAGTTAAACGAATTCCAGGTATTACATTAGACGTATTGCATCATTCTGTTTATTCATATATTCAGAATGATCTTGGCCTTAAAATTGGTAAAGATGACCGCATTATTACCGCTGAAAAAGCAGACGCTTACGACATGAAATATTTAGATTGTATGCGAGACGATCCAGTCTTATGTATTCAACAAAAAGCATTTTTAGAAGATGGTCGACCATTTGAGCTTTCAGAATCGCGCAACCGATATGATCGTGGCGCTTTAACCGTCAATGGCGATTAATATTGGCTTGATTTAAAAACATAAGTATGTAAGAATAGCCATTGTAAACGTTTCCAGTTACATACAAGAAAGAGAGGAAATAATCAATGTATTCAGCAAAAATGCCAAAGAACTTTTTATGGGGTGGTGCTGTTGCTGCTCACCAACTTGAAGGTGCTTGGAAAGAAGGCGGCAAAGGCGTATCTGTTGCCGATGTAATGACTGTTGGTTCTGCTACTAAGCCTCGTGAAATCACCGATAGCGTGCTTCCTGGCAAGAATTATCCTAACCACTCCGCCATTGATTTCTATCACCACTACAAGGAAGATCTTAAATTAATGGCTGAAATGGGCTTCAAGGCTTTCAGAACTTCCATCGCTTGGACTAGAATCTTCCCTAATGGCGATGAAAAAGAACCTAATGAAGAAGGTTTAAAGTTCTATGACGACTTATTCGATACTTGTCATGAATACGGCATTGAACCTGTAATCACCCTCTCCCACTTCGAAATGCCATTTAACCTGGCTAAAAACTACGGTGGTTTTACTAACCGTAAAGTAATCGACTTCTTCGTTCGCTTCGCAGAAGTTTGCTTTAAGCGTTACAAGAACAAGGTTAAGTATTGGATGACCTTTAATGAAATTGATAATCAGTCAGCATTTAACAATGACTTCTTAATGGCTACTAACTCTGGTATTCTTTTCAAAGACGGCATGACTGATCATGATAAAGAAGCTGCAATGTACCAAGCCGGCCACTATGAATTGGTTGCTTCCGCATTAGCTGTTAAGATTGGTCACAAGATCAACCCTAACTTCCAAATTGGTTGCATGATCAATTACTCACCTGTTCGTCCGCTCACTCCATCAAGCGATGATGTATTATTAGCTGACAAGTGGGAACAACGTCGTGATTGGTTCTCAGATGTCCATGTCTTTGGTGAATATCCAAATGCTGTTGAGGCTTACATTGAAAGAAATGGCTATCGTCCAGACATTACTGATGAAGACAGAATTGTCTTAAAGGAAGGTACTGTTGACTACGTAGGCTTCTCTTACTACCAAACTACTACTGTTTCAAGCGAAAAGATTAAGCCAGATGATTTAACTGACTTGGCTAAAGCAGTTGCTAAGAACCCTACTTTGATGCGCAGTGATTGGGGTTGGGAAATTGACCCTGAAGGTCTTAGAATTGCTTTGAACCAATTGCAAGATCGCTACCACAAGCCATTGTTCATCGTTGAAAATGGTCTTGGTGCTTACGACAAGGTTGAAGCAGATGGTTCAATTCACGATGATTACAGAATTGACTACTTGAGAAACCACATCTCTGAAATGGAAAAGGCAGTTGAACTCGATGGTGTTGACTTGATGGGTTACCTTCCATGGGGATGCATTGACTTAGTTTCTGCTGGTACTGGTCAAATGGACAAGCGTTACGGCTTCATCTACGTTGACAAGAACGACGCTGGTGAAGGTACTTTGAAGCGTTCACGCAAGGATTCATTCTTCTGGTACAAGAAGGTCATTGAATCAAACGGTAAAGATTTAGACTAAAAGTCCATCACGAATACACAAAGAGTTAGAGTAAAATCTAACTCTTTTTATTTTGGTAAAAAGGCTCAGTTATAGCTAGTTACTTATTGTTCAATTAAAAGTGCTGGTTTATAAACTATTTCTTAAGTCATCTTCCATGCTTTGACACAGTGTCACTAAAAAAGATATAATATACTTGTCAATTAAATTAATTGTATAGAAAGGACTTATATGATGACTAAAGCAAAAAGTGGCCTAAAAGACAAGATTATCGGCAAGGCCAAAGAAGTTGAAGGTAAAATTACTGACGACAAACTTCGTGAAGCCGAAGGCAAAGCCCAACAAGCTAAAGGCAAGCTTAAGGACAAAGCCGCTAAAGTTAAAAAAGACATACAAGAAAAGGACTGAGGTGACCTAAAATGTTACATTGGCTATGGGCATTAATTGTTGGTGCTGTGATTGGTTTAATTGCTGGTGCTATTACCGGTAAGGGCAAATCAATGGGATGGATTGCTAATATTTTAGCTGGTCTGATCGGTTCATCACTTGGCGAATTATTACTTGGCAACTGGGGACCACAAGTAGCTGGAATGGCGATTATTCCATCTATTGTAGGAGCAGTTATCTTAGTATTAATTGTTTCTCTATTTTTAAGTAAACTTAACCACAAACATTCTTAAACGAATATCAAAAGCAAAAAAACAAACGGTCTTTTCTAAAGATCGTTTGTTTTTAAATATTTACTACCTTCCGTAATACTTAACTTGGCCAAATGATTATAATTTCCATCAATAAAGTCACTTACCCATTCTGGATTAGTTTTAGAATAATCTCTTAGTGCCCAACCAATTGCTTTATTAATGAAAAATTCGTCACTTTCAAGATTATTTTCAAGGGTTTGACTAAGTAAAGCAGTATTCATCTTATCTTTTCTAAGTAATTGATGTTCAATCGCAACTCGTCTTACCCACTTGTCAGGATCCTTTGACCAATCAAGCATTAATTGATCTACTCGTTGATCCTTTAATCCTACATAACCATAGAGCTTCATTAAACTGTCAATTGTGTCCCACCACTGCTTAGTTCGAACGTAATGCTCTATTTTAAATAAATCATCATAGCTGACATATTTCTCCATTGCAAGCAAATAATCACAAACAAAATATTGCATTTCACGATGCTTATCATTCCACGCTTGATCAAGTAAATCCCAATCGATCTGCTTTTTCTTTTTTTCATCTTTTAAAATTTGGTGATATGCATCCCTACGCGCAGGTGATTTCAACCCATAAAAGACAAATTGATTGCGCAAATATTTAGCCATCTGAATTGCATTATCTTCGTTTGCTCTCTTTTCAAAATTCTTTTTTAAGTCTTCAATATTCATAAAATCATTGTACTAAAAAAGACCCAATTAAGGGCCTTTTAAATGGATATTTATCTCTTTTTAACTATTTTATTCACTAGGTTTGTAATCCTTATCGATAATCAAAACTGGCTTGATAACTTTACCTGAAACTGAAGCTTGGTTTGCCTCATTAATGTCTTCAAAGTCAAAGAACTTTTCAGTCTTTTCGTCATCAAACATGCCTAACTTATTGAATCTGATCAAACGAGGTACATCGATTTGAGGAATGGCATCACCCATGTTGACACCGATAACCTTCTTGTCACCAGCACAAAGGTCATTCCAAGTTGAGAAGGTAAAGTCATGTGGAGTTACGGCAATAGCTACAAGTGTACCACCTTGTGCTAAGGCATCCAAAGCTGGCTTCATTACTGCTGGCAAACCAGTAGTATCAACGGCATAGTCAACACCATAGCCATTAGTCAATTCTTGAATCTTCTTAACTGGATCTTCATCCTTAGAATTGATTGTATCAGTAGCACCTAATTCCTTAGCAAGTTCCAAACGAGAAGGAACAATATCTACGGCAATTACGCGGGGGCAGCCTGAAATCTTACCTGCCATCATTGCAGCTAAACCTACGGCACCAGTACCAAAGACGGCAATTGTTTGTTGGTTAGTCACAGTAGTGGTAGTAAATGATGATTGGTTGAACATATCTGAGATATGCTTACCATTTTCTTGGAATTGATCATCACCATCAAAACGAGTACCTGACAAATTGTATTTAGCGTAGTTACGACACTGAGTTGGAATACCTTGCAAACACTTATCACAAAGACCATCTGCATAGAAGGCCATTACAACGTGATCACCAGGTTTTAAGTTTTGGACTTCTGAACCAACTTTTTCAATAATACCTGCACCTTCGTGACCTAAGATTACAGGATAGACTAGGCTTGCATCCCCTTTACGAATAGCTTCGTCTGAGTGGCAAATACCGCTGGCCACCATATGTACTTGAACATCGGTTGGGCCAACATCATGTAATTCAATATCATCTTTAATTACGAAAGGATCGCCCTTTTTTTCAACAACAGCAGCTTTTATCTTCATAATACATGCCTCTTTTACTACTTACTTATCTATTCATAAGTCTTTACACTTTGTAAAAATGCTTACAATAGTAAAAATCAGGTTTGCAGTTTGATTAAGAAAATATCTGGGCAAACTTTTATCGAACTAAAAACCAGAAAAAGATTGGAACAAGCCAAATATTTATTGACCTCTAGTGACTACTCCATTGCGGAAATTTGCGATCTAGTTGGTATTCATAATTTAAACTCTTTTTATACCAAGTTTAAAAAGCAATATCATATTATGCCTAGTTACTATCGAAAAAAGAATTATTTGGATGATCATTTTCTCTGATCTCTTGATAAAATAAAGATATATAGTTAGAAAGGTAAGATTTATGGAAAACATTTATTTTAATCACGATGGCAACATCGATGATTTAGTATCTTATTTATTACTCTTGCAAGCTCCTAACATCAAACTACTTGGCGTTGGGGCCATCGATGCTGATGGCTATATTGATCCTTCAGTTGAAGCCTGCCGTAAAATGACTGATTTATTCAATTTACGTGGTGATCAACTTGCTGTAGCTCGTTCAAATTCTAGAGCAGTTAACCAATTCCCACACGAATGGAGAATGGCTACTTACTCATTCAATTATTTGCCAATGTTGAACGAAAAAGGACACATTGATACCAAGCAAGCTGAATTGCCTGCTCACCTTGATATGGTAGAAAAAATTAAGCATGCCCAAGAACCAGTTACCTTAGTTATGACTGGTCCTTTAACTGACCTTGCCCGCGCTCTTGATGCTGATCCTGAGATTGAGAAAAACATCAAGATGCTTTACTGGATGGGCGGTTCACTCAATGGTCACGGCAACGTTGCAGTAGTCAACGCCGATGGCAGTCAAGAATGGAATGCTTTCTGGGATCCATACGCTGTTAAACGTGTCTTTGATTCAAACATTAAGATTCAAATGGTAGGTTTAGAGAGTACCGAAGAAGTACCATTGAATGATGAACTAAGACAACACTGGGCAAGCTTACGTAAATATCCTGCAATGGATTTAGTTGGTCAAGGATACAGTATGATCGTTTCTCTTCCATCAGCTGAATTATACTTATGGGATGTTTTAACTACTATTAGTGCACTTTATCCAGAAGTAGTAGAAACAGAAGTAACTCATGCTAAAGTGATTACTGATGGTTTAAGAGCTGGTAGTTTTGACCGTGATCCAAATGGACGTGAAGTTACCTTAGTTACCAAGGCACACAAAGATCTATTCTTTAAAAAGATGGACGAAATTTTAGAAAGAACCAAGTAGCTTTATGGATAAATTCGATCAATTTACAGACTGGGCAATAGAATTGCAAAGTTTAGCTCAAGCTGGTTTGACCTATGGCCATGATAAATTCGATCTTGAGAGATATCAACGTATTCGTGAAATTGCGACAGAAATGATGACCAAAAAAAACAGGTTTACCCACAAAGAAAGTTAGAAGTCTTTTTTGTAATGATTCTAGCTATCCTACACCTAAAATTGATACCCGTGCAGCAATTTTTAAAAATGACAAAATCTTATTAGTTAAAGAAAGCGATGGTCGTTGGTCCCTACCTGGCGGTTGGTGTGAAATTAATTTATCACCAAAAGAAAACTGCATTAAAGAAACTAAAGAAGAATCAGGACGAAACGTTGAAATAATAAAATTAATTGCAGTTCATGAACGTAACCAACATAATCAACCACCATATGCTTTTGGCGTTGAAAAATTTTTCTTTCTATGTAAAGAATTAGGTGGAATGTTTATTCCCAATGACGAAACAACAGCTGCTAAGTATTTTGGAATTAATGAATTGCCTGAACTATCTCCTGGCAAGAATAATTTAGAACAAGTGAAAATGTGTTTTAAGGCCAAAGATGATCCATACTGGATAGCATATTCAGACTAAAAAAACACAGAAAAGCTTTCAAAACTTTTCTGTGTTTTTCTTTTGATCTAAATATTAATAGAATTAAATACGACCTTGAGTTAATTCAGCACGTTGTGCGAATTGAACATAAAGGTTAGAACCATTAGCTGAAAGGCCTTCAATTTCTCTTCTTACGTTGAAACGATAGTGCTTCTTAGCAGTACCATTTTTACCGACCTTGAAGATATGATCATTGAAACCAATGTAGAAGTTACCATTACCGTAAGTGAAACCTTGAACTGGTGAATTTGAAACAAATCTACCCTTAGTTGCACCAACTTCAGTAGCAGTCCAACTGTCACCACTTCTAGTTAACTTCCAGTATTCGTAATTGTTGTAACCACCATTGTAGAACAATGCATACATGGTATTGTCACCAACGAAAGTAGCATTGTGGATGTAACGGTTCTCAGCAATTCTGAAAGTCCAGATCTTATTAATCTTCATATCACTCTTACGGATTTGAAGAATTTCTTCTGAACGAGGACCGTTATTGTACTTGTTATCATTAGCTAATACATAGATATAGCTTGATGATGAACCTAAAGATTGCCCATGACCTAATTTGATGTATGGACTAACCTTAATATTCTTTGCATATGATTTAAAAGTTGACCAACGCATGGTTGCTAAATTTTGGGCAGCATACTTGCTCTTAATAGCGTTCAAGTTGTATGAAACAAGGTGACCGTGTTGATTATTGCTGCTAGTAAACATTGAAGTAGTAAAGATACCACCATTTACAGTAATGCCTTCAGGAATTACACCAACTTGGCCCATTGCATCCCCAGCTTGACCATAGCCTAAGCTGACAAAACGCGGCTGGAAAAGTCTAGTTCTTAAAGTTAAACCATTAGATCTGAAAGTATTGCTGCTGGTTTCTGAAGTATAGTGATGAGCAGCATTCCAGTTTCTTGATGAACTCTTGGAACCACCATTCCAAGTAGTTACTGACTTAAATCCTGACTTAGGAGTCAAGTTGGCTTCACCCATTTCGCCTTTACCAGAACGAACATCAATATTTAATGAAGCCTTAGCCTTACCATAACTGTAATCAACTGTAGATGAACTAGTGCTTACATAAGCCTTAGAAACTTTAACTTTATTTGGGTTAACTGCAGTACCGTGACTGTCAGTAGCGTAGTTAATGGCGTCTCTAGTTGGAAAACTATAATCAGAATTCTTTACTACTGATACGCTGCCAGCAAGTGAAATAGTATTTCTAGTGAAAAACTTTTCACTTACCCAACCAACATGACGACCATCAACATAAATGTCCCAGAAGTTACCCTTCCTAGTTGAAACATATCTCTTAGATTGAATTTGACCATGCTTAAAGTACTTGGTTGAAGTGAACTTGCCACTTGGACCACCCTTAGAAACATTGTGGTAAATAGCATAATTACCATTACCAGCAATCTTAGTTACAGCCTTGCCATAGCTTTTGGCACTTACATGCTGTGATTGGTAACCACCAATAAATAAACAAGCAAGAAGAGCACTCGTTATAATAACTCCCTTAAATGTCTTTTTCATTTTTCCTCCAAATATAGTAACAAAAAAATTACAGACTCATTTTACCACTACTTATTCTATCTAAAAATAGAATATTGTTATTTTTCTGCCTTTTTCAGAGCATCTTTTACTGCTTCCTTAACCCCATTGGAAGTAAATGTAGCTCCGGCAACCGCATCAATGTTAGCCAACTGCTTAGCCAAAATTTCATTTTCTATCTTACCTTTAGCTTTTTGACCATATTGTGGAGTCTTAGTAGATAGATCAAGATTGACAAAAGTTATTTTATTATTACTTATTTCTAATTTAGCTGTCACAAAGCCTGCCATTCCTCGAGCTTGTGCAGAATATATTCCATTTTTTAACATATTTTGTATCCTCTTTTTTAAAGGATATAAAAGAAAAAGTTACAATTAGGCATATCATTATTCGAATATAATTGATATACTAGCTTGTGGGTCAAAATGTTTTATAAGTCCTTATTATGACCCATTTACAGGTAGTAAGAATCCCCTTCTACCTGTTTTATTATAACTCAAATAATTACAAATGTTATTATACTTTTTAAGATCTTTTGAAATTTATGCCAAAAGGTCTTTTTTATACGCTATCTTTAAACTGTTAAGTTAAAATTGATATAGGAATTATTTTATTCAATTGAAGATGGTAGAAATGTATCCAGACAATAATATTCTTACATACCTAAAATGGCGGGGCGACGTTGATTTTAGCACATCACCTTTTAATGACATCGACGCCCTCGTCTTATCTATTTTTTCATATCTAGAATTACCAGATATTGTTGATAGTGGCAGTAAAACAATTACACTTGAAAAAGCCGCTAAAATCTATTTTACCGCAGATCATGAACGGACTGACGCTAAGCAATACCAAGATCTATTTAAATTAATGGCTAAAGCCGACAGATTCAAAGACGCAGAATTATCGTATTTTGTCAGCACCTTAACCGAACACACACAGTTTAGTGCCATTAAGATTGCATTAACTGACGGCACAAACTTCATTGCCTTCCGTGGTACCGATGATTCATTAATTGGCTGGAAGGAAGACTTTGAAATTAGTTTCAAGGTTACGATTGCCCAAAGACAAGCCGTCAAACTGCTTGAAAGGATTCTGAACGCAGACAACGAAGACTATTATTTAGGTGGTCACTCTAAAGGTGGTAACTTAGCCGAATACGCAGCGATTAATATGGAACCAAAATTGCGCAAGCGTATCAAACGCATTTATACTTTTGACTCACCTGGTATCGCCGAAGAAGTTGGTGCACAATTGCCAAGAAAATATCTGCAAAATACTTTGCGTCGGTTTGTGCCAGAATTCAGCGTTATTGGTCGTTTGTTTGAACCAGAAGGTATCAATCCTACAATCGTTAATAGTACGAGAAAGAACCTGAGTCAACATGATGCTTACAGCTGGCAAATTATTGGTTCTAATTTTGATACCAAAAGACACCGTAATCCTCAGTCACGCGTCTATAACCAATTAATCAATCAATGGATTGGTAATGCCACCTTAAAAGAGCGTGAATCATTGACTAACGATCTTTTCTCAGCTTTAGGTGCCGGTGGCGCTACTAAAATCAATGAATTGGCCAACAACGGCTTCGGTGGATTCGGTGCGATTTTGATTTCCTTAACTGACTCATCTAGACGAACCAGATTCGTATTTGGATCACTATTTTCATCGATTTGGCAAACAATTAAGAGTCGACAAATTATTAAGACGCTCTTTTCTACTGATACTATTGTTGGTTGGATCTTAGTTATCCTTGGTATTATCAGTTTGACTTTGCCACAATACGCTGTACGAGCATTTGGTGCGCTGGTTGCCTTCACTGGTATTGGCTTCAGCGTGCATCAGATATTGAATACTGCTAAGTCTCAGTTAAAAGATAGACAGAAGAATTTCTTTATTATCTCTTACTTAGTTGTATTTGCGCTTTCAACGGCATTGATTTCGAACAATCGCCTTTTAATCTTTTTAGCACACTATTTCTTAGGACTATTTTTGATCATCTACTCCTACGTTCGACTCAGAAGTATCATTTTGCGGCGGATACCTGGAGTATTTCGTAAAATCATAGTAGGCATCGAAGCGATCATTGCCTTTGCTTTAGGGATTGTCGTCATTGTAAATCCAAGAGCATTCGATCGCAAGTCAATCATTGCCATTGGTATTTTGTTAATTGTATATGGCTTCTTTAAGCTGATTGGTGAGTTATTCAGCCAGCGGCCTAAGATGCCAAAAAGTCATAGATAGACAAAAAGAAGAGTTTAATAACTCTTCTTTTTTATTGATCAAATATTATAAATAACTCCTACTAAACTAGCTAAAGCTAAGGCCCAGATAAATCCTATAAGTAAGGCTAAGAAAGAGGCCACAGTTTTATTTGTCTTTTTAGCCTGAATTGTCAATTTAAGTGCAACAGTTAGGTTATGAAGAGATATATTGCTTGAAGAGTTCTTCTGCCGTGTGATATTGGAGGATTCGGCGATGCTTAGACTCAAATCCAAGATAACAGCTAAGGATTTAAGTTATATTTTAGGTATCAGACAGCAATCTTTAAATGAAACGTTGCAAAAGCTAGAAAAAGAAGGCTACATTGTACGTACCCCATCCCCTAAAGATCGGCACGTCATGCTAATTAGTCTTACTGAAAAAGGTAATGAAATAAAGTCCGTACAACATGATTGTTTAGATGTACTTGATGAATTTTTTGATGAGGAATTAAAGCAATTCACAAGTTACATCGATCGCCTGTGTAAAGCCTGTGATCAACAAATTAAAACTATTGCTAGTCCCGAAGATGAAGCACGTTTTGACGAATTTCACGAGCAGATGCTCAACATGCGTAACAAAATAGGCAGTGAAAATTTCCAAAAAATGATGCGTCACAGTCGTGAAATGCCATTTGATGGTCTATTCCATCACCCATTTGACTAGGAGTTTTTTATGGATAGAAAACAAAATAATTTTAGCTTTAAAGACTTCTTCAGTCTGATCAACCAAATTTATCCTAAATATTGGCAACTTGTTGTGGGAATCATTCTTGGTTTTATTTCAACTGGAGCCAGCCTTTTTGTACCACAGCTTGCGCAAATAATTTTAAACACATCAGCACCAATCTGGTGGCCATTACTGCCATCATATTTATCGGTGGCCTAATCGTCGGCGCTCTTTCCGGTTTAATCCTCGGCATTTTTGGTGAAGATGTAGTTGCTAAGTTGAGAAAAACGCTCTGGCAAAAACTGCTTCATTTGCCGATAAAATACTTTGACAATACCAAGACAGGTGAAATTAGTTCACGTTTAGTCAATGATACGTCTCAAGTTAAAAATCTGCTAGCCAATACTTTACCTAATGCTGTCACTTCTCTACTACAATTTTTCGGTGCATTAGTAATTATGATGGCGATGGATTGGCAAATGACCTTGATTATGTTTATCGCCGTTCCACTGGTAGTTGTGGCTCTACTCCCAATCATGCAACAATCACGTAAAATCGGCCGTAAGCGCCAGGACGAACTAGCCAACTTTTCAAGCGATTCTACCAGTGTTTTAAGCGAAATTAGATTAGTTAAGTCTTCCAACGGTGAACCAAAAGAGTTAAACGTTGGAAGCAATCGGATTTCTAGCCTCTACGGTATTGGTGTCAAAGAAGCATTCATTAATTCTTTAACCCAGCCAATTATTAATATGATGATGCTTTTATTCTTGGGAATTCTCGGCTACGGTGCAATCCGAGTAATGAATGGCTCACTTACGATGGGCACTTTAGTTTCATTTTTAATGAACCTCTTCCAAATCATTAGTCCAGTAATTATCATCAGCCAATTCTTCAACGAATTATCTAAGACAAGTTGTTCAACTCAGCGGATCAATGAAATGCTCAATGAACCTGAAGAAATTGCTCAAGATGAGCAAAATGTAGATATCACCAACAAAGAACTTAAATTCGAACACGTCGATTTTTCCTACAAAGATGGCAAGCCAATCCTGCATGATATCAATGTTCAAGCCAAACCTAACACGGTCGTTGCCTTTGCCGGCCCTTCAGGAGGCGGCAAATCTACTATTTTTTCATTAATTGAACGTTTTTACAAACCAACTGCTGGTGAGATTACGATTGGCGGAGAAAATATTGATGAAATCAGTTTGGAAAATTGACGTAAACAAATTGGATTAGTTGGTCAAAATTCCGCTGTCATGCCGGGTACTATTCGTGAAAACTTGCTTTACGGGTTAGAACGTGAAGTTAGCGACGATGAATTATGGCAGGCACTTGATATGGCCTATGCCAAAAACTTTGTTCAAGAAATGGATGATCAATTAGACACTCAAATTGGTGAACGCGGAATTAAGCTTTCTTGCGGTCAAAGACAGCGAATTGCAATCGCCCGTGCCTTCTTGCGCAATCCCAAGATCTTAATGCTTGATGAGGCAACCGCCAGCCTTGACTCAGAATCCGAAGCAATGGTGCAAAAGGCCTTAAGTAGTCTGATGAAAGACAGAACCACTTTAGTTATCGCCCACCGTTTAAGTACAATCGTTGATGCTGATACGATCTATTTCATCGACCATGGCACCGTCTCTGGATCAGGAAAGCATGAAGAATTAATCAAATCTACTCCACTTTACGCAGAATATGTAAAGAATCAATTTAAGAAATAATCAAAAAGAGCTCAGTTCAAATGAACTGAGTTTTTTTGAGTGCTATCTTTTAATAAAAGTACCAGACTTGATGTGCTTTAAAATACCATAGCCAACACTCTTAATATGATTCTTGCTGCCATATGGTTGATTCAAGAACATCACAATCCCGTTCTTATTGTCCTTGGTCAATTGCATCCAGTTAACAAAGTGCGTATCGCCAAAGTTACCATATGCCAATTTTAAGGTGCCACCCTTCTTAAGATAAAAACCACCTGAATAGGTATTTACCTTAGAGTCTAAATGTGCCATGTAACTAAATTGGTTAGCTGATAAGATCTTGCCGTTATACATCCCTTGTTGAATCTTGTAATAATCGCCTGCAGTAGAGAACATATTGCCAGCACCAGGAAGCTGAGACACTACATTGGCATTTGCGTAGGCTGCACTACGATAGTTTTTACCATTGCGATACAAATATGAAATGGCATCAGTCTTTGAACGTGGAATGCTCTTATAAATATAAGTATGGCATAAGTGCAATGGCTTAATGATTCTGCTCTTTAGGTTAGCCGCATATGATTTACCAGTAACCTTACGAATAATTCCCGCTAATAAAACATAATTAGCATTATTATAGTTAAAACTATTTAATCCAGTATTACCTGACAAATTTGCTCTGGCAACGGTCCAATTAATTGCGCCACTTTCAGAGAATCTGACGCCGTAACTTGATTCTGTACCACTCACATTAATGCCTGAAGTATGGGTCATTAATTGACCTACTGTAATCTTAGAAGAATTTTTTAATAATGGATACCAACGAGAAATCTTGGTGTTCTGTGAAAACTTACCTTTATAAATAAGTTGTGTAATCATGGCCGCTGTAACCATTTTTTGTAGTGAGCCAACTGGATAAACCAACTTGCTGCTGCCATTTTTTAGATGACGCTTATAATAGCCGTATCCCATATTAACAGTCTGACGATGACCATTTTTTACGATGACGATTGAACCACGTAAATGATTTTTCTTCATTGTTTTCTGGGCATAGCTACGCAATTGCTTATTACTATAAGCCGCCTTTATCGATTGTGTATTAAATAAACCGCAAAAGACAATGACTAATGCGGTTAAAAATAACCAGAATTGTTTCTTATGTTTCAAAATAAAGTACCCTCTTTGTCTTAAATCCTGGACTATTTTACCACAAAGAAAAAAAGCACCTAAGTGCTTTTTTCATATTTTCAATTAAATCAAGTTCATCTTAACCAAGTATTCCGCATTTTCAACGGTATTCCAAGCAGCACCCTTAAGCAGGTTATCTGCTACGACCCACATGTTAAATGCGCCTTTGTTTTCATAATCTGGACGAATACGACCTACAAAAGTCTCGCGCTTGCCTTCTGCGTTAATTGGTTGTGGGTAAATTTGATGCTTAATATCATCTTGTAAAACCACACCTGGGAAGTTTGCGACAGCATCCATGATATCTTGCGCAGTAGCACTTTCATCTTCAACAGTGAAGTAAACACTTTCGCCGTGGGCAATTGGCACAGGAACTCTAACACAAGTGGCGGTTACCTTGATGTCCTTAGCATTCATATCGCCTAACATAATTTTCTTAGTTTCGTGAATCATCTTCCACTCTTCATGTGAATAGCCACTGTCTTCTAAGACATCGATTTGTGGCAATAAGTTAAATGCCAATGGATAATGCTTCTTGTCACCCTTAGTTGGTAAAATTTGGGCGTCTTTTTGCATATCCTTGCCATCTAAGTAATCTTGCGCTTCCTTCTTTAATTCATTAATGGCAGCTTGACCAGCACCAGAAGCAGCTTGATAAGTTGAAACAATAATTTGCTTTAAACCAAATTTTCTTCTGATTGGTTCAAGAGCCATCACCATTTGAATTGTAGAACAGTTTGGATTGGCAATAATGCCATGATGAGTCTTCAATGCCTCAGGGTTAACTTCTGGCACAACTAATGGCACGTCTTCTTCCATTCTGAAGGCACTAGTATTGTCGACACAAACTGCACCTCTTTTAACAGCTTCTGGTAAAAACTTCTTAGAAACGGAGCCACCTGCTGAAGATAAAACTAAATCGATACCATCAAAAGAATCAGGCGTAGTTTCTTCAACGGTTAAATCTTGATTTCTAAATTTTAAAACAGTACCTGCTGAACGACTAGAAGCTAATAACTTGACGCTTTTTACTGGAATGGTTGACTTAGCTAATTGATCAATCATTCTTCTACCAACAGCACCAGTAGCACCTAAAATTGCAACATTATATTCCTTAACCATTATTCGTCCTCTTGTAAAAATTTCTTCATTCGCTTCATTGCTTCATGCAAGTTTTCATCACTTGATGCATAAGATAATCTGACATAGCCTTCACCACCAGGGCCAAATGCGCTGCCTGGAGTGATGCCTACCTTTTCTTTAAAAGCTAGATCCAACGCAAATTGCATATCATCTTGACCATATTTAGCGGGAATTTTAGCAAAGATGTAGAAAGCACCATCAGGTTTAACTGCTTGCATCCCCATCTCAGCTAATTTCTTTAAAACATAATCGCGTCGTTTTTGATAAACCACACGATATTGTTCTGGATCATCTAACCCATGCTCAAGTGCTTCAATTGCGGCAGCTTGTGATGAATCCGTCGTAGTCGTGACCATAAGACCATGAACTTTACCAATTTCTGCCATAATTTTTGCAGGTCCGGCAACATAGCCTAAACGATAACCAGTCATCGCATGTGATTTAGATAAACCAGAGATATAAATTGCTCTTTCTGGAATTAAGCTGGCAATTGAAAAGTGTTTTACACCGTAAGTCAAAGTACTGTAAATTTCATCTGTAATAACATACAAATGATTTTCTTCAATTACCTTAGCTAAAGCTCTGATTTCATCTTCGCTATATTCAACTCCAGTTGGGTTGGTTGGATAATTCAAAATCACAGCTTTAATTGTCGGATTTTCTTTAATCGTTTCCTTTAATTTTTGTGGCGTTAACTTAAAACCATCCTTTGCCGTATTCATCAAAATATAATCGGCATCAGCCAGCGTAGCTACAGGCCAATACAATGAGAAAACCGGCGTAGGAATAGCAATCTTATCACCTGGATTGGTAATCGCATATAAAGTAGCATTAATCGCTTCCGTTGCTCCAACTGTTACTACGATTTCTGTTTCTGGATCATAATCAATGCCAGTTGCTTTTTTCAAATATTTACTGATGGCTTTTCTTAATTCAAGCTTTCCTTTTTGTGGAGCATAGTGAGAATCGTTATCTGCAATACTCTTGATCGCTGCCTGTTTGACATGCTCTGGAGTATTCATATCCGGTTCACCTAAGGTCAACTTGATAATGCCAGGAATAGTTGAAACTTTATTGTCGAAGATTCTAATTCCTGAAGCTTTTACGTTAGCAATCTTTTTGCTTAATCCTAAATCATTAGCTAATTCTGGCATAGGTTTCTCCTTTTATAAAATGTTTTCTAGTCCAACTACCAACTCATCGAGTTGATCAACTTTTTCTAAGGCTACTTTAACGCCGCCCATAAAACTTTCACGGTCAAAAGAATCTTGTCTGATAGTCAAGGCTTCACCAGGTCCACCAAACAAAACTTGTTCATGTGCAATATAGCCCGGCAAACGAACTGAGTGAATCTTAATCCCTTGATAATCTCCACCACGGACATTTTCTAAAGTTTCTACTTCATCTGGTGCCGTTTCATGTTCTGGTCTGTTTTGGGCAATCATCTTGGCAGTAGCTAAAGCAGTTCCTGATGGAGCATCCTTTTTATCTGCATGGTGCATTTCAATAATTTCAGCATCAGGGAAATATTTAGCCGCTTCTTTAGCAAATTTCATTAAAAGTACGGCTGACATGCCGAAGTTTGGTGCAATCAAGCCACCTACTTTTTCTTTTTGCGAAATTTTAATTAATTCTGCTTCTTGCTCATCGCTCATTCCAGTTGTACCAACTACTGGAGAAATATGATGCTCTAAAGCAAATTTAACATTGTCATATACGGCTTTAGGCGTAGTAAAATCAATCCAAATATCTGCTGCTAGATCAGGAATTTCAGCTAAACTTTGATAAATTTTAGCCCCTGCTGGTAAATTGTATTTTTGCGGATCGTTTGTAGCTGTGGGTGACATCCCCGCAACTAATTCAAAGTTATCTAAGCTATTCACCAAATTGACGGCTTTTTGTCCCATCGCACCAGTAAAACCAGCAACTAATACTTTTTTAGTCATCTTCTAGTTCCTTTCCTAAATCAAGTGGTAACTTTTGCATTAAAGCATTATCAGCTAAGCCTAAATGCTTTGCCAAACTTGTTTTTTCATCATCATTTAAACTTACTAGTGGCAAGCGGCAGCCACCCATATCAAAGCCTTGAGCACTAAGTACAGCCTTAACTGGTGAAGGTGATGGATACATAAATAATGCTTGCATCTTTGGTGTTAACCAACGCTGAATTTTTGCGGCCTTTGGATAATTTCCTTCATATAAGGAGTCGTACATTTGACGCATTTCCTTAGTATAAATGTGACTTGCAACTGAAATAACGCCGTTAGCACCTAGAAGACGTGCGGTTAAAGCCTGAGTATCTTCTCCTGTAAAGACTTGGAAATCATCATCTTTATGATCAATGATGTATTCTAATTCTTCCAAAGAGGCACATTGTTTGATTCCTTTAATATTCTTCAAATGCGATAATTGAACGATGGTCTCTTTTTCCATCTTGACGCCAGTTCTGCCTGGAATATTGTAAATAATGATTGGCATTTGCGTCTTGTCATTAACAGCAGTAAAGTGAGCAATCATGCTACGTTGGTTGGGTTTATTGTAAGGTGGCACAACCACTAAGGCATAATCAATGCCATCGATTTTTGCCACTTCATTAGTAAATTTAATCGTTTCTTCCGTGTTATTGCTTCCTGTACCAGCAATAACAGGTACACGGCCATTAACAATTTGACCAAAATGTTTGTACAAAGATATTTTTTCATCATGACTAAGAGTAGGAGTTTCTCCAGTTGTTCCTCCCACAACAAAGCCATTGCATCCCAAATTGATTAAACGATTGACTAATTTTTCTAAAACGTCAAAGTCAATTTCATTATTTTCGTCAAAAGGCGTTGCAATCGCCGTTAATAAATCAGAATCAATTAATGTAGCCATCTTATTTCTCCATTCTACTAATTAAAAATCCCTTAATTGTATCAACGCCGCGCTGAATGCTCTTTTCATCCGGATTAAGCGTAGCTGAATGAAGTTCCGAATCAGGATCACCCACGCCTAGCCAAAACATCGTTCCTGGAAACTTGGCAAGCAAGAAGCCGAAGTCTTCTCCAGTCATTTTGGGTTCGGTCTCAATGTAATTAACATCCTTATTTTCTTTCATATAAGAAATAAAGTTTTGCGTTAATTTTGGATCATTTTCAACAGGCCAGTAGCCTCCTTGATTTAAGTCTAATTTAACTTGCATATTGTAGCTGCGAGCAATTCCTTCACATAGGTCGCGCAGTCTTTGATCAATTTTTAAGATCATTTCTTGCGTTAAGCCCCGCAGGGTTCCTTCAATTCTCGTGTGACCAGCAATCACATTTCTAATTGTACCTGCTTCAACTTTACCTAACGTAATTACGCCACTTTGAATTGGATCAATACTGCGTGAAATAATCGTTTGGATCTGCATAATCAAACTAGCTGCCACAACAACCGTGTCATTAGCGTTTTGAGGGAAGGCAGCGTGACCGCCTTTACCAAAAAGATCGACGTTGATCTCGGTAGTTCCTGCAAACAAAGTACCCATTCGGCAGCCAATGCTCCCAGCTGGCAGGGCTGGATTATCGTGTAAGCCATAAAATTCATTGGGTTTAAATTTCCCTTGGAAAATACCCTTTTCATAGGCCTGCTTGCCACCACTTTCACTTTCTTCAGCCGGTTGGAAGAAAAAAAGCAGGTTATCTTTTGGTTGCTGTTCACTAAAGTAGCTCAGTAGCCCTATTGCTACACTCATATGAATATCATGACCACAGGCATGCATTATGCCAGGAGTTTTTGAAGAAAATGGCAAACCTGTTTTTTCAGTAACTGGCAAAGCATCGATATCTGTTCGATAACCAATTGTTCGTTTAGGATCCTTGCCTTTGACTAAAACCAATAACGCTGTTGGTAAGCTTTCCGGTGTTTTGATCGTTAAATAATCTTGTTTAAAATTTTGAATTACTTCCAATAAATATGCATGAGTTTCTTTTTCCTGTAAGGCAAGTTCAGGAATTTCATGCAAATGTCTTCTTATTTTAATTAATTCATCTTCAGTTAAAACTGCCATGTTAAATCTTTCTTAGATCATCCTCAAGACCAGTCTTACTCTCGGTCTTTTCGTCAACTTTCTTAATCACTCTAGCAGGAACACCAGCTACCATCGTATGTGGAGCAACATCCTTAGTAACCACAGCACCAGCCGCAATTACGGCACCTTCACCGACATGAACTCCTTCGATTACTACGGCATTGGCTCCCATAACTACATTATCTTCAATTACAACTGGTTTAGCTGAAGCAGGTTCGATGACACCAGCCAAAACACTACCAGCTCCAATATGACAATGTTTACCAACAATGGCACGGCCACCTAAGACGGTACCCATATCGATCATCGTATCATCTCCGATTTCTGCACCGATGTTAATAATGGCCCCCATCATAATTACGGCATTTTTACCAATTGCTACTCGATCACGAATGATTGCACCGGGTTCAATTCGAGCATCAAACTTCTTTAAATCAACTAATGGAACAGCTGAATTTCTAGCTTCATTTTCGATGTGATAATCAGTAATCAGGGCTTTATTTTCCTTTAAAAATGGTTCAACGTCTTTCCAGTCGCCAAAAATCACACCAAAATCTTTTTCGGTAAAGTTCTCAATTTCTTCAGGGAAATCAAGTTGATCAATCTCGCCTTTAATAAAAACTTTTACCGGCGTCTTCTTTGGTGCATTGCCAATGTATTCAATAATGCTTTTTGCGTCTAATTCTGCCATGCTTTTACCTTCCTATTATTTATTTTTATTAATCTTCATATGATTGATCTAAGTGGACTAAGTCTTCTAAGCTTTCTCTTTTGATAACTAGTTTTGACTTGCAATTTTCGACAAAGACAACTGCTGGACGAGGATTACGATTATAGTTTGAAGCCATTGAATAACCATATGCTCCAGTATCAAGCATGGCCAACAATGAACCTGACTTGGTAGCTGGAAGTGCTTGATCCTCTGCTAAAATATCGCCGCTCTCACAATATTTACCAGCAATTCTGACATGCTCAGTAAGTGGAGCTTTCGGATCTGTGGCCAAAACTGTTTCGTATTTTGCACCATATAATGCTGGACGAATGTTGTCTCCCATTCCGCCATCGACAGTGACATATGGACGATAACCTAGAACCACCTTGCGACTGCCTGTCGTGTACAAGTTATAGCCAGCAGGGCCAACTATTGAACGACCTGGTTCAATATCAATTTCTGGTACTGGAAATGCAGCTTCCTTAGCTTCTTTTTTGATCGTTTCAACGATTGCTTGAACGAATTCTTCAGGTTTTAATGGATTATCTTCAGCGGTATATTTAATGCCAAATCCGCCGCCCACATTGATCACCTTGGCTGTATAGCCGTATTGGCTACGCCAATTTTCAGCTACTTCCATCAATTTTTTAGCAGCCATCTCAAAGCCATTTAATTCAAAAATTTGTGATCCAATATGAGCATGAATCCCAACCATATTCATTCTAGAATTAGCTAAAACCTGTTCTAGAGCCAAATCGGCTTGGCCTGATTCAAGATCAAAGCCGAACTTGCTATCCACCTGACCAGTTTGATCGTATTCATGCGTATGAGCTGAGATGCCTGGTGTGATTCTCAACATCACATTAATTTTGGCATCTTGTTCACGAAGCACCTTGTCCAATAATTTAATCTCATGGAAGTTATCAATAATAATTTTGCCTACATGATTTTTAACGGCCATTTCAATTTCAAAAAATGATTTATTGTTGCCGTGAAAACTAATTCTTTCTGTAGGAAAATTAGCCTTTAATGCAGTATAAAGTTCTCCTGCTGAAACGACATCAGTATATGCTCCCTCTTCATTAGCTACTTGATACATCGCAATACAAGCAAAAGCTTTGCTGGCGTAACTAACTGCGTAAGCAACTTTTTCTTTTTCAAATACCTTTTTAAAAGCTCTGATTTGATTGCGAATCTGTTCAACATCATACACTACTAGTGGCGTACCGTACTTTTGAGCTAACTCCACCGTATCGACACCACCAATAGTTAAATGTCCTTTTTCATTGATCTGATTTGCTAAAATTTGAGGATTCATGTTTCTGCTCCATTCTTATTTTGCCGAAACGCCAATCAAAAAATCCATTGTCTGCGCCAAACAAACAATGGATTAGTTTTTGCTTAATCTAATGGTCGATAGCGCTCCGCGATTAATTCGCGACAGTTCGCAACCTCTTCGATTGCGACCCAGCTTAATTCTTTGGCTTGAATAAGCTTCGGCAACTTCCCCTTTCACAATTAATCTTCATTGTGCCTAACTCATAATTGCTACTCTTGTCAGCTGCACCTCTATAATTTAACTGTAGTCTACAGTTTTATGAAATTTTAGTCAACAATTTTATTATAAAAATTTAATTTGATTTATATTTACATTATTATTCACGTTATTTTTGCACTTGATATTATCGCTATTTAGTTGCATGATTAAAAAATAATGCTAAAATTCAACTAAAATTTAGTCTAATTTTATTATTTCAAATTAATTATTTCTGAAAATCATTACTAAGGAGTTAATTTTATGAAAGTCGTAAAATTTGGAGGCAGTTCTTTAGCCAGCGGCTCTAGTGTTGAGCAAGCATTAAATATTATTTTAAGTGATCCTCAAAGACAAGTTATCGTAGTTTCCGCACCAGGAAAACGAGAAAGTGGCGATATCAAAGTCACCGATCTTTTAATTAAATATGCAAACGAAGTCTTAAATAAACAAGATACAACTGAAATCGTTAAGCAAATTTTCGCTCGTTATCAAGAAATTGGACATTACTTTGGTCTAAGCGATCAAAAGTTGCAAGTAATTAAAGATATTTTAGTAGCTTTACCTGAGCAAACCTATCCTAATTCCGACTATTTAATGGCTGTATTTAAAGCACACGGTGAACGTCTTAATGCCCGCTTAATCGCGCTAATTTTGCAGCATAAAAATATTAAAAGTAGATTTCTTGATCCAACTGAAGCAGGTTTGATCGTTACTGGTGAACCTAATGATGCTTTGGTTAATCCAGAAAGCTATTTGAATCTTGACCAAGTAAAAATTGCTAAGGATGAGCACATTATCTTCCCTGGTTTCTTCGGTATTACTCCATCAGGCCATATTGCCACATTTTCTCGTGGTGGTTCTGACATTACAGGAGCAATTTTAGCTCGCGGTTTTCACGCCAATTTATACGAAAACTTTACTGATGTTAACGGAATTTTCGCTGCAAATCCTAATATCGTTGACCAGCCAGAGTCAATTAAAAAGATGACCTACCGTGAAATGCGTGAATTGTCTTACGCTGGCTTCTCCGTCTTCCACGACGAGGCCTTGATTCCTGCAATTCAAGGGCAAATTCCTATCAACGTAAAAAATACACATGAACCAGAAAATCCAGGAACAATGATTGTACCTGAAAAAGACTTTGAACCTGACAACACCATTACTGGTGTAACTAGTCAAAAGCATTTCTCTGCTTTATATTTGCACAAGTATTTGCTTAACAAGGAAGCTGGTTTTACCCTGCGCATTTTGCAAATTTTATACAATCACAATGTTCCTTATGAACACATGCCATCCGGAATTGATGACATTACCATTATTTTCAACAACGACTTTTTAAATGATCAATTAATCGATCAAATTTGCAACGAAATTCAAGCAACGATTAATCCTGATCAACTCGAATGGATTGACGATTATGCTATCATCATGATTGTCGGCGAAGGGATGAAAAAAACGCATGGCGTAAGCCGTCAAATTCTAGACTCTTTAGATGAACAAGGAATTTCTCCACGCATGATCAATCAAGGTGCATCCCAAATCTCAATGATGATCGGTACCAAAAAAGAAAAAGCCGATGAAGCAGTTAAAATTATTTATCAGCAATTTTTTAATTAAGAAGGTGCAACATGGTTAAGTTATTAAAAGTACACGGCTCTCAAAATCATTTCTTTATTCTGGACCAAACCGAATTAGATAAGCCACTAACTGACGAAGAATTAAGAGACTTTACTAAAAAAATCACCAATGCTCAAATTGGTATTTTAAATGGTGCAGACGGCGTCTTAGCTATTAATAAACCCGTCCGTAAAGGCGCTTTAGCACAGATGCGGGTTATCAACGAAGACGGTAGCGAAGCTTCAATGTGTGGTAACGGTCTTAGAACTGTGGCTCGTTATTTGAGTGAAAAATACCAACAAGATCACTTCTTAGTCGATACAATGAATGCTAGCTTGCGTGTTCATAAAGAAAATGACTTTGCTAAAGACGTACCAGCTTATTCAGTTGAAATCTCGCCAGTCAGATTTAACAAAGAGGCCTTGCCCTTCACTAATTTAGGACATGACCGCATAATTGATAATTTTGTACCGGAACTTTATCCTGGTCTGCGCTTTACTTCTATTGCCGTACCTAACCCTCACCTAATTAGTTTTGTTAACCAAGAACAAATTTCTGGCCCAATTTTGGGAATCGTCGGTAAAAGATTAAATAGTGAAAATCCTTATTTCACTGATGGCGTTAATGTTAACTTTGCCCAAATTTTAGACAAAAACAAACTGTTTGTTCGTACCTATGAAAGAGGCGTTGGCTTTACCAATGCATGTGGTACCGGTATGTCGGCTACTTCATTAGCCCTTTGGTTAACTCATCCTGAAATGGTTGATACTGATTCACAAATTGATGTCTTCAACCCTGGCGGCATGGTTAAGACTAAAGTTCATTACGATAATAATGAATACTGGATTGAATTAACTGGCAACGCCACCTTTACTCATCAAATCACCATTTCTGAAAACGATTTGCATCGTAACAATTTAGAGAATGTGCAAATTTCAGAGACTAATGAGCAACAAGCCTACGAACACTTTGTAGACAGTTTGCCGAAATATAATGACATCACCACTTTAGCGTAGAAAAAAGCCTGCAAAAGCAGGCTTTTTATTTTGCTTAAATTTAATCCAAATCTTTTAGTCCATGTCTCTTTTTAGAAACGCGGTAGAAAATGTAAGCTACCAAACCAAAGAAGATTGGACCAAAAGCAGTCCAGAATGCTGTAGCATATCTGTGTTCAAGAACCGGCTGTAAAACAGTAAAGAGAATACCCGTGCAGACAATAAACTCAACAAAGACGACCAAAGCTACAGTCCATTTATAGTTTGTAAATACTCTAAATTTACGTGGATAATCCTTTTTAAGGAAGAATGGGAATGCACCAATTAAGAAAATATATGGTGCTGTGGCTGCGACATTCCCCATATCCGTCAAAATCTGATAGAAACTGGTTGCTGCACTACCACCAAAGGAAACCACTGCGATCAGCAAACATACAAAAATTGTTTGTGCCCACATTGCATTAGCTGGAATACCATGCTTGTTTAATTTGGTAGCAGCCTTAGGCCAGAGTCTTGGGTCTGAACCCATAATAAATGATTTAACTGGTGAGTAAAGCAATACGAAGAAGGCACCCATCATGCCCATTAAACCCGATAAGGCAATAGCTCTAGTGAAGACTTTACCAATCATCAAGCTAGTATGAGGGTCAAGATTCAAAGCATGACCAAACGCTTTACCCAAGGTTCCATAAACCACGTAAGTGATATTACCGGTATTGGCTCCTGTTTCAACGATATCTTTTTGATAGTTGACTGAAAAACCAGTCATAAAGATCATCAAAACATAAGAAATAATCGTAAATAAACTACCAATAATCAAACCCTTTGGGAAGTCCTTTTCTGGATGCTTCATACTATCGATTACACCACCGACAGTCTCCATACCACCATATGCAAAGACGGCATAGACAACAAAGGAAATGATTGTGATCGGAGTTTGGAAGTCCTTGTTAGGTGAGACAATAAAGCTTTGCCAGCCATTGATTGGTTGTGCTAATTGTCCGTGGTTCATAATAATTACTACTAAACTAGAAATAATGAAGACCAAATTCATTCCAATCATGAACCACCCACCAATTGAGGACATGAGCTTAATTCCAGTCATCCCTCTTGAAGAAAGATAAGTAGACAAAATCATGAATAAAATGGCCAAAACACCAATCAGTTGGGTGTCATGTAAGCCAAATAGATCCCAACTTTGAGTGGTATCTTTACCAAAAACAAGCGCAGAAATCGAAATCCATAGTCTAGATGCGCTTGAAACCAACCATAGTACCCAATTAGCAAGCCAAACAAAAGTCCCAATAAAGGCCCATTTTTCGCCAATTGAACCTGCTAACCAAGAATAAATACCCCCTTTGGCATCATGAAAGGCAGAACCATATTCCGCCATCATTAATCCAGCCGGGAAAAAGAAACAAATTCCGGCTAAAATAAACCAAATAATTCCGGCATATGTCATTTGCCGGTACGAAACAGAGACATTACCAAAACCATAAACCGTCGTAATGATCATCAAAACGAGGCTCATAGTGGTTAGTGTCTTTTTCGTCTGTGTATTTTCATCATCCAAAACAATAAAACCTCTACTTTCTGTTTACCTCCTTATTTTATCATTGATCTTTTTAACCGCATTCATTCTAATATTTGTCTTATGATACAAAAAAGCATTGCTCTTTTGAGCAACGCTTTTATTGATTGATCTTGTCTTCAATCCAATCTCCTAATTCAGCTACATGTAATTTAGTGACTGAACTAAAAGTTAAGACTGTTACGTGATCATAATTAAGATCTAAGTTCTTTTTCAAACCTGACATCACTTTATTGGTTTGGCTCTTCTTGATTTTGTCCATTTTCGTGCAGACAACTAGAATTGGGATATTTAGATATTGGGCATATTCATACATCGCAATATCATCCTTAGTCGGTTCATGACGACTATCGATCAAGATGATCAACCCTTTTAGATTAGGTCTTGTCTCCAAATAGTCTTGGATCATTTCGCCAAATTCTTGTCGTCTTTTTTGGGAAACTTTAGCATAGCCATATCCTGGAACATCCACTAAGTAAAATTCATCATTTACTAGATAGAAGTTAAGGGTTTGGGTCTTACCAGGCTGTGAAGATGTTCTAGCCAAGTTTTTACGTTTAAGCAGGGTATTAATCAAGCTAGATTTTCCTACGTTCGAGCGGCCCGCTAACGCGATCTCAGGTAAATTATCCTTAGGATATTGACTTTCCTTTACAGCACTAACTGCATAACTGCTGCTTTTAATTATCATTGGCACTTACCTGAGAACTTTCGACGTCGTCTGAATTTTTACGAACAACGCGTGGTTTAGCATGTTTAGTTATTACGTCTTTTGTAACTTCAACTGATTCAATATCTTCTTCACTTGGAGTTTCATACATAATGTCCATAATTGAGTTTTCAATAATTGTTCTCAAACCACGAGCACCCATGTTTCTTTGAATAGCCAAATCAGCAATTGCCTTTAAAGCACCATCAGTAAACTTAAGGTCAACGCCATCAAGTGAAAGAAGCTTCTTATATTGCTTTACCAAGGCGTTCTTTGGTTCAGTCAATACTCTTACTAAGTCTTCACTGTTAAGCTTGTCCAAAGTAGTAATGATAGGAATTCTACCGATAAATTCTGGAATCATACCAAACTTAACCAAATCAGCTGTAGTCAAATGGCGAGTCCAATCATCAGCATCTACCTTATCAGCTTCGTTTTCAGCACCAAAGCCGATTGTCTTCTTGCCAAGACGATTCTTTACGATTTGTTCAATTCCGTCAAAGGCACCACCAACAATAAACAGAATATTAGTAGTATCCATCTTAATCATTTCTTGTTGTGGGTGCTTACGACCACCCTGTGGTGGAACAGATGCGATAGTACCTTCCAAAATCTTCAAAAGAGATTGTTGTACACCTTCACCTGATACATCACGAGTGATTGAAACATTTTCTGACTTCTTAGAAATCTTATCAATTTCGTCGATATAAATGATACCGCGTTGAGCACGTTCAATATCGTAATCTGCGTTTTGAAGCAATTTTAGCAAGATGTTTTCTACGTCTTCACCAACATAACCCGCTTCAGTTAAAGTAGTTGCATCGGCAATTGCAAAAGGCACATTCAAAATTCGTGCAAGAGTTTGTGCCAAATAAGTTTTACCTGAACCGGTAGGTCCAATCATTGCAATGTTAGACTTTTGTAATTCAGTTGATGAATCGACATCCATTTGACTGATTCGCTTGTAGTGATTATATACAGCAACTGACAACACTTTTTTAGCACGATCTTGACCAATTACATATTGATCAAGTTGCTTCTTAATTTCAACTGGTTTAGGTAATTCACGAGCTGTCTTAAGAGAATCTGCTCGTAATTCATCGTCAATAATTTTTTTAGCCAAGTCAACACATTCGTTACAAATATAAACGCCGTTACCGGCAATCATTTTCTTGACTTGGTCTTGAGTTTTACCACAAAAAGCGCATTTAATCTCTTCTTGTTCTGTAAACTGATTTGCCATTAACTTTTCCTCCTATATCTACCAAAAATTAGATTATCATACTTTAACTAAGATTGATAAATATTAGGCTTAAAAATCAAAAAAAGCGGCCTAAAGCCGCCTTTTTTTGAGGAATCAGCAATAAATTTTATTACTTGTCTTCCTTATTATCATCTAAGTCTTTTGCTTCAAGCTTTGCCTTAGCAACTTGCTTAGCATTATCAGTAATAAGATCCATAGCCTTACGTACAGTGATGTCGTGACTTAACATATCATCAGTTAAGGTGTTACGTACAGTCTTTTCATCCATGTTGTATTCAGAAGAAAGGTCCTTGATTTCCTTATCAATTTCGTCCTTAGTTGCCTTAAGGTCTTCTGCATCAACAATAGCTTCAAGAACTAAGTTAGTCTTAACTCTTTCAGCAGCGTTCTTAGCAAATTGTGAACGTAATTGTTGTTCGTTGGTGTTAGTCAACTTGTAGTAAGTTTGAGGATCGATACCTTGACGTTGCATGTTGCCCAAGTATTGGTTCAATTGAGTATCAACATCTTCTTGGATCATTGCGTCAGGAATTTCATCAACAGTAGCGTTCTTTACAGCACCTTCGATAGCAGCTTCTTGGATTGCGTCCTTAGCAGCTTCTTCCTTTTGTGCCTTCAAGTCCTTCTTGATCTTGTCCTTTAATTCGTCAAGAGTATCTACAGAGTCATCAACGTCCTTAGCAAATTCATCGTCTAACTTAGGAAGTTGCTTTGACTTAACTTCGTGGATCTTAGTTGCGAAGTGAGCTTCCTTACCTGCTAAGTCCTTTGCGCCGTAATCCTTAGGGAAGGTTACAACAACATCAACGTCGTCACCTGCTTCGTGACCAATAAGTTGATCTTCAAAGCCTGGGATAAATGCACCTGAACCTAATTCAAGTGAGTAGTTTTCAGCTGAGCCGCCTTCAAATTCCTTACCGTCAATAGTACCCTTGTAGTCGATAGTTACAGTATCGCCTTTTTCTGACTTACCCTTCTTAAGAACAAGTTCAGCGTTTTGTTCACGACGCTTGTCAAGTTCAGCATCAACGTCCTTTTGGTAAATACGAGTATTTTGCTTAGGAACTTCAATACCCTTGTAGTCGCCTAACTTAACTTCTGGTTCTACAGTAACAGTAGCCTTCATAGTCCAGTCCTTACCCTTGTCCATTGATACAGGAGTAATTTGTGGTTGACCAACTGCAGCAATACCTGCTTCCTTAACAGCAGCAGAATATGCATTTGGTAATACGATGTTTAAAGCATCTTCATATAATGCTTCTTCACCGTAGTATTGATCAAAAATTACACGAGAAACGTGGCCCTTTCTAAAGCCAGGAACACGCAAGTTTTTCTTTACTCTTCTAAATGCTTGGTCTAAACCTAATTTAATTTCATCTTGTGAAATATCAAAAGTAAGTTCACCGGTTGTCTTACCGGTTTTTTCCCATTTTACAGACATTAATAAAATACCTCCAATGTCAAGTTTGAGTTTGCTTCTTGCATACTAAGTTATCTTACCTTAAACTAGCACAAAAAACAAATATCTAAAAGAAAAAAGATGCGCTCCAGTGAAGAAGTGCATCTTTTTTTACTATATCGTTAGAAATTAGTCAAGGATTTCAGTAACCTGACCGGCACCAACGGTACGACCACCTTCACGGATGGTGAACTTAGTACCCTTTTCGATGGCAGCTGGCTTAATTAAGGTAACAGTGAATTCAGTGTTATCACCAGGCATAACCATTTCAGTACCTTCTGGCAATTCGATTTCACCAGTAATATCAGTGGTGTGGAAGTAGAATTGTGGACGGTAGTCTGAGAAGAATGGGGTGTGACGACCACCTTCGTCCTTCTTCAAAACATAAACTTGACCCTTAAACTTCTTGTGGGTTTGGATTGAGCCTGGAGCAGCCAACACTTGACCACGAACAACTTGGTCACGGTCGATACCACGAAGCAATACACCAACGTTATCGCCGGCTTCACCTAAGTCCAAAGTCTTGTGGAACATTTCCAAACCAGTAACAACTGACTTAAGAACCTTGTCTACCAAACCAACGATTTCAACTTCGTCACCGATCTTAACAGTACCACGGTCGATACGACCTGAAGCAACAGTACCACGACCAGTGATAGTGAATACGTCTTCAACTGGCATTAAGAATGGCTTGTCAGTTTGACGTTCTGGAGTTGGGATGTATTCATCAACGATGTCCATCAACTTCAAGATTTGTTCTTGAGCTTCCTTGTCGCCTTGCAAAGCCTTCAAAGCTGAACCACGAACAACTGGAATATCGTCGCCAGGGTAATCGTATTCAGTTAACAAGTCACGAACTTCCATTTCAACTAAGTCGATCAATTCTGGGTCGTCAACCAAATCGCACTTGTTCAAGAATACTACGATGTAGTTAACACCAACTTGACGAGCAAGCAAAATGTGTTCACGAGTTTGTGGCATAGGACCATCAGTTGCAGCAACAACTAAGATAGCACCATCCATTTGTGCAGCACCGGTAATCATGTTCTTGATGTAGTCGGCGTGGCCTGGAGCGTCCATGTGAGCGTAGTGACGATTTTCAGTTTCGTATTCTACGTGGGCGGTGTTAATAGTGATACCACGTTCCTTTTCTTCTGGTGCAGCATCGATTTGTGAGTAATCTTCAGCCTTAGCCAAACCCTTTTCAGCTAAAACAGTAGTAATAGCCGCAGTTAAAGTGGTCTTACCGTGGTCAACGTGACCGATAGTACCAATGTTTACGTGTGGCTTAGTTCTAACGTAATGTTCTTTTTCTGCCATTAAAATGACCCTCCTGTAAATTTGCAAGAAGTCCGTTGAGATAAGTTAACGGATAATTCTCTGTTGAATATTGTACTACTTTCTTCGGCAAATGCCTAGTAAAAAAGCTTAAGCTAACTTGCCTAACGAAAATATCCTTTGCTAATTATACTAAATAGTTCAAAAAAGTAAACCTTTTTTGCTTATTTTTATTTAGGTAAGTGCTGATAAATCTTATTAAACAATTTTTGGTGACTGCGGCCCTCTTTAGTTTGCAAAAAAGATACCAAATCACTAGCAAAGCTATCTGGTTCATCGACATATTTCTTCACTTTAGGATATAAACTACCAACAACCAAATTAGTTTCTCCAATCATTAATGGTAATTGACTTGGATTATGCGCAAAGCGCGAACCGACTGCAGTAATTATTTCTCGATATGCTGGTTCCTTCTCTAATAAAAGCGTCTCTGCAGGAACAAATTCTTCCAAATTATCAACAACCCAAATTTTAAATGAATCCTTTAAACCCAATCGTACTAAATCTTCACACAGTGCCAATCGTACGGCAAAATCTGGTGTTGGATCTAAAAGTATACTTTGAGTAAAGGCCTTAAAATTAATTAGATTTAATTTATGCAAACTTTCAAAATCAGCCTGATTAACCTGCTTTTTCTGTTTAAATTTTTGCATAATCTGTTGCTGATCTTCTTCAGAAACCGGCTCTACCTTAACCGGCAAATCCAATCCCGTAATATGTTTCAGCTGCAAAGCTTCTATTAAAAAATGATTTTTTTGCAGAATTTTGCAATAGGTTTGATAAACTCGCTGATCTGAAAAAAGATCAGGCTCTTCTTTAATTAAAGCGTATGCCTGATCTTCTTGTTTATTAGCGCAATATAGCTCACAAAGTTGAAGAATTACATCTAGAGAATGTTCTCCTCGCAATGCTTCTTCTAAATTCTGAATAGCCGCTTCAATATCGCCTTTGCGCTTATTTTCTTCAGCAAGCTTCAATAAGTTTTTTTGACTAATTGACGTCATAGATCTTATTTTTCCTTGCTCTTAGTATTTTCTTTCTTTTTATTATTTGTTTGACGTTTAGAGTTTGACTTCTTGGCAGTATTATTGGTCTTGTTGTCATTTTGCGTCTTTTCATTGCGTTTTTGCATAGCACGATGACGGTTTTGGTTTACTTCCATGACAACTGGCAAAATTACTGGACGACGGTTAGTTCTCTTGTATAAAAACTTCTCCAAATCGCCACGAATGTCTTGCTTTAACTCTGTCCAATCAAACTTCTTATGTTCAAAGTTATTGTTGATTGCCTTCTTGATTACTTCAATTGAGTCGTTCATCAATTGACGGTTAGCCTTGATATAAACAAAGCCACGGCTAGTAACCTTAGGTTCCGCAATAATCTTTTTCTTCTTACGATCGATAGTTACAACCGCAATAAAGATACCATCGTCTGACAAAACTTCACGGTCACGCAAAACGATGTTACCAACATCACCAACGCCTGAACCGTCAATCATAGTGTCTTCGCCTGGAACTGGATCAGAAAGATAGAAATGCTTCTTCTTAAAGTCGTAGTCCAAGCAATCACCATTCTTGGTAATGTAAATATCCTTTGGATTCATGCCAGCCTTAACAGCTAAATCACGCACGATTTCAAGCAAACGATATTCACCAATTACTGGGATCAAGAATTTTGGCTTCAAAGTATCAATCAACAATTGAATATCACGACCAGTAGCGTGACCACTGGTATGAATGTTGCGGCCAAGTTGAATAACGGTACCACCAGCCTTATAAACCAAGTCACTGGTTTCGGCTACCATCGTTTCAACAGAGTGAGATGGTGTAGTTGCAATGAAGACTAAGTCGCCCTTATGAATAGTGATCATACTGTGACGCTTTTTAGCCATCTTTTGCAAAGAATTCAATGGTTCACCCATTCGACCAGTTTCCAAAATTACAGTCTTATTATTAGGAACGGTCTTTAAATCCTTAACACGCATCAAGAGGCCATCTGGTACGTCCAAATAGCCTAATTTCATTGAAGTTCTTACGATCTTAGCTAGGTCACGACCAGTAAGCAATACTCGCTTGCCTGTTGCCTTAGCCGCATTTAAAACCTCTTGTACACGATTCAAGTTTGAAGCCTTGGCAGCAACGATAATTCTGCCCTTAGCGTTTCTAAATACGTTAGTAACAAAATTACCGATATCTTGTTCAGAAGCATTAGGGAATGATGCTTCTGCATTAGAAGAATCACTTAAAAGTGCGAGTACGCCTCTGTGTTCAATCTCTGCCAAGCGATCCATATCAGTATGATAATTCTTAGCTGCTGTTGGATCGAACTTAAAGTCACCAGTATAAACGATTTCGCCTTCTGGAGTATGTACATCAATACCAAGTGAATCTGGAATTGAGTGTGTAGTATGGAAGAAAGAGATACTTGCATTCTTAAAATCAATTTCAGTATCAGCATCGATTACATGGAACAAACTATTCTTGCAGTGCTTGTTCTCACGTTGAACTTCAATCTTGGCAAGTTCGATACTTAATTGTGAACCAAACACTGGAATATCATACTTTCTCAAGATGTAAGGCAAAGCACCAATTGAGTCAGCATGTCCGTGTGTAATAAAAATACCTGCTACTCGATCTCCATATTGTTCAAAGAAATCCATATCAGGAATTACGACATCGATACCAAATAAAGAACTATCAGGGTACTTTAATCCGGCATCAAGGACAAAAATTTCATCATTAACTTGAACGGCAAACATGTCTTTTCCCTGTTCACGCACACCGCTCAAGATCATAATCTTAAGTTGATTAGCCATTATATTTCCTTTTCTATTTAAATATTCAATTTTCTTATGGATCAATTGATCACAACGTAAAAATAATCTGTTTCAATTCTAGCATAAACAAGGAAACAAAAAAAGCCAGCCAAGTGGCTGACTTCTTCTTTTATCGTTAGAATTAACGACGAAGACCTAACTTCTTGATCAATTCACGGTAACGGTTAATGTCGTTATCTTCTAAGTAACGAAGTAAGTTACGACGGTGACCAATCTTCTTAAGCAAACCAACGTATGAGTGGTGGTCGTGCTTGTGGTTCTTCATGTGTTCAGTCAAGTTGTTGATGTCTGCAGTTAAGAGAGCAACTTGTACTTCAACAGAACCAGTGTCACCTTCGTGAGTTGCGTATTCTTTAATAATGTTGTCTTTTTCAGTCTTTGAAATTGCCATAAAAAATTTCACCTTTCATATAAATAATTGCCACTAACAACGTTTATCGTCGGCGTGAGCAAATAAACAGCGTTAATGGTTCACGAAAATTATGATACACATTATTTTTTCAAAAAGCAAGCATAAATTACCTTGCATCAAAGATGCTTCTTAAGTATAATGTATGAAGTAAATTTCTAAATCATTGGAGGTGAATTTCATGCCACAAATCAAATCAGCTATTAAACGTGTTAAGACGCAAAACGCTGCTAAAGAACGTAACGCTTCTGAATTAAGCAAGTTAAGAACTGCTGTTAAGAAATTCAAGAACGCTGTTGAAACTGATAGTAAAGAAGACGTCTCCAAGTTGCATTTAGAAGCTGTTCGCGCTTTGGACAAGGCTGCTTCAAAAGGCTTAATCCACAAGAACAAGGCTGCTCGTGACAAGAGTCGTTTAAACAAATTAGCAAACAAGTAATTAATACTTATTACTAATCAAAAAAGAGAGAAGATCATAAATTATGATCTTTTCTCTTTTTTTGTTTTCTACACGTTTAAAACGAATAGTTTCAAGAAATTATCTTCGTGATAAGTACCATTCTTATAATTGAATTCCAAATCAATGGCATCCCGCAACAATTTTTCTAATTTACTAATCTTCACCCTATTTTTCAAAGCCAACTTAACTCGATATGGGTGAACGCCTAAATCTTTAACTATTTGTGGCTCACTGCGACCTCTTTGAGCTAAAATTTTAACTACTAACAACAGTTCAAGCTGATTTTCAAAGACAGCCAGTAATTGAATTGGAGACGTTCCTTCTCGTAATTGATTCTCCAATCGATCAACTGCTTCTTGATAATTTCGATTAAGAGCTGATTCCAAAATTGCAAAAATATTTTGTGCCAGTGACAAATCAACATTTTGCATGACGGACTTTTCAGTAATCTTGTTATCAGTAGCTGTCATCTTCAATTTTTGATAATTGCTCAGCACAGTATCCATCACTTGGTCGCTGCGCTCAATCAGAAGCTGCAAAGCAGATTGCGTAATTGTGTAATCTTCTGCTTTAATCAGTGCTTTAGTAATTGCACCTACTTCATAAGAACGGATTTTAGGTTCTACTACGTTGAATTGCTTTAAAACAGTCTTGGTGAGTTTTTTACGTCGATCCAGTTTTTCATATGAAGCTACAATTACGATCGTATCTTCTAAATCTGACAAATTCTCAAAAATCTTTATCAAGTCATTGATTTGCTTTTGATACTTTTTAGGTACTTTGGCTGTCAAAAAGAATGGATTTTTAACCATAATCAGTTTTTGTTCACTAAACAAACTTGATTCAGTCAAACTAGCAATCAGTTCGTCTAGCCCATCCGTTTCGCAGTCGATAATTACGTGTTCGCAGTCTTTAAATTGATCCTCTTTAGCATAAGACTTAGCGAGATAGTCATTGACAAAATCATCTTCACTCCAAATTAAAGTATGCGGATTATTATTATTTGTATTTTTAAATAAGGACAGTAAGGTCATTTTTTACCCCGCTTCAAAAAGCAATTAAATTCTGGTTTTTTCATTCCACCATAATACCAGCTAATCATACCACAGTCTTGAGTTGAAACCCACGGTATTTGTTGGTTGGCCAGTGTCGTCAAGGTTTCCTGATGCGGATGACCAAAGCGATTATTGCGCCCGGCTGAGATAAAGACCTTCTTAGGATGAATCGCCTGCAAAAACTCCGGCTTAGAGGATGTCTTACTGCCATGGTGCCCTAACTTGAAATAATCTACATTAAGAGTCATCTTTTGCATTATTTCACTTTCTCCATCTTGACCCAAATCTCCTGTAAAAAGCCAGTTTTTATTAGCTAATCTAAAAAGCAAACTCAATGAATCCTCATTTTTACCTTCACCTGCTTGATAAGGATAAACGACATTGAACGTAATCTGTGGTTCCTTCACCTGCATCCCTGCTAGCAGTTCCACTAATTTAGTATTTTTAATTCTGCCATCAATTCTTTTTTGAAAAGAAGGATTCTTAAGCAAACCTTGTGCCATAAACAATTTCTTTACCTTAATCTGTTCCAATAATGGTCCTAAATCTCCCACGTGATCGGCATCTTGGTGAGATACAAACACGCCATCCAGACTATTAATTCCCTGGCTTTTTAAAAACGGGATCGTAATTCGATTGATCTGCGGTGTTACTTTTTTACCACTAAAATTAAGCTTGCCTCCTGTATCAATTATGTAGGCTCTGCGTGGAAAAGGTGTAGTAATCAAAATACTGTCACCCTGCCCTACGTCAATGAAGGTTACCTGCCCGCGCAATGGAAAATGAATCATGCTGAAGAAAACTGCATAAAAAACAGTTAAAGTTAGGCCGATCTTTTTACAATTAAAACGCCACTCTGGCTTTTCTCTTAAAGCGATAATTAAGGCAATTGACACTATCAGCAAAAGCAAACATTGCCACCAATTAATTTGACCAAAATCAAGCAAGCCCAATTTAGTTTGCGAAAGTCGTTCAATGAGTTGCTCGCCTAATTCCAATATCTTTTCAAAAAATGGTGCTAGCCGTTTAGTGAAACCAAAAGTTAAGACGTTAATGAATGCTAACGGCATAACAACCCAGTTGAAATATGGCACAACCAGCATATTGAATAAAACGGTCAAAAAGTTGATCTGATAAAAGAATAAAAGCAAAAGCGGCGTCAATAATAAGTTAAGCAAAATCGATTGCTTCAGCCCGTTAAATGAATCAGTCAATTGCAACCCCAACGCCAAAATATAACTTAACAGCGCACCGGCAGCCATAAATAATCGCGGTACAAATAGCAGATGAATAATACAAGTTAGGCCTAATAAATCAACTTGTGTGATGTGCAATCCTTTGTACTTGCTAACTCTACCTAAAAAATAAGTTAAGCTTGCACGGACAAAACCAGCTTGACCACTACTTAAAAAGATTCCCAATAATAGAATTATTACGCAAAACAAAAATGTTTCTTCATCGATCATCTTTAAACTGTAACAGATCGTACTGATGATCAAGACATAGATACCAACATGCAAACCCGAGATACTTAACAAGTGAATAACGCCTAAATCGCGATAATTATTCAAAATTTCTTGATTCTCTTGCGCATTGTTTTCACCCAAAACCAATTCACTGGCAAAAAAGCCGAGCAACTGCGGCATCGTTTTAAAATATTTCTGCAGACGATAGCGCAATTGATGTAGTTTTCCTATTAAGTCAGGACGAAAAACACTCATTTGCATGCTAGTAAATTTAACTCTTTGAAAAATCTTTTTCGCTGCATAATAATTCTGATAATTAAACTCGCCAATATTCGTAGCCGGCTCAATCGGTTCACACTTACCTTCAATCTGACTCATTAAAATTGGTTGTCCGGTTTTTAATAGTCTTTTTTGTTCATCGTTAATTTTGCCAGCAATTAAAATATCTCCACCTTTAAAATGACCAGTACCTGACAGAAAATCATCCTTAACGCGAAGCTGATCAGGATAAATTGTTAGCTGACTTTGGCTATTCAAATTAAAATTTGTAGTTTTTTTATTCAAGAATGCAATCAAGCTAAAAGACAATAGAATCAAAACTATGATCTGCATATTAGCACTATATTTTTTGATTAATAAAAATAGAAAATATAGGCTAAACAAAAGACAAACAATTTTTTGAACTAATGAATCACTGGCAAATAGCCAAAAAGAGATTGCTACTAAAAGCAAGGCCAAAATCAGATAAAAGCCTGCATCATTTCTAAACAGCCAATTGGTCTTTGAGACTTGCAAAGGTCTTTTCTCCTATTCCAGATACCTGCATTAAATCTTCGATCTTTTTAAAAGAACCCTTTTGTTCACGATAGGCAATAATTTGTTCTGCCTTCTTTTCACCAATTCCCGTTAATTTTTGCAGATCGGCCGCATTAGCTGTATTTAAATTAACTTTTTCACCACTTCCTTGCTGTGATGAGCTTGAATCACCACTAGTAGCACTTGCTTGACTCTCAGTACCAGCCGTAGCCGCATTTTCTACTTTCTCACCTTTATAAGGGATATGAATTTTATCCTGGTCTTTTAACAAGACAGCGCGATTGATTGCCTTTAATTGGGCTCTACTAGTCGTCCCGCCCGCAGCTTCAATTAGCTCCTGCAATCTGGCACCATTTTTTAATGTATAGACCCCTTCATGTTTTACTGCTCCTGAAATATCGCAAGTTACAGTTTTTGATTCACTAGCAGAAGAATTGCTTGCCATATTCGCTACATCAGTACTAGATGAAGAACTGCTATTTTTCTGCATCAATTGTGTATTCTCTGTTTCAGTATTTTTATCAGTACTATCCCCTTTTCTAAAATAAAAAAAGCCCACTAAAATAATTCCTACTACAATCAAATACACCTTCTTTTCGATTGCAAATTCCTTTATTTTTTCAAAATTCATATAATTCACCTCTACTATTTATTACGCAAAAAAAGCCCAGAATTTTTTCTGGACTTTTATTTTTTATCTTTTTCTAATAATGTTTTTTTAAATAGTTGAGTGCATCATCAAAATTAGCGACAGGAACAATTTTCATTTTAGTATGAATTTTCTTGGCAGTTCGTTTGGCTACCGCATAATTCGTCTGACTCTTCTTAACATCAGTTGAGTCTGTTGGAGCAAAGAAGACTTCTGCACCTTCTCGACTAGCGGCAACGACTTTCTTGTCAACGCCGCCAATGATACCAACCTTACCATTTGGTGCAATTGTACCTGTTCCGGCAATCTTGTGACCATGACTTAAATTCTGCTTGGTAAAGACTTCATAACTTTCTAGTGTGAACATTAAGCCAGCAGATGGACCACCTATCTCACCAGCATTGATTGATAGTTTAGGCTTAGTTTTAACTTCTACGTGTTCTACCAATTGAATACCGATGCCAGGTTTATTAGTCCCTTTAACTTTGACAATCTTACCGGTAAACTGCTTTTTCTTTTTACCTCTTAGAACAGAGATTGTTACAGGGCTACCTATCTTTTGTTTACGTAAATACGTCATCATTTCTTCAGTTGAATGGAAACGATGACCATTGGCACCTAAAACCGTATCGCCAATTTGGAGTTTGTTCTTAAAGCTAGAACCCTTTTGTACCTCCATTACATAAACGCCAAGATATTTTAAGCTATGCTTTTTACCAGCTTTTTTAGCCGCATAATATATTGCATTTTGTTGGCTAGTTTCCATATACCAATTTTGCAATTCATTATATTGAGCACTTGTCTGACCGCCTAACAGCTCTTTGCTAGGCACACGATCATTATGCGGTCTAGTATAACTCCACAAATATTGCAAAATCGAAGCCGGCCGGCTAGTAACGCTTACCGTTACCAGATAAAAGTTATTGGGTTTCTTATTGGGTGATTTAATAAATTGTCCTACAGGAACCGCCTCACCCGGTGACTCAATATAATAATCAGTTGGCCAAAAGGCCAAAAACGCAACGGTTATGATTGCAATAATTGTAATTAGCCAATTGCGTAATCGATGAGATTTATTTTGATTGTTCATGATTTAATTTCTTCCTTAGTGCTTTAGCAGCCTTCTCCGGCAAAAACTGGTGCACGTCTTCGTCAAAACGAGCCAATTCCTTAATCATGCTTGAAGCTACAAAAGAATTTTCTGGACTGCTAAACAGCAAAACTGTATTAATATCAGGAGCTAGTCTTTTATTAATGCCAGCAATTTCTTGCTCATAACGAAAATCAGCACTATTGCGGACGCCGCGAACGATGGCCCTAGCATGTAATTCATGTGCCAAATTAACGGTTAACATATCTGGTTTATCTAGCACCTCAATATTAGGAATATCCTTTAGTGCATCCCTAATAAAATCAGCCCGTTCTTTTGCCGTAAATAAATAATGTTTAGACGTATTGGTCATCGCTACAACGTATACCTTGTCGAAGATCTGAGCGGCCTTCTTAGCGGTTTCTACATGACCATTGGTAATTGGATCAAAGCTTCCTGGAAAAAGTGCGACAGTCATTATTTATCCTTTCGATAAATTCTTACAATTGTTTTGCCTAAATGATGCTCCTTAACTAAAGAGAAGCCCTCAATTGGTCCTAATTCGGTGTGATCATCAGTTTCAGCAACGACAATTGCATCATCATTTAGCAAGCCTAATTTATTCATCTGCAACATATCCTTAGCAATTTTTTCTTTTGCATAAGGAGGATCCAAAAATACTAAATCAAATTTTAGTTTTTTTTCCGCAAACAGCTTTAAGGCTGCTGAACTACGCATATTGTAAATATCAAAGCGATTTTCTTCCTTAGTTAATGCAACGTTCTTTTTAATGATTGAACATGCTGCATGGTTAATATCTACTAAGCTAGCGTGATCACAACCTCTTGATACAGCTTCAATTCCTAAAGCACCACTACCAGCGTATAAATCAAGTACATTGCCGCCATTGAAAAATTGTCCCAATGAATTAAACAAGGATTCTTTTACTTTATCGCTAGTTGGTCGCGTACGATTACTCTTTAAAGTAAATAAATTTCTCTTAGCATATTTTCCTGAAATAATTCTCATTACATCTGATCCTCATTTTTTTCTTGTTCTAACTGCAGTTTTTCCTCAGCTGCTTTAGCCATCTCGGTTATCTGCTTTTCAATGTGTTCGCTATTCAGATTAACTTCATCTTCAGCTGATATTTCTACATAAGTAACAAAATCAAGACTAGCAATTTGTCTTTGCATTTCTTTAGCTTCTCTACGGTTAACATAAAGCATGCAATATTTCATTTTTTTAGAGAAATAAACAATGTCACCATAGCGCCGTAATTTGTATTGATCACTTACTGATTTTAAATAAATAATCAGTGCAACGCGTTTAATTAAATGCGTACCTTCAATTTCTTTATTTATACTCATGCGACCATTTCATCCTTTTCTTGTAACATTTTTTCGTTTGCGGAGACATTCAGGACTAAACCAACTGCAGCTGTCAAAACGATCATTGATGAACCACCATATGAAATAAACGGCAGCGTTACCCCAGTAATTGGCAATAAGCCCAATACCGCACCAATATTGAATAAGGCTTCTGTGAATAGAATTGTGGCAACACCAAAGCAGATCAGAGCGTTAAATTGTGAACTAGCATTGATGCCCACTTCCATGATTTCCCACATTAAGTAGAATAAAAGTCCTACCAAAAGAATCGTGACAACGACACCAAGTTCTTCAGCGGTAATTGACAAAATGAAGTCAGTATAAGGTTCTGGCAAATAGCCGCGTTTTTGCATACTGTTTCCTAGTCCTACGCCAAATAAACCACCATTATGAATTGCATAATATGAGTTAACTAGCTGGGCTCCACCTTTTCTTTCAAGCTGGAAGGGATGCAAAAATGACATTAGTCGTTGGAATTGATAACTTTCTTGCAAGAATTTTGGATTCCAAGTAACGACAATAATAAATACTATGCCGACAAAGATTGCAATACCAACTAACCAAGTTAAAGCTAATCTGGTTGGCACACCTGAAACTGAGAACATAACCAAAGTGATCATGAACAAAATAGCTGTACCACCAAAGTCAGGTTCCACAATTACCAAGCACATCAAGAATGCTGATAAAATGGCAGGGTGAGAAAGATTGCCTTTAATTTTTCCTCTTACAAACTTCCCATCTCTTCGGTCCAAAACATAGGCTAAATAGATAACCAATGCCAGTTTTGTTACTTCCAGTGGCTGCAAATTAATAAAACCTAAGTTGATCCAACCCACGGCCCCATTAACTTCCGCTGAGCTAACATGGGCAAACTTCAATATTACCAACCAAAAAAGCATCAGAATACAAAGTATTAGAAAGCCTGCCACAAATTTTGGATTTTTGATGACTTTTAGTTTTACTGCAAAAAACGGTACACCAAAGCCGAAGAATGCAGCTACAGCATAAATTGCCTGTCTTATTCCATAAACATCTGGTTTAAAACCATTAACTAATAAAATATCAGAACTAGCTGAATATACCAAAATTACTCCGATTACTACCAAAATTAAGTAAGGGATAAAAATTCGGTAATTAAGATAATTTAATTTTCGACGCACGAGCGTTGCCCCTTTATGTGAAATTACTTTTTAATTATAAAACAAAAAAGTCATCGCTTCTATTAAGCAATGACTTTTTAGCAATTATGTAAAAGTAATTATTTAGTACGGTTACGCTTCTTGTCAGCCTTTTGACGTTCTGAAGTGTTTAAGATCTTCTTACGTAAACGAATTGATTCTGGAGTTACTTCACAGTATTCGTCATCGTTCAAGAATTCAATGGCTTCTTCAAGAGTCAAAGTCTTTGGAGTCTTGATTGCAGCAGCGTGGTCCTTACCAGCAGCACGGGTGTTAGTCAAGTTCTTACCCTTAGTTACGTTAACGGCAATATCACGTTCACGACTTGATTGACCAACAATCATACCTTCGTAAACTTCAACACCGGCACCGATGAATAATTCACCACGTTGTTCAACTGATTGAAGTGAGTAAGTAGTTGATTGACCTTGGTTGATTGATACCAAAGCACCATTACGACGGCCTGGGTTCCAGTTCTTAACAACTGGCTTGTAAGCTGCGAAGGTGTGGTTCATGATACCGTAACCACCAGTTTGTGACATGAATTCGTTATTGTAACCAATCAAACCACGTGATGGAACTAAGAATTCAAGACGGGTTTGGCCGTTACCAGTTGACTCCATGTTTTGCATTTCACCTTTTCTTTGTGAAAGGGAGTCAATAACTGAACCAACATATTCATCTGGAGTATCAACTTGAACAGATTCGAATGGTTCACACATAGTACCATCAATTTCACGGTAAATAACCTTAGGACGTGAAAGTTGTAATTCGAAACCTTCACGACGAAGTTCTTCAACCAAAATTGAAAGGTGAAGTTCACCACGACCTGAAACAGTCCAAGCATTTAATTGATCAGTAGGTTCAACCTTCAAAGAAACATCAGTACGAGTTTGACGAATTAAACGGTCTTCAAGCTTCTTAGGAGTTACTTGGTCACCTTCACGACCAGCAAATGGTGAGTCGTTGGCAACGAAGTCCATTTGAAGTGTTGGTGGATCGATCTTAAGAAGTGGCAAAGCTTCTGGGTGATCTGCTGAAGCAATAGTTTCACCAACGTAAATATCATTAATACCACTGATGGCAACGATATCGCCGGCCTTAGCTTCTTTAATTTCGTTACGCTTCAAACCGAAGTAACCAAACAACTTAGTAACGCGGAAGTTTTGAGTTGAACCATCACGCTTCATAACAGTGATGTTGTCGCCAACCTTAACCTTACCACGGTAAATTCTACCTACACCAATACGACCAACGTAGTCATCCCAATCAAGCATAGTGATTTGGAATTGAAGTGGTTCATCTGAGTTGTCGATTGGAGCAGGAATGTACTTAAGAATGGTATCAAAGATAGGATCCATAGTTTCCTTTTGAGTACTTGGATCTGGATCATATGATGAAGTACCATTCAAAGCTGATGCGTAAACAACTGGGAAGTCAAGTTGTTCATCGTTAGCACCTAATTCAATGAAGAGTTCAAGTACGTCATCCAAAACTTTCTTAGGACGAGCGCCTGGACGATCAATCTTGTTTAAAACAACAATTGGCTTTACACCAGCTTCCAAAGCCTTCTTCAATACGAAACGAGTTTGTGGCATTGGACCTTCGTAAGCATCAACCAAAAGCAATGCTCCGTCTACCATGTGCATAACACGTTCTACTTCACCACCGAAGTCAGCGTGTCCTGGCGTATCCAAGATATTAATAGTAGTATCCTTGTAACGAACAGCTGTGTTCTTTGACAAAATAGTAATACCACGTTCACGTTCAATGGCGTTTGAGTCCATAGCACGATCTTCCAGATTCATGTGTTCTGGTAAAGTATCGGATTGCTTCAATAATTGGTTAACCAAAGTAGTTTTACCGTGGTCAACATGGGCAATAATAGCGATATTTCTAAGATCGTCTCTTCTTTTTTCTGACAAAAGTATTTCCTCCCCACTCTTCAATAAAAAAACTGTGACTAGGCCACAGTTCCGGTAACGCTTCTGCGCTTTATCGAAGTGCTTCTTTTTTTGATCTGTATAGTTACGTTAGTGAATTTTACCACCTAACTGCACGCCGGTCAACGCTTAACACTCATTTAACTTTTCATTTATTTTATCTTTAATCAAGCAAAATCCTCTGAATTATGGTAAAAATATAGTTAGATCTTATTTTTTTAAAAGGAGTAATTATTTTGATTTTAATGAAAGACATTGTGCGCGACGGCGATCCTGTCTTGCGCAAAGTCGCTAAGCCACTTACTTTTCCACTTAGCGATCACTACAAAAAATTAGCAGACGATATGATGGAATACTTGGTCAACTCACAAGATCCCAAGATTGCTGAAAAGCACCAACTTAGAGCAGGTGTTGGTTTAGCAGCTCCTCAAGTCGGCGAAAGTGTTCAAATGGCTGCACTTTTAGTTCCTGACGACGAAGGTAAAATTATTTTCAAAGAAATTTACGTTAACCCTGAAATTATTTCTGAATCTGTTCGCCAAGCTTGCTTAAGCGAAGGTGAAGGTTGCTTAAGTGTTGATGAAGTAATCAACGGCTACGTTCCTCGTCCAGACAAGTTGACTATTCACTACTACACTGTTGACGGTGAAGAAAAGACTATCCGTTTAAAGGATTACCCAGCTATCGTATCTTCTCACGAAATCGATCACTTAAACGGCCACTTGTTCTACGACAGAATCAACAAGCAAAAACCATACGCCCTTAAAGAAGATACAGTAGTGATTTCTTAATCGTTATTTAAACGCAAAAAGACCTGCAATTGCAGGCCTTTTTTGATACAAAAAACCACTGGGCGACTAAACCAGTGGCTCATACATTGGGAATTAAGAAGATTGAAGAGACTTCTTACAGCGAGCAAATGAGTTTATTAATCATTTACTACACGTTCATGGTACAACCTACGTTATTTTACGTCAATAATATTACTAAAAAATTATCACTCTAAATCGATTCAAACATATTTATATACTTAGTTTTATAAATATGATAGAATTTTTAATAGCTATTGAGTATTTTTTACTCAAAATTGAACGTTTATACATTAATAAGGAGAATCATTTATGATTTACAAAGTTTTGTATCAAAAAGACAAGATTGTCAATCCTCGTAGAGAAACTACTAAGACTCTTTACATGGAGGCTGACAACATGGTCGAAGCAAGAAGCATGGTTGAGGACAACACCCCCTATAACATTGAACTCATCCAAGAATTAACAGGTAATTCTTTAGCTTACGAAAAAGAACACGCTGACTTCAAGTTAACGACGTTCGACAAGAAGTAATAAAGAGTGCGAATTAAAAATAATGAAGTAGCCGTTTATGCAATCGGGGGTTTGCATGAAATTGGCAAGAATATGTATTGTGTGCAGTACCAGGATGAAATTATCATCATGGACTGTGGTATTAAATTCCCCGAAGATGATTTATTAGGTATCAACTACGTAATCTCAGATTACTCCTACCTAGTTAAAAATCGTAAGAAAATCAAGGCGCTAGTAGTTAGTCACGGACACGAAGACCACATTGGTGGTATTCCATTCTTATTGGAAAAGATCCCTGAAATTCCAGTTTATGCAACTCCATTTGCCCTATCCTTAATTAAAGGTAAGTTGGAAGAACACGGAATTTTAAAGACGACCGAACTACATGAAGAGCATGAAGACACTGTTTTGAAGTTCAAGAAGCTTTCCGTTTCATTCTTTAGAACAACTCACTCAATTCCTGATACTTTGGGAATCGCTGTTCATACACCACTTGGTGCTGTTGTCTTTACCGGTGACTTCAAGTTTGACTTGACTCCTGTAATGAATCAGCCAGCTCCAGATTTCCAAAAGATGGCTAAATTAGGAAACGAAGGTGTGCTTGCCCTTCTTTCAGACTCAACTAACGCTGAAGTTACGCAATTTACGAAGTCTGAAAGATTCGTTGCACAATCGCTTCATAATATCATTACTGGTATTCATGGTAGAATCATCTTTGCCACTTTCGCTTCTAACCTTTACCGTGTATCTACTGCGATTCAAGCAGCAATTGATACTGGCAGAAAGGTAGCTATCTTCGGGCGAAGCATGGAAAATGGTGTCGACAATGGTATTGATTTAGGCTACTTGCATGTACCTAAGGATTTAATTGTTGATGCTGATGAAATTAACAAATTGCCACCTGACAAAGTGATGATCTTATGTACTGGTTCACAGGGTGAACCTTTAGCAGCTTTATCTAGAATTGCTAACGGTACTCACAGACAAATCACTTTGCAACCTGGTGATACAGTAATCTTCTCTTCTAACCCAATTCCAGGTAACACATTGAGCGTTAACCACTTAATTAACAAATTAATGGAAGGCGGAGCCAATGTAATTCACGGACGTGTAAACAACGTCCACACTTCTGGACACGGTGGTCAAGAAGAACTTAAGATGATGGTTCGTTTAACCAAACCTAAGTACATGATTCCTGTTCACGGCGAATACAGAATGCAGGTAATTCACACTCAACTTGCTCAAGAAGCTGGTGTTCCTGCAGAAAATACATTCGTTTTGTCTAACGGTGAAGTTGTCTGCTTTGGTCCAAACGGTGCAAGAATTGCTGGTCGCATCCCTGCTGGTGATGTTTATGTTGATACCTCCGGTACAGCAGATGTTGGCAATGTCGTAGTTCACGACCGTCAAATTCTTTCAGAAGAAGGTTTAGTAGTAGCTGTAGCTACAGTTGACTACAAGCATAAACGTGTTCTTGCCGGACCTGATATTTTAAGTCGTGGTTTCGTTTATATGAGAGAATCAACTGAATTAATCAGTCAGGCTCAAAAACATGTCTACCATGTTCTTAGAAACGAAATGGCAAAATCAGATAAACCTAAGGAAAGCGAAATTAAAAAGGCAATTACCGAAAACTTATCTGACTTCCTTTACTCGAAGACTGAAAGACGGCCAATGATTTTACCAATCATCATCGAAAAAAATAGCTAATAAGGCTCCTTCGGGAGCCTTTTATTTTAGAACTATAGAATTTAATTATGAGCAAAAAAATAAAAGTACATTTATTAGTCAATGAAACAGCTGGAAATGGTAATGCAAAGAAAGCTAACATCGCATTGCAACAAGTGTTAAACGAATTAAATATACCTTTTACCTGGCAAAAAAGTCGTTTTCCCAAGGAATTGACTACTCTAGCTAAAAACTATGTCAATACAAATCCAAGCGAAAATAATATTCTGATTGTAGTAGGCGGGGATGGTTCATTTAATGAAGTATTAAATGGCATTAAAGCATCTAACTATCCTGATACCCCTATTACTTATTTGCCAGCTGGAACAGGTAACGATTTTGCTCGTGGTGCTGGACTAACAGCTGATCCTCGACAATTAGTCCATAATTTGCTCAATGATCTAGCCCCAGAACAAGTAGATTGCGGCTATTTTTCTGCAAACATACCGGGAGAAAATACCGGCTACTTTGTCAATAATTTTGGGATTGGCTTCGATGCTTTTATTGTTTATCAAAGCAACCATGAAAAATTAAAGGATATGCTTAACCGACTCAATTTGGGCAATCTGATCTATGGTCTTAATGTCGTCAAGGCATTGGCGCAACAAGACACATTTACTGTAACTGTAAAAAACAAAGCCAAAACTTGGCGTTACAGCGATGCTTATTTTGTTACCACTACCAATCACCCTTATTTTGGTGGTGGCTTTGCTATTTTGCCTAAAGCTGATGTTTATAGTCACCATTTGGACACTGTTATCGTTGAAAAACCTAGTTTAAGTAAATTCATTTTTCTCTTCAGCAAGCTATTAAAAGATGGTTCACACGTGAATGCGCCGCAATTTCATTATGTGGAAGCCCAAGAAATTCAAGTTGAAACTAGAAAGCCTGAATTTGCTCAAATTGATGGTGAAGATGTAAATGCTCAAGGATTTAAAGTTAAATTCAAAATCGATCATTTCAATCTATTAAAATAAGCCAAAGGATTTCTCCTTTGGCTTTTATATTTTGTCTAAAATTTCTTTATCTATCTGATGCTGTTTATAATACGTTTCCGCATCTACAAAGCTACGTACTTGATCATAAAATTTCTTCCAATAGCGGTATTGTTGATACAACTGACGCCATTCACGTGCACCTGATAAGTAATCTGCTAATAAATTATTGATATGCTCAATATGTTTAATTACTTGGTTAGCATGGTAAAGCTGCTCATCAACAGCTTTTTCATCCAGTTTCATGTCATCTTCAAATAATAAAATGTTTTCACTAAAAGTCTTTTCCTCTTCTAGTGCCTTATTATTATTCATTTCTTCCCCTATTGCGGAGACTTCTTCTGGCTGCAATCCAATGCCTGCCGGTGCTTTGACTAATAAAGATTGAATATCATCTAATTGACAAACTTCAATTCCTACTCGCTCGTATCTTTCGATCTTTTCTAGAGTAAATTTTTCTTCAGTACGACTAACTACCACAACTACATTACGAATCAACTGATCTATACTAGGAATTCGTTTTAACAAATTAATGATTGCTGGATTGTTGCTTTTTTCTAGAACATACTTGATGCTTTCTTTATGTTTAGCTACTTGATCAGCTATTTCACTATAATCCTTAAGCATATCGTAAGAATGGTTCTTACTCGTTCTAGCCTTAGTTTCAAAACAAAAAATACCGCTAGATGCAATAACCAAGTGATCAATTTGGTTGTTGCCCAGTTTAGTTTGCTTTTCATACGGATATGGCAAAATCAAATTATGAATTAAAATTTTGCCAAACTGAACTTCTTTAATTCTTTTATTGACTAATTCTTCTGCAGCAGCTCCGGCTAAAAGATTACTAGCATGCCGCAAATCATGATCAGATAAAACATCCATTGGATGAAGATACTTGATTTTTCCTAAATGCAAATCGGTCATTCTTTTTTGAAAATTGGTAACATTCTTGTTGTATGTTTTAAAACCGGAATTAATCGCACTAATTCGCAAAACATTACGCAACTGTAATGCCCGTCTCAGATCACGTTTTTTAGTGAAATCTAGTTTCTCCGCTTTTTCTAACGAATGAATAGCTGCAGTATCCGTAACTTTATCTCGTTTTACCCATTCTTTTTGATAATAAGCGTGGTTTTCGAGTTCGTTAGCATATTGTTTCATGTCATTTTCAAGCGGTAGAACTTCTGCTTTTTTCTCTTGCACCATAGAACGATAATATTGCAGCTTCGTTTTTATTTTAGCGAAATCGGTAATCTGTTGCTTTTGATATTGATAAAATTCGTTTTTCTCATCTTTTTCATTCCAAACGGTCTTTCTAAAATAGTGACCATCTGTAACACCAAATTCGATAAATTCCGCAATCGTTCGATCTAAATTATACTTAATCAAGAATAAGCAGTGACCGTTGCGATCAAATATTCTCCGTTTAATAAATCCGGGACGAATAAATTCAACAATCTGAAAAGTCAATCCCCGCTTATTTGGAAAACGATATGGCAATTGTTTTCCTGCAATCTTTTCTAATTTATTAAATTCTTCTTTATCTGTATCACTGAGTTCCACTTTTTTCACTCTGCTCTTAGCTTTTATTGACCGAAAAAAACAATAGGTGATCAGACCTACTGTCAGCGTAATAATTGTAATCTCCATATTAATTCATTTTTTATTCCTTAGAACATGCGTTTAAGCATCCTAATTATATCATGCTTTTGTATATTCAAAAAGCCTTATGATACCTAGATCATAAGACTCTTTTAGGTTTATAAATGAATATCTTCCATACCGATCATTGGATCAATTTCACCTGAATAAATTTTTTCAGGAGTTAGAATATAATCCTCCGGTTGCTTAGGTTTTGTTTTTTCTTTTGGCTTTGACTCTGGTTCCTGAACATTTTCCGGTTTAACCGTAATGCCTAATTGTTTACGTAATTTGGAAGCTAGACCAGTTTTACGGTCATTGCCTGGTGTTTTAAAGGCCGCTTCAAAAGCTCTAGGATCTCCTACTAACACCAAATTCTTTTCAGCACGGGTAATTGCAGTATACAAAAGATTTCGTTTCAGCATCACATAGTTCTGCATCGTTAGGTTGAGAACTACTAATGGAAATTCTGAACCTTGAGATTTGTGAATTGTAATCGCATAGGCCCTAGTTAAATCATTTAAATCTTTTCGCCCAAAAGTAACTTCACGATCATCAAACTTGGCAACCATGCATTCTTTGGAGTTCTCTTCATCGATACTGCTAATTTTACCGATTTGGCCATTATAAATGTCTTTTTCAGGATTATTCTGCAATTGCAAAATTCTGTCGCCAATCCGGAAAGTTTCGTTATGAGCTTCCAGTGACTTACTTTTAGCCTTAGGTGGATTCATGATTTCTTGAATAATATCGTTTAAGTTATCTACTCCGCCATTGCCATGATACATTGCACCTAAAACTTGAATATCATCTTTAGCAAAACCACGCTTTAAAGCAAGTTCAACAATTTGACCAACTGCATCCCCCACCAAATCTGGTCGACAGCTGATAAATGAATAGTTCTTTGTCTTCTTAAATAAAGCACCTTCATTCACACCTTCATTGACCGCATGGGCAAGCGAAATAATCGTTGAATCGTCACCTTGTCGATGGATTTCTTTCAAAATCGTTGTTGGAAATGCTTTCGACTTAATCAAATCACTGAAAACATTACCCGCACCAACTGATGGAAGCTGATCCTTATCACCGACAAAGACAATATGGCGAATTTGATTAATACTGGACAAAAGCTGTTTAAACAAGAACATATCAACCATCGACATCTCGTCAATAATTAATATTTCACCGTTTAATTCATTTAGTTCACCAGTGCCTGCATCCCCAATACCTAATCCCAGCATTCTGTGAATCGTTTTAGCACCGATACCAGTAATTTCACTCATTCTCTTAGCCGCACGGCCAGTAGGTGCAGCCAAAAGGAATGGTGGATCTTCACTGTACAAAGCAGAAGCTGGGATTTCAGCCAGCTTTCTCAAAGCTAGTAAAATTCCGTTGATAATCGTAGTTTTACCTGTACCAGGGCCACCAGTCAAAATTGAAATAGGATGATTCAACGCATTTTTGATAGCTAATTTTTGCGTTTCGTCATATTTAATTTTCAATTCTTTTTCTGCATCCTTAATGGCTGTGTTCATCTCTTTCTCGCTATATTGTTCATCTTCTTGATCCTGTCTGGATTCAACCAAATATTTCATCGAGTGAGCAATATCAACTTCCGTTTGGTAGATGTTTTGTAAAGCCGCTACATCATCATTGACTACGATCTTGCCATCTTGTTGCAAACCAAGGACACAATTAGCAATAGGATCAAATTTATCAATTTGCAATAGTTTGCTTGCTTCTGTCAGAAGTTCCTTAAGCGGTACATAAGTATCACCGCTACCACTTAAAGCGTCAATCAACACCTGATAAATCGCACCGTTGATTCTGCGGGGATCATCATCCTTAATTTCTAACTGTTTACCCAACATATCGGCTGATTTAAAACCAAAACCACTTACATCATTGATCACTGCATAAGGATCTGTTTGCAGTTTCTTTAGACTGTCGCCATGATATAACTGATAAATATTAGCTGCAATTCGACGATTGATCCCGTACTGTGCTAATTTCAAGACAATTTCTGAATAAGAATCCATTGAATTCAGCCCAGAAAGCAAGCTATCTTTTTGTTTTCTAGTTAAAGATAAAGTATCAATCTTAGCAGGTTTTTCTTTTAAAATATCCAAAGCATTTAAGCCTAGCTCATCGATAATCGTATTGGCAGCCTTTTTTCCTATGCCTGGGAATTTATCAGAACTCAAATATTTAGTTAATGAACCTTCTTCATGCGGCAAAACCTGCTTATAGCTAGTAGCTCTAAATTGCAAACCAAACTTTTCATGCATCACAAGTTTACCTTCAAAACGATAACTAGCTGAAATTTGAATATCGCCAAAATTACCGGTCACTTTTATTTCATCGCGTGAATAGTTTTCTAGTGAGCCAATAATTTCAACATCTAAAATTTTATATAAATCCTTGTCGTTCTCGAAAACGATCCCGTTAACCTTACCGGTAAATTCGACCATTATTTTTTCTTTTCCTTATTATTTAGCATTTTCATAATTGAAACATATTGATTCATTGCATGGTGATAATACTTGATATCCATTTGTTTAGCCTGATCAAAATATTTCTCTGCGTGATCACGATCTTTTTCTAATGTCGTTACACCTAGCAAAAAATAGACCTTAGCTGTTCTTTTATCTTCCGGAATAGCTAAATACATTTGCTCGGCTTGTTTAGCTTCACCCATGCTTAACCAAATATCGCCTAGCAATTCTTGCACGCGTTCATCGATCTTTTTAATCGTTAAAGCATAAGCTAAAGCCTTTTGACTTTGACCTAGTTTCAAGTAAGTTAAGGCCTTTTGGTAAAGAGTTAAATCATCATTAGGAATTTGATCTAGTAAATTCAGCGCTTTATCAAAATCACCTTGCATATAGTAGCAAACAGCTAGGTTGTAGCTTAATTCACGTGGTTTCTTAACCAGATGCTGTGCTTGTTCAAGCAGTTTTTGTGCCTGATCGGCACTGCCTTGCTCAATTAAATAAGTTGAAAGCTGTAAATAATTTTCAACATTTTGCGGTTTTTCATCTATTTTTTTGATCAATAAATGAATCGCCTGATCTACTTTGCCTTCGTTATATAGCTTCTCAATTTTATTGTTCATTATAAAGAATCCGTTTTAGATAATTTTCTGCCTAAGTAGCTAGTTTCGTTCCAAACAACAGGCTTAAATGTCTTACCGCCATCTTTGGTTTCCAAAATCGTTAAACTAGTATTACTTAAACCACCATTTTTACGAATATCCTTCAAAGGATAACCCAAAAGGCCACCCATAATTGCGGACAAAGCAGCACCATGACTAACAGCTAAAACTTTATCGTCATCGTTAGGAAATCTCTTAGCCATTTCTTCAGCAAAAGACTTACCACGAGCAATTACATGAGGATAGTCTTCTCCGTGTAATTCAGTAGGATCATATTGATCTGGGTGATGCCAGAAATTATCCATTTGCTTAGGATATTTCTTTTCCGCATCAGCGAACTTCATACCTTCCATATCACCTAGGTTAAATTCACGCAGGCGCTCATCAATTGTAACTGGTAAATTAGCATTCATTGCATCGTCAATTCCTTGGGCTGTATTAAAAGCACGATCAAGCGGACTAGCAAAAATGCCTCTAAACTTTGTTCCGCGTAAATATTTACCTAATTTTTGAATATCTTTTTTACTTTGTGGAAGCAAAGGTGAATCACCATGTCCACCTTGAAAACGACTGGCTAAATTCCACTCAGTTTTACCATGACGCACAAAATAAATTTGCATATTTTAAATTCCCCCGAAAATCTGTAGTTATTAGTAATAGTTTAGCACAAAACAAAAGGATGTTCGAAAACACGAACATCCTTTTTAGCTTTCTCTTAAACTAATTGAAGTTGCTTATCTTCTTGGTAAGCTGCATCAATGTTGCCGCCACCCAAACACTCTTCACCATTGTATAAAACAAGTGCTTGTCCAGGAGTAACAGCACGTGCTGGTTCATCAAAGTAAACATCTGCAGTATTGTCAGCAGCATGATACTTAACGGTAACACCAATATCACATTGACGATAACGGAACTTGGCACTGCAATGCATTTCGAAATCATGATCTGGCTTGCCAGTAAAGAATGACATATCACTTGCCTTCAAGCGACTAGCATAAAGAAGTGGACTGTCGTAACCTTGTTCAACGATCAATTCATTCTTCTTTAAGTCCTTACCAACTACAAACCATGGATCAGTTGATTCCTTGGTTGAACCTAAGCCCAAACCTTGTCTTTGACCAATAGTGTAGTACATTAAGCCAGCGTGTTCACCGACAACTTTACCGTCTGGGGTAACCATTTTACCTGACTTAGCTGGCAAAAATTCGCTCAAGAACTTTCTAAAGTTTCTTTCACCGATAAAGCAAATACCAGTAGAATCCTTCTTCTTAGCTGTAGCTAAACCATTTGCCAAAGCAATCTCTCTTACTTGAGGCTTAGTTAAGTTAGCTAATGGGAAGATGACCTTTTTAATTTGATCTTGATTTAATTGACTCAAGAAGTAGGTCTGATCCTTGTTACCGTCCTTTGGACGCATCATGTGAGTTACGCCATTTGCATCCTTCACGGTCTTTGCGTAGTGACCCATTGCAATATAATCTGCATCTAAATCCATTGCGAATTCCAAGAATGACTTGAACTTAATCTGGCTGTTGCACATTACATCTGGGTTAGGAGTTCTGCCCTTCTTGTATTCATTTAAGAAGTACTCGAACACACGGTGCCAATATTCCTTTTCAAAATTAATTGAATAATAAGGAATACCGATCTTGTCAGCTACCTTTTTTACATCTTCGTAGTCTTCTGTAGCGGTACAAACACCGGCATCATCGGTGTCATCCCAGTTCTTCATAAATACGCCGACAACGTCGTAGCCTTGTTGCTTGAGTAAAAGTGCTGAAACTGATGAATCAACACCGCCACTCATACCAACAACTACCCTAATCTTACTATTGTCAACCATTATTCAATCAATCCTTTACCTCTAGCAAAATATTACGCTCTTCAAGATCTTTTAAAATGTAGTTTAAAAGTTCAACAGTAGGCGCTAATTGCTTATTCTTAAAAATATTAACTTTTTGCAAACCACTGCGATCAGTAACGACCATAGTTAAATGTGACAAATCCTTATTAATAGTCATCTTCAACTTAGTAGGTGCATTATAAGGTGAATCATTGTAAAGGGGATGTTCATAATTGAAGTTACCCTTTGGTGTCTTTACAAAGCCTGCATCTATTAAAGCATAAAGCTTCAAATCAGAACTTAAAGTAAATTTACGTTTATCACCATTAATCACAACTGTATTTGCCATAATTTTCCTCACTTATTTATAATAAGTTACTTTCTTTTTAAAAGCAACTATTTATTTTTTGATTGAATTCTTTTAGCAATTTTTACTAGTTCTTGCGCAAAAGATTTAATTTCTTCCTCTGTATTATAACGCCCAAATGAGATTCTAATCGATTCATTTATGCGTGGAGAATCTGTACCAAAACATGCAATTAAAACATGTGAAGGCTCCAATGAGCCCGCGGTACATGCAGAACCACCTGAAACAGCGTAGCCGTTCAAATCAAGATTGGTTTGCATTGAAGTGGTAGAAACTCCCTTAAGCCACAAATTCAATACGTGATGTGAATAGCCGGCTCCATATCCACCATTGATCCCATAGTCAATGTCATTATCGTCCAAGGTCTTTAAAATAATATCTTGAAAATGAGCATATTTTTCTTGCAGGCTCTCATGACCAATTTCTGATAATTCCTTAACAGCTTCACCAAAACCAGCAATTCCAGGCACATTCTCTGTTCCTGCACGACGTTTAGTTTCCTGTTCGCCGCCTAGAACTAAATTAGGAATATTAATATCGGCATTTTCGTACAAGAAACCTAAAAACTTAGGTCCATTAATTTTATGAGCCGATACTGATAATAAATCAATATGCATGGCCTTAACATCGATATCAATTGTGCCCATTCCTTGGACATTATCAACATGGAAGTAAGCATTGCTGTCTTTAACCAATTCGCCAATCTCCTTTAAAGGCATAATCGAACCAACTTCGTTATTAACAGCCATAGTTGAAACTAGAATCGTATCCGGAGTCAATTCCTTTTTTAGTTGATCCAAAGAAATATGACCAGTTTCATCAACATCTAAATAGACAATGTTGTAGCCTTCTTGCTCAAGACGTTTCATCGGATTTAAAACTGATGGGTGTTCGATTTTAGTGGTAATGATTTTTTTACCACTATTTTTACGACTATAAGCTGTTCCAAAAATTGCAGTATTATTGCTTTCGGAACCACCTGAAGTAAAAATAATTTCTCCGTCTTTAGCATTAATGCTTTCCGCAATTTGGTGACGAGCCTTGTCAATCACGTTTCTGGCCTTACGTCCCAATTCATAAGTACTTGATGCATTACCAAAATCATTCTTCATTTCATCAGTAATAACATTAATTACCTTAGGAGACATAGGGGTTGTGGCGGCATTATCTAAATAAATTTCACGCATACTCTAATTCATCTTTTCTACATAATCACTAATTAACTTAGCGGCCTTAGCTCCCACTTTCTTGACGAAAGTATCAAAATCTTCGTTAGCTGATCCATCACCATTATCGGAAATTGCACGCATAGCAACCAATGGCTTATTAAAGGCATGAGCAACTTGTGCAAAGGCCGCACCTTCCATTTCAACACATAAAGCGTCTGGGAAATTCTTTTTAATTTCTTCTTTTTGCTTACTTGATGCAATAAATGAGTCACCAGTTACTACTAAGCCTTCGCGAAAGGCAACATTTTGCTTTTTCAAGTAATTTGCAAATGCTGCACGTTTTGGTGAATCAAGTACAAATTGAGCTGGTTGTTGTGGAATTTGACCTTCTACATAGTCACCAGCTGCGGTATTATGCGCATCATAATATGCAAATGCATTAGGCAAAACAAGATCTTCTTGATGAACATCTTCTTTAAGGGCACCAGCTGAACCAGTCATAAATATTACATCAATATCAACACTAGTTAACAAACTAGAAAGATTCATGGCTGCTTGGACTTTACCAATACCACTCAAACCTAAATATACATCATTGCCATTAACAGAAAAATGTTCGAATTCAGTAGATCCGAACATTTCTTTATTTTCTGAATGGAAATGATTACGATAAAATTCAGCTTCTTCAGCCATTGGGACGATAATCGCAATCTTCATCTTATTCCTCATTTCCAAATTATAAATGAAATAGCGCAAGTAGCACTAAAACTATCAACACGATTACTAACAGAATAGCACGATTCAATCTTTTTTTCAGTTTTAAAGACTTATTTTCACGTACTGTCTCTTTATCAATAGTTTCATCGCGTTGATAAAACTCTTGTCCATCCCCAGCCAAGGGACGACGTCGATTTTCAACCTCGTTTTTATCCTTGGTGAAATCGGGATTAACATCAACTTCTTCTGAATCATTATTTGAAAAAGCTGACTTGACTTTATCTATTAAACCTTTTTTCTGCCGTTTACGATAATCAGAACGTTTCTCTGTCATTATTCTTTATTCTCGCTTTGAGCATTACGCAACAACATGTTTTCCCAAACAGTAATTGCATAAATAGTCTTGGCATCAACGATTTTTCTTTCAGATAACAAATTCTTCAATTCGTCTAAGCTGTACCAATCAGCGGTCAAGAATTCATCTTCATCCAATGAACGTTTGTCAGTAAGCTTAGTCAAAGTATCGCAGTAGAAAAGATACATCTTTTCATCACAGAAGCCTGGGCTTGAGTAAAATTCACTTACCTTTTCCCAATAATCTGCCTTATAGCCGCCTTCTTCATTTAATTCACGCTTCATTGCATCAAGAGGACTGGCATCTGTAGGATCAATTAAACCTGCTGGAATTTCGAGCGTAATTTGTTTAATTGCTTCACGCCATTGCTTTACCAAAAGCATCTTTTGTTCATCGTTAATTGCGATCACACCAGATGCTGGACGGTGTTTAATTATTTCTCTTGTTGCAGTTTCGCCATTAGGTAACTTAATTGTGCGAACTGATAAATCTAAGATTCGTCCTTGAAAAATTTGCTGCGATGAGATTTCTTTTTCTTTTAAATCCACTAAGTCTCGTGTCTCCTTTTAGGCTAAATAAACATTAACGCATTGCAGGCCGTTTTTACCTTGAGCTAATTGATACTTAACTCTATCGCCTACTTTTAAGGTTTTATAGCCTTCTTCTTTAATGGCCTTATAAAAGACAAAGTATGATTTATGATTCTTGTCATCTTCAATAAAGCCGTAGCTGCTGCCATCATCGAATTGTTTAACAGTACCTAAACGCATTAGTCTTCTAATCCTTCTTGAACAGCTTCTGGATAATCAGCTTCTACAATCTTAGCACAACGACCACAAAGTTTTGGTAACTTAGGATCTTCACCAATATCAGTTCTGATCATTCTACAACGAGGACAAACTTCGCCTTCAGCATGTTCAACTACAATACTTGCATTATTCAATTTTTCAGCATCTTCAGGTGCTTCACCATCAGCGATGGTTAACTTAGATACGATCAAGATTTGTCTGAAGTCAGCATCTAAATCATCAAGCATAGCCTTAGTTTCCTTATCTGGATAAATAGTTACAGCTGCTTCGAATGATTTACCAATCAACTTCTTGTTTCTTGCATCTTCTAATGCCTTTAATACATCATTGCGAAGGTTCATGAATTTGCCCCAGTTTTCAAGGAGTTCATCATGATTTGCATAACCTTCAACCTTAGGCATGTTAGCAAGTTGTACGTAATCTTCTGGTTCCTTCAAGAAGCCCCAGATTTCTTCCATAGTGTGTGGCAAAATTGGAGTCAAGATCTTGTCCAACTTAACTGCTGCGTCGTAGATTACAGTTTGCATTGAACGACGTGCATGACTGTCTTGGTCTTCGATGTAAAGAACATCCTTAGCAAAATCAAGGTAGAATGCTGAAAGGTCATTTGAAATAAAGTTGAAGACCTTCTTAAATACTGTAGTAAAGTCGAACTTGTCATATGCAGCCAAGCAGTCCTTTACTAAGTCATTCAACTTAACTTCCATGTATTGGTCAACTGAACGAAGATCATCGTAAGAAACACGGTTTTCCTTTGGATCAAAGTCACTGGTGTTAGCAAGCATGTAACGGAAAGTGTTTCTGATCTTTCTGTAGCCTTCTGCTGATTGTTGCAAAATACCCATTGAAACTGCAACGTCAGAAGTAGTATCAGCTTGAGCAACCCAAAGTCTAATAATTTCAGCACCCATACGCTTGATTACGTCATTTGGTGAAATGACATTGCCAAGAGATTTAGACATCTTGTGCCCCTTGTCATCCAATACGAAACCTTGTGACAATACTTCCTTGTATGGTGCCTTACCAGTTACAGCAACTGAAGTAATCAAACTTGAGTTGAACCAACCACGGTATTGGTCACTACCTTCAAGATAAAGGTCTGCTGGGAAGTGCAAGCCATCACGTTTTTCCATTACGCCTGACCATGATGAACCAGAGTCAAACCAAACATCAAGGATATCCTTTTCCTTAGTAAATTCACCATTTGGTGAGTGTTCTGAAGTAAAGCCGTCTGGCAATAATTCCTTAGCAGTGTGAGTGTACCAAGCGTTTGATCCTTCTTTTTCAAAGATCTTGGCAATATGTTCAATAGTTTCTGGAGTAACAATTGGAGTACCATCTTCAGCATAGAAGATTGGAAGTGGCACACCCCAAGCACGTTGACGTGAAATTACCCAGTCACCACGGTCCTTAATCATGTTGTACAGACGTGTCTTACCCCATGAAGGGATGAATTCAGCCTTATCAATTTGATCAAGAATTTGATCTCTAAATGGAGAAATTGAAGCAAACCATTGTGTAGTTGCTCTAAAGATAACTGGCTTCTTAGTACGCCAATCGTGTGGGTATGAGTGAGTGAAGACCTTAAGTTTAAGAAGTGCACCAGCGTCCTTAAGCTTTTGGATCATCAATTTATCTACGTCTTGGTAGAACATACCCTTAAGTTCAGGTACTTCATCAGTGTAGCAACCATGTGCATCTACTGGGCTGAAGATTGGTAAATTGTACTTTTGACCTACGTTAAAGTCATCTTCACCAAAACCAGGTGCAGTATGAACTAAACCAGTACCATCATCCAAAGTTACGTGGAAACCTTCAATTACAAGACTTTCCTTATCGTAGATTGGGTGCTTAGCCTTCATGTATTCCATGTCGGCACCCTTTACAGTTTGAACAACCTTGTAGTTATCCCAACCGATTTCTTCAGCAACCTTGTCAAGTAAGCCGCTAGCTACAACATATCTCTTGTCGCCTACTTGAACAACTGAATAGTCAAACTTAGGGTTAACACAAATTGCTTCATTGGCTGGAATAGTCCAAGGAGTAGTAGTCCAAATTACAAAGTAAGTATCTTTAGGATCGATAATACCCTTACCGTCAGTTACAGGGAAAGCAACGAAAATTGAGTTTGCTTCAACATCCTTGTATTCAACTTCTGCTTCTGCCAAAGTTGATTCACTTGACCATGACCAGTAAACTGGCTTCTTACCCTTGTAAATGTAGCCCTTCTTGTACATTTCACCGAAGACACGAATTTCTTGTGCTTCAAAATCGTGTTGCAAAGTAATGTATGGGTGATCCCAATCTGCCATTACTCCCAAACGTTTAAAGTCAGTCATTTGCTTCTGAATTTGTTCTTCAGCATATTGACGACAAAGTTCACGATATTTAGCACGATCCATTGTCTTACGATCTACACCTTTTTTAGCCAATTGTTGTTCAACTGGAAGACCGTGAGTATCCCAACCTGGAACGTAAGGTGCATAGTAGCCATTCATGTTCTTGTAACGAACAATGATATCCTTTGAAATCTTGTTCAAAGCGTGACCCATGTGAATGTTACCGTTAGCAAATGGAGGGCCATCATGTAAATCGAAACGAGGGTGACCTTCGTTTAACTTTAATCTTTGTTCATATAAATCATTTTCTTCCCATTCTTTTTGCCATTGAGCTTCACGAACGGGTAAATTACCTCGCATCTTAAATTTAGTTTTACCTAAATTAAGCGTATCCTTAATTCTCATTAACATTAATCCTTTCTAAAAAAAGAAAACCTCGTCCTACATTAGGACGAGGTTAACCGTGGTACCACCTAAATTGAACTCAAAATGAGTTCCACTTAATTTTGCGTAACGTGCAAAATACGTTTAGATCAATAGGCAGCTGATCAACTATCCGGCTCTTATGTTAGTCTCGCACCATCACTAACTCGCTGATTTGCCATCAAGTTTTACTGTCAATCTAATTAGCTATTTTTTATAATCGTCCGGAAATACAATCGTTGAACCTAACTTGCTTGCTGCATCGTCGGGCTTAATATTAACTGTCTCATGACTCGGACTGTCCCCTGTCATTGGCTTAGGAGCTGAATCATTGTCATCGTCGTCAGGATCATCTGGCGTTTCTAAACTCAAATCATCAGGGTCTTGAGAAGAGTTTACGTCATTTTCATCGTAGTTGTCAATATCTTCGTCGTCATCATCGTCTAATGCGGCTTCACGAACAAACTCTTCTTCTTGTGATTCTGGACCAGCTGGAAGAGGTTCAGCACCGCCACCTGGATAGAAACGTTGTGTATGGAAATATTCATCCAATGCATGTTGCCAACGTTCATCACTCAAATTATCAATTTCATCTTGTAACATTGATTGCATCCGATTACGGAATTCACCAATTTGCTCTTTCAAGCGCTTATAATCGCTTGAAATAACTTCTTGTTGTTGCTTTTGATAATTTGTATCAGTCTCAGCTTGCTTTTTAGCATCTTCAACAATGCGTCTAGCTTCTGCCTCTGCTCTTTCTTTCATTTCATCTGCATTTTGTTGAGCAGAAATAAGAGACTTATTGATTGATTTCTTCTTGTCATTGTATTCATCAACTTGAGCTTGCAGATCTTTTATCTTAGAGTTTAAAGATACAACCTCATTCTTTAAATCAACGATTTGATCAAGCGCATCCCCATAATTATCAACGATTTCATCTAAGAAGCTGTCTACTTCGTAGCGATCATAACCATTACGCCCCTTAGACTTAAACTCCTTATTATGAATATCCATTGGAGTCAATTGCGTTTTTTTGTCTGCCAAAGTTTGAGCACCACCTTATACTTACCTTTTCTTGTAGCCGAAACATCCTCAATTAAAATTCGACCAAAATGTCTTAGGCTTAAGACATCATTTTCTTTTACCATTATATTAGAATCTATTACGTCATGCCAATTTAATTTGACTAATTGACTATTAATCATCTTTTGGATTTGGCCGCGGCTTTGTTTGCTGATCCCAGACAAAACAGCATCGATTCTCATAGAAGCAACAATTTCAGTTTTTTCACTAGAATCATCTTCGGGCACTAAAACCTCTTTAAACGTAATTGGTTTTAATTTTACTTGTGCTCTTCCTATTCGATCGATTTGTTCTTCAAAGAAATCAGCTAGTTCTTTTTTAGCAAAAAACTGCCACTTGCCATTTCCATCAGTAATGATATCACCAAAAGTATCAGTATCAATGCCTGAATTAGCTAAAGTACCTAAGACGGCACTGTGATTAATTTGAATAAATTTCTGAGGGTAATCTATTTCATAGGGCTGAATTTGGTAAGCGTCTGGACGAAGATTAACCCATTCCTCGCTTAAAAATACCCTCTTCTTTTCTGCGTCAGAATAACCACCATACTCTTGGATAAAGGCATCATTACCAACAATTGTTTTCAAAATATCTCTTTTAGCTGGATCTAGAAAATCCGTTAAAATTGATTCATGTTTAAAAATCAACTGATTAAAAAGACCAGTAAAATAGTCAATTACTGGTCTTTCTTCTTGATTAAAATGTGGGTAAAACTTACTTGCTTGTCTACGTTCCATTAACCTACTAGCCTCAATAAAAGATTAAAAATCCAAATCAAGACATAATTTTGTACGAAATACAAAATGAATAACGCAATTATTGGAGAAACATCAATCCCCGTTGAATAAGCTAATCTAGCAAGTGGGCCTCTTCTAAATAAGTTTAGATATGGATTAACAACTTTATCTAAGAAGCGCCCCACAGCTGAGTTGCGCAACATTGGCAACCAACTCATAATTGCGTCGATTACGATAAAAAGACTGTAGAGCCATAATATCCAAGTAAGAATTAAATAAATTGTATGTATTACGTTGAACATTAACTTAAATTATCTTTCTTATCCACTAAATCACTAATTTTTCCATCAGTGACAAACTTTGGTGGCGTAGCCAAAAAGATTCGATCACCGATGCGTTGGATTTCACCATTCAAGGCATAAACCGTGCCTGTAATGAAATCAACGATTCTACGAGCTGAGTCGTCTTCCATTCTACTAAAATTGATCACCACTGCTTTATTGTTAAGCAAGTTTTGTGCAACATCTTTAGCATCTGAATAAACTCTAGGTTCGTACAACACGATTTTGCTCTTAGATGAATTTAAACCGGATTTAATTGATACTACATTATCACGGCTTACAGAATTTAGAGGTACATCTTCGTTGTTTTCGTTACTCTGAGCAGCATATTCTTCATCATTTTCCAATTCATCATCGTTTGAAATTCCAAAGAATCTGCCTAATTTATCAAAAGCCATCGTTATTTACCTCCAACTACTAGTTTTCGCCACGATGCTTGAAGAATGGGATATCACTGTTATCATCATCGTCATCTTGAGCACTAGTTTCAATTTGAGAAATACTGTCTTGGCCATCATTACCAAAAGCATCAAAACTTTCTTGATCCTTCTTTGGTTCAGCAAGCTTGGCATTTCTTCTTTGATTATCTTGATTATCGTTCAAACCCCAAACACTAGTAGGATCTACCATAGTTTGCTTTGGAGCTTCATGCTTTTCTTCTGTTTCAGAAGCTGGGTGAACAGTTTGTGGCCGATCAACTGGTTGAGTTTCAGTTTCAGGTTGAACTGTCTTATTAGCTTCTGATTCAGCAGCCTTCTTAGGTTGAGCCTTAATTTGGTGACTGCGTCCTGGTAATTGCTTTGATGCAGCTTCTTCGGCTTCAGAATCAATACCAGTAGCAATAACTGTTACAACAACTTCATCACCTAAGTTTGGATTAATTGAAGTACCAAAGATAATGTTTACGTCATCGCCAGCTGCCTTAGAAACGATTTCTGATGCATCTTGTGCTTCAAACAAAGTAAGGTCAGGACCACCAGTAATGTTAAGAAGAACTTGCTTAGCACCATCGATTGAAACTTCAAGAAGTGGTGAAGAAATAGCAAGCTTAGTTGCTTCAACAGTTCTGTTTTCACCACTAGCACGACCGATACCCATCAAGGCTGCACCTTGGTTTTCCATAACAGTCTTAACATCGGCAAAGTCCAAGTTAACGTAGTCAGTTGAAGTGATCAAGTCTGAAATACCTTGAACACCTTGCTTCAAGACATTATCTGCTTCCTTGAAGGCATCCATCATAGGGGTCTTCTTGTCAACCATTTCAAGCAAACGGTTATTAGCAATGATAACTAAAGTGTCAACGTATTGCTTAAGTTGAGTAATACCTTCAGCGGCGTTTTTTGAACGCTTAGGGCCTTCAAAACTAAATGGACGTGTAACTACCCCAACAGTTAAAGCACCAGTCTCACGTGCAATTTTGGCTACTACAGGAGCTGCACCAGTACCGGTACCACCACCCATACCAGCGGTAATAAAGATCATATCTGCACCCTTGAGTGCATCTTCAATTGTTTGTTCACTTTCTTCAGCTGCTTTTTGTCCAACTTCTGGATGTGAACCAGCACCTAAACCACGTGTCAATTTAGGTCCTAATTGAATCTTGTTTTCAGCTTTATTGCTGTTTAATGCTTGCACATCAGTGTTTGCTGCAATAAAGGAAACTCCTTGTACACCATCGTCAATCATTCGGTTAACAGCATTGCCTCCGGCACCGCCAACACCAATAACTTTGATGACAGCATTTTTATTGTCGTCTGAATCGAATGTAAAATCCATTAAATTTAACCACCTTTAATCAAAGAATTTCTTAAAGAAACTCTTTAAGCCATTAGTTTTTTCTTGATTATTATCTTTTTCATCCATTGAAGATGCGTCTTCATCGGATATTTTGTTTCTATTATAAGCTTCTTTGGCTTGACTTTCACTATTAGAAGCCGTACTTTTCGAAATCTTGGAACTTTTTGTTTGAACAGGTTCTTCAACTTCGGTTTCACCAAAGCCGTAAATTACTCCGTTAACTAAATAGTCGATTTCTGACATCTTGTATGAATAATTTACAATACCATAAGCAGCAGTATAAATTGGATTACGCATTCCAATTTGATCAGGTTGATAAATACGTGCTTTTACATTTAAACCATTGGCCGTCAAACTATCAATGCCTTCTAACAAGCTTGTACCACCGGTAATTACGATACCACCTGGTTGCTTTAAGGCATGGTGCTTAGCAAGCCCTTTACCTAATCTGGTCAAAATTTGCTCCAAACGAGCATTAATGATTTCACTGAGGTAAACCTCATCAATCATTTGTTGTCCATTAGCGCCTACGCTGTTAATTGCAAACTTATCATTCTTTGAGGCAAAATCAGGATCTGCATAACCATAATCTAATTTAATTTGTTCCGCATCGCTCTTAGAAATACTTAAAACAGTGGAGATATCATTAGTAATATCGCTGCCACCTTCTAAGTCGATGTTAGCGTATTTGATTTGACCATCTTTAATTACAGTCGCAGTACTTACACCGCCACCTAAGTCAATAATAACTGACCCAAAGGTGCGCTCGCTTTCGTTTAATGCAACACTGGAAATTGCCAATGGAGTTGGTACGAAGAAGTTATTATGATATCCAGCTCGTTCGATTGCTTTCTTAATGTTGTGCAATGGACCTGTAGGAGCAGTAAGCAAAATGCCACTTACGCCTAATGAACGAGCGATCATCTTTCTTGGATCGTCAACTTCGGTCTTACCATCGATTAAAAAGCGACTTGGCAAGAAAGTGATTGCATCACGATTATCCTTAGCTGCAGATTTAATAGCAGATTGGATTGCACGCTTAACATCACCATTACTTACTTCTTGGCCTTGTTCGCCAACATTGCTAAAACCAGTAGCTGTCTCTAATTGCAGCATCCCTACTGGAATCCCAGCAACAACGCTATATATTTTAGCGTTAGTCTTTTCAGCTACACTCTTAAGTGCTCTACTAATTGCCGCAGCAGTTTGATCGATATCAACGATTTGACCATGTCTCATGCCAGAATTAGGCGTGGTAACTGCACCGATCACTTTACCTGAATCTGCAACAACGGCTTTTATACTTGTGGTTCCTATATCGAGTCCCACTAAAAGATTTGAATTCTCCAAAATTAAGCCCCCATTAATATTTGCCCTGGAAAAATTTTAACATAGATAAACATTTATAGCAGTTACGATATACCGTAAGCCTTTTTCTCACTAGAAGTTAAAGGTCTACTAAATGCGCCTACTTCCAAATCGATTAAGCTGTTCTTACCAGCCTTGACTTTAATCTGGTCGTAATATTTAACTTTATCTTTGATAGTAACAACATTACCAACAACTACATTGCCATCTTTCATGACAAAAATAATTTGCGAATTTCGTCTAGTGTTCCCACTTAATAATTTTACCTGATTTCTGAAGTTTTTAGGTAAACTATTAAACAACTTTAAATCTTCTTTTAAGAAACCTGATTTGTTATAACCAACGAAAATAGGTTTAACTTGATCTACCTTTGACCAAGTTAAAGACTTACTGCCGATTTGGCCATTATTTAAAATCTTGCGATAATTATCTCCATCTTTCAAATATCCCATTGTTGGCCGCTCATTAACCTGTAAAATCAATTGATTAACATGGCCTAAATGAGCTTGTGCACTTTGAATTTCAGGATATTTCTTGGACAGCTTTTGACTTAAGTCTTTCTGCTGGAACAAATAATCAAAAACCTTATCGCTTGCTTTAATTTTAGAGACCTTAACAACCTCTTTAATTGGCAAATCATCAGCACCTACTACTTTAACCGTACTAATATTTGCTAAGGGCGAAATATAATAGCCTAAACCTACAACTGCCAAAATTGAAACAGTCATTATTAAACCTAGTCTGCGTCTCAATGAACGACGTCTTTCGGCTTGCAGACTAGAAAGCGAGGCAGAGATCTTGGCTTGTCCCTTGCGGCTATTTTTCTGCTGATTAAATTCATGATTCAAGTAAGGAGACAATTCTTTTCTTGGATCAATTTTTGTTACCGGCTTTTTGGCCATCTGCCTCACCTGCTTTCTAACGAGAAATTTCTTGCATTACCTTAATTACTTGATCAGAGGCATCTGGAACACCTAAAGCCTTGGAGGCTTTGCTCATTTCATGAGCATATTTTTCATCAAGCAAAATGTGATCGATTGAAGAGACAAAATTATTTGGATTTAAGTCATCTTCAGGAATAACTAATGCTGCACCAGCTTTTTCCAAATCAAGTGCGTTCTTCATTTGGTGATTATGAGTAACATTTGGACTTGGAATTAAAATTACTGGAACACCTAATGCAGTAAATTCCGCAATACTGGTTGCACCTGATCTAGAAACAACACAGGTCATTTGTGGCAAAAGCTCAGGCATGTTCTTAATATATGGCAAAATCTTAATGTTTGTACCAATATCAACATCCTTTAACTTCTTTTGAACAGAGTCAAAGTAATAAGTACCTGTAGCCCAGATGATTTGATATGGCTTCTTTTTAAGTGTCATTAATGACTGAAGCATGATGCGGTTGATTGCCAATGCACCACGTGAACCACCAAAAACCAACACTGTTGGCATTTGTGGGTTAAGACCCCATTCTTTCTTCAAATCGATCTTTTCCTCGTGCAAGCCTAAAACTTGTTGTGAACGAGGATTACCTGTCTTAACCAATTTTTTCTTTTCAGAAAATTCTTTGGCAGCATCATCAAAGGTGTAACAAATTTTGTCAACATAGTGACCTAAAAACTTGTTAGCTAAACCAACTACAGAGTTTGATTCGTGGATCATGGTTGGAATATGCATCTTGGCAGCTTCATAAACCATCGCACCACTTACATAACCGCCAGTACCTAACACAACGTCTGGTTTAAATTCTTGCAAAATCTTACGTGCACTCTTGGTAGCTTGCAAGAACAACTTTATCGTCTCAAAGTTCTTCAACGGATGCTTACGGTTGAAGCCTTGAATCTTAATGGTTTTAAAGTTAACCCCAGCAGCAGGAACGATTCTTGATTCTAGACCCTTTTGCGTACCTACAAACAAGATTTCATCGTTTTTGCTAATTCCGCGTTCTTTCAAACGTTCAATAATTGCCATGATTGGGTAAATGTGGCCACCAGTGCCGCCGCCTGTAAATATAACTCTCATTTTATTTAGTCTTTAATTCCTTAACAAATCTAACAAAGTAATCGCCACGTTCTTCGAAGGTTCTGAATTGATCCCATGAAGCACATGCTGGTGAGAACAATAATACGTCGCCAGGTTCAGTCAATTCATAAGCTCTTGGAACAGCTTCTTGAAGGGTATTAACGATCACGATATCCTTAATGCCAGCTTTTCTAGCTGCATCAGCCAAAAGATACTTAGTTTCACCATAAAGAACGATTGACTTAACGTGCTTCTTAAATAATGGTACCAAATCGTCAAAGGTGAATCCTCTATCTAGACCACCAGCAATTAATACTTCTGGTTCCTTAAATGCAGGAATGGCTACCGTAGCAGCTTCAATATTAGTTGACTTAGAATCATTATAAACCTTGCGACCATCAAGTGTTGTTACATATTGCAAACGATGCTTAGCACCAGTAAAAGTGCTTAAAACTGCTGCAATATCATCATTGTCAGCACCCATAATCTTAGAAATAGCGATCGCTACTAAACTGTTTTGCAAGTTATGGATACCTGGCAACTTGATATCAGCAATCTTCATAATCTTTTCGTTTTGGCTTTCAAGATATTCATCACCGATAAAGTAATCTGCATTATGATCAGTTTCTGAGAAAGTTTGCATCTTAGCTGGAGATACTTTCTTTTCTTGAGCCAAAATGTCCTTTTGATCATAGTTAGCGATAAAGTAATCGTCACTAGTTTGGGTTCTAGTTACGTTCAATTTTGCGTTGACATAATTTTCAAAGGTCTTGTGGTAGTCCAAGTGAACATTGTGATAAATATCAACGATAGCTGCAACCTTAGGATCAATGTCAGTTACACCTAGAAGTTGGAAGCTTGAAATTTCCACTACTAAGATATCGTCTTTAGTAGCCTTAGGAACAACTTCGGAAATTGGCACACCAATGTTACCAACGGCATAAGCGTGGTGACCAGATTTTTGCAAATGGTGATCCAAAATTCTTTGAGTAAGCATTACTGTAGTAGTCTTACCGTTTGAACCTGTTACACAAACATAAGGCGCCTCACTGCAGCTCAATGCGATTTCAGGTTCAGTAATAATAGGAATATTTAATTCCTCAGCCTTTTGGACCATTTGGTTTTCGTAGGGGATACCTGGGTTCTTAACTAAATAATCAAAGTGTTCTTTTTCAAGAAGGTCAACTGGGTGATGTCCACCGATTACACGGACGCCTCTAGCCTTTAATTCTTGTGCTTTTTCATTCTTATCAAGATCAGCTTTGTCATTTAAAGTTAGCTTAGCGCCCAACTTTAAGAGCAACTCACTAACAGCAAAACCGCTTTTTCCTAAACCTAAAACTAAAATATTCTTATCAGTATAAGTTTTAATATCCTTCATTTTTTATCCCCAAATTGCTAAATACAAAATACTACCAATTAAACCAACAATCCAAAATACAGTGTCAACTTTCCATTCGGACCAGCCCAGCATTTCGAAGTGGTGGTGAATAGGAGTCATCTTAAAGATTCTCTTACCTGTTGTTTGGAATGAAATTACCTGCAAAATTACACTAGCAGTTTCGCAAACGAAGACAATTCCGACAAGCAAAAGTGACCATGGTTTGTTAAGCATGATACTTACAGTAGCCAAACCGCCACCTAAAGCAAGGGAACCAGCATCCCCCATAAAGATCTTAGCTGGTTTATGGTTGAAAATAAAGAAGGCAATTAAACCACCGATTACACTCATACAAAAGGCCAAAACAGCAAAATTCTTTTGTTTAAATGCAATATAAGCATAAGTACCGTAAGCCACAACCGATAAGCCAGTTGCTAAACCATCAAGTCCATCTGACAAGTTAACAGCGTTTGAGAAACCAACCAGCCAGAAAATAATGAAAATGATGAATAAAACTACGCTATGTACAACTCCGGCGAAAGGAATGTACAAGCCAAATTGGAAATGATCACTTGCAGCAATCATAACAATTACAATCGCAATAATAATTTGAAGAGCTAATTTTTGCCATGCTCTCAAACCTAAATTACGCTTGAAGTAAAGTTTGATTCCATCATCAAGGAAACCAATTATACCGTAGCCCAACAAACTGATAACCAAAATCCAGACTACTTTGTTCAAATTATGTTGCCATGCAGCAACCCAAATAACGGAAATACCAGCAGCGATAACGAAAACTGTTCCTCCCATAGTTGGCGTACCAGATTTTTTCTGGTGCCACTTAGGACCTTCATCACGAATTTCTTGTCCTTCATGGTGTGAACGCATAAATCTAATCAACAACGGTATAAAAATCACTGTCAAAATCAGTGAACTAACTAAAGCAATACAGCTTGCCAGCATAATATTCATTCTATGCTACTCCTTTAAATTAACTTTTATTTTCTTCTCGGCCTTTATTTCTGTCCCTTTAGCCACATCTTGGCTAGCAACAGTTCCGGTTCCCTTCATACTAAATTTAACGCCTGTGAGGTTTGCGAACTCATACAAATCATTAATGCTCCAGCCGCGCATATCTGGGCAAGTTACCTTACCAGACGTAGATACAAATATTTTATCGCCTGACTCCAATCTTTCGCCCTTCTTGATGCCTTGATCAATAATCTTCTTGCCACTACCAACCTTAACAATATTCAAACCAATTTGATTTGCTTTGGCAGCAGCTTGATTATAGGTCATGCCCTTAAAGTTAGGTACTTTAACAGTAGTTGAAGCATTGTCGTTTTTAGACATTGAGATGATTCTGCTCATCATTGGCTTAAAGATAGAAGCCAAGATCTTTTCAGCAGTAGCACCACCACCTAAATGTGGTTGTTTAAGCGTTAAGTAAATACAATAGCGTGGACTGCTTGCAGGGTAAACACCAACTACTGAGAAGATGTAGTTGCTGTCGCCCTTCAAATAACCGCCGCCCTTTGGATTAGCTATCTGAGCAGTACCAGTTTTAACACCAATATCAGCATTACCCATCTTGTAGGCATTACCAGTACCAGATTGTTTATTAAGTACCTTCTTCATATTAGCTAAAACAATTTTCTTGGTCTTATTGCTGTAAACTGGTGAACCAACTTTCTTGATTTCATAGCCCTTAATTGTTTTACCGTTTGAGTCAGTAATCTTATCAACTAATTGCGGCTTGACCATTTGACCATTATTAGCAAGTGAACTGTAAGCCTGCATCATTTGCATTACATTGACGTTTACACCCTGACCAAATGCAGTAACGGCCTGGTCAACTGGCGTCTTGAATGAAATGAAGCCTGGTTGTTCTCCTGGAAGCGTAATTCCAGTCTTTTCACCGATATGGAACTTCTTCAAGTATTTCTTCCAGGTCTTGGCACCCATCTTTTGTTCCAACTTAACAAACCCAGTGTTACTTGAACGCTCGAAGGCTTGTGAAAATGGAATTGTACCCCAACCAGAAGTTAACCAGTCGTGAATAGTTGAGCCGCCAATATTTACTGATCCTGAACGATAGTATTCATTAGGGTTGTAATTGCCACTGTTAACTACTGCCGCAAAGGAAAGTACCTTGAATACTGAACCCGGTTCATAAGTATCTTGAACTAAGATATTACGATATGCCTTAGTTAAACCTTTTCTAGTTTGTGGGTTAAACGTTGGCCGTTGTGAAGCTGCCAAAATCTTCCCAGTCTTCATATCTTCAACAACTGCAGTCATTGATGTTGGACTGTAAGCCTTTTGTACATCTGTCAAATGCGATTCAAGATAACTTTGCAGTTGTGAATCAAGCGTCAGGTAGAGGTTGTTACCATTCTTAACTGGCTTATAAACCTGATTGCCATTAGGCATTTGATATTCAGATGCATCAACTGAAGAAATTCGGTAACCATCAGTACCAGTCAAAGTCTTGTTAAAGTAGGCTTCGATCCCCATGGTACCTACCAAGTTTTGAGCATTGGTCTTTTTATCATAGATAGGTTGAGCCAAACCCACAACGTGAGAAGCAAAATTACCATTAGGATAAAGTCTAGATGGCGTGGCCAAGAATTTAATTCCTGGCAATTTCATTGCCTCAATCTTCTTCTTTTGCTTGCTGGTTAACCCGCTGCCTGCTGTACCAAATTGAACTTGGAAAGCCTTATGCTTTGGCGTCAAATATTGATAGATCTTATCCGCCGACATTGGCAAAACTTTAGCCAACTTTTCAGCTGTCTCAGATTTATTAACTACATATTCTGGCTTGTTTTTGTAGTTGATTGACGACTTATCCAAAATTGCATAAATAGTGTACAAATGCGATTCTTCCGCAATCGCCAATCCATTTCGATCATAAATGGTTCCGCGCGTGGCCTTAATAATCTGATTACGTTTATAAAGCTCTTTAGTACGTTCGGATAAATTTTCACCATTAACTGTCTTAGATATTCCGATATATAAAAATCTAGCCGTAAATACAAGAAAAACCAAAGCGACAGCTACTTGGAGAAATCTCCCCACTGTAAAGCGGTAGCTGTGGGCTTTGGATTTTTGTAATTTTAAATTACTGTTTTTTTTCATTAGCGAATTGTCCTAATGTTTTTATTAATAAGAGTTAAGCCCTTTTCGCGAGCAATTTTATTTAAACGCGTAGTTGAGGTCAACTCACCAATTTCTTGACGTAAATCGGTAACCCTGTTCTGTTCCTTAGCAACTGATTGTTGAGTATTGGTTAACTCATGTTGAGCCGAAGTTGCAGAAATGCTAGAAGAAACTAAAAAAATCATCATCCCAAGCGTAATCACGCTTCCAACAATTAATAAAGTTTTTTCTACCCAATTATAAGGAACTTTACGCGGATCAAGGATAATTCGTTGACGTTTCTTAGAACCATTTTGCTTACTTGGTTCATATTCTATTCTTCTTGCTGAACTGTCAGCCATAACATTTTCCTCTTTATAACTTCTCTGCAACCCGTAGTTTTGCACTGTGTGAGCGGTTATTTTTCTCTAACTCCGAAGTCGAGGCGGTAATTGGTTTGCGATTAACCAAACGCAGCGTTGGTTTCATATCGTCTGGTACAAAAGGCATCCCTCTTGGCACCTCTACTTCTGAATACTTCTTAAAAATCTTTTTAACGATTTTGTCTTCATGAGACTGGAATGTAATCACGCTGATTCGACCGCCAGGTCTTAAGACCTTAATTGCTTCTTCCAGAGAAGCTTGCAATACATCTAATTCATGATTAACGGCCACTCGCAAAGCTTGAAAACTCTTCTTTGCCGGGTGTCCTCCTGTCCTTCGTGCATATGCAGGGATTGCCTCTTTAATTATGTCAACCAGTTCAAAAGTTGTCACAATTGGCTTATCCTTACGTCTTTCCACGATTTTGCGAGCTATTTGACGGGAGAATTTTTCATCTCCATATTTGTACAAAATATCCGCTAGTTCTTTTTGACTTAAAGTATTAACTAACTGATAAGCATCTAAGCTTTGACTTTGATCCATCCTCATATCAAGCCGAGCATTATAGCGGTATGAAAAACCGCGATCAGCCTGATCAAACTGAGGGGATGAGACACCTAAATCATAGTATATGCCATCTATGCCATCTGAATAACCTAGCTCAACCAGATCCCGCTGCAGATTCGTAAAGTTGTCATGTACGAGCTTCAATTTAGGTTCACTATCCGGTTCCAATAAATCAGCAAAGTTCAACTTTGCCGATTTTATTGCGTATTCATCTTGGTCAAAACCTATCAACGTACCGGTGTCAATTTTGCTGAGCAAATATCTTGCATGCCCACCACCGCCAAAAGTTGCATCTACATAAAGACCACCGTTTTTTGGTTTCAAATTGTCGATAGTTTCATGTAAGAGTACACTGGTGTGTTTGAATTTCATATTTTATAGTTCAATGTCGTCCAAATTTTCAGCAATGTCATCATAGTCTTCGTTAGCTTCTTCTTCGAAGCTATCCCAACGCTCCTTAGACCAAATTTCAATTCGGTTAGAAACACCTATAATGACACATTCTTTTATGAGTTTAGCATGGTCTTTGAGCGTTGCTGTCAGATTAACGCGACCCTGCTTATCAAACTCACATTCCATCGCACCAGAGTAGAATAAACGCATAAATTTACGCGCATTCCTCTTAGTCAACGGAAGTTTTGCTAATTTAGCTTCAATCTTTGACCATTCGTCCATCGAATAGCCAAAAATGCAGCCTTCCATTCCTCGCGTGAACACCATCTTGTCGCCAATCTGTTCACGCAGTTTCGCTGGTATAATTAAACGACCCTTGCTATCCAGATTGTGGTGGTATTCACCCATGAACATGGTCTAGCCCCCTTCCACTAAATAATTTACCACAATTCACCACTCTCTACCACCTGCATGGGCAAAAAATACAGATTTTTAGATTTATTTATAATTTTTCTTTTTACAAAATTTAAAAAAGGTGCAAAATATTATCATTTTGCACCTTTCGTATATACAAATAAGATCTATCTCATATAAGCATCATTAATAATAATCCCACGTACCATAAACTAGTACATGCGGCTAAATAGTCCCATAATTTGCGTAATGTTTTGCTTAAAGAAATATTTTTATTCTTTATCGCATCATTCAGTGAAACAACGATAACCAAGATAAAATAAATCAAAAAGCCATATGGTAAAAAAGAAGGTTGATTCATATGCGCCGTAATTAAATTGCATCCCGCGATGAAAAAGAATGGCAAAACATCGTAGCCTCTAAACTGCGCATGTGGAAATAATAAATTGATTACAAAAGCAACCGCTAAACCAATAATCGGCATTAGGAAAATATAAAGCATAAAAGTTCCTCCATTCCTTTATTCTAAACTACAATTGATTTGAAAAAAACTATTAATAAGCATAAAATATTGTTCAAATAGGAGGGCTTTTTATGGCACGAAAGAAGAAAAAGAAATCTGGTTTTCAAAAATTGACTATTGTCATGGCATGGCTAATGGCTTTCATTACCTTAGCAGCAGTTATCGCTGGAGCTGTTGGTGCAATGGCCAGTGCAGGAATGTTTTAAAAAAAGACACGGAAAAATTTTCCGTGTCTTTTTTATTTATACTCGATAAGCATTCAAATCAATTAAGAATGGATAATCTTGTGCTAAGTTGCCCCAAATCCAATACAAAAGAGTAAAAACTAAAGTAGACCAGCCTAAGTTGACTAATAATGATAATAATAATGCATGCATTGAGACATCAGCAAAACCTACCGCTTTAAAGATCAGCCAACTATAAGCAATAAAAACTGTAGTTCCAAGCAATATTACTATTAATCTTGCCCAAAAAACTTCAGGTAAGAAGCGTGCGATTCTTTGGCAAAGCCAACAGCTAACCGGTAAAAATACAGTATAGATACCGATAATGCCATAGAAATAAACATCCGCCACGATTCCTGTACCGATTGCCAGCCAAATTTCATTTTCATTTGTATCATCGAATAGCCCAATCAACATCATACTGATTGGCAAAATCACACTGGCTGCACCGAAGCTGCCATAGTTCATGAACTGATGCAAATAAAATGAGCAAATACCATCGATAATCAATGCGACAAACATAGCAATAGCTAAAACCCATTTACGAAAAATAGACATTAGTTAGCCACCTGTCTTTCAATGACTGTGACAACAGAAGGATCATTAATATCGCCTGCTGGCTTAATTCTAATTTGGTCAGACAAGCCGAAAGAATCACGCGTGGTAGTAGTTACAGTACCAATTAATAAGCCCTTAGGTGAATTGCCACCCATACCACTAGTGTAAACTCTAGTACCAGCCTTTAACTTACGGCCATCAACTACTTGAGTAAAGGCTAAATTATTATTAGAAGTAACAGTAATAATTCCGTGCACTGTTTTTCCGTTAACGGCATCTGCTTGCACTGCGAAACGGTTAGCTGATTCATCAGTTGTAGTAATTAATTCAACCTTAGATGAAGCAGCATTGGCTTCAATAATTCGGCCAATAACACCGCCACCACACATAACGGCCATGTTCTTTCTAATACCTGCAGAACTACCCTTGTTAATAGTCAATAAATCTGACCAAGTATCAGGTGATCTCGAAATCACTGATGCATTAACTAAGGTATATCCACTCAATGTGTCCTTTAGTTTCAATGCAGACTTTAATTGACGATTTTCTTTTTCAAGAGCCGAATTCCGTACCTTGGTTTGACCCAAGTTAGTAACTTCACGCTTTAAGTGATTATTCTCTTCTTGAGTATTTAAAATGTCATGAGCACTGTTCAAGCCGCCAGAAACCCAGCCAACAGGAACATCAACAATCCTTGTACCTAAAGCAACAATATCATTGCCTAAGCTTTGGATCAGTAATGGTGTATTACGTTTCTTGCGTAAGCTGACGCTTCCACCTAAAACGACTAAAACAACGATAACTATAATAAATGCTGATAATAATTTTTTGTTTTGCAGAAATTTTTTCATTAAGAATTGATCCCAAAGAAAAACCGGCAACAGCCGGCTTTTTTATTATTTGCGACTTCTACGCATTACTTCAATATTCTTAAGTGATTCACCAGTACCAATTGCTACACAATCAAGCGGATCTTGAGCAATAAATACAGGTACCTTAGTTGCTTCAGAAATAACTTCTGGCAAATTCTTAAGAAGTGCGCCACCACCAGTTAAAACGATACCGTGATCGATAACGTCAGCGGCAATTTCTGGTGAAGTTTGTTCCAAAGTTTCTTTAATTGCTACGATAATGTCTTGAACAACATCTTGAATAGCCTTAGCAATATCAACTGCTTCAACATCGATTGATTTTGGCAAGCCGGTTACCAAATCACGACCACGGATATTCATTGATTCAATTTCCTTAGCCTTTTCAACAGAAGCTGAGCCAATTTGAATCTTAATATCTTCAGCAGTTCTTTCACCGATTAATAAGTTAAAGTTTGAGTGAATGTAGTTAATAATTGCATTGTTAAACTTGTCACCAGCTTGACGAATTGAAGTTGATGAAACGATACCACCAAGTGAAATAGTAGCAACATCAGTAGTACCACCACCGATATCAACAACCATTGAACCTGTAGGATCCATAACTGGAAGACCTGCACCAATAGCTGCTGCGAATGGTTCTTCAATTACGAAAGCTTCACGTGCGCCAGCTACTCTAGCAGCATCAATTACAGCACGCTTTTCAACTTCAGTAACACCTGATGGTACACAAACCATTACTGAAGGCTTAGAATTGCCAACTGTCTTTTCCATAAAGTATTTAAGCATAGCTGCTGTAGTATCGTAGTCAGCAATTACACCGTCCTTCATAGGACGAATTGCTACGATAGTACCAGGCGTTCTACCAATCATTTCCTTAGCTTCTGAACCTACAGCGATAACTTCACCTGTTTGCGTATTCTTTGCTACTACGGAAGGTTCTCTTAAAACGATTCCTTTACCTTCCATATAAACGAGTGTATTGGCTGTACCTAAATCGATACCAATATTTTTTGTACCTAATCCAAACACAAAAATCTCTCCTTAATTGTTGCGGTCTCTAAATCTTGAATAATTATAGCATACTATAACTTTAAAGGTGATTTTCGCGCGAATTTTAAAGAAGTTTAAACTAATTTTTCTTCACGCATGCTCAGATAGTGACCTTGCCCCACAATAAAGTGGTCCAAAAAGTCAATTTTCATCATCTTTGCTACTTGGCATAAATCCTCCGTTAATTCAAAATCACTGGAAGACGGCATTAGTTTGCCACTTGGATGATTATGAGCAATAAAAATCCCTGAACAGCCATAGATTACAGCCCAACGAAAAATCTCCCGCGGATGGGCTACTGATCTGTTTAATGTACCTTGAAATAATTTTTTCTCGGCAATGATATGACTAGCATTATCAATATATAATGCCCAAAGCTCTTCTTGTTTATGTCCTACTAATTTATCAGCTAAATAATTGCCCACTTCTACGCTGGAAGTCAAAACCGCTTTGCGTTTAGGCGAAGCCAGGCGCAAACGATCTAATACTTCCTCGGCGGCAATGGCAATATCATCTGGACAGTCAGGACCGGTAATAAACTGAACTAAATCATCAAAATTAGCCAACTGATTTTTACCCAAAAAGTTTTCTAATTCTCTAAAATCGGTTATTCCCTTATCCTCAAACTGTCTAAATAATTGAACTAATAACTCTAGGTCTGTCCTTACAAAGCAATGACTTGAATTTTTTTCTTTCATGAAAATTCCTCCTCATTACTTATTACGCAAAAAAGAGCTAAATTCTCTTGAGAAATTCAAAAAAGTTTTGACAAATCATTGCGGCGTTAGTCCGATCTTTTTCCGTTGGGGGAATCAAATCGGGCACCATCACGCATTTTAAACCAGCACTGGCTGCTGATTGAACACCAGTAGATGAATCTTCAAACACCAGAATATTTTCTTTAGGCAAATGCATCTTCTTAGCAGCTGTTAAATAAATATCTGGTGCTGGCTTTGGTTCAATATGACCCTTTTGCACATCTAGGTAACTGATATGGAAATCAAAATAATTTCTAATACCAGTTGCCCAAAGCACGTGTTGCACAACGTCTTCATAATTACTTGAAGCAATGGCCATATGCATCCCACGCTTTTGAAATTCATCTAGTGCTTCTTGCACGCCAGGCTGTAATTTCAATTTTCCTTCATCGGTCCACTGCCAAACGAGGTCGTCGGTTCGCTTAATGAAGCGATCACGATCAGCGTCGGTTTTGAAATACTTATGATAAAAATCCTGCATTTCCTTAACTGTGGCACCAGTTAATTTCAAATATGCATCGCGCGGCGTACCAAGATCTTCCTCTTCTGCCGCTTGGATATTTGCATCCCAATACAGTTTTTCTGAATTAACCAGCAAGCCATCCATGTCAAAAACAATGCCTTGAATATCATCATTTATTCCTTTAACGTGCATCATTTTTTCCTTTCCAATTTAAAATTGCGCTTACCAAATAAAACGAGCCAGTAACTAACAAAATATCGTTATCCGCCATTTTATTCTTTAACGTGGTAAACCCTCTTTGATAGTCCCGTTCATAATTATATCTTCTTTGCACATCAATTGGAAAATCATTTTGTTCGGCTACACGTGGATAATCTAGCGTTGTAAGCAAAACATCATCATTTTGCTTAAACAAGGCAAAGACTTGCTCTAAATCTTTATCCTTCATCATGGTTACTAGCGCATGGATATGACCCTGTCTTTTTTCAGCTAATTGATGAACCGTTTTAAGCAGATTAGTCATGGCCTGAATATTATGAGCACCGTCCAAAATAATCAATGGCTTGGTCTGCAATACTTGATAACGACCAGGTATTACTGTCTGATCAATCGCCTGCTCCACTTTTTCATTTGTTAAAGGCAAATCGAGTAAAAAGAAAGTTCGAACCGCAATAGCAATATCGAAACCCTCAACTTGCGGACGCAATTTAAAGGCAAGCTCATGTTCATTGTCTGAATAAACAATTTGTTCATCTAGTTTAACTTCAAAATCGCGACCTAATTGATAAAGAGGTGCCTGCTCTTTTTCCGCTTTTTGCTTTAAAATAGGCAAAACTTCTTGTGGCACATTACCCAAAACCACTGGTCTATTTCTTTTTATAATGCCACTTTTTTCACGGGCAATATCTTGAATCGTAGGACCAATAATTTGCTCATGATCCAAGCCAATGGTAGTAATAATGCTGGCCTCTGGCGTAATCACATTGGTTTTATCATGTTCACCACCAATGCCTACTTCAATTACGGCATAATCGCATTTTTGGTCTGCAAAATAGACAAAAGCTATCGCTACTTCATATTCAAAGGTAACCAATGAGAAGTCATTATCTTCTTTTTGAATTTCTTCAAAAGCTGCTTGCACCTTATTGGCTGCTTTTACCAAATCTTGATCGCTAATATCTTGATTGTTCAGTTGAATTCGTTCGTTAAAACGATAAACATAAGGTGAGACAAAAAGGCCAGTCTTCTGACCAGCCTTTTTAAGCAGAGTTGCTAAATAATATGAAGTTGAGCCTTTACCATTCGTACCTGTAATATGAACGGTTTTTACTTGATCTTGCGGATTGCCCAATTTTGCCAATATCTTTTTGATAAAAGATAAATCGTTTTTTGGATGCAAGTGTGGCAAAGAATACAAGCAAGAAATTACTTCTTGGGCATTAGTAAACTTCAATTATTTACTCTCCTTCAAGTCTTGAATTCTTTCACGAACGCCACTTAATTGACTTTCGTAGTCAGCCTTCTTTTCCTTTTCTTTGTTAACAACTGCTTCTGGAGCGTGGTCAACAAAGCCTTTGTTAGCAAGCTTCTTTTCACAACGAGCAACTTCGTCTTCAAGACGCTTTTCTTCTTTTTCCATCTTAGCTAATTCGTCATCAACGTTAACAAGTTCAGTCAATGGAACAAAGATTTGTGCGCCTGGAATAACTGCAGTCTTAGCCAATTTTGGAGCTTCAATTTTTTCAGCTACTTCAAGCTTCTTAGGGTGTAAGAAGTTTTCTACGTAGTCAGCATTTTCATCCAAAATGTGCTTATCCTTAGCATCATCCAATTGAATCATGATATCAATCTTAGATGACATTGGTGCGTTAACTTCCATACGGATGTTACGTACAGCCTTGATAGTTTCAATCAAGAAGGCCATATCATTATCTGCTTGCTCATTTTCAAATTCTTTATGAGTTTCAGGGTACTTAGCTACCATGATTGACTTGCCTTCGTGTGGCATTGAAAGCCAAAGCTTTTCGGTTACGAATGGCATAATTGGGTGCATCAAACGCAAGATTTGATCAAGAATCCAAATAAGGTTTTCTTGCTTTCTAGCCTTTAATTCTTCGTCATCACCGTTTAAAGCAACCTTAGAAATTTCGATGTACCAGTCACAGAAGTCGTTCCAGATAAAGTTGTAAAGTTCACGACCTGCTTCACCAAACTTGTATTCATCAAAGAGTCTAGTTACTTCACTTACAGTGTGGTTCAAACGATCAAAGATCCATCTGTCTGACAAATCAAACTTAGAAACTTCAGGCATGTGAGCTGGCTTAGCATCTTCTGGCAAGTTCATGATTACGAAACGACTTGCGTTCCAAATCTTGTTGATGAAGTTCCAAGCAGCTGATAACTTCTTAGGATCATAACGAGTATCTTGACCAGGAGCAGTACCGTTAAGCAAGAACCAACGAAGAGCGTCGGCACCGTACTTGTCAACAACATCCATTGGGTCAACACCGTTACCAAGTGATTTACTCATCTTGCGGCCTTGTTCGTCACGCATCAAACCGTGCAAAACAACATCGTTGAATGGACGCTTGCCAGTAAAGTGCAAACTTTGGAACATCATTCTGGATACCCAGAAGAAGATGATGTCGTAACCAGTTACCAAAGCATTGGTTGGGAAGTAACGCTTGAAGTCTTCTGAATCAGTGTCAGGCCAACCTAAAGTTGAGAAGGGCCAAAGAGCACTTGAGAACCAAGTATCAAGTACGTCTGGATCTTGTTCCCAGTTTTCAGCATCCTTAGGAGCATCAACACCTACGTAAGTTTCACCAGTCTTTTTGTTGTACCAAGCTGGGATACGGTGTCCCCACCATAATTGACGTGAAATACACCAATCATGAACATCTTCCATCCAGTGGTCAAGAGTACCTTCAAAACGTTCTGGGACAAAGTTTACCTTGCCAGCAGTCTTTTGATTCTCAAGAACCTTGTCAGCAAGTGGCTTCATCTTAACGAACCATTGCTTAGAAAGTCTTGGTTCAACTTGAACGCCTGAACGTTCTGAGTGACCAACTGAGTGAACGATTGGTTCAATCTTAATTAAGTAACCTTCTTCTTTAAGGTCCTTAACTAATTGTTCACGACAGTCAAAACGATCCATACCAGCATACTTGCCACATTCTTCGTTCATGGTACCGTCATCGTTCATGACGTTAATTCTCTTCAAATTGTGACGGTTACCAACTTGGAAGTCGTTAGGGTCATGGGCTGGGGTAATCTTAACCAAACCAGTACCAAATTCTGGATCTACGTGTTGGTCTTCAATAATTGGAATATGACGACCAACAAGTGGCAATACCAATTCTTTGCCAACAATGTTCTTGTAACGTTTATCACCAGGAGCAACAGCAACGGCAGTATCACCAAACATGGTTTCAGGACGAGTAGTAGCAATTTCTACATAACCTGAGCCATCTACAAATGGATACTTGATGTGATAGAAGGCACCCTTATCATCTTTGTGAATAACTTCGATATCACTCAAAGCAGTTTGTAAAGCTGGGTCCCAGTTGATGATGTATTCACCACGGTAAATCAAGCCTTCGTTGTAAAGTTGTACGAAGACCTTTTTTACAGCTTTAGAAAGACCTTTGTCCAAGGTAAATCTTTCTCTTGAATAATCAAGTGAAAGGCCCATCTTAGCCCATTGGCCCTTGATGATTGCTGCGTATTCATCTTTCCAGTCCCAAACTTGCTTAACGAAGGCTTCACGTCCCATTTGGTGACGATCCTTGCCTTGCTTACGAAGCTTAGCTTCAACCTTGGCTTGAGTAGCAATACCTGCGTGGTCCATACCAGGAAGGTAAAGCGTATCATAGCCTTGCATACGCTTGAAACGAATTAAAGTATCTTGAATTGCAGTATCCCAAGCATGACCCAAGTGCAACTTACCAGTTACATTTGGTGGTGGAATAACAATTGAATATGGGTGAGCTTTTTTGTCACCAGATGGCTTGAATAAATCTTCATCAAGCCATTCTTGATATCTGCCTTTTTCAACCTCATTTGGGTTGTATTTAGGTGCTAAATCTGTCATTAAAAATTTCCTCCAATAAAAAAGTCCTAGACAATGTTGTCTAGGACGATTTACTAACCGCGGTACCACCTACGTTAAACATATAAAACATGCTTCTCTTATAAGCGATAACGGCGCTGAAGTGTCCGGATTAACTTACTTAATTTCAATTAATCAGCTAATCAAGCTACCAATCAACTTCTGGCCTCTCAGCTATCTGGCTTTTCTCTGTAAACGAAGTCAATACCTCTTGATTCTGGCTTTGTTTTTGATTATAGCATGAATCTATTTTAGAAAAAAGGGATAGATGCATTGTATCATTCAATCAACTAATATTCTTCAACTTAATAACAACAATAATTTTTTCTGCTGATAGTTCTCAATTAGTGTTGTGATGCACCTGAAGTAGCATCTGATTCCGTTGGCATGTCTTCATAAGCAGTATTAGCAGCAATGCGACCGAAAGTGAAGATATCAGCCAATGAGTTACCGCCCAAACGGTTACCTGCGTGAATACCACCGGCATTTTCACCAGCTGAATACAAGCCATCAATAATCTTGCCGTCCTTATTAAGAACATGTGCTTTAGTATCGATGACCAAACCACCCATAGTATGGTGAATAGCAGGCTTACGAGGAGTTGCATAAAATGGAGCGACTTCACATTTCAAGCCTAAAACATTCTTATGAAATTCTGGATCTTTTCCTGCATCAACATATGAATTGTACTTCTTAATGGTATCAACTAAAACATCTGGATCCATACCAATTTGCTTAGCTAAACCTTCTAAAGTATCATCTCTGAACAGGGTGCCAGCCTTAACTTGAGCATCAAGGGACTCTTGAGTAGTATTGTAGGCAGTTTCCTTAATCTTATCGTCAGCAATTTGATAAATTAATCCACCATTGGCAATTACAGCTTTAGCTAGCACATCACGTTCTGCAAATTCATTGACAAAACGCTTGCCTTTTTTGTTAACCATAATGTAGTTTGCTGGCGGAGTTACAACACCAGTGAATAATTCACCAGTTTTGGGATCGGCTACTGGCATTAACTGGATAAAGCCCATACCGAACAAATCAGCACCAGCTTCAAGACCTAAATTAATCCCATCACCAGTAATTGATGGTGAGTTAGTAGTTGCGATATCATCGTCAATCTTTTGCCAGTAAGTATTATATTTTTGTACCATCTTAGTGTTGGCGCCAAAACCACCTGCAGTTAAAATGACAGCCTTTGAATGAACAGTCAACTTACTGCCATCAGCACGTGTAGCAACTACGCCGCGTACCTTGCCATCTTCAATGATCAATTTTTCTGCACGAGTTTCAAGATATGGACCAACACCATGATCTCTTACCCAGTCACCTAAAATATGAATGTAAGCATAACCCATCGGTTCAACTGGCTTGTGACCACGACGCCATAAACCACCAACTGGTTCAGTTACATCACTATTATCAAACTTAACGCCTAAGTCAGCTAACCATTTAACTGAATTTAAAGCATTAGTTACTAATTCATGGACTAAAGCATATTTACCATGAATTTCATTACCCTTAAGGTCAGTTCTCTTACCACCCAGGTAAGTTTGAATTTCATGAAGCAAAGTTGAGTCAAATAAATAATCTGCACCTGAATCAACGTATTCCTTAATTTGCTTTTGTAATCTCTTAAAGTCATCTTGATATTCAGGATCAATTTGATTAATCGGAGTTGCAGCCAATTCCTTCAAAGTATCCTTTTCACCTGGAAGCGCCTTGAAGTTCTTTTGCCAATCAGGTTCAGCGGCATTCATGGGACCGCCAGCACGACTAGTATTACCACCAATTTGTGGGTACTTTTCTAAAATAGCAACTTTTTCGCCATGTTGAATTGAACGAACTGCAGCAGCTAAACCAGCACCACCAGCACCTACAACCGCTACATCAACCGTGATTTCTTCATCTGTTGCCTTTGTAGCTACTGGCTTATTACGCTTCTTCCATTCATCAGCGTCCCCACCAGCTTCAGTAATCGCTTGAGCAATTCCATCTACAACGCCGTGACTTGAAATAGTTGCGCCACTAACTGCATCAACATTTAAAGTTTGGTTATTAATAATTTGTTTAGGCAAGCGATTAAAGACTTCATCGGCAACACCCTTAGTTTCGCCGGATGAATCAATTTCAATATTCTTAATCTTATCATCTTCGATAGTAACGGCCATTGGCATCGATTCTGAGCCATGACCTTGTGCACATACTTGATATTTACCGTTCTTCATTATAAGAATTCTGCCTTTCTTTTTCTCTATATATCTAGAATAGCGTTTTCACAGCTTGAAAATCAAATACTTATTTAACAATTTAAAAATAACAAAGTTGTTATGATACAATTTTTTGCATCTCTAACAAATATTATCCTGTGAGCTATCTGCAAACCAACGCTCAGCTTCGACTGGTATCTTTTCATCTTACTTTCTAACTTTTTTAAAAGTAATTGTTTTATTAACAATGAATTGAATTAGCGTTGCCACAAAGGTCGCTATGACCTTCACGATCAAGTGGGAATAACCTAATCGCGTGACAAATATGAATAAAGAAACTGTGGTAAAAACAGTCGTAATTTGACCGACCCCAAAATACGAAATGAACCGCATAAAAAGATGATCGTGAACCTTAAAGTTAGTATATGAATTCCATAAGAAATTATTGATAATCCCACAGGTTGATGAAATGACATTTGCAAGTTCCACATTCATTTTAAAATGCGTCAAAATTGTGTAAACTCCAAAATCAACTATTAGTCCCAGGAAGCCAATTAAGACATATTTAATTAATTGGACGAAACTTTCTGAATGGGTTATTGTTCTTACTTTCTTCATTCCGCCTTATTTAATCTTACTTACGTCATCCAAATTAAGTTCAATGTATTCGCCACGTTTCAAATCTTTCGGTAATTTCAACTTTCCCATCGAAATCCGTTCAAGTTCAACGACTTTCATCCCTACCGCGCCAAACATTCGCTTAATCTGGTGATATTTTCCTTCACGAATTCTAATCTCAATTTCAGAACTATCATGTTCTTCGTCTTGACTCAAGATCTTTAGTTCAGCTGGCTTTAATTTAGTACTATCGCCCAAGGTCATTCCACTAGCAAAAATTTTTACTGTCTCATCATCGGCTACACCCGCAATTTTTGCCCGGTAAATCTTATCTACGTGCTTATTAGGTGCAAGCAATTTATGATTGAGCTGGCCATCATTAGTGAGTAAAAGCAGGCCGGTTGTATCCTTATCTAGCCGTCCTACTGGAGTAATCCCTTGATACTGATCCTGCGGCTTAAGCAATGAGATAACCGTTCTTTGACTGCGATCTTCAGTTGCTGACAACACGCCTTTAGGCTTATTCATCAAGAAGTAATGATACTTTTGATAGTTGATCTCTTGGCCATCTACCAATACTTCATCGGATTCCTTAACCTGCTGTTTTGGTGTTTTTACCACATCACCATTTACAGTGACAATGCCTTTTTTAATTAAAACGTGCACTTCTTTTCTGGAGCCGACATTCATATTAGCTAAATATTTATCAATGCGCATGGGAACTATCCTTTTTAGTAACCGGTACATTTTGCAAACAAAAAGTAAAATTATCTTCCTCCAATAAGCGGGTATAGAAATCTACTTTCTTAGTATCATTGTCAAATAAAGACACTGCACTGTCAAATAGTTTGTGTAAATAGATTTTTCTCTAGGTAGTGTCCAAATAAACGCAGAAGAACTTGTCACTGAGTTTGCGCTGATGATAGGCCTCGACTTTTGGAATCATCTGCTTGGAGATGTTAGATACCTGAGCTGGGCTGTAATGACTGCCATACATCTTTTCAATCAAGTCGGCTATTTCTCTGGTGGTTACGCCTTTGG
>OLPK01000163.1_pt1 | contig 83612 bp, 65 predicted proteins | sample 1672261 | NCBI WGS metagenome assembly OLPK01 (sample SAMEA3136665, study PRJEB25190) | human gut metagenome
AACGATAGCTGCCAGGCGTGAGCGCTTAGCAACCGGCTTCTTTGTTCGCGGTATATCAACTTCGACAAAATCTTGTTTCATAAAAAAGTCCTCCTCCTTGAATATGTCTTCAAGTATAGGAGAACTTGGAATTTAATCATATGCGGTTGGTTATAGTGTGCTTACGATTATAGCCTCCTTGAATATATCTTCAAGTATAGAAGAACTTGGGATTTAATCATATGCGGTTGGTTATAGTGTGCTTACTTTCATTTTGAGCCATCAAAAAGACCTCCTATATGAGTTTCCTCAAGTATAGAAGGTCCATGTGGCGGTTGGAATATGTGTTGTTACGGTGTGCTTACCGTTCAGCAGATTTGTGGCAAATAAAATCACTAGGATAATGAAATGGGGCATCTCGCCAAGTAGCGAGATGCCTCATTCATTTTTTCGTGTACTCTTCAACCCGTACCGTTATGGTGTGCTTACGTACCATTTCCTTGATGTGGAGATAGTTATATATTTTTTAAAAACATATAGTAATAATAAAATAATCCAAGTTGATAGACTAATACCAATAAAAAGATAGTAAATAATAGGGGGAGTGTAGGAAATAGCTATTGTATGTTTTCCTTTTTTTAAATTTATTTTGAGGGTGCCTCGTTTAGAAAGTTGATAAGTGTAAGGCTTATTATCGACCTTTAAACTAGTGTGTTTAAAAACAATAATTGGTAAATCTAAATTAGCATTGTATTTTAAATTTAGATTATAAATAAGTGTATTTGCTTTAGAAGTAGGTGTAGGAGATATCTTTTTTTCTTTCTTGTTAATGTAAGCAATATGATTCAAGATGCTTGCTTGATTAATAAAAGATGCGTTAGGAAAGTAATCGGTTTCTCCATACAATGCACCGTAACTGAATTGGTAATTATAATTTTTATTATTTAAAATAATAGGAGTATCATCATTAGAGCGTAGGGTTTGATATTTCTTAGCAGGATGTGATAGTGTTTCAATACTATTGTTATGATTAGCGTTACGTTCGAGTATAGGTATAATACTACTACTATACAATAATATAAAGCATAATATGAATGCAATGATTTTTAGTGATTTAATATTAGTAGTTAATTTGCAATATTTCACAAGACCTTTAGCACAAATAATGCTTAGAAAACAAATTGCAAAATCGGAATATCGATAAGTGAATTGAATTATATTAAATATTGTATTTTTAAACAGAGAATGTGGAAAAACATTTGTTATTAATAAAGCGCTAAGTATGCCGAATAACCATATTGTATAGTCAATAGAGTCTACTTTAGTCCATGCCCATCCAAAAAATGCCGTAAGAATAAGTAATATACCTAATCCGCCTAAGTTGGTAACTTCATTACTCATTGAATGAGTAATGAAATCATTGATAGATAAAATTACAAGGAAACCGCCTTTAGGTGTAAATAGATTTTGACGCCAGCAATCAGTAAGCAAGGGAATAAATTGCCATAGGGTAAGTAATACGAAAATTAAAATAGCTTTAATTAAAGAAAATAGAATACGATTAAAATTATTCTTTTGGACTAAAAGATATATAATTACTATTGCTATTAATACTTCACCCGTGATAAATAATGACACATAATGGCAATATGCAACTAGTGATGTACCAACTGCTAATGTTAAATATTCATTTCTATATAAAAGTTTATAAATACCTAAGAGAACAAGTGGGAGGAAGGCGTAGGCTTGTGCTTCACCTAAAACATAATTCTGTAAAGTAAGGTATAAATGATAAGGTGCTATTGTATAAATTATTGCAAAAAAAATAGCTTGAAGATTATTTTTCTTGTTATATGAAATCATACAGAAATAGCTTACTAGCAAGGTTACGATAAAAAGCAACCAAATATAGGCGAGATATGCTTCAATAGGTTTAAGAATAAATTGTAGTAGAGCCCATGGATATAAAAATAGTGTCGGGTAAAATAGAAAATTGCCATTACCTATATTATGAAATGTATCAGTTCCAATAAATGTAAATAAACTACCTCGTTTTAAATTTAGATATATTTGTTGAACTCTAGCTGCATGAAAACTCCAATCTGAATGAACACCAATCTGCTCTATTTTAAAAAATGGCAATATAAGAATTGCAGAGAAGAGTATTAACCCAAATACAGATACATACTTATTATTCAGTTTGTTTTTATTATTTGTCATATATTTCTCTCTTATAGATATAGATAGTTTACAGTTTAGCCGTCAGTTTAACGTCTGGATACTTCTGCTTGAACCAGTTTTCCGCAAATTGGTTTTCAAACAAGAATAGTGGAGCGCCATAACGATCCTTAACCAGCATATTCCGTGAAGAAGCCATCTTAGGATCAAGCTGTTCTGGATCAACCCAGCGTGCTGTCTTACTACCCAGTGGTTCCATAATAACTTCGGAATTATATTCGTTTTGCATCCGGAACTTGAACACTTCGAACTGCAATTGACCAACGGCACCCAGAATATAGTCGTTGGAGTTATAGCCAGTGTAGAGCTGGACAGCCCCTTCTTGTACCAATTGGTTGATCCCTTTATGGAATGATTTTTGCTTCATAACGTTCTTTGGTGTTACGCGGACAAACAGTTCTGGCGTAAATTGAGGCAGCTTCTCAAACTTGATATCTTGTTTACCAGTGTAGATTGAATCACCAATTTGGAAGTTTCCGGTATCGTAAAGCCCGATAATATCACCGGCAACAGCATTCTCAACGTTTTCACGCGTATTGGCCATAAATTCGGTCACGTTTGACAGACGAATTGGCTTTTTAGTCCGCTCCAAGGTAACGTCCATGCCCCGTGTAAATTCACCAGAACAAATCCGTACGAAAGCAATCCGGTCACGGTGCTTAGGATTCATGTTAGCTTGAATTTTAAAGATGAAGCCAGAAAACTCTGGTGCCAGTGGATCGATCGATTTACCGTCTTCTGTTTTGTGTGCTGAAGGGGCTGGAGCAAATTTTAGGTAGGTTTCCAGGAAAGTCTTAACCCCAAAGTTGGTCAGAGCTGAACCGAAGAAGACAGGAGTTTGATCCCCTTTGGCGATCTTTTCTTCATCAAGCTCGCTGCCAGCCATTTCAATCAGTTCCATTCCATCTAAGGCGTCTTTCCATTCACCTTCACCAGCCAATGGGTTTTCACCAATCACCTGACCATCTTCATCTAATGGCAGGTAAGGATTGGCAGAATCCTGTGGGTGGGAAAGGGCAACTCGATGATTATAACGATCATAAACCCCCATAAATTGCCGTCCCATCCCAATTGGCCAGTCCATTGGGTAGGTTTCGATTCCCAGCACGTCTTCGATTTCATTTAACAGATCCAGCGGTTCACGGGCATCGCGGTCAAACTTGTTGATGAACGTGAAAATTGGAATTCCCCGCATCTTACAGATTTGAAACAGTTTTTTGGTTTGTGGTTCGATACCCTTGGCACCATCAATTACCATGACGGCAGAGTCAACGGCCATCAAGGTTCGGTAAGTATCTTCAGAGAAGTCTTCGTGCCCTGGTGTATCCAGAATATTAATCCGCTTGCCCTGGTAGTCAAACTGCATTACAGAACTGGTAACGGAAATCCCACGCTTTTTTTCGATTTCCATCCAGTCAGACTTGGCAAAATTGCTGCTGCCGCGTCCTTTAACAGTCCCAGCTTCACGGACGACGCCCCCAAATAAAAGCAGCTGTTCAGTAATCGTCGTTTTACCAGCATCGGGGTGCGAGATAATCGCAAACGTTCGGCGCTTGTTAACGGCTTCTGCCAATTTTTTTGAATCAGTCATTTTTATGTTCCTTTCGAGAATTGTACATATTATAAAGGCTCTTAATCAGTATCAGAATCCAACCAGCTACTGCACTTATTACGCACAAATAAAACATTTTATTAGGGATGTATTCTATTACAAAAGAATGTTTACCAGGATTAATATTTTTGAGTAATGGAGTTTCTCTTTTACTCAAAGTATAGTTCTTTTTAATACCGTCCAGTTTTACCCGTGTGTTTGAATATGCAATGACTGGGAAATCAATATCTGACCTCTTATTTAGATTCGTATTAAAGATAAACTTATTAGGAGCAGTAATAGGTTTGATGTGTTCACCCTTATTATTAACGTATGTTATTTGAGATAAGATAGATTTTTGGTGTTTAAAACTTTTTTCAGTGTAATAATCAGTATCGCCAATCGGACACCTATAATTAAAAACATATTGATAATTCTCTTTGTTAATTAGTACTGAATTTGGAAATACAGTAGATGCGTTTTCTTTCAATACTTTGAAATTAGTCTCTGGGGAGCTACTAGGATACCATTCCAGATTGTTATAGTAGATTCCTTTAAACATAATTAAAAAGATTGTTATAAAAATTACTATACCTATTAAGCACTTCTTAGCTGTAATGATATTTAAAGAATTAAAAATATTTTTAACCATTAGTGAACCAACTATTGCTAAAAATAAACTAGCAAAACTTAAATAACGATAGGGTAGTTGAATAACTTTTAAGAAAGGTAATTTAACGTCAGCCCATGGAAAAAGTTTTGTAGATATTATTAAGCAAAGTATTCCAAGACCATAAATACATTTATAAGTGAAATTGTTTCTTATGAAATACCAACCTACAAGTAAAACTATAATAATAGAAATACCAACAGATTGGTATAGTTTATTATCTAGTGAATTTAGGAGGAGTGTTGAAAAAGTGGGAGTAAGATCTAATGCTATCGAGTTATAAGGGGCATGAATATGTTTAAGGATATAGTCAGAGAGAAATGGAACAATAATAAAGCTAGTTAATATAATTGTTAATGTGACGGCCTTAATTATCTCTTTCCAACGCCTCTCAAAATCAGAAAATTTGCCGTAGATTATCCCAATTAAAAGAATTAAGATAAATAATTGAATGGTTATGACAACACTTAATATATGAGAATAAACTATTAAAGATAGTCCAATGCTTAGTAAATACCACTTTTTTTTATTGCGAAAAAATAACTCATAGAAGCCTAAAAAACATAATGGTAAGAATGTTGATGCAATAAATTCACCAAACACTGAAGTTCCTAAAAGTAATCTGTAGTTATTGCAGACATATAGAAATGAAAATGAAACTGCCATTACAAGGTTATCATTGGAAAATTCCTTCATTGCAAAATAACTTATTGTAAATGACAAAAACGTTAATAAAAAATACCAAGCATAAAAAGAGTTGATAGGATTTAATAAAAAACGAAAGAATGCCCAGGGATATAAGAATACATTCGGGTAAAAAAGAAAGGTTCCTACTCCAGATTGATTAAAAACATCAGTTGCTATAAAGGTAAAAAAAGAACCTTGCTTTAAATTTTGATAGATTTGCTCAACTCTTGAAACGTGGAATAACCAATCAGTTCCAGTAGTAATTTTTCCAGATTGAATACCATTTTTAATCATTAAAAAACTGAATGTTAAAAATAGTAACATTACTAGTCCATCTTTTTTTATATTTCTTTTCTGTAACTTTATATATGTTTCATTCAACTTACTACTCCCCCAAATATAAAGTATTATAGTAAATTATTTTGCATCATTTTTTTCTAAGCGATAAATCGTCATGCAGTAATCAACCATCGTTTTGACTACCGCGTACAGTGGCACGCATAGGATCATTCCAAGCAAACCAGCGATGTTACCAGCGGCCAACAGCAGAATGATAATCGTCAATGGATGAATTTGCAGGCTTTTGCCAATAATATTTGGGTAGATGATATTACCATCAATTTGTTGAACGACAATCACTACCACAATAACCCAGATGATTTTCTGCGGATCAACTGCCAAAGCAACGATTAAAGCTGGCGCAATACCAATATATGGCCCGATATAAGGAATGATATTGGTGATCCCAGCTACCAGGCCTAAAACGATTGCCATTGGTTCGCCAATAATCAGATAGCCAATGCAGGTACCAATTCCAACGCAGATACATTCGATCATCTGTCCAGAGATGTATGAAGAAAGCGTCTTATTCATCTGATGCAGTAGTTCCGTAACCTCTTTGGCGTGTTTTTCAGAAAAGAACCGCTGAATGTTTGGTACAAAACGATCGCCATCTTTCAGCATATAAAAAAGCATGACTGGTACGGTTACTACCACGACAACTGCACTGGTAATCGTACCGATGATTGAGCCAACGCTGCTGGTTAGACCCGCCAACAGCTTTTCAGCGTATTTGGTAATCTGCTTGTTGAATTGTTGATAATAATCTGCCAGGTCGATCTTGCGAATCCATTCATGTTTTTGAGAAGCTTGCGTGAGCCAATGCTGCATGTCGTTGGTAGCACTTGGCAGCCAGTGAATCATTTGATTAAGTTCTTTAATCATTGGGGGAATCAAGACTGCGAGACTACCAACTATCAGCAGCAAGAGTCCCAAGACGATCACCATGCTGGCGATCCCACGTTTCATCTGCCATTTACCTAAGCGAATCTTCATTAACAGGCGAAAAGCCGGACTCGTCATGTAATATAAAAAGATTGAAACGATCAGTGGTACAAAGATTACTGATATGAAGACGATGATGGGATGAAACAGAAAGTCCAGTTTAGTACAAACCCAAATTAAAGTCGCGACAATTAATAGTTCTGCTGACCAAAACAGCAGGCTTTTTCGTTTTATCATTATTTCTTTTCCTTAATAATATAGATTGGTCGCTGCTTGACCTGCATGTAGATACGTCCAATGTACTTGCCAACGATCCCAATGCATAACAATTGAAGTCCCCCGAATAATAGGATGATACAGATCAATGAAGCCCAACCAAAGACACTGCTGCCTGGTTCAACAATCCGCCGAATAATAACAAACAACAGGCCAATAATTGAAAGTACAAATGAAGTCGTTCCTAACCACACCGCAATCGAAAGTGGCGCTTGTGAAAAGTCGGTGATCCCGTCCATTGCATATTTGAACAATTTCCAAGTTGACCAGTCAGTTTCACCGGCCACTCGTTCAACGTTATGATAATCCAGATATTTGGTCTTAAATCCGACCCAACTGAAGATGCCTTTTGAAAAGCGGTTATATTCTTTTAATGATAGAACGGCATTAACCATCTGTCGCGTCATCATCCGGTAGTCGCGTGCGCCGGGAACAATGTTGGTTTGTGAGATACGGTTAATGACGTGATAAAACTGATCGCTTAAAAATGACTTGAATTTGGCTTCGCCAGTACGATCGACACGCCGCGTTCCGATACAGTCATATTCGCCCGTTTGGAGCAATTCATACATTTGTGGCAAAAATTCTGGCGGGTCTTGTAAATCAACGTCCATTACCACGACATAATCGCCAGTAGCTGCTTGTAATCCAGCGTATAATCCGGCTTCTTTACCAAAGTTGCGCGAAAAAGAAACGTAATGGACGCGCTCGGGATTTTGTTCGTGTAGTTTGCGCATTTCGGCTAGTGAGTTATCTGACGAACCGTCATTGACAAACCAATATTCGATTTGTAAATCGTTTATTTGGCGAACGACTTTTTCCACGGCTGGGTAGAATAATGGAATCGATTCTTCTTCGTTATAACAAGGAACTACAATTGATAATTTTGACATTTTTAAATTCCAACCTTACTTTATCTTTCAACGATTATATAATATATCATTATAGCCCATAAATATGAGTTAACATGGCGAATTTTACAAATTGTCATTAATTAGCCTTAACAGTTTTTTTAAATCTTTTAACAAAATTTGACGATAGCGCTTTACATCTGCTAAAGTTAGAGGGTTAGTTATGATAAAAAATTGGTTTATTGGAGTATAGCAAGACAATGAATGGCGACTATCAAACACGTGCCGAATATCGACACGATCACAATCAAAATAATCAGTCACAAAACAGTCCCAAAAAACCGCGTAATAAGCTGCGCTGGGTCTATCGCTTTATTGGTTTGATCATCGTATTGCTCTGCATCGGTGGTGCTTATGAGTATCATAAGATTCACAGTACTGCTCAAGGCGTCTTTTCTGACGGTTCAGGCAAGATCAGTAAAAAGCTGAAAGAAGGCAAGCCAGTATCAGTTCTAGCAATGGGGACTGACGTTGGTGCTCTGGATCGTGGGAATAAGGGTGGTAATACCGATACGCTTGAATTGGTTACTATTAATCCCAAGAAAGAAACGGTTACTATGACCAGTATTCCACGCGATATCTTGATCAAGGTTGATACTGACGAAGGTGCGGACTATGTTAAGCTGAATGCCGCTTACCAGATCGGTGGTGCTAAGCAGACTGTCAAGCAGGTTAAAGAGCTCTTGGGCGTGCCAATTGATTACTATGCCGTTGTCAACATGGGTGTTTTAAAGAAAGTCGTTAACGCGGTGGGCGGGGTCGATGTCAACAACCCATTTGCCTTTGATTATGAAGGTCAGCATTTTGCCAAGGGTAAACTGCATTTGAATGGTCACGACGCCTTGCAGTATTCCCGGATGCGCTATGATGATCCTAAAGGTGACTATGGCCGTCAAAACCGGCAGCAGCAGGTTATGAAGAGTGTTATGAAGAAATTCAAGGAGTCGGGTTCCATCTCGGCTGCCAACAAGATTATGGACGCTGTCAAGGATGGGGTTAAGACCAATATTCCAATTGACAACGTGGCAACTTTATACACTAACTATCATGTTGCGCTGAAGAACATTAAGACTGAACATTTCCAAGGCTTGGATGCGACAATTGAGGGCGTTTCTTTCCAGATCGCCTCGCCAAAGGAAATCAACCGGGTTTCGAAGCTGATTCGGAATCAATTAGGTTTGAAGGCTAAGAAAGTCGTTAACAATGAAACCAAGATGTACAATCTGCAGACGACTTATGATGGCTACACCAACACCAATTTTGTCTTGCCAAACGGCGCTTCTTACAATACGCCTGGCAGTGGTACCAGCAATACGATCAGCTCATCCTCTAAAAAATCGAGCTCTTCGCTAAGCGGTAGTTCAACTTATGGAACGATGTATAGTGCTGATACGACTTATGGTTCGTACTCTACTGACGATTCAACCAGCTATAGTACTGGATATTAAACTAAAAGAAGTCTTACTACGGTATTACCGTGGCAAGACTTCTTTTTTATAAGAATATTTATTTCTATATTAATATAATAACTGTATTAGTTGTTATACATTGTCATATAAAGTGTTAAACCATAAATTAATTTATATTTAATAATTAGTTTATGGGAGATATTGGGAAATGTCTGATTATAAAATGCACTTTAAGATGTATAAAAGCGGTAAGCTCTGGATTGTTGCCGGAATTGCTGCTATCAGTTTATCAATTGGGGGAGTGAGGGCCTATGCTGATACGGGAAGCAGCATGCAGTCAACAGCCCCCAACGTGATTGCCGCACCTGTTTCTTCAGTGGAGAATCAAGCCAACGAGTCTAGCAAGGTTGATTCAATCGGCGGTTCAGTTAATAATGAGGGAGAACCAACGAAGAATGAATCAGCTGCTGCAGTGGCGTCTGATGATCAATCGTCAGTGAGTCAGCAGGCAACAACTGATGATCAAAATAATAATGCAGCTCCAAATAACAATGTCCAGAACACGACTGTTGCAAAAGATACTCAATCAGCAACTACAAACGCATCAGACTCTAATACAACGGTCCAAGTTCAAACCGGTACGTTGCCAGTAAACCAGGTCTCAGGAACAACTGAAGTCCACCAAGATGGTCACTGGTATTTAAAAGATTTCCAGGGAAATTATTTGAATGGCTGGCAAAAGCTGACGGACAACCGAATCGTTTACTATGATCCGCAGACTAGCCAAATGCAATATGGCGAACATCAAATCAATAATCAATGGTACTATTTTGATACTAATTGCGGTGCAGTCGTGCAGGGCTGGTATGTATTAGCAGATGGCCGCAAAGTCTACTATGACGTTGCTAATGATGGAACTGGTCGTGGCATGCTGCATGGTATTCAAACGATTGATGGTCAAACATACGACTTTAATATTTACACTGGCACGCAGACAAGTGGTTGGAAAATAATTGACGGACAAAAATATTATTTTGCTCCTGCCATGGTTCATGGAATGGAAAAGCAGATTGATGGCCATTGGTACTGCTTTGATGACATGGGAAGGATGCGGACCGGCTTTGTACGCTTAAATGATGGTCGTGAGGTTTACTATAATGCTGATGGTCAGATGCAATATGGTGAACAAAAGATCAATAATAAGTGGTATCATTTCCGAACCGACAATGGGGACATGGCCCGTGGCTGGTATACTCTAGAAGACGGTCGGCGGGTTTATTATGATGTTGATGCTGATGGCAGTGGCGCTGGCATGCTGCATGGTCTTAATCAAATTAACAATCAATCATATTATTTTGATGCTTCAGATGGCGATGAAAAGATCGGCTTACAGGTTGTTGATAATCAAACCTACTATTTTAATCCAATTATGGTGAAAAACGGTGAGGCTAAGATTGGCAATCATTGGTATTACTTTAATGCTGCTGGTCAAATGCAGACCGGTTTTGTAACCTTAAAAGATGGCCGTCTGGTTTACTACAATGCAGACGGATGCAGTACGGCGAACAAAAGATCAATGATAAATGGTATCATTTCCAAACTGATAATGGCGATACCGCTCGTGGCTGGTACACCTTAGAAGATGGTCGGCGCGTCTACTATGACGTTGATGATTCAGGAGCCGGTCAGGGGATGCTTCACGGAATACAGAAAGTCGGCAATGACTATTATTATTTCAATCCTGGTTATGGTACAGAAGAAACCGGCCTAAAAACGGTCAATGGTCAGCAATACTACTTCGCGCCGACGATGGTTGTTAATCAAGAAGAACACTTGGCTGATCATTGGTACTATTTTGGTGCTAATGGCCAAATGCAGACTGGCTTTGTAACCTTAAAAGATGGACGTCTAGTTTACTACAATGCAGACGGTCAGATGCAGTATGGTGAACAAAAGATTGATGGCAAGTGGTATCATTTCCAAACTGATAATGGCGATACCGCTCGTGGCTGGTATACCTTAGAAGATGGTCGGCAGGTCTACTATGACGTTGATGACACCGGCAATGGGTAAGGCATGCTGCATGGCCTAGGAAAAGTTGGCGATGACTACTATTACTTCAACGATGCAACTGGTGCTAAAGAAACAGGTCTTAAAACGTTGAACGGTCAGACCTATAATTTTGCTGGCAATAATGGACAGGCATTGCTTAGTCGATTCTGGACCAATAACAATCAAACGTATTATTTTGATCAGCAAGGACAGATGGTCAAAAATCAGCAGTTGACGATTGCCGGTGAGCAATGGCGATTTGATGCAAATGGCGTTGGTACCAAAGTTGCTGCAGTGATTGCTGATAACTGGAACTTTGATAAAAAGAACGGTTCAGAATTAAATAACCTGGGAAATATTGAAGGAACGACCGGAGAATATAATGGACTGTTAATTGATGCTTCGAAACCAGGGGCAAAATTTAGTCCTCGTGACGTCGGCGATACCCAGGTCAACGCCAATACCGTAATCGGCGTACCGGTTAAGGCTAATCAATATGGTGCCAAGATAACAATTGAGCTTTCAGGTGGCACGGTTGATCTGACGACTAGTCAAGGATCGCAAACTGGATTGAAGGGCACGTTTACCTTGACAGTACCTGCAATGGCTACGGATGGTACATTTAGCGTTACCTTTAATTCCTCGACTTACCTTAAGAACTTAAAGGTTGACTATCTGACCCAAGCTCCTGAAGAATATCCAGGCACGCCAAGCAACGTCAAGGCAGAAGATACTGATTGGAACCTGGCGGCTGGCAGCAAGCAGATTACGGCAGCTCAAAACAGTCGGGCTGAGTATCTTGGTCTTAAGATCGATGCTTCAACAGCTGGTGCCAAGTTTGCGCCTCGCGATAACAATGATGGTACCGGCCTTGATACTCAAATCAATAGTGGCACGATTATTTATATCCCGATCGCGGCCAATCAAAATGGCGTAACGCTCAAACTAACGGGGCAAAAGTCAGCTGGTTTGACGATTATGCTAAACAATCAAGCAGTTACGCTGGGAAATGAAATTAAAATTGATGCAACATCAACGCCAACCTATTTGAAGATTCAATTTGCCGGTACGGGCAGCGCCTATCTGACCGACATTGCAGTACACTACAATGTTGCTTATCCAGGCACGCCAACGGTTTCGGCCAAGGATGCTGACTGGAATCTCAGCAACGACAATAGCCGACCAACCGTGCAAAATAATCAAGGCGAATACAATGGCTTAAAGATTGATGGGACGAACGGTAAATTCGCACCGCGGGCAACAGATACGCAGGTTAATAATGGTACGATTATCTACATCCCAATTGCCAGTGATCCTAATGGTGCCAAAGTGACGATTTCTGGAACGGCTAATGGTCAGACGCTGACACTGGATGGCCAAGCTGTCGTGTTAGGTCAAGCGATTAGTGTTGACAGTACGTCAGCTCATTACTTGAAACTGTTGGTCAGCGGTACGGGCAGCGCCTATCTGACCGACATTGCCGTTGACTATGGCAGTGATCAGACGAATGATTTCCCTGGGACGCTGCCAACTGGCAAATCAGAAGATATCAGCTGGGATCTGGCGCAAGCTGGGAATCGGCCAAGCGCAGAAAAATCAACGACGTCATATAATGGCCTGCAGATTGATGCTCGCAATGGCAAGTTCAGTCCGCGTGCAACCGGTGATACGCAGGTTAATAACGGTACGATTATTTACATTCCACTTTATCAAGATGCCAAGGGAGCAACGTTAAAGGTATCCGGCAACGCCAATGGCCAGACGCTGACATTGGATGGTCAAAGTATTACATTGGGAACGCCAATCACGCTTGATGCAACGACGGCTCGCTATTTGAAACTAACAGTTACGGGAACAGGCAGCGCTTATCTGACCGGCATTGATCTGGATTATCTTAGTGATGATTCGTACCAGACCCATGTGGTTAAAGTTGGTGCCAATGAACAATACCAAACGATTCAAAGCGCGTTGGATGCTAATCAATCCAGTTTAAAGGATCGGCTAGTTTTGGCAATTGATCCAGGCACCTATACGGAAGCAGTTCAGGTAAACAAACCTGGCGTCATCTTTAAAAATGCCGATTCAACTGGTCAAAAAGCCGTTGTCATTACGTACAACAACTATTCTTCCAATACGTTTGATGCCAATGGAAACTTTGTGCCACAAGACAATCATGATCTTGGTACTTCTAAATGTGGTACTGTAATCGTTACGGCTGCGGCAACAGGATTTAGCGCGGAAAATATCACGTTTGAAAACAGTTATAACGTTACTGATCATACGAAAGAAGGCGAACAGACGCCGGCAGTTGCTTTTGACTCCTTAGCTGATCAGGTTTATTTAAAGAATTGCAATTTTATTGGTCGGCAGGATACGGTTTATCTGCAGGGCAAGGGCAATCGGGTCTACATCAATGGTGGTAAGATTGAAGGAACGGTCGACTTTATCTTTGGTGACGCGAATGCTTTGATTGAAAATGCTGCGATTAATATGGCCTACTATCCTGGACGCAAGACGGGGTACTTTGTAGCGCCAAATACTACAAAGGGCCAAACTGGTCTGGTATTTAACAATTGCAAGCTGACGGTTGACAGTCAGTATGGCAGTAACGCGGCCATCTATTTGGCTCGGCCATGGCAAACGACTGTCCAAACGACCAGCAAAGTAGTAAACGGCAAAACGATTCTAACGGCTTACGATCCAAATACTAAGGACTCCAGATATACGAATACGTCTTCAGCAGTCACGTTTATTAATTGTCAGCTGCCGAGTGATCTTGCGCAAAACGTGTTCGGGGGTTGGACAGGCAAGTATGAAGATGCTAGTGGCAAGCAAAGCACGGTTGACATTACCTATCATCCTGATGTACGGTTTGTTGAATTTAATAATAGTACGGCGGCTGATAAAAAGAGCTTGACGGATGAAAAAGGCAATGTGCTGGGAACGGTTCAGACAGGGGATGCCAGTGACTATCTTAAGCAGGTAATGTCTGAAATGAAGATTGGCACGACGGCTGGTGCTTGGCAGCCTATTGATAAGCTTTAAAATATAGTTTGAATGTTCTAAACTAAAAGAGTTGACTCGGTTAAATCCAGGGCAGCTCTTTTTAATTGGAATTTTTTTGGAGATGATGTTTTTGCGGCTATTGGTAACTGGTGGGGCCGGCTTTATTGGCAGCCACTTTATTGATTATGAACTTGCACACGATCAAAGCGTTAAGATCGTAAACCTGGATGCTTTGACCTATGCCGGCAACGTTGCCAACAATGCGCAGGCAGCTGGCAATGCTCGCTATCATTTCGTTCATGGCAGCATCAACAATCGGGAGCTGGTTGACTGGCTGCTGCAGGAATTTGCCATTGATCATATCGTTAATTTTGCGGCCGAGTCACACGTTGACAATTCATTGAAAAATCCGGAGCTCTTTACCAAAACCAACGTCTTAGGCACGCAGGTTTTATTGGATGCTGCCTATCAGGCCAATGTTCAAAAATTCGTTCAGATTTCAACTGATGAGGTCTATGGTACGATGGCGCCTGGACAAGCGGCTAAGGAAACCGATCCGCTGCATCCCAGTTCGCCATACGCTGCCAGCAAAGCAGGGGCAGACATGCTGGCAATGGCGATGGTGCACACGTTTGGCATGCCAATCTGCATTACGCGCAGCACGAACAACTTTGGCCCGCGTCAGCATCATGAAAAACTATTTCCCATGCTGATTCAAAATGCGTTGCGCAATCGGCCGCTTACCATTTACGGTCAAGGTACCGACCGGCGTGACTGGTTGTACGTCAAAGACAACTGCGCGGCCATTGATTTGGTTTTGCGTCATGGTCAGTTGGGCCAGATCTTTAATATCGGTGCGCATCAAGAAAAGAGCAATAATGAGGTTACGAAAATGGTACAGGCAGAATTAGGCTTTTCCGATCAGTTGATTCGTCACGTTGCTGAACGGCCTGGCCATGATCTGCGTTATTCGCTTGATACCAGCCAGATTGAAACCCAACTGCATTGGAAGAGTCAGACAGATTTTGCGCTTGGCCTGCAGGAGACGATTGCCTGGTATCGCAAGCATCAGCGTTAATAGAAAATAACAGTTCGATCGCAATGGTCGGGCTGTTATTTATATAGTAGAAAAAATTTAAAAATCGTGGCGGCAGCTGGCTCGCAAAAAATTTTTAAAAGCTTGATCCAATCATAACTGTCACGTTTTACTCGATGCAAAATTCTTGTCAAGCCTTGATATATCAATGATTAGCAACTAAGATAGTCTTTGGCTCTTTTTGGAAGTGATGGGATTTTTATCATATATCCAGAAAAAATTAGGGCGATTTTTGAACGTATCAAACGATAAATTAGCGTTAAATTATACATTGAATTCAGTTCGATATGCGATTCATGCCAAATCAAGAATTGAGTTTTAACATGCTTTTGATCGCCTTAACGTACGATTATGAAATCTATTTTATAACCTTGATCTGCAATAATAAATCGCCGACTACAACATATAGTGATGCAAAAGTCAAGGGTTAACTAGATGTTGTGTTTTGCGTTAATATAGATCATGTTAATTAAGAGGGGGACGATGGCTATGAAACTGCAGACGGAAAAAAACACCGGGCTAAAGAGTCTGGCTGATTTGAAAGTTATCAAACGCGATGGGACTGAAACGCCCTTTTATGCCTATAAGCTGAACTTGATCTTTAAGTCACTTGACGCGGATTGGGCAACGCAACAATCCGTCTGCCAAGCTTTGTCACAGGCCTTTAAGGATCAAGCAAGCGCCACGACCGTTGAGATCGCTGAAACTTTTGTTGATGGACTGCGCCAGGCGGGTCATGATGATCTGGCCACGCGCTACATTGAATACCGCAAACAGGATGAAGAAGCCTTTGCCGAGGCCACTAATCCGATGAACAAGCTCCATCAGCTGTTTGGCCGCGATTCCCATATCGTGCACGAAAATGCCAACAAGGATTCGCGCGTCTTTAACACGCAGCGGGACCTGGAAGCCGGCGTGGTCAGTCGGGCACTGGGCTTAAAGATGCTGCCGGAAGTCGTTGCCAAGGCTCATCTGCGTGGCGACATCCACTGGCACGACCTTGACTACTCGCCAGTAATGCCAGAAACCAACTGCTGTCTGATCGACTTTGACGAAATGTTTAAAAACGGCTTTAAGATTGGCAATGCCTGGGTTTCATCGCCACGTTCCATTCAAACGGCGACGGCTCAGATGTCACAGATCATTGCCAACGTGGCCTCACTGCAGTATGGCGGCTGTTCAGCCAACCGCATCGACCAGCTGTTGGAGCCATACGCCAAGCTTAACTATGAAAAGCACATGAAAGATGCCAAGGAATGGGTTGCACCAGACAAGCAGGAAGCCTACGCCAAGGCCAAAACCAAAAAAGACATCTATGACGCGATGCAGGCTCTGGAATATGAGATCAACACGCTCTACTCCAGTCAAGGGCAGACGCCGTTTACGACGATCAACTTTGGCTTGGGAACTTCCTGGATCTGCCGGGAGATTCAAAAAGCAATTTTACAGATTCGCATCAAGGGGCTGGGCAAGGAACATCGGACAGCGATCTTCCCAAAGCTGATCTTTACTTTAAAGCGCGGTCTGAACCTCAAGCCAGGCGATCCCAACTACGATATCAAACAGTTGGCGCTGGAATGCTCGACTAAGCGGATGTACCCTGACCTGCTGATGTATGACAAGATCAAGGAGATTACGGGCTCATTCAAGACGCCAATGGGTTGCCGGTCGTTTTTACAGGGCTGGAAAGATGAAAATGGCAAAGAGGTCAACTCTGGCCGGATGAATCTGGGCGTGGTTACGGTCAACCTGCCCCGAATCGCCTTGGAGGCCCATGGCGACAAGCAGCTGTTCTGGCAGATCTTTGATGAAAAGATGAATATTGCTAAGATCGCGTTAGATTACCGAATCAAGCGGACTAAGGAAGCTAAGCCGGAAAACGCGCCGCTGCTTTACATGTATGGTGCGTTTGGCAAGCGGCTGAAGAAAGACGACAGCGTTGATGAGGTCTTTAAGAACAGCCGTGCGACCGTATCATTGGGCTACATTGGTCTGTATGAGGTCTGCTCAACGTTCTACGGTCCAAAGTGGGAACACAACCAGGAAGCTCACGACTTTGCGGTTTCAATCGTCAAACAGATGCATGACCTTTGTGCGCAATGGGAAAAAGAAGAAGGCTACCACTTCAGCGTCTACTCCACGCCAGCCGAGTCTTTGACGGACACGTTCTGCCGAGACGACGAAAAGAAGTTTGGCCTGGTTGAAGACGTCACTGACAAGGAATACTACACCAACAGCTTCCACTATGACGTTCGCAAGCATCCGACGCCATTTGAAAAGCTGACGTTTGAAGAAGACTTTCCTCAGTACGCGGCGGGCGGTTTCATTCACTACTGCGAATATCCAAACCTGCGTCAGAATCCTAAGGCACTGGAAGCTGTTTGGGACTGGGCCTATGATCATGTCGGTTATCTGGGAACCAACACCTCAATCGATCAATGCTTCAAGTGCGGCTTTAAAGGCGAGTTCAAGGCCACGGCGCGCGGCTTTAAGTGTCCACAATGCGGCAACACCGATCCCGCAACCTGTGACGTGGTTAAGCGGACTTGCGGCTACCTTGGCAATCCTCAAGCGCGGCCAATGGTTCATGGTCGTCACGAAGAAATCATTCACCGGGCCAAGCATATGGATCCCGGGATGATCAAGACGGCCGCTGAATTTCAACGGAGCCGGCAGCTGGATGACAAGGCGCATGCCAACATCACCGGCGATCAGATCTAGCAGGCTGCCAGCGTCTGATTCAGCATCCTAAGCAGTCGGCAAAATGCTCAGCTCAGCTTTAGCCAAAGTGCTGCGTCTGCATTTTAGAAAACCAAAGTGCTGAATCCGTGTCTTGGAAAATTCGGTGCCCGCAATTTAAAGACCACGCGGCGATTAGGGCAATGATCAGCACGTCTAAAATATGGCTGACTTAAAATGACGCCACATTAAGCATCCGCGTTTCAATCAAAATTAAACAACTCGTGAATACCGCTAAGGGTCCGCATTCGGCTAGACCGAACGTCGGGCCTTTATTGCTTTAGAAAGGAAGATATACATGGCAAAAGAACGTCCAATCAGACTCCCCAAGAATCCTAAACCCAAGGAATGGCTGGCTGAGGATCATTCCTTACAATACATTGCTGACTACAAGCCATTTAACTTTGTCGATGGTGAGGGGGTGCGCTGCAGTCTTTACGTCAGCGGCTGCCTGTTCAACTGTCCTGGCTGCTACAACAAGGCTGCGCAAAACTTTCACTATGGTCAGCCCTATTCACAGGAACTGGAAGATCAGATCATTGAAGACTTGGATCATGACTATGTTCAAGGACTGACGCTGTTGGGCGGGGAACCATTCTTGAACACCCAGGTCTGCTTAAAGATCATCAAGCGCGTGCGCAAGGAGTTTGGTCATACCAAAGACATCTGGTCATGGTCGGGCTATACCTGGGAAGAGCTGCAGCAGGAATCATATGACAAACTGGAAATGCTGAGCCTGATCGATATTTTGGTTGACGGCCGCTTTTTAGAAGGGCAAAAGGATTTGACGCTGCAGTTTCGTGGCAGTGCCAACCAGCGCATCATCGACGTGCAGAAATCATTAAAAGCCAACCAAGTCGTTATCTGGGATAAGCTGGTTCACTAGAAAAGAGGCAATCATGACACTAAAAATCAATCATCTGCATGCCATTATCAAAGAAACCGGCGAAGAAATCTTAAAAGGCGTTGATCTAACGGTACCAACCGGTGAGATTCATGCCATCATGGGTCCCAATGGCACGGGAAAGTCAACACTGTCAGAAACGATCATGGGCTATCCGGCCTATGAGGTTACGCAAGGTACGGTAGAGTTTGATGGTCAAGACGTTTTGAGTCTGCCAGTCAATGAACGTGCCAGACTGGGGATGTTTTTAGGGATGCAGTATCCGGCCGAGATTCAAGGGGTCAACAATGCTGATTTTATCCGCACGGCAATCAATGCTCAGCGTCCTGAAGATGATCCATTGCCAGTGCTGCAGTTTATCCAACGCCTGCAGGAAAACATGGCGCTGCTGGAAATGCCCGATGATATTACCGATCGTTATTTAAACGTAGGCTTTTCTGGCGGTGAGAAGAAGCGTAATGAGGTTTTGCAGATGCTGATGCTGCAGCCTAAACTGGCAATTTTAGATGAGATCGACTCGGGACTGGATATTGACGCGCTGCGAATCGTGGCTAAAGGGATCAATCATCTGCGCGGTCTTGAATTCAGTGCGTTATTGATCACTCATTATGAGCGGCTGCTGGAGTACGTTACGCCAGACAAGATTCACGTCATGGTGGATGGTCAGATCGTCAAGACGGCGGGACCGGAACTGGCTGACGAGCTGGAAGCAGACGGCTATGCCAAGTATGAAAAAATCAGAAGAAATGGCGTGAGCGAATCAACTACCCCAGAATAAATTCTGAGGTTTGCAGTCTCATCTATTGCTAGATAGTGGTCATAGCGTCTTGCGACTCCCACCTGTGAGACCGCATCGTCGGACAGTTGACGGTGCCCGTTTATCTGCCAAGTATTACTCAGCAGATGCCTGTTTGTTAAATTGTGGGGCTTCTTCACCACTGCGGTAAAGCGTCCCCAAAAGCTGGATGTTCATCGCACCTAGTCTGTCATCGTTTGACTTGTAGCCACAACGATCACAAACGTACAAATGCTGCTTGTGATCTCGGTTTTCCTTGCGGATTCGCCCACATTTCGGGCAACGCTGACTGGTATATTTAGCCGGAACTTTGACCACTATTGAGGAGTTCAGATTGGCTTTATAAGTCAAAAACTGTTCAAACTGATAGAACGCCCATGATACCATCTCATAGCGCTTGTCTTTAGCGGTCTGTTCAGTTGCAAAACGCACGTCGGTTAAGTCTTCCAAGGCAAAAACAGTATTTGCCCCGTAATGGTCAATGAGTGTCTTAGTTAAGCAATGATTTACATCACTCATCCAGCGGTTCTCTCGTTGACCAATTTGCTTAAGACGACGCTTGGCGGACTTAGTACCTTTTGACTGAAGCTCTGCTCTAAGCTTTTTATACTTACGTCTAGTTCGCAAGACCTTCTCACCACTATAAAGCAGAGTTTTGCCTGCTTCATCATAGCAAGCTGCTAAGAAGTGCAATCCTCGGTCAATCCCGACGACATGTTCTGCCTCTTCTGGAGAATATTCCGGTAATGAGGTAGTAGCGCTAATGTGAACGTACCAATTCTGCTTTGACTGAAGAAGCTTGATTGATCCAAACTTCCATTTGTCAGCATCAAGATACTGATCAAAGCCTTTGCATACAAATGAGACCTTCTTTCTGCCTTGCAGAGTGTTTAAAGACAGCTGCTGGGCAGAAGACAGGTAAGACCAGTCACGGCCACGTTGCAAGTCAAGTTGCGGACGCTTGAATTCAATCGGTTTCCAAAGCCAATCAAGATCACGGGGAATTTGAGACCAAATAGCATGACCTTTGCTGTCTTTTTTGCCAGTATCAAAACGATATGGCTTTTGACTAAGTTGCGTTCTGACAGTCTTATAACGTGCAATAACATTTCTGATTGCCGACTGTGCCATCTGACTTTTAAGGCCGAACTGATCTCTGATTTCATGATAGAGAGCTTTGTTCAATTTTGATTGTGACAATTCAAAATTGTTATCAAAGACATACTGTGAGATAAAGTTGCAAGCGTCTTTGTATTTCTCCATAGATTGGACAAAGGCCTGTGCAGTTTCATTATCAATATTGAGTAATTTTGCTTTGATGGTAATTGATTGCTCCAATGGTTTCACCTCCTATCTTTCAATTACTATTAGATCATCTTTAATTTAGTGAATACAGTAGAAAGGAAAAGGGGCTGAAAGTGCAATTCCTCCCCAGATTGAAATCATGGGGTATCCTTGCTTAATCAGCCCTAGGTATATCAATGAATCAACAACTTTTAAGTCAAGTGATGGCCAGCTGTGTGAATGCACCAGACTGGCTGATGAAAAAAAGACAGTTGGCGGTTTTGCTTCAAGAACGGTTCAAAAGCACGCCAGCCACGGAAAAGATCATAGCTGCCTGGCTGGAAAATCCCAGTCTCGCCCAGCTTGAGCAATCAGTTGGTGAGCAGGCAAATGCTGATCAGGTTAAAGCTGCCGTCCCACACACGACTGGCTGGGTTAATCTGCCCTTGTTTGCCGCTGCAAACGTCTATCCCGAATTGCTGCAGGAAAATCTGATGGAAAAGGCGATCTCATGGCAGGACAGTCAGCTCAATGCCATGCACCTGGCCTTGCTGAATGGCGGCCGCTTCATCTATATTCCAGATGGCACGATCGTCAAAGAGCCCATTGAACTGACCGTTGACTGTCCATTGCCTAACTATCATAATCTGGTGATCGTCGGTGCCGGTGCCCAGGCAACCATTGTCGAGCATCAAACCGCCACAAGCAGACAGCCGGCTTATTTTGGCACGGAACTGCTTTTAGGCGATGGCGCGCGGGTCGACTACTACCAGTCCAACCGCTTTTCGGCTGTGCAGAATCATCAGGCAGTCAGGGCCTACCAAGCACAGCATTCAGTTTTGAATATGTATCTGGCCTTGTTTGATGAGCATGATTTGACGACCGATTTTTATGCCAATCTGGATGGTCAAGGCGGAGCAGCCGAGATCAAAATGGTTACGATTGCCAGTGGTCGGCAGGTGCAAGACGTTCAGACGCAGATTCTTAATCATGGTCCGCATACGGTCGGTAATATCATCCAAAACGGCGTGGCCAAAGACAAGGCGGTTTTAAATTTTCATGCAGTTGGCAAAACCGAGCGCGGGGCATATGGCGCCAATTCGCAACAGCAGAGCCGCATTATGACGCTTTCTGATGAGTGCAAAGGCGAGGCGGATCCCGTGCTGCTGATTGAAGAAAATGACGTTAATGCCGGGCACGCTGCCAGTATCGGCAAGGTTGACGCGGATGATCTCTATTATCTGGAATCGCGCGGCCTCAGTGAGCATGACGCGCAGGTACTGCTGACGCGGGGCTTTTTACTGCCGGTTTTAAATCAGTTTCCTGATCAAAAGCTGCGGGAAAATCTGGTTGATGAACTGGCGCAAAGATTGGAGGAAAAGCATGAGTGATCAAGCAAGCCAACAGGCAGCAGACAAGGCAGCAATTCATGAATTTGCCAGCCAGCATTATCAGTTTGGCTTTCATGATGACGTCAAGCCGATCTTTTCAACTGGAGTCGGGCTGACGGAAGAAACGGTTCGTGAAATCTCGCGCCGTAAGCATGAGCCGGACTGGATGCTGAAGATTCGTCTGGATGCCTATCATCAATATCGTCAAATGAAGCTGCCGACTTTTGGCCCTGATCTAAGTCAGCTGAATCTGGATGAGCTGCGCTATTTCCAGCGGCCAACCGATCATGTGGCGCGCAGCTGGGATGAGGTGCCCCAAGCAATGAAAACGACTTTTGAAAAGATGGGTGTTCCCGAAGCCGAGCGTAAATATCTGGCGGGGGCAACGGCACAGTATGAATCAGAGGTTGTTTATGCCAATCTAAAGCGGGATCTTTCACGCCAAGGAATCATTTTCATGGATACGGATACGGCGGTTCAAAAACATCCCGAAATCGTCAAACAGTATTTTGCGACGCTGGTTCATCCCGATGACAATATTTTTGCGGCACTGAATACGGCGGTCTGGTCGGGCGGCACGTTTATCTATGTACCAAAGGGCGTGCATGCTGACGCGCCGCTGCAGAGCTTTTTTAGAATCAATGCCGAAAATACGGGGCAGTTTGAGCGGACGCTGATCGTGGTTGAGGATGGCGCGAGCGTTAACTATGTCGAAGGTTGCACGGCACCAGTCTATTCTGAAGACAGTCTACACGCGGCCGTGGTTGAGGTGTTTGTGCACCCCAATGCCTTTTGCCGCTATACGACGATTCAAAACTGGTCCAGCAACGTCTACAGTCTGGAAACCAAACGTGCTGAAGCTGAAGCCGGGGCCACGATGGAATGGGTTGACGGCAATCTGGGCTCCAAGGTCACGATGAAGTACCCCAGCATCTATCTGCGGGGGCGTGAAGCTAAGGGAACCATGCTGTCGATTGCATTTGCCAATGGTCCGATTGATCAGGATACCGGTGCCCGCATGATTCATCAGGCTCCGCACACGCATTCAACGATAATTTCCAAATCACTGTGTCGGGCAGGCGGCATCTGTGACTATCGCGGCGAGGTCAAGATGGATGAAAACGCGCACGGCTCAAGCTCGCATGTTGAATGTGACACGATTATCATGGATGACGATTCAAGTTCAGATACGATTCCATATAATAAAGTCGCGGTCGGGGACGTAACGATGGAGCACGAGGCCAAGGTATCCAAAGTTTCTGAAGAAGAACTCTACTATTTAATGTCGCGTGGACTGAGCGAAGAAGAAGCAACCAAAATGATCGTCATGGGTTTTATTGAACCGTTCACCAAGCAGCTGCCGATGGAATACGCGGTGGAATTGAATCGTTTGATTGATTTTCAAATGGAAGGCTCGGTTGGCTGATTTTTGGAACGGAAGCGTTTTGCCTAGTCGAGTATTTAGCAGACTCGGTTTTGCTATGAGGTGCTATGCGCGGTTGGCTATTCGGCAGACCCAGCTTTGCGATAGCGACATTTTGCGTAGCCGAAATTTCAACCTGGCTTGCCAAGTTATCCTGCATCAGCAAAAAACGCGAAGCTTGGTCACCCAGGTTCTAAGATTGAAGCGATAATTTGAGCTTGGCGAGGTAGTCTTTGAATTATCAGTTAAGCTGTTTGATGGGAAATAACAGTGAATTGGCACCGAAAATGCCGATCAAAGATTACAAAATTGTCACAAAAAGGGTCATAAATTCCTAAATTTTAGGATTTATGACCCTTTTTTTATGAAAAATAAAAATTTTTTTACTCTAAAATATTACAAAATCAGCTATTTTTCGGTCGCAATGAAAACAAAACGATACAAGACTATTATAATGCGATTTATAACAAGTTTAGGTCAACCTAAAACGCTAAATGAAAGCGGATTACATTACACGCTTTTACAGAATTCACGATTTTTGAGATATTCCGGTAATTGCACGGTAAAGCTGAGGGGTTATAGTATTCACCGTTGATAAAGATAAAGAGCAAAAAACCTGAACTACAGATAAAAAAGGATGAATCTATTTTATGAAAATTTCAAAGAAAGCTGTTAAAATCTCTGCTGCCGTTGCTGGTGCCGTAGCTTTGGGCACGGTTGGCACGGCAATTACTGCCAATGCTGACACGGTTTACACGGTTCAGTCCGGCGACACGCTGTCTGGAATTTCCGCTAAGCTGGGTCACAACTTAGACTTTGTAGACCAATTGGCATCCAAGAATAACATTGCTAACAAGAACCTGATCTATGTTGGTCAAAAACTGGTTATCTCTGATGATGGCGAAGTATCCTCAGCAACTTCAGAACAAGCTGCTACGTTGCCAAGTGCTACGGCTGAAAACACGGCTACGGCACAAGACAGCACGGCGCAATCTGCTGACAGTTCTGCTCAATCAACGGCTGCTGATACCAGTGCTGAACAAGCTGCCAGTGATGCTGCCGCTGCTCAGGCTGCCAGTGACGCTGCTGCTTCTCAAGCTGCCGCATCCCAAGCCGCTGCTTCTCAAGCTGCTGCTGCCCAGGCCCAAGCCGCTCAACAACAAAGTGCGCAAGTTCAAGCAACTACTTATAGTGCCAACACTTACAGCACTAACACGACGACCACGACCTACACTTCTACGGTCAGTGGTGATGAAGCGTCTGCTAAGGCTTGGATTGCCAACAAAGAATCTGGTGGCAGCTACACCGCACAAAATGGTCAATACTACGGTAAGTACCAACTGAGTTCTTCTTACTTGCATGGCGACTACTCAGCTGCCAACCAAGAACAAGTTGCTGACACTTACGTTAAGAATCGTTACGGCTCATGGACGGCTGCTCAACAATTCTGGCAAGGTCATGGCTGGTACTAAAAATCAGCTTAACTAAATAAAATGAAAAGCAATGGCGATTTTCGGCCATTGCTTTTTTGTATATGAGAGGAATAGGACGGTTTGATAGATTAGGGCGATAGATGGCAGTGAGTTGGGCGCTGCTGCAAAAAGATAGTGAATTGATCTAGGGTTGAATGCTGCTTTGAAGCGAACTGATTTGATATAGGTCTGGGCGCTGGTTTGAATTGGCAAGACGGTTTTAGCTTTGAAATGGCAAGCGGGTTTGATTTTGAATCTACAGGCGGGTTAGCTAGGACAGATTTAGATAGCCAAAATGCTTGAATGGTTTGTTACATTATAAGGAAGCAATTATTCAAAGCAGATGTGCGGGCAATTTCTAGTAGTGCTAGAATAAAACGCAGATAATAATTGAGAAGAGGGATTTGTGATGACTGCAATCAACTGTCAACAAACACGAATTGAAACAACGCATCGGATTTTGAATGGCGATTTGAATGAGCATGGGACGCTGTTTGGTGGTCGCTTGCTGGAAGCCGTGGATGCAGAGGCTTCGGTCGCGGCAATGCGGGTTGCTAGAGCCACTTTGGTCACGGCGGCCATGGATCACGTTCAGTTCGTCAAGCCGTTTCACTTGCAGGATGCCATGATTGTCAGAGCAGTGGTTACTGGGCTGGGACATCGGTCAGTTGAGGTATTCGTAAAGGTTTTGGGCGAGCACTTGATGACTGGCGAACGTTTTGTTGGCTTTACCTGCTTTTTGACCTATGTAGTGCCAGGAGCAGAGTCGGGGTTAGCCTACGATGAATTGATTGCCGATAATGATGAAACCAAATATCTGCTGGCTGGCTATCAGGATCGTCGTGCGCAGCGGGGCGCGGTTCGTCAGCAGGAACGCGATTTATTGGCTCATTTGAGTTGCGAATAGGCGGGCACGTTTACTAGCGGTCTGGGAATCGTTGAGACGTTGGCGAATTTACTAGCGGTTCGAGAACTATTAAGATGTTGGCGGGAGGTATCGGTATCTCACGCAAAAACATCATAGCTGCGGTTGTGATATTGTCGTGCGATCGATTGCGGTAATGGACGGTCAGCTCATTAGTGATGATAAATGCTCCAGATGCGACTTTTATGCAAAAAAGCTTGTATAAAACGCCCAACGAAAAACTCATTACCTACTTTTAGCAAAAAACGATGTATAAGTAGGTAAAAATCGATGTATATTGAGTTAGGCGCCCCTAACATTACCTGCTATTGACCGAAAATGCCCTAATAGTAGGTAGTTCACAAAGGCGGTCTAACCCAATCAGCCCCAAAATATACATTTTTACCTACTATTTAGCAAAAAGCTGCCATAAGTAGGTAAAGTTGGCGCGATCGAATATGCAGCTACCTACTATTGGCTAAAAAACAGCGAATAGTAGGTAGTCTTAGAGCCCAGAGCCAGATTAAGCCCGATTTTCTTCACAAAGTCAGCTGCTTAGCGGTGAAAAGATGGTCGCCGACTGAATTCATGACAGCTGGCAGTGGGATGCTTGTTCTGTCAGCTCGGAATATTGAGTGCTAACCTTAATTGACTTATTAACGCTCTTGACGCAGATCTAAATCAGCTGCATCCGCTTGTTTAGCGATTCAAAAGGGCAGTACGCGGATTGGGTAAGTGTAGCGAACTGAGTGTAAAGGAGGCCAGCTGCTGAATTGACTGGGGATATAAGATTCAGTCGGTCTTGCCGGTATTAACGCACTTGATGATCAGTTGAGCGATGGTGGTGTTGCGTCGCTTGACTAAGACGATATCGGCTGCCAATTATGACATCAATAATGGTGCCGTTCAGCAATAAATCAATCAAAAATTCAAGAAAAAACCGTAATTTGAGGGCTGAAATCTTCAAATTTACGGTTTTTTTATTACAGATTGAGGGACACCTAACTTTTTGAATGAAACATTGATGAAAACAAAACCAGGCGCTGACGATGACGTTTTCAACACCAATCGTTTAAAATTGATGAAACCGGCTTACATTACGAAACATTACGAAAATAGCGGAATTTGATATTTGCGATTAACCCACGTGTAACGTTGAACCTGTATAGTAGTCACCGTTGATAAACAAGCAAGATAATAACAAACGAAAAAGGATGGATTTAACAAATATGAATTTTAACAAGAAAGCTATGAAGATTACCGCAGCCGTTGCTGGTGCCGTTGCATTGGGCACGGTGGGAGCAGCAACTACGGCCAACGCTGACACGACCTACACGGTACAGGCCGGCGACACGCTTTCCAGCATTTCATACAAGTTGGGTCACAACCTGGACTTTGTTGACCAGCTTGCCCAAAACAACAACATCGCCGACAAGAACCTGATCTTTGTTGGTCAACAGCTGACGATCAAGGACGATGGTGAAGTCGTAGTCAGCGATCAAAATGGTCAACAGACTACGGTCGCCCAAGTTCAAACTCAGCCAGCTGCTCAAACGACTGCTGCTGCGCAATCAACAACGCAATCAACTGCCAGCCAAGCATCTGCAGGTACGCAATCAACGTATACTTCCACTGCTTCTGGTAGCGATGCCGCTGCTAAGGCTTGGATTGCTGCTCGTGAATCTGGTGGCAGCTACACCGCGCAAAACGGTCAGTACTACGGTAAGTACCAATTGAGTTCTTCTTACCTGAATGGCGACTACTCAGCTGCCAACCAAGAACGCGTGGCTGATAATTACGTTGCCAGTCGTTACGGTTCTTGGACGGCTGCTCAACAATTCTGGCAAAGCCACGGCTGGTACTAAAATCTAGCTTGGCAATGCCAACTCATCCCTGATCATTTGATTTCCCAAAAAACGATCTCAATCAATAAACATATTTCCTTACCAAAAGAAGCGGCCGCATTTTGCGCGTCGCTTTTTTTGTGGCGGGAAGGCAGCTGCCTAAACGAATTTATCGAGAGCTGGGGCTTTTAGAAGGCGCCTCAAGATATCAGCCGCCAAATGAAATTGACCCAACCTTGCTTAGTTTTGGTACAATCTAAGAAAACGATTATGAATGAGGGAACCATGCTAACCATTTACGACCTAAAAAAACAAACCATGCTGACGCAGCCGGAATTCTTTGATCTGACGACGGCTTATGATACCTTAAGCGGCGTATCGTTTGTCGGCTCGTTTAAGATTATTGAACAAGAGCTGTTGCCGCGCTTTAAACAGATTAAGCTGATCTTGGGGATGGAGGATCAAAAGACGGGCCAGAACTTGAATCAGTTTTTTGATCTTTCACGGCGCACGAAAGAACTCAAGAATGCCAGTGAGGAATTTCTGCGGCGAATCACGGATGAAACGCTGCAGCTGCATTTTACCAAGGATCATTTATTTCACAGCAAGTATTTTATCTTTGAAAACGAGACTCAGTTTGCGATCTTTAACGGCTCGATGAATCTAACGGACAAGGCACTGCACGATAATCACGAAATGATGTGGCTGTATACCGGTGATAAAAGCGTGGCGGCCGATCAAGCCATCTATCAGGCTCACCAGCAGCTGTTTGAGCAAAACTTTAATCAGGACAGTACGGAATATCTGAGCCGTAAGCTGATCAACCAGCTGCACGACAAATCAGTTGATGAGATCGCGGCCGTCTTGACTGAGGCAACGTTTGAGCAGCTGGATAATAAGTCGATTCAAGTACATGTTAAAGATATTGAACAGGTGGTCGATGAAGCTAAGCGCGAGCAGATCAGTTACGCGGTCAAGCCAGAAGTCGTGCAGACGGTGTCGACAATCTATACCGTTAAGGGCAATCGGCGGCGCAATAAGGAACAGGCCAAAAGTACCGTCAAGCAGCTGGTCTATCGGACGTTTAAAAAGGCCCATTCTGAAGAAGCTGATGCCAGCGAGCTTTATCCACGGCCAATGTGGTCATATCAAAGCGATCAGCTAATCGTTCAGGATCAAGCAGACGGACTGTATCATCCATTGACGATCACGGATGATTTGGTAACCAGAGCTGATGTGGAGAACTTTGTCAAAATCATCAAGAGTTTTCGCTATAACAAAATCAAGGATGAAAGTCAGCAGGCACTCTCGGCGTTTGTCTATTTGATGACGGCGCCTTTGATTTGGAAGATTCGCGCGCTTTACCGGGATTCCAATTTCTCCAAGAGTCCGGATCAGGTGCCAGTCTCCATGGTTCTGATTGGCCGCGGGACGACGGGGAAGACGCTGCTGGTGCGCGACTATTTCAAGCCGTTTATTGGGGACGATTCGCCAAGCGTTCAGTATGTCCAGATCAATCAAGGCAATGGCGCGCATACCAACCGTGCTGTTGAGTTTTTGGGCAGCTACCTGCAGTCGAAGCGGTTCGTCTCACCGATGATCATTGACGAGTTAAATGAAAACTTTCTGCATAGCAAGGTGGCAACCAACGCCATCAAGCAGTGGTCCAACACGCTGACTGACATTCACAACGTTAACGTATTTGCCATGAACCATAATGCTGGTGATCGAACCATCAACAACCTGGAAGAAATCACCAAGCGGGTCTACTATCTTTCGTTTGAGGCGGGCTGGAAAGATCCCAAGCAGCAGCGCTATGATTACAACATTTTGGTCAACAGCGTCAATGACCATATCTATCGCTGGATGACCTGGCATTTGAACGAACGACTCAACGATCTGACTGGTCAGGAAGAAGAACGCTTGGTACAGGACTATCTGTATCTGACCAAAGAACTGTTAAACGAGCTGCTGACTCGGTTCGGACTGGCTGATGAATTGGCCGATCTCATCTGGCAAAACTATGACTACAAGGTTGATCGCAATCGTCTGACTTGGAAAATGCTGATCAAGGATGACAACTTTGAGCATGTCGCGTTTACTGAAGGGGATGACCAGCGATTCAGCGTTTCTAAGGCAATTTTCAACAACCTCAAGGGCAGCACCTATGAAAACATCAATCAAACGCTGGACAACTACTATAATATGTTTCCGCGCGAATCAGGCGTAGCGCTTGATCAATACGACAACGGCATGGTCTTAGACATCGACCGCTTTGACCATTTTGTCGGCGAGCCGCTGATCAGACGCTACTATGAGCAGCTGCATCAAAAAGAAAATCAGCAGGATCAGCTTACTCAGCTGCTTAAAGCTCAAGCCCAGCAGTCTGCTAAACAAGCTGCCCGCCAAGAAAAACATGATGAGATGATGCTAAAAGCAATGGAGCAGCTGGCAAGCAAGAAACAACAGCCTAAGCGCCGTGGCATCTGGTCGCGCTGGTTTAAGGGCGATGACTGATTAAGAAACGTGCCGGTGATTGATGCGAGCAGGCATTGTTTTTGATCAGGCTTAAATATTGGTTAACAAGGAAGGATCAAAATGATAAAACTAATCGCGGTTGATATTGATGGTACGCTGCTTAATGATCAAGGCCAAATTCTGCCGGCGACGATTCAAGCTGTTCAACAGGCAGCTGCAGCCGGGCAAAAAATCGTGCTGTGTACTGGCCGGCCGCTTTGTGGCGTGACGGATTATCTTAAGCAGCTCGGACTTTGGCAGCATGCGGATCAGTACGTAATCAGCTATAATGGCTCGCTGATTCAGACAACGAACCAAAAAACACTGATGAGTCACCAACTGCAGTTTAGCGACTATCTTGATCTGCTGGAATTTGCTCACCAAAATCAAGCCGCGTTCAGTCTGTTGACGCCTGTCTGTATGTACGTCACGCCCGGCGATCAAAACCGCGTCATCTTAAAAGAAGCGGCAATGGTTAAGATTGAGCTACAGACGCGCACGCTGGCAGAAATGCGTGCTTTGCCAAATCTAATACCAGTCAAGGGCATGATCCTGGATGAACCGGCCAAGCTCGATTACTTACAAACAGTCATGCCAAAAGCCTTTAAGCAGCGCTTTACGGTCCTGCGCAGTCAAAAAGACCACCTGGAGTTCACGCATCCTTTAGCCAGTAAGGAATCCGCGCTGAGACAGCTGACCGGTCTGCTGAAGATTGAGCCGGCTGCAACGATGGCAATTGGTGATGAGCAAAATGATCTGGGAATGATAAAAGCAGCTGGAATTGGGGTGGCGATGGGCAACGCGGTACCGCAGCTGCGGGCGATTGCTGACCAGGTTACGGCCGACAACAATCATAATGGGGTTGGCGAGGCAATCTTGAAATGGTGTTAAGGGCGGCCGATTGGTAAATCATATCATTGGCAGCGGCGTTTGATCGTGAACAGCACTGTGTTAAAGGCGGCTTAGTTGATTGTCAACCGCGTATCACCTTGACAGCCTAAAGTAATGGTTGATCGGCGAAAAAGCTGGCGGCTGATCATTGGCATTCTGACAGGTCGGTGAAAATAAGACCGTAAAAAATCTGAAAATGGGTTTGATCTAGATGGATCGGATCCATTTTTATTTTGCATACAACGGTATATTTTTAGAATATTATACAGTTATTTAAAAGAGGAAATTTGTAGTCAGTCAGTTAATCTTGTTTATTTATTAAAATAATATTCTCTTTAAAAGCGCTTAAATGGGAATTTGATAATTATTATTCAAGGAATATAAGAAAATAGCCAATGAAAGGTTGTCGAATTCTAATTCATGGGTTATATTATCACCAATGATTTTATTAATTTTTTATGCAATCACAAACAAGGAGGTCACAGATTATGAACGCAGCCATTATCGGGGTGACTGGTTATAGCGGCACGGTCTTGTACCAGCTGCTCAGTCAGCATCCAGCGGTTGAAAACATTCACCTGTATGGTCATCAAGACACTACCGCACCGCGCTTTTTGAATGATGAAGTAGAGGCCTTCTGTGACCGACGAATCATGATTGAGCCTTATGACGTCCGAAAAATTATGGCCGAAAATGACGTGGTGTTTTTCGCTACGCCGGCGGGAGTCACTGCCAAATTAGCCCAGCCTTATTTAGACGCCGATTTTCCCGTAATCGATCTTTCCGGCGACATGCGCTTAAAGGATCCCAAAGAGTATGCCAAGTGGTACCACAAAGATCCGGCTCCAGCTGATCAATTGGCAAAAGCACAATATGGTCTGGCTGAATTCAATACCGTGCATGCCGGCTATGTTGCCAATCCCGGCTGTTACGCGACGGCCACGCTGTTAGGACTGGCGCCGCTGATCAAAAAACATTTGATCGATCCTGACTCGATTATCGTTGATGCCAAGTCGGGACTTTCCGGCGCGGGCAAGAAACTGACGACCAGCTCGCATTTTGCCTGGATCAACGAAAACTCGCAGCCTTACAAGGTCAATCAGCACCAGCACATTCCTGAGATTCTGCAGCAGCTGCAACAGTGGGATGCAAGCGTTAAAGCTCTGCAGTTTACGACGACGCTGATTCCAGTGACGCGCGGCATTATGGCTTCGATTTATGCCAGGCCGTTGCCGGGCGTTGATGAAGAAAAACTGACCGCGGCCTTTGAAGAATGCTACGGCAAGCGACGATTTGTCCGCTTGATTAAAAACGGCTGGCCAAGCATCAAAGAAGTCAGTCATTCAAATTTCTGCGACCTGGGCTGGGCACTGGATCCTAATAGTCACACGATCCTGGTCGTTTCCGTAATTGATAATCTAATGAAAGGGGCTGCGGGACAAGCAGTCCAAAATCTGAACCATATGTTTGAACTGGACGAGACGCTGGGATTGCCAATGATTTCCAGCTGGCCATAATGAAAGGATGTCTTTAATATGATGGAACCACAAACTACGCCAAACGTTGCTTCAATTGTCGAAACTGCCTTTACCTGGCCTAAGGGTTTTTACAGTGATGGGCTGCATGCCGGACTCAAGGCTGAAAAACCAGATCTGGGCTGGCTGTTTTCCAAAGTACCAGCCAGTGCCGCGGGGGTTTATACGACCAACCAGTTCTGTGCGGCGCCAACTGCCTTGACCAAAGAAACGATCAATCATGATCATCAGCTGCAGGGAATCATCGTCAACAGTGCGATTGCCAATTCCTGCACGGGTCCCCAAGGTAAGCTGGATGCTTTAAAAGAACAGGCACTGATGGCTAAAAAGCTGGGCGTCAGCCAAAACTTGATCGGGGTGGCCTCAACTGGGGTAATCGGCGAAATGCTGCCAATGGACAAGATCAAGGCCGGGATTGCCAAGCTGAAGCAAACTAAGTCGGCTAAAGTTACCGAAGCCGTCTTGACCACGGATACTCATACCAAGACGATTGCCGTTAAGTTTGAAATCGCGGGTCATCAATGCACGATGGCAGGTTTTTGCAAGGGCTCAGGAATGATTCACCCAAAGATGGCCACCATGCTGGGTTTTGTGACGACCGATGCCAAGATCAGCGGAGCCTGCCTGCAGGATCTGTTAAGCGAGGAGGTTGACACGACTTTCAATCAGATTACGGTTGATGGCGACAACTCCACTAATGATATGGTCGTTACCATGGCAAATGGGCTGGCAATGGCGGATGAGGAATCATTGACGCCAGACCACCCTGATTATCCAGTCTTTGCCCAGGCCTATCATCAAGTGCTGAGCGCGCTGGCCAAAGAGATTGCCCGTGATGGCGAGGGGGCAACTAAGCTCGTTGAAGCCAACGTCAAGGGCGCGGCTAATGATCTGGATGCACAGCACGTCGCTAAGGCAATCGTAGGCTCCAACCTGGTCAAGGCTGCCTTGTTTGGCCAGGATGCCAACTGGGGCCGGATCATGGGAGCAATTGGCGCAACGGATGCTGATTTGGACGTCAATCGCGTTGACATCAAGCTTAATGGCATCAACATCGTCTTGAGCAGTCATGGCGTTGACTATGACGAATGGCTGCTGCGGCAGAAACTGGCTGAGGATCAGATCAAAATCGATGTCGATCTGCATCATGGCTTTGGCAAGGGACAGGCATGGGGATGCGATCTGACCTATAAATACGTGCAGATCAATGCCTCGTACCGGAGCTAGGAGGCATTCATGAAGGATCTGATTATTATTAAAATCGGTGGTCAAGCCATCAGCGAGCTAACGGATGATTTTTTCGAACAGCTGGCAGTCTGGCGCACGCAGGGTAAAAAGATTCTGCTGCTGCATGGTGGCGGCCCTTTGATTACCAAGCTTTGCCAACAGCTGCAGGTGCCGGTCGTTAAAAAAGCCGGCGTGCGGGTAACTGATGCACAGACGCTGGCATTGACCAAACTGGTGCTGTTGGGGCAGGCTCAGCCATTATTGCTGCAGAAACTCAGCGATCATCAGCTGCCAGTCGTCGGCTTGAACGCGGCGGACAATCAGATGCTGGTGGGCAAGTATTTGGATCAAAGCGTCTACGGCGAAGTGGGCACCGTCGTCAGCGTTAATCAAGATAAGCTTTTGCCGCTGTTGGACAGCTATATCGGCGTTTTGGCACCATTAGCGATGACGCCGGCTGGCAATTGGCTTAATGTCAATGCCGATCAGGCCGCGGCTGACGTAGCCAGTCTATTAGGCGCTAAAAAGCTTTATCTGATGACGGATGTAGCCGGCGTTTTGAATCAGCACCATTTGATACCGCACTTAACGAAGCTGGTTTCACAAAAACTGGTCGCTGAAAAAATCATCAGCAGCGGAATGCAGCCAAAGATCAAAGCTGCCTTTGCTGCCTGTACCGCGGGAGTTGAGCAGGTAGCCATCACCAATTGTCTGCAAAATCCCGGCACGATTATTACCAAGGAGTGATTCAATGAGCCATTTATTTCCAACCTATACTCGTTTCCCATTTGAAATCGTAAAAGGCATCGGAGCCCATCTATTTGATGAACAGGGCAATGAATACCTCGACTTGACCAGTGGCATCGGTGTCTGCGGCCTAGGCTACAACGTCAAGGCACTCAATGACGCCGTTGAACATCAGTTGCATCAAGTTTGGCACACATCCAATCTGTATGAGAGCTCGCTGCAGGAAAGCGTGGCGGCACAGCTGGGCGTTCATCAAGACATGCTGGTCAGTTTTGCCAATTCCGGTACCGAGGCCAATGAAGCGGCATTGAAACTGGCGCGCAAGGCAACGGGCCGGCTTGATTTCCTGGCATTTGATCACTCGTTTCATGGACGTTCGGCTGGCTCGCTGACGGTAACGGGCAACGAGGGCATCAAGGAAGGCTTTCTTCCCCTGGTTCCCGGCGCGCGGTTTGCCAAGTACAATGACTTTGCGGCCATCGATGAGATCAAGCCGGATCTGGCTGGGGTAATCCTAGAAGTCGTACAGGGCGAAGGTGGCGTGATTGCGGGTGATGCCAAGTGGCTAAAGGCCGTTCAAGACAAATGTCACGAGGTTGGCGCGCTGCTTTTGATCGATGAGGTGCAGACTGGGATGGGTAGAACCGGCTCGCTGTTTGCTTTTGAACAGTTTGGCCTGGATCCAGACATCTATACGGTTGCTAAGGGGCTGGCCAATGGGATTCCGGTTGGCGCGATGATCGGCAAAAAAGAGCTTGGTCAATACTTTGGCCCCGGCAGCCACGGTTCGACGTTTGCGGGGAATCCGCTGGCAATGGCGGCCGCTCAGCAGGTATTAAAGACGCTGGATCAAGAATTTTTGAGCGCGGTTCAGCAAAAAGCCGCAGCAATGCATCAAGCTATGGAAAAAGAGCTGCTGCCAATGGATATGGTTGATTCAATCAGTGGCCTGGGTTTGATGATCGGCATTCATCTTAATCAAGCCGTTTCCGTGGGGCAGGTCTTGGCTCAGCTCCATTCTCAGCATGTTCTGGCACTTTCGGCTCGTGACAATACGCTGCGTCTTTTGCCACCATTGATTGCCAGTCAAGACGAGCTGCTGGCTGGTGTCGATGAGATCAAAAAAGCGCTGAATGCAGTTGAATCGACGACCGCTACCGCATAAATAAAATCCGTCAAGCCCAAACTGGTTTGACGGATTTTTGGTGTCGCGGCCAACTCAATCTGCCGGCCTGGTCTGGTGACAGATAACGGCATTTTTTCGAATGATACTGACTTATCAAATGAAAGAAAAATCATATAATACAAAAATATTTTATTTAACAAGACGTTTAAACGTGATTGTTCCAACGATGAAAGCCCTTACGAGAGTAGGAGTTCAATCGTTAAGGTCAGTAAAGGTCAAATAAGTTTGTCGAGGAGCAGTGAATTTCGCAAAGTGAAGGGTTGTATTTTTTAATATACAAACTAAGATAAAAGTGTACAAATGATATGAGTTATTATAGGAAAGGAAGTTTTGGATATGGCTAATGAAATTCAACGTCATAACAACATGTTTGACGACGTAATGAGCGCGGGCATGCGCAATCTGCTGAACGACAATTTCTTCTCTGGCTTCAACGCTAAGGCAGATCACATGAAGACCGACATTGCAGAAACCGATAAGAACTATGTCGTTAAAGTCGACATGCCTGGCTTTGACAAGAAGGACATCCACATCAACTATGAGAACAACATCCTGACGATCACGGGTCGCCGTGACACGTTTGACGACCTTTCTGACAAAGATGGTAACATTTTGCACAGTGAACGCAACTATGGTCAAATGAGCCGTTCATTCCGTCTGCCAGAAGTTGACCTGAAGAAGGCCGTTGCTCACTACAGCGATGGGGTTCTGGTTCTGACGCTGCCTAAGCTGGCACCAGAAGCCGGCACTGGCACTCACATCGAAATCGAATAATTTAATTGACAAATAGTCTTTAAATGAGTAGCAATTTTAAATTGCTACTCATTTTTTATTTTGTTTATGTAAATGCTTTCACGAATTTGGTATAATTAATTTGTGCAATCTAACAACTTTGCAATTATTTTATTGTCTTAATAGCTAAAGGAGGGAACGTTTTGGAAAACGCAAAGCCAACCAAAAAGCACCGTTTTAAGATGCCATCCGCGTTTACGATTTTATTCTTCATTATCGTCGTCTTGGCAGTCTTAACTTGGTTTATTCCAGCCGGTAAGTACGCTACTGATTCAGCCGGCAACATTATTGCTCATACTTACCATACCGTTTCGCCGCATCCACAAGGTATTTGGGATGTCTTCATGGCAATGGTTATTGGGATGATCGGTGACAGCAAGACTGAAGGGGCAATTCAGATCGCGCTGTTCATTCTGGTAATCGGTGGGTTCTTAGGCGTCGTTAACAAAACCGGGGCTTTAAACAATGGGATTTCCGCCGTTGTTCGTCGTTATGAGGGACGCGAACGGACTTTGATTCCAATTTTGATGATCCTGTTTGCTCTGGGGGGTACGACCTATGGTATGGGTGAAGAAACGCTGGCCTTTTACCCATTGCTGATTCCAGTTATGATCGGCTGCGGCTTTGACTCAATCGTCGCGGTTGCCGTGGCTTTGGTCGGTACGCAGCTGGGGTGTCTGGCATCAACGGTCAACCCATTTGCCACTGGGGTTGCCTCAGCTACATTGAAGATCTCGCCAGGTGAAGGCTTGATTCCACGGCTGATCCTGCTGGTGATCGTCACGGCGCTTGGTATCTGGTACACGATGCACTATGCCGACCAGGTCAAAAAAGATCCAACCAAGTCATTAGTCTACGCTCAGCGGGCTGAAGACGAAAAACGGTTTGATATTTCTGAAAAGACGCAGGACACGCAGCCTTTAACCAAGGTACAAAAACGCGTACTGTGGCTGTTTGGGATCACGTTTGTCATTATGATCATGGGGCTGGTGCCATGGACTGATCTGAACAAGCACTGGACGGCCTTTGACACGTTTACCAACTGGCTGCATGGTATTCCGCTCCTGGGCGTTTTGATCGGTAAAGACATTCCAGCCTTGGGGACTTGGTACTTTAACGAAATTACGCTGCTGTTCATCTTTATGTCGGTAGTAATTATGTTTGTCGCTCATATGAAGGAAAGCGAATTTATCGATGCCTTCTTAAAGGGAATGGGCGACCTGCTCAGCGTTGCGATTATCGTGGCCGTTGCGCGTGGGATTCAGGTTATCATGAACAATGGTATGATTACGGCGACCGTTTTGCATTGGGGTGAAGTCGGACTGGGCGGCCTGTCGCGCAGTGCCTTCATCATTTTGACCTACATCTTCTACATTCCAATGTCATTCTTGATTCCATCAACTTCCGGCTTGGCTGCCGCTACGATGGGAATCATGGGACCACTGGGACACTTCTGTCATGTTTCCGGCAGTCTGGTTATCACGGCTTACCAAGCAGCTTCTGGCTGGATCAACCTGATTACGCCAACTTCCGGAATCGTAATGGGGGCCTTGGCAATTGCGCACGTCAACATCAGTATCTGGTGGAAGTGGATGGCCAAGTTCATGGTAATCCTGTTCCTGGTTACCTGCGTCTTCTTGGGCATTGCCGCGGTACTTTAGCTTTTTTCAATCATATCAGGGGGAATTAATATGGCAGCAGAATTGGTTCAAGAAAATGAGCGTCAACAAGCATTGGCAGCTTTAAAGCGTTTGGTTGCCAAGCCATCGTATAATGAGGCTCCAGCACCAGGCGCGCCGTTTGGACCTAAGATTCGTCAGGCCCTAGATGAGCTGATGCGGATCTGTGATGAGCTGGGCTATCAAACCTATGAGGATCCAGATGGCTACTATGGCTATGCTGAAACTGGAACCGGCAGCGAGACGTTTGGCATTATTGGCCATGTTGATACGGTGCCGGCTGGCGATTTGAGTACTTGGGAACATGATCCTTATTCTGGCGAGGTCTTTGGTGATGTGGTCTATGGGCGCGGCGTACAAGACGACAAAGGTCCCGTGATTGCGGCTCTGTTCGCGGTTAAGGCGTTGGAGAATCGCGGCTATCATTTCAACAAAAAGATCCGCTTTATCTTCGGTACTGATGAAGAAACGCTGTGGCGCGGGATTGCCAAGTACAATCAAAAAGAAGCACCGATTGATCTGGGATTTTCGCCCGATGCTGAATTCCCGGTTACCTATGCTGAAAAAGGGCTGCAGCAGTCATACCTGGTTGGGCCGGGAACCGAGCTGCTGAACGTTGAAACTGGTGGTGCATTCAACGCAGTCCCAGATCGGGCAGAATATGCTGGTCCAAAGCAAGATGAGGTCAAGGCTGCCCTTGAAAAGCACGGCTTCAAGTATCATGAAGAAGCCGGCAAGCTGGTCGTGGAAGGCAAGGCGATTCATGCCATGCTGGCTCCCCAAGGCGTCAACGCGGTCTTAAGACTGGCAATTGCTTTGGATGACGTCTTTAAAGGCTTTGGGCCGCTGGACTTTATCGGCCAATGCTTTAAAGAGGATGCGACGGGAACCAATCTGCTGGGTGACGTCAAGGATGAAGCATCCGGCCACTTAACGTTTAACATTTCCAGCCTCAAGATCACGCCGAAAGAAACGCAGATGCAGATTGATCTGCGAATCCCGGTTACCGTTGATCGTGATGCGCTGCTTGAAAAACTGAGCCAAAACGTCGCCAAATACGATCTGCAATATAAGCATTTTGACTACGTAGCGCCATTGTACGTTCCTAAAGATACTGAATTGGTTAAAACCTTGATGACAGTCTATCAGGATCAAACCGGTGACGTTGCTTCTCAGCCACAGGTCAGCGGCGGAGCAACCTTTGCGCGGACGATGCATAACTGCGTGGCCTTTGGGGCGATGCTGCCAACTACGCCTGACTTTATGCACCAGGCTAACGAACAATGGCCGCTTCAAGACATGTTTAAGGCAATGGACATCTTTGCCGAGGCAGTCAAGCGGTTGTGTGTGGACTGATGATTGAATAAAAAAGAGCAGCTGCGAGAACTCGCGGCTGCTTTTTTTACGGTTTCAAACCGGTTTAGATGTGTTCCTTGATGCCATTAGGGAAGTCTTTATCGATTTCCTTTAAGATTGGCAGCAAGGTGTTGATGTATTCATGATATGCTTCGATTGGCTTGCGATCCTTGCCGTTTGCCTGAAGCAGCGCGATGGCAATGTCATGCGCGCGTTGTTCATTACTGATCATATTATTCACCTCATTACTACAGTTTAACAAATTTTATCGATAGTTGCGCGATCCAATCAGCCAAGGCAGTCGCTTTTAAAAGCACCATGACATAAAAACCGGCTAAGACGCCAGCTGCATTCGTGATGACGTCATCAATATCGACAAAGCGTTCAACATGGAAAAACAGATCGCATAAAAATTGCGTGCTTTCGATTGAGATTCCCAGTAAGATGCCAAACAGCAATACCGACTTGAGATCATGCCGCGCACTCAGCAGATACCAGTAGATGCCAGCCGGAACCGTCATAACGATATTTAAGAAAAAATCAGGCGACAAGGCTTGAAATGGAATGGCGTTGCAGGGAACACCTAAGACGTGATAAAAAATCTTGTGCGGGCCGCCCCAATTATACTGGGTTGGCGTAAAGCAGAGATAGGCAATGGCCAAAGTATAGATCAAGGCGCTCAGCATCGTAAACCATTGCCAGCCATGAAGTGGAAGACGCAAAGCTCGGTTAAACATGGTGCTCCAGATGATTAATAGTATTATAAATGGAATCCAAGAACGCAAAATTAAAAATCTCCCCAATAACTCTAACGAAAATTTAAAAACGTGGTACAATAAAGATTCTAGGTTTTACCCTCCAGTCTAGCAAAAAATGTTGGGCAGGTTAAGAGAAGGAGGAAATTAAATATGGCGGAAAAGCAACCGGATCAGCAAACACTGTCGCGGGGCTTAAAGGATCGCCACGTACAGCTGATTGCCCTTGGTGGTGCGATCGGTACGGGGCTGTTCTTGGGTTCCGGGAAATCCATTCACGTTGCTGGTCCTTCCATTCTGCTGGCATATCTGGTTACGGGGATCATGTGCTTCTTGTTGATGCGGGCGCTGGGCGAACTCTTGCTGGCTGACTTGCATTACAATTCATTTGTGGATGCGATTCGTGACTACTTAGGCTCACGGGCTGCATTTATCACTGGTTGGACGTACTGGCTCTGCTGGGTCGCAATCGCAATGGCTGAGATTACTGCGATCGGCATGTACGTTCAATTATGGCTGCCGAATTGTCCACAATGGGTACCCGGTTTGATTACGCTGGCGGTGCTCTTATGTGTCAACTTGATTACGGTTGGTGCATTTGGCGAGGTCGAATCTTGGTTTGCACTGATCAAGATTTTTGCGATCCTGCTGCTGATTGCAATCGGGATCGGGATGATGCTGGTGCGCTTCAAGAGTCCCAACGGCATCGTTACCTCACCAAGCAACCTGATATCATATGGCGGATTTTTCGCAACCGGCCTGGATGGCTTTTTGAAGTCTTTCCAAATGGTCATCTTCTCATTTGCCGGAATTGAAATGGTTGGGATGACGGCGGCTGAAACGGCTAACCCCCGCAAGGTCATTCCCAAGGCCATCAATGACATTCCAGTCCGGATTCTGTTGTTCTACATTGGCGCACTGTTTGTGATTATGAGCATCTATCCATGGAATCGGCTTGATCCAAATTCGAGTCCGTTTGTCATGGTCTTTAAGGATATTGGCATTTCTTCAGCGGCCTCAATCATCAACTTTGTAGTTTTAACGGCGGCCGCTTCATCTTGCAACAGCGCTCTGTACACGACTGGACGCATGTTGGCTGAATTGACCTCAACTTCACGTCGGCCTTCAATTCGCAAGATCAGCCACATTTCTAAGAATTCGGTTCCAGCTACGGCGATCGTCATCTCAGCTCTCTTGATGGGGATGTCGTCACTGCTGAACTACTTGATTCCTTCCGAAGTCTTTACTCTGGTTTCAAGTGTGGCCACGACCAGTTTCCTGTTTATCTGGGGAACGATTGTGTTGGCTCACCTGCGCTACCGTAAGCTGCATCCGGAAGGTAGTGGCTTTAAGATGCCGGGAACGCCGGTTACTGATTGGATGGTCTTGATTTTCCTGTTTGCCGTGGGCGTGATCTTGATGTTCAGCCCTGACACCAGAATTGCCTTGATTATCGCGGTAGTTTGGCTGGCATTCATGACGGTTCTGTCTATGACGTTTAAAGAATATAAATATAACTAACTAAAAAACTTCTCGATTTTTGGTCGGGAAGTTTCTTTTTTGCTTCTTAAGTTTAATCACGCTGGCTTTGGCAGTGACTGTTGCAATAGCAGCGTTTCTCATCCATCATATCGCAGTGACAGATGCCATCTGTACTGGCACAAGGACAGCCTTTTTGGCAGGTCATACCAGCCTTGCAGTATTCTTTTTCCATTTTCATCCCCCCATATTTGAAATTATCAATATAATACGCTGTTTAATCGGGGTTGGCTCATTGTCTGCTCAAATCTTTAGATATTTTTAGCAAACTTGATGATTGTCAATTACCAAACGGCAAAATCTCCTTAAACTGTGATTAAACATTTGGAGAGGAGAAAGAATCATGTTTTTTGCCAAGCATAAAAAAGAAAGCGTCGTTTTAATGACGGCTTTGCTGATTATTGCTTACATTGGCCGCTTCACCAATCTAATCTGGCTATTTGATGTCTCGATGATCGCAATTGCCATTATCGGTGGCCTGCCATTGGTCTTTCGAGCAGTCGGGGCCTTGAAATTCAAAATTATCTCAATTGAGCTTTTGGTTTCAATTGCCGTAATCAGTGCCCTGGCAATTGGTGAATACAGCGAGGCCGGCATCGTGGTCTGGCTGTTTTCGGTTGGGGATTTGCTGGAAGAGATTACGCTAAAAAAAACCCGCAAGTCGATTCAAGATCTGGTTGATATGGCACCCAAGACGGCACTGAAGATTGAAAGTCCCAGTGATCGTTCGTTTGAAGAAGTTGACATTGACGAGATTGAAAAAGGCGATTATCTATTGGTCAAAACTGGTTCGCAGATTCCAGTCGATGGCCAAGTCGTCGCTGGCAATGGTCATGTTGATCAGGCCAGCATTACCGGCGAATCCAAACCCAGCCACAAAGAAATCGGCAGCAGTGTATTTGCCGGTACGATTCTTTCCAGCGGAGCGTTGGTCGTACAAGCTGAAAAGGTGGGTGAAGATACCACGTTTGGTCGGCTGATTGAATTGGTTGAAGAAGCTCAAGATAGTCAAACCAAGACCCAGCGTTTTATTGACCGCTTTTCACAATACTACACGCCATTGGTATTACTGTTGTCGATTATCGTAGGCCTGATTACCAAAGACTTACGCTTGGCAATTACCATTCTGGTCCTTGGCTGCCCAGGTGCTCTGGTAATCGGGGTGCCAATCTCGACGGTTGCCGGCATCGGCAGTGCAGCCAAACGAGGCATGATTGCAAAGGGTAGTGCTGCATTGGATGAGTTAACCAAGATTGATACGTTTGTTTTTGACAAGACCGGTACGCTGACGACGGGTCAGCCGAGTGCGGGAAAGGTTGTCAATGTTAATGGCGATCAGAATGAAAATCTAAAGATTCTGGCCAGCATTGAGCATGAGTCCAATCATCCGTTGGCCAAAGCCATTTTGGACTACTGGCAAAAAGATGACGTCTACCCGGTTAGCGACAGCCAAATTATTGATGGGCGCGGCATTCAGGCTGTCGTTAACCAGCACTCGGTTTTGGTTGGTAATGAAAGATTGTTAAACGAAGCCGGAATCGAAACGACCACCGATCAGCTTTCAAAGACCAGCTCACACGTTTTGCTGGCTGTTGATCACGAGCTGCGGCTGGTACTGGAGGTCAGTGATCAACTGCGTCCTGGGGCCAAAGCAGCATTGGACAATCTGAGAAAAATCAAGGGCTATCGCCTCATCCTGCTTTCTGGCGATAACCAGGCAGCTGCTGAAAACATGGTGGCCGACCTGAACTTTAATGAAGTGCGTGGTGATCTTTTGCCAGTCGACAAGGCAGCAGTCATCAAACAGCTGCAATCAGATGGCCATCAAGTGGCTTTTGTAGGGGACGGAATCAATGACGGTCCGGCATTAAGTGTGGCTGATCTAGGGATTGCTATGGGCAGTGGTACCGAAGCCGCTATTGACGTGGCCGATATTATCCTGGTCAACTCCAGTCCGGCTCAATTACCGATTGCCGTTCGTCATGCGCAAAAGACGATACGCAACATGTATGAAAACATTGCAATTGCACTTTTGACGGTATTACTGTTGTTCATCGGTCTGTTTACCGGCTACATCTACATGGCGTCAGGGATGCTGGTTCATGAATTGAGTATTTTGATCGTCATCTTAAATGGTATGCGATTAATTCGTCGTAATTGACCGTAATCAATTATTTATTAGAGTAAATCGACTAAGCTATATTCATAAATAAGCAAAGGGGAAATGAATCATGAAAAAAGTAACGTTAAAACTCAATGATCTGTCTTGTCCATCATGCATGAGCAAGATTCAAAAAGCCGTCAGCCAACAGCCTGGCGTATCCAATGCCGTGGTAATGTTTAATGCCGGCAAGGTCAAGGCTGAAGTTGATGAAAGCCAACTTGCACCAGAAGCATTGGGCGATGTTGTCAGCCAGCTTGGCTATCAAGTCGAAAAGATCATCGTTAAGGAGGCTTAATCATGAGTGAAATTGAAATTCGTTATGCAAAAGAACAAGAACGCAGCGACCATGAGCACCATGTTCCAACTGCTGGTGCCATGATCGGTCACATTACCGCCAACCTGGCAGTGCATGCTTTAAAGATTGAGCAGGCAGCTTTATTTGCCAAAGGGCCAGCCGCACTGTTTTTAGATCAGTATGGGCGGGCCTGGATTCAAAAAGAACTGGCTTTTTGGGATGATATCAATCGTGCCTTGCATGCCGAAGCAGATTTGGTGCCAACGACCAGCGAGGAGCTGCTTAAGTACAGCATGCTGACCGAAAATGGTGCTACTAAGTATGCTGATGGTAAAGATCAGCTGTTTGAGCTGGTTAAAGATTTTGATATGCAGCTATTGTTTATTACACGGGCCATTAAGCTGACCGAAAAAGAAGGGCATGAGGCGCAGAATCAACTGATGAAAGAGCTGTATGCCTGGATTAAGGAACAGATTGGGTTGACACAAAGCTTCTTGGGCCACGAACCAACCGAGGGCCTGCCATCTGCTGCAGAAGATGATGGCGATGATGCAGAATAAAATGTCTGATTTATAAAAGAGTAGAAACAACTGGACGAAACTAAAAACTTTTCCTCTCAATATGAAAACTCGGATGATTCGCTAAGCAATGGTGGATCATCCGAGTTTTATTATGTAGGTATTGTCGGTCGCAAGTTAGCATTACAATTACGTTTGAATTATTCTAAAGCTGATTTTTAATTGACAGATTTCTCCAATCTGTTAGTGCTATCTGGCACTTCATAATGGGTTTTTCAAAATTAATTTATACAGAGTGATTGTATATGGATGACGGGCTGCTCAAAATCAATTAAACAAATTTACTATAAATGTCTTAAATACAATCGTAAAAAGATGCTGAAAAATACAGATGGCGTCATTTCAAACTCAAAAGTCTGAGATGACGCCATATTTTTAGTTAAGTAGAAAGTCGTTTTTTCAGCTGTTTAGCCTATGCGAGGCCCAGCTTTTTTTGACAGTTGGGACAGATGCCATGAACTTCAATATCGCTTTGGGTTACCATGAAATTGGTCTTTTCGCGGGTAATCTGCTGCAGATCCTTGGTCAGGGCCGCGAAATGATCATCAAAAACGTCTTGGATCAAACCGCAGTTGTCACAGACGACATGGTAGTGGGGGTGCCCAAAGTAGTCATAATGGGAGCTGCCATCACCATTTTTCAGTTCAATGACCAGCTGATCTTCAACCAAGAGATTGATGGTGTTGTAGATCGTTGCCATGCTGATGTTGTCGGCTTCTTGTTTTAAATCGGCGTAGATCATCTCAACGCTGGGGTGCGTGTGGTGATTGATCAGATAGTGCAGAATCAGTTTACGCTGCGGGGTGAGCCGGACGTGTTTTTCACGCAGATGCTGCAGTGCGTGTTCATATTCTGAATTGGCCATTGCAACGATCATCCTCCTTTCACAGACGAGTGATTAGACAAGTCATTATTATAGCATTGTCAAGGTCGATAATGCATCAGGAAATAAAATGTTTCTTTTTAGATAATAATAATTCTAATTTAGCGAAAAGAAAAGCATTCTGCCTGGTAAAATTTAAACCCAGAAAGTCAGAATCGTTGTCAACAACTGTAACAGAGTATAAAAAATTTGATTATGAGGGTTTGCGACCAAGCGCTGCAACAGCCACCAGCTTAAGATCACCAATGCGATGGCTAACAGCAGCGTCGCCTTGATTGGCCGCGTCAGCATCGTTAAAATCAAGATCACGCCAAGACCGCCCTCAATCATTGGAAAACGCGGGTCATCAGATAAAAAAAGCGGGGCGTAGTAAAAACAGTAGATCATCAATAACGGAATCAGTTTTAGCAGATAGCTCCACGACAAAAACTTAACCGAGATGAAGGTAAACGCCACTGGAATGCTGAGGGTCATTAAAAGGCCGAAAACCAGCAGACCAACTGGATTTTGAAATTCGTGCAGATAAAGCTCAAAAATCAGCAGATAGCAGGGCGGCAGCAAAAGCAGGATAAATAAAAAGACGTTGCCATGCAAAAAACCGCTGATGGCAAATAAAAAGCTGATCAGCAGCGGAATAATCGAAGTCAGCGAGCCGCCTTGCTGGTCAAAAATAATGGTGGCGGCCAGGGCAATGCAGACCTGATAGGCAAACAGACTGTACAGATCATGAGAAAAGACGGTGGTTTTGATCTGAATGGCATAGGCAAAAGGCACGTAAGACCAGCAGCATATCATTAAAAAAGCATTGGGCAGCAGACTGCGCCAGTCGATATCTTGGATTTGCAGCTTAAAATGCGATAACGGGTTTTGCAAAAAAATTCCTCCTGAGCGGTCAAAAATTAAGTTTTCCTTATTGTATCAAATTCCATCATAAAAAATTGCTTATTATTATTGGAATATGTTAGGATGGTGAACGTTATAAAGCAAATTCCCGATAGGATTCACAGATTGTGAAGATGCCTTGTAACCGCAATAACCGAACTTTTTAGTTTAGAAAATGGGGGAATTAACAAAATGACTGAACGACACTTATTTACTTCCGAATCTGTTTCAGAAGGACACCCTGACAAGATTGCTGACCAGATCAGTGACGCAATTTTGGATGCTATGTTGGAACAAGACCCAGATGCTCGGGTAGCGGTTGAAACTTCGGTAACGACTGGCCTGGTGCTGGTATTTGGCGAAGTCTCGACTACGGCTTATGTCAACATCCAGCAGATCGTTCGTGATACGATTCGTGAAATTGGCTACACGGATGGCCAATATGGCTTTGATGCCGACAACTGTGCGGTGATTACAGCGATTGACGAACAGTCGCCAGACATCGCGCAAGGGGTTGACGACTCGCTGGAAACGCGGGGCGGCAACGTTGATCCATTAGACAAGATTGGTGCCGGCGACCAAGGGCTGATGTTTGGCTATGCTACTGATGAAACGCCGGAATATATGCCGCTGACGCTGATGCTTAGTCACAAGCTGATGCAGAAGATCGCCAAGCTGCGCAAGGATGGTACGATTCCATATCTGCGCCCTGACGCCAAGGCTGAAGTAACGGTCGAATACGATGAAAATGATAAGCCATTGCGTGTCGATACGGTTGTTTTGAGTACGCAGCATGACCCAGAGATTGCTTTGGATCAGATTCGTCACGACGTTATTGAGCAAGTTATCAAAGCCGTGATTCCAGCCGAACTGTTGGATGATGATACCAAATATTTCATCAATCCAACCGGCCGTTTTGTCATTGGTGGTCCACAAGGCGATGCCGGGTTAACGGGCCGCAAGATCATCGTGGACACTTATGGCGGGGCTGCTCACCATGGCGGGGGCGCCTTCTCTGGCAAGGATGCGACGAAGGTTGACCGTTCTGCCAGCTATGCGGCCCGCTATATTGCCAAGAACCTGGTAGCGGCCGGCTATGCCAAGCGCCTGGAGATTCAAGTTGCCTACGCAATTGGGGTGGCTCAGCCAGTCTCAATCTCAATCAATACGTTTGGGACGGGGACGCGTTCGGAAGCTGAACTGATCGCGGCGGTACGCAAGACGTTTGATCTGCGGCCGGCCGGAATCATTAAGATGCTTGACTTGAAGCGCCCAATCTACAAAAAGACGGCTGCTTATGGTCACTTTGGCCGGACTGATATCGATCTGCCGTGGGAACACCTGGACAAGGTTGACGAACTGAAAGCCATTTTAGGATAAAAAGCAAAAGAAAAGCCAAGTGCCCAGATGCGGCAGCTTGGCTTTTTTGCTGGCGATTATTTGACTGACCGGCATTTTGACTCATGATCATCAAGACTTAGTCAAACAAGCCCGCTAATGCCAGATCACGATGCAGTTCAAATCAGTCATTGATAAACTGAACGTCGTAGCTATGGTCAATAATGCGAACCTGATCTGGTTTGAGACCGACAACTTGAACATGGCGTGCCTGATCGACAAAAACGGCCCCCATGACGTCAGGATGATCATTGATCCAGTTTGGCAGCGGCTGACCGGCAAAGAAAAGGCGGCCGGTTTCGATCTCGCCGGTAATCGATTCACCAGAAAAGACGGTCACGCCGGCCAGGGCAGTTTTTCTAGGGTGACCAGTGGCCGGATCGATGATGTGGTGGTAGTCTTGCCCATTTTCTTCTAGATGACGCTCGTAGATTCCGCTGGTAACGGCTGAACATTCCGGCAGAGTGGCTACCAGAATCGATTGACCACGCTTGGCACTAGGATCCTGAACGCCGATTCGCCATAAGCCGTCTTGGTGCTTGGGTGCCGTGCCGTGCATCAAAATGTTGCCGCCCAGATCAATGATGCCGGCGCGAAGATCACGCGAGCGCCATAAGTCACGAATGCGATCGGCGATATATCCTTTGGCAATGGCGCCCAGATCAATCTCCATTCCCGGCTTTTTCAAAAAGATCGTCATGTCGTGGTCATTTAGCTCAACGTCGTGCGGATCGATCAGTTTAAGGCGTTCTTGAATCTCCGCCTCGCTTGGTACATGAGCATCGTCAAAGCCAATGTGCCACAGTTTTACCAAAGGACCGATCAAGGCATCAAAGCCATTGTCTTCCAGGCTGATGGCAATGGCTTTTTTGGCAAGATGGTAGCTGGCATGAGAAACCTGTACGGGATGCTGGCCGGCTGCCTGATTAACGGCCATCAGCTCTGAATGATCGCGATTGACGGTTAGGATGTCTTCATAATGGGCAATCAGTGCATAGGCATCGTCCAAATCGCGCTGCTCGGCACTCCCAAACGCCGTTAAAACGATGTTGGTGCCAAGACCATAATAGCTTTTGGAGATGGTATGCTGGGCCAGATTGCTGATGATTTGGGGATGATCGTTTGACCAAAGAGGGGTTTTGTTTTCCATTGAGGTCGTCCTTTCTACGCTTGCGGTTTATTAATGTCATTATAACCTTGCGGGGCTTTTAGAAACGAGCAAAATTAAGTTAATTATCGAACAAATACAGCTAAAAAATCAGGCTGCAATCTAAAAACAGTTTTTTAAAATCAGTTGATGAAACACCGATGAATTCGTTTACGCGACTTTTGTCAAATAATTGCGAAAATATTCACAATATCTCTAGTAAAAATCATTTAAAACGAGTAAGATGGACCCGTAAAGGTTAAATCAAGGAAGGGGTCTTGAGTCATGCATTCATTCTTAAGTATCGATGTCGGTGGGACAGCGATTAAGTATGCCTTGCTGAACAACGCCGGTCAGATTACCAAAAAAGACAAGGTACCGACGCCTACCAGCAGCCTGACTGAATTTATGAAGTCGCTTTATGCAATTATTGATCAGTACCAAGCTCAGATCAGCGGATTGGCGGTCTGCGTTCCCGGCAAGGTCGATCCGCAAAAGCAGGTGGTCGTTTTTAGCGATACGCTGCCGTTTTTGAAGAACTGGGATCTGCCAAAACTGTTTAAGGAACATTACCGTAAGATTCTGCCGATTGCCGTTGAAAACGAAGGACGCGCGGCAGCTTTGGCGGAATCATGGCTGGGCAATCTGCATGGTGAAACCGATGCGGCAGCCATTTTGCTGGGAACCGACATCAGCTCTGGCATCATCACCAATGGCAAACTGAACTATGGCGCGCATGCCGGTGCCGGAATGCTGAATTTTGTGCCAACCAACTTTAAGGCGGAAGGTACGGATCGCTTGGCAGGCTTTAACGGCTCTTCAGTCAAAATGATTCAGGACGTAATTGAGGCATCTGGCCTGCCGGAAGGTGCGGATGGCTTAGCGGCCTTTCGGATGATTGAAGCTGGCAATCCAGATGCCGCCAAGGTCTTTAACGAATACTGCTATCAGATTGCGTGCTTGATCTTGAGCATGCAGGCGATCGTTGATTTAAACAAGGTTGTCATTGGTGGTGGGGTCTCCGCGCAGCCGATATTGATCAAGACAATCAATGCTCAATATGACCAGCTGGTAGAGTCAATGCCGATCGTGAAAAAAGAAATGGTCAAGCCAAAGATCGAACCGGCTAAATTCAAAAACGACGCCAACCTGTATGGAGCTTTAGATGCCTTGCTGCTGAAACTCGACGAACAAAATTAGAAACATATTAGAAAAGAGACTTGCACTTAGCGGCGGTCCTTGCTAGAATAGTTTGTAATCTTTGATCGTAGAGGAGTTAGTAGCCAACTCAGCTGTTTACAGAGACTAGGCGGCGGTGTAAGCCTGGAGCAGACGTTGGTGAACTGGCCTCAAAAAATTGCCGCTGAACCAATAGTAGGCGGCAACGTGAAATTCGCGTTAAGAATCTCAAGGGCCATGCATAAAGCGTGGAATTCAGGTGGTACCGCGGATTTTGATTCGTCCTGCATTTAGTTGCAGGGCGTTTTTTTATACGATCAACTTACTGACAATCAGAATTTTAAAAGGAGCAGGGCTAATGGCTTACGATCACAAAACGATTGAAAAGAAATGGCAGCGATATTGGAAGAAGAACAAGACCTTTAAGGCGGAAATCAACAAGGACCAAAAGAAGTACTATGCTTTGGACATGTTCCCATACCCATCTGGACAAGGTCTGCACGTTGGTCACCCAGAAGGCTACACGGCAACGGATGTGGTTTCGCGGATGAAGCGGATGCAGGGCTACAACGTGCTGCATCCAATGGGCTGGGATGCGTTTGGGCTGCCGGCTGAACAGTACGCTTTAAAGACGGGCCACAATCCAAAGGGCTTCACCAACCAAAACATCGATCACTTTAGAGACCAGATTCAATCGCTTGGCTTCTCTTATGACTGGGATCGCGAAGTCAACACGACTGATCCAAACTACTACAAGTGGACGCAGTGGATCTTTGAACAGCTGTACAAGAAGGGGCTGGCCTATGAAGATGAGATCATGGTCAACTGGGCTCCTGACTTCATGGGCGGTACGGTTGTCTCCAATGAAGAAGTCGTTGACGGCAAGACGGAGCGGGGCGGCTACCCAGTCTACCGCAAGCCAATGAAGCAATGGGTCTTGAAGATCACGGCCTATGCCGATCGTCTGATTGATGATCTGGACCTGGTTGACTGGCCAGAAAGCGTTAAGGAAATGCAGCGCAACTGGATTGGTCGTTCAGAAGGGGCTTCCGTCTTCTTTGACATTGCTGATCATGATGGCAGAATCGAAGTCTTTACGACGCGTCCTGACACGCTGTTTGGGGCTTCCTACGTTGTTTTGGCCCCTGAACTGGATCTGGTTAACGAACTGACGACGCCTGAACACAAGGCCGAAGTCGAAGCCTACAAGGAAACGACTTCCCGCCGCTCTGATCTGGAACGGACCGATCTGAACAAGGACAAGACGGGTGTATTTACGGGGGCTTACGCCATCAACCCAGTCAACGGCGAAAAGCTGCCAATCTGGATCTCAGATTACGTCCTGGCTTCATACGGTACTGGTGCGGTGATGGCCGTGCCTGCTGGTGACCAGCGTGACTGGGACTTTGCCAAGAAGTTTGACCTGCCAATCAAGCCAATCATCAAGGATGTCGATATCTCAGAAGCAGCCTATGCTGGCGATGGCGAGCACATCAATTCTGGTTTTGTTGATGGCATGAAGATCAAGGAAGCCAAAACGGCCATGATCGACTGGCTGGAAGAACACGATGCCGGGCACAAGAAGGTCAACTACCGGCTGCGCGACTGGATCTTCTCACGTCAGCGCTACTGGGGTGAACCAATTCCGGTTATTCACTGGGATGATGGTACGACCTCATTGGTGCCTGAAGACGAACTGCCTTTGAAGCTGCCTGATATGAAGAACATTGAGCCATCTGGTACCGGTGAGAGTCCACTGGCCAATGCTACCGACTGGATCAACGTTTATGACGAAAATGGCCGGCATGGACTGCGGGAAACCAACACGATGCCGCAATGGGCTGGTTCTTCTTGGTACTGGCTGCGCTACACGGATCCGCACAACGAAAAGGAATTTGCCTCTAAAGAAGCGCTGGACTACTGGTCACCAGTCGATCTGTACGTCGGGGGGGCTGAACATGCCGTCCTGCACCTGCTGTATGCCCGCTTCTGGCACAAGGTTCTGTACGATCTGGGCTACGTGCCAACGCCGGAACCATTCATGAAGCTGGTTAACCAAGGGATGATTCTGGGTTCCAACCACGAAAAGATGTCCAAGTCCAAGGGCAATGTCGTTAACCCAGATGACATCGTTGAGCAATATGGTGCCGACACGCTGCGTCTGTACGAAATGTTCATGGGTCCGCTAACTGAATCCGTACCTTGGGATACTAAGGGGCTGCACGGTGCCTACAAGTGGATCAACCGGGTATGGCGCTTGATGATGGATGACAACAACCATCTGCGTGATCGGGTTTCGAACTTCAATGATGGCAAACTTACGCGCATCTACAACCAAACCGTCAAGAAGGTTACGGAAGACTTTGAGCGGATGCACTTTAACACGGCTATTTCGCAACTGATGGTCTTTGTCAATGAAGCGTACAAGGTTGATGATCTGCCGGTTGAATATATGGAAGGCCTGATTAAGATGATCTCGCCGGTAATTCCACACGTTGCCGAAGAGCTTTGGAGCCAATTCCACGTTTCCGACACGATTGCCTACCAGCCATGGCCAACCTATGATCCAAAAGCCTTGGAGGAATCAACGGTTGAAATGATCGTACAGGTTAACGGCAAAGTACGGGCCCGAATTGAGATGCCAAAGGATGCCGATCAAGAAACGGCTCAAGCTAAGGCCCTTGCCAACGAACACGTCCAAAAGTTCATGGATGGCAAGGAAATCAAGAAGGTCATCGTCGTACCAAACCACATTGTCAACATTGTCGTTAAATAGTCTAACGTAAGTTAAAGGTCAGCATTCGGCAGCGTCGAGGCTGGCCTTTTTGGATTTTAAAGAAAGGAAACAGCAATGGAACTGGTTAGCTATGGAGCAGTCTTTACCCCAACCGAAAAAGAGATTCAGGTTGATTTTCCGGATGTCCCCGAGGCATTTACACAAGGGCAGACCATGGATGAGGCGATCGAAAATGCCAAGCTGGGGCTGGCAATCGTAATCAACGACAAGCTGGGCCATTTTGAATCAGCGCCAGCAGCAACGCCCATCGACCAGCTGAAAACGGCCTTTCCGGATCGTGAAGTACGACTGATCGAAGTTGATCTGGAAAAATATTAAACGCGTTGATCGTTGTTGGAGTGGGCTTTTGAAGCACTCAAGGCAATTAGGTAAAACAGCTTACTATAAATAAGACGTTGACAAATGAAAACCTAATCGCTATAATAAAACCATTAAATTTTTAAGAGATTTTTAATTATTGAATTTCATTGCGAAAGGAGGAATTTCTATGTTGAAGCATCAATTTAAAACATTGGAGATTTCTGCCTTTTCGTCAATGATGGCCTGTTGTTAATCTATTCCTCAATCGATTTTTCGATTTGAGGCCTTTTTGGGTTACTGTTTTTGCAGTTTCCAAAGGCTGATTAAAGGAATGGAAAGACAATGGGCCTTTTTTTATGCAATTTTTTGATTAGACATTATTTGAATATTTGTCTAAAAGGGGAGTGAGAAAGTTTGAGTTGGACGATCATTCAGCAGAGTCTGCCTGAATTTGCCAAGGGCTTTCGACTGACGCTGTGGCTGTCGTTGGTTGGAATTCTAGGCGCCATGGTCGTGGGTATCATCGTCAGTCTGGTGCGGTATTTCAAGGTCCCGTATCTGGCTGGTATCCTGGGCGCTTATGTTGAGCTGGCCCGCAATACGCCGCTTTTGATTCAGCTGTTCTTTTTGTACTACGCCTTTCCGGTAATTGGCTGGAAAATGAGCGCGGCTACCTGTGGGATCGTTGGTCTGATCTTTTTAGGGGGCGCCTACATGGCAGAAGGGTTCAGCGGCGGCTTTAACGGCGTGGCCAAGACGCAGCTTGAATCCGGCAGGGCCCTGGGAATGAGCCGCTGGCAGCTGGCCCGTTATGTAGTCTTTCCGCAGGGATTTGCACTGTCAGTACCTGCTCTGGCTGCCAACGTGATCTTTTTGATTAAGGAAACCTCGATTTTTTCGGTGATTGCCATTCCAGAATTGACGAACACGGCCCTGGATCTGATCGGTCTTTACTATCGTTCTAACGAATATCTTTTCGTTTTGGTGATCGCCTACGCAATTATCTTGATTCCTCTGTCCTTGATTTTGACCTGGCTGGAAAGGAAGGTTCGCTATGGCACATTCGGGAATTAACGTTTTGTTGGAAGGACATAATTTTGTCCGACTGCTAGGTGGATTATGGACCACGGTTTGGATCGCGGCGCTGTCCTTGCTGATTGGATTGGCATTAGGTGCGGTACTGGGAATCTTGCGAACGTTTAAGAATCGGCTGCTGCGCTTGATTCTGCGGCTTTACCTCGAGTTTTTCCGGATCGTGCCCACGGTTGTGCTGCTGTTTTTGGCCTATTACATCCTGCCAAGAATGATGCATGTGGCCAACCTCCCTGGCTCATTGATGGCCGTTGTCGCGTTTGCCTTATGGGTGGCCGCGGAATTCAGCGATATCGTTCGAGGAGCTTTGATCTCGGTTCCTAAGCATCAGCGGGAATCGGGTATGGCGTTGGGGTTGAACCGCCACCAGCTGTTTTACTACGTCTTATTGCCCCAAGCGTTTCGATTGGAGCTGCCGGCAACGATCAATCTGGCAACGCGGGTGATTAAAACGACCTCGCTTTTGATGATGATCAGCGTGATGGATGTCATCAACATTGGCCAGCAGATTATCGAGGCCAATAATCATCTTTATCGAACAGGGGTCTTTTGGGTCTATGGTCTGATTTTCGTGTTTTACTTCCTGGTGGATTATCCACTGTCGCGCTGGGCAAAAAAGATGGATGCCAAGCAAGCAGATTAAGGGGGATGTCTTTTGACTGAAGAAATTTTAAAAGTAGCGCATTTAAACAAGTTTTACGGTGAACGCCAAGTCTTGTTCGATATCAACTTTGAGCTCAAAAAAGGCGAGGTGCTGGCACTGCTGGGACCTTCCGGATCGGGCAAGAGTACGACGATTCGTACGCTGAACGGCTTAGAGGACTTTCAAAGCGGTCAGATCACTTTTGCAGGCCAGAATGTGATTCCAGATGAAAAGCATTGGCAAAAGCTGCGGCAAAAGATCGGCATGGTTTTTCAAAGCTACGATCTGTTCCCAAATATGACGGTTTTGGAAAACATCATCCTGGCACCGACCAAAGTTCAGCAGCGCGAACAAAAAGAAGCGACGGCAGAAGCCAAAAAACTGCTGGCTATGGTTGGCTTGAGCGATTATGAGCAGGCCTACCCGCGCCAACTGTCAGGTGGGCAAAAGCAGCGGATCGCCATTATCAGAGCGCTGGCCATGCATCCGGATCTGATGCTGTTTGATGAGGTCACGGCCTCATTGGACCCTGAGATGGTCAGAGGGGTCTTGGAGATCATCAAGAAGCTGAGTGACGAAGAGGACATGACAATGCTGATCGTAACTCATGAGATGAACTTTGCGGCCCAGATTGCCGATCGGGTGCTGTTTTTAGAGGATGGTCATATTTTAGAGGATACGCCGGGTCAGCAGTTCTTTAAGCAGCCGCAGACTGAGCGGGCCCAACAGTTTTTGGAGAGTATGGATTTTTAGTGTTTTTTGAGAAAAGGGGAATTGATTATGAAAAAGCAGAGTTTTAAAAAATTGATTCAGACGCTGGTATTGGCCCTAGGCGCTTTTCTACTGGCATTTGCACCACTAGCAGGTACTGTGACGGCCCATGCCGCTGATAATCAGAGTTCGGTTTCGGCAATCAAGAAGCGCGGCTACATTAAAATTGCCGTGTTTGGCGACTTGCCGCCATATGGCTGGGTCAACAAGGATGGCAAGCGCGTGGGATATGATCTGTACCTGGCACGGCGGATTGCCAAGGATTTAGGCGTTAAGGCCAAGTTCGTGCAGGTTAACGCCAACAACCGGGTTGACACGCTGAACTCCAACAAGGCTGATCTGGTTTTGGCCAACTTTACGGTGACGTCGGAACGCAAGCAGACGGTTGATTTTGCCAAGCCATACATGAAGGTTTCCGTTGGGGTCGTTTCTAAAAAGAGCGATCCAATTACTAAGGTCAGTCAATTGAAGGGCCAAAAACTGATCGTCAACAAGGGAACGACGGCTGAACAATACTTTACTCAACACCAGACCGGCGCCAGCCTTTTGAAGTTCGACTCCAAGACGCAGCAGTTCAACGCGCTTAAAAACGGTCGCGCCAAAGCATTGGCTGATGACAACTCCTACCTGTACGCCTGGGTCAAGAACAATCCTAAGTACACGGTTGGCATCAAGCAGCTGGGTAAGAGCTCATACATTGCCCCAGCCGTCAAAAAGGGAAACAAGTCGCTTTTGAACTGGACCAACAAGGAAATCACCAAGCTTAACGGTGAAAACTTCTTTGAAAAGGACTATAACCAGGAACTGAAGCCTTACTTTGGCTCCGAAGTCAAGGCTAGCGACATCATTTTGACTAATCAAAAATAGTCATTGATGAATGCTCTAAAATATGAACTGTAAAAACGTCGTCGGTTAATTGCCGCGGCGTTTTATTAATTGATAGATGAAAGTGATCTACTTCAGTACTGAGTAAAAAATTTAGTTGACATGAGGAAATCACGTGACTATAATGAGTGAAAATTAAGAAATTCATTAAATAATAATTATAAAAGCGTTGAAGAGAAGAGTAGGTCGCTTTATTAGTGTTTCAGCGACTGCCGTCAGTGAAAGGGCAGCACGAACCAGCAGCTGAAGATGAGCTCAGAGCAAGGTATTTGGTCAGTTTGGCTGAATTCCCGGCAGGATCCGTTACCATCCCAGACATCAATTGGTGTTGTTGAGGCCGCTGTGGGCAATCCAGCGGCAAAATCGGGTGGTACCACGTCGGATCTGCTGCGTCGTCCTGAATCTATCAATAGGTTCAGGGCTTTTTTATTGCCTTGAGAAAGGAGAAAGACATGACAGAATTTAATACCAGACTGGTGCACGGGCCAGCCCAAAATGACAATCAGACGGGAGCCGTCAACGTTCCAATCTATACTTCAACGACCTATCGCTATCCAAAAATCGGTGCGGCGGTACAGTATGACTACGGCCGCTCGGGCAATCCAACGCGGCAGTATCTTGAGGATCAGTTGGCTGCTTTAGAGCATGGTACGCGGGGATTGGCGCTTTCTTCCGGGATGGCGGCGATTCATACGGCGCTGGCGATTTTTAAGGCCGGCGATCATATCATCGTTGGCGATCAGATCTATGGCGGCACGTTTCGGCTGCTCAATCAGTTCTTTGAACGCTGGGGGCTGAGCGCGACACCGGTTGACACCAGAGATCCGGCGGCCATTGAACGCGCGATCCAGCCCAATACCAAGGCCGTTTATTTTGAACCGGTTACCAATCCGCTGCTGCAGGTGACTTCAATTGCCGCTGTGGCTAAGGTTGCTAAAAAACACGACTTGCTGACAATCGTCGATAACACTTTCTTAAGTCCCTATCTTTGTCAGCCATTGACTTTAGGTGCCGATATCGTCATTCACAGTGCAACTAAATATCTGGCTGGGCATTCCGACGTCAGTGCGGGCGCGGTGATTACCAATGATGAAAAATTAGGTGACCGGCTCTACTTTGTGCAAAACGCGCTGGGGGCCGTGCTTTCACCAGAAGACAGCAATCTGGTTCGGCGCGGGCTGCAGACTTTAAGCGTCAGAATGGATCGCCAGCAGGCCAATGTCAAGGCAATCATTGCTCATCTGCAGCCGCTGCCAGCCGTCAAAAAAATCTATTATCCCGGTCTGTTCGGCCAGCCAGGCTATGAAACGCTCAGCAGCCAGGCCAAGGGTGCGGGCGACGTGCTTTCGATCGAGCTGGCTGACAATGTGGACGCAGTTAAGTTCGTTGATTCGCTGCAGCTGTTTCAACTGGCAGTCAGCCTAGGCTCAGTGGAAAGTCTGGTTGAGCTGCCAAGCAAGATGAGCCACGCGGAGCTTTCGCCAGCTGAGCAGCTTAAAGCCGGAATTACGCCGGGGCTGATCAGATTAGCGGTTGGCATCGAGGATCAGCGCGACTTGATCGCGGACCTTGATCAGGCATTAGCCAAGGCAGTTTGATTCTCAGCAGGTCTTTATAGCGCTGGCATGCAGCATTAGACCGCATGGATCAAAACAGTTGATCACCAGTTGAATGAATCAGAAAATACCAGAAAGAGGGAGTTATTTATGTGTGAATGTCAAAATAAGGAAACTGAACTGTCACTGGCAACCATCGCGGCTCAGGCCGGTAATCATGAGGATGAGCGTGGCGCGGTGGCCCTGCCGATCTATCTGTCGTCTAATTATCGCCACCCAACCTTAAAAGAGGCCATCAATTTTGATGCGACCAAAGACTATACCTACTCGCGCCTTTCAACGCCCAATCGCCGTGCCGTTGAAAAGACGCTGGCCAAATTGGAGGGCGGGACGGCAGCTTTTGCAGTCAGCTCTGGGATGGCGGCCGTTCAGCTCGCATTAAGCATCCTTGAAACCGGCGATCGTTTGATTTCACTGGATGATCTGTATGGCGGCGACTTTCGCTACTTTGATTATCTGAAGCAGCATGCCGGGATTGAGTTTGATCAATGGGATGGCCGGTCGATTGCTGAACTGGTTGCCAAGCTGACGCCAAAAACCAGAATCGTCTGGCTGGAGACGCCTTCTAATCCAACCATGAAAGAAATTGACATTCAAGCAGTGGCAGCGGCCGTTCATGAATATGATCCGCAAATCAAGGTGATCGTTGACAATACCTTTTACACGCCAATCTATCAGCGGCCACTGCTAAAGGGAGCTGACGTGGTTATTCACAGCGCGACTAAGTATCTGTCCGGGCATAATGATTTATTAGGTGGAGCCGTGGTCGTTAAGGATGAAAAACTGGCTCAGGAGTACTACGACTACTACATTACGACTGGCGATACGCTGGATTCGTTTGACTCCTGGCTGCTTTTGCGAAGTCTTAAGACGCTTAAGGTGCGCATGGCTCAGCACACTAAAAATGCCCAGGCCGTCGTTGAGTATCTCAAGCAGGCGCCGGAAGTCGAAAAAGTGCTTTATCCAGGTAAAGGCGGTATGATCAGCTTTTATCTAAAAGAGGCTGATCAGGTTGAAAGACTGCTTGATCACGTTAAGGTAATCACCTTTGCCGAGAGTCTGGGCGGGATCGAAAGTCTGATTACGATTCCCTACTATCAGACGCATGCGGACGTTTCAGTCGAGCAGCGGCAGCGATTGGGGATTACGCCTAAGCTGTTGCGGCTGTCGGTTGGTCTTGAAGATGCGGCTGATCTGATTGCCGATATCAAACAGGCTTTAGCAGCGACCCGTTAAGGTTTTCTTAACAAATTGTGAATTGATTTGCGCTGACTGCCAATTCAAGCTAGAATAGTTAGGATTATTTTTTGAAATTTTAACAATTAAAAAGGTAGGAAAGCAGCAAATTATGGATGCACAACAAAAAACGGCCCCGAGCAAGCAGGCTGCAGCCAAGGCAAAAATGCTCAGTGGGTCGGCCTGGATGACGGCAGGGAGTGTATTGTCGCGAGTTCTGGGTGCACTTTATATCATTCCTTGGGTAACTTGGATGGGGGCCTACAGTGATCAGGCCAATGCGCTTTATGCCAAGGGATACAACATCTACAACCTGTTTTTGGTGATCGCTACGGCGGGGATCCCATCCGCAATGTCGAAGCTGGTCGCCCATTATAATGGGATCAATCAGACCAACATCAGCAAAAAGCTATATCATACCGGGATGTACGTTTCAATGGCAACCGGGGTGATCGCGGCTTTGATCATGATGTTTGGTGCAGCGCTTTTGGATGGCGGGGACCCCAATGAGATTCCGGTTATCCGTTCTTTGGCCTGGGCCGTACTATTGATTCCCAGCATCAGCATCTCGCGGGGGTATCTGCAGGGGTACAGCTGGATGGCGCCATCTGCCATCTCGCAGCTGATCGAACAGCTCTTAAGAATCATCTACATGCTGGGGGCCACTTATCTGGTCATGAAGATCCAAAAAGGGAGTTGGGTCTTGGCGGTTACCCAGTCTACGTTTGCTGCCTTTATCGGGGCCTTGGGAGCAGCCGCGGTCTTGATCATGGCGCGGATTCACTACCGGCGGCCAATGGAGGCGATGCTGGAAAACAGTCTGGCGACACCAGAAATCTCGACGATACAGTTGATTGTCAAGATCGTTTATCAAGCCATCCCGTTTATCGTGATTGAATCAGGGATCACGATCTTCCAACTGATTGACCAATATACCTTCTTTAAGATGATGCCATTGGTTGGCCACTTTACCTACTATCAAATGAATACGGTCTATGCCATGTTCAGCTTTAATGCCAACAAGCTTTACATGATCATCATTGCGGTGGCTACGGCCATGGCAACAACGGTGATTCCGCTGCTGGCTCATGCACGCGCTAAAAATGATCAGGAAGGCATGCGTACGCAGATTGAAAACGCACTGGAGCTGTTCTACTTTATCATGGTGCCGGCCTCCTTGGGACTGGTTGCCGTAGCACCACAAGTCTACACGGTCTTTTATCGTTATAATCAAGCCGGGATCGTAATTTTGGAATTTGCGGCGTTTGCCTCGATTGCCATGGGACTTTACAGCGTGGCGGCCGCGATGATGCAGGGAATTTCGGAAAACCGCAAGATGATGAAGATTCTGGGGATCGGCATGATCATCAAGCTGATTTTGCAGTTCCCATGCATCTGGCTTTTAAAAGGCATGGGCCCGCTATTGGCAACGGCCCTGGCTATGGTGATGATGAACTACTTGATTTTGCATTCGTTTAATATGGAATTTGGCCTGCACTTTGAAGAAATGGCTAAGCCAACCAATCAGATTCTGGCCTTTTCTCTGGTCATGTTTGTGGTTACCAAGCTGGTGATGTTCGGCCTGGGCTATCTGGTTAATCCGCATGGCCGCTATGCCGCATTCTTCCTTTTGATCCTTGGCGTGGCCATTGGTGGTGTTATTTATGCTTATCTGGCACTGAAGTCACGACTGGCTGATCATTTGCTGGGCGCGCAGGCTGATCTTTTGCGCGAACGGCTGCATATGAATTAAATCAATCTGCTCGTCTCAGTTTTGGGACGGGCTTTTTTACTGCCAAGATTGTTGGTCAAAAAAGGTCAAAATATTTAACAAGATGATTGAGACGTGCTAAAACGTAGTCGTAAACAAGAAAGGAAGGCTGATTTTATTATGGAAATCAAAGAAACTACGATTAACCAGATGAAGAAGTCTCATTTCGACGTTACGGACACTGACAACCATGAAGTCGATCTAACCAAACTGGCTGAACAGCCGCAAGACGCCAAGCTTGAACTGCGCGCCAAGGGTCAGATCGTTCAGGATAATCTGACGCCCAAGCAGATTAGTATAGCGGTCAATGACTTATTTGCCGCTTAAGCAATCAAATTCGACCATCAAAAAACCATGACGCTCAGGAGACGTCATGGTTTTATTGTTTAGTCCATAAATCCAATATGCGTTTTGGAATCCTGCGCGGCAACCTTTTTCATAAAGGCAGGCAGGGCATGACTGATTTGGTGAGGCAAAACGATATATTGATTTTCCGCGATCTGATCAGCCACGGCACTGTGCGCGTAAACGGCGGCCAATACCGCGTCCAAACCGGCATCCTTGAATTCAGCCGTAAACGAGCCGACCATTCCGGCCAGCGTATCGCCCATCCCACCGACAGCCTGCGCGGCAGAACCGATTGGCAGCTTAAAGACCTGGTCATCATGATAGATTTCGGTATGGTGCTTTTTCAAGACAACGGTCGCATTCAGCTTCTGAACGGCTTTTTGATTGTTTTCAACGGACTGATCGGCAATCTTGATTCCTGAAAGCCGCTGCCATTCCATCTGATGTGGCGTGTAGATGACACTGATCTGGCAGGCTGGCTGTTTCAGATTTTCCCGGGCCATCAAGGTGATTGCTGAGCCGTCAATTACCAAGGTCTGACCATCGTGCACGTATTCAAAAACGTTTTTAAGAATGTGCAGGCTTTGCGCGTTATCGCCTAGACCAGGGCCAACGACCACCGTATCGGCCGCTACGATCAGGTCGCCAACCAGCTGATCGTCATTAAAATCGGCAAACATGGCTTCTGACAGCTGAGCATGCAGAGCTGCCGAGTTGGCTGGGTCGGTCGCAGCCGTAACCAAACCAGTCCCGCCATAGACTGCTGCGGTTGCGGCCATGATGATGGCACCACCGAAATTCTCGTTGCCGCCGACCAGCACGATCTTGCCAAAAGTTCCTTTAAAGCTTTCCTGTGGGCGGGCTTTAATGACTTTTTGCAGAATTGACTCATCCAAGTTTTGCATATTTGATACTCCCTTTATTTAATCCAATAAAATCCACTGACGATTGATCCGTAAATCAACCCAAATAATGTTATCATTAAATCTAGGAATTTGACTAACATTGGAGGTTTTTTTTATGACGGATTGGTTAAAAGCCGCACAATCTCAAAAAGAAGAATATCTTAACGATTTGACCACGCTGATCAAGATTCCCAGCGTGCGCAATGATGATGAAGCCACACCGGAATATCCGCTTGGCCCTGCCCCAGCCCAGGCATTGAAAGCTTTCTTGGAAATGGCTGAGCAGGATGGCTTCCGCGTTAAAAACATCGATAACGTGGCTGGCTTTGCCGAATGGGGTGAAGGCGACGAGACCTTGGCAATCCTGGCCCACCTGGATGTCATGCCGGCAGGAAAAGGCTGGGAGACCGATCCATTTAACCCAGTGATCAAGGACGGCAATCTGTATGGCCGCGGCGTTTCCGATGACAAGGGCCCGGGAATGGCTGCCTACTATGCCTTAAAGTACTTGAAGGATCATGGTGCCGTCTTTAAGCAGAAGGTACGCTTTATCGTTGGTACCGATGAAGAAAACGACTGGACAGGAATGAAGCGCTACTTTGAAGTGGAGCCGGCGCCGACCTATGGCTTCTCGCCAGACGCTGAATTTCCGCTGATCAATGGTGAAAAAGGACAGGTTTCACTGCTCTTGGATATTGATGGCGGCAATGAAGGCGAAGTAGTCTTAAAGCACTTTGATTCTGGTCTGCGCTTTAACATGGTGCCGCGCGATGCTGAAGCCACGATTGAAGCCGTGGACAATGAAGCCGTGGCGACTGCGTTTACCGATTTCTTGGATGAGAATCCGATTACCGGGAGCATTGAAAGCGATGCTGACGGAATTAAATTAACCGTGGTTGGCAAGGCTGCTCATGGAATGGAACCTGAAAAAGGCATCAATGCCGGGACCTATCTGGCAACGTTTTTAAAGCAGTTTGATATTCGGGGGCATGCTGGCGACTTTATCGACTTTTTGGCCAGCTATCTGCATCTGGATACGCGCGTCAATCATTTCAATGCCGCCTTTGCCACGGATAAAATGGGCGAGATGACGATGAATGCCGGCATCTTGAAGTTTGATCAGCAGGCTGGCGGACACATTGATATGAACTTCCGCTATCCAGAGGGAATCACGGCTGACGAGATCTTAAACCGCATCAAGCCGGTCGCAGCTAATCACAATTTTGCCATTTCACGCACTCAAGGCGAGGTGCCGCACTATGTTGACGCCGATGATCCAATCGTTACCACGCTCCTCAAGGCCTACGTTGACCAGACTGGCGATCAGACTGCCCAAGCTGAAGTCGTTGGCGGTGGTACTTACGGTCGCTTGATGAGTCGTGGGGTAGCATTTGGTGCTTTGATGCCGGATACGCCAAACACGATGCATCAGCCAAATGAATTTCAGCCGGTTGATGATCTGATCAAGTCAATGGCCATCTATATGCAGGCAATCCACGACTTAGTAGTTGAATAAAGAAAACATATTGTTCAAGAAACCGTTTTCGTGGTAAAATAATAACAAGGAAAACCAATGTAGATTTTCTTAATAAGGTTGTTTTCTGGAGGTGGCAATAATGAGTGAATACAAGAACTTGTTAGTTGGTGTTGATGGCTCCGAACAATCCAAGATGGCGGTTCAAAAAGCTATCGACATTGCTAAGCGCAATAACGCCAAGCTGCATCTGTTGAGCATCGTCAACGGTGAACGCTATCCAAACACGAGCACGGTTGGCTATGGATTCGTTGATCGTGACATCTACAAGAAAGCTACGGATGAAATGACCAAGGAACTGGCCGAGATGAAGAAGAAGGCCGAAGCTGCTGGGGTCAGTGATGTCGTAACTGATGTCAAGATCGGCAACGCCAAGATGGAACTGACGGAAGGATATGCCAAAGAACATGATGTTGACCTGATCCTGGTTGGGGCCACGGGCTTGAACATGATTGGTCGGATGATCGTTGGTTCTACGGCTGCTTACGTAATTCGTCAAGCCGACTGTGACGTCATGGTTATTAAGACCGATGAAAACAATAAGAAACTCAACGTTAAAATGGAAAGCTATCCAGAAATCTAATAGCTGACCATTTGAAAGCTGATCTTTCAAAATAGCTAGGATCTGGCAGCTGATCTGCCAGGTCCTTTTTTATTTGCATTATAAAACCGGACTGCCCCTGGCTGCGATAAGGTTCTCAGTAACTGTGGCTGCCTTAGTGAACAAGTGCCAAGGCGTCTGCTCACCAGCCATCGACTTTAGCTGCTGGTAGCTGACAGGCCATAGTCAGGTGAGCTTCGGTGACTGTGTAGTGAATACTGATGGGATTAATGAATCCGATCGTATCAAAACACTATTTAGGCAACTGCAAAAATTAACAGACGGCTGTTGGTTGATGGCATCCAGACGTTTTAGACTACTGGGGTTGCCACTGTTTATTAATGAATGATTGGCTGGCTGAAATTATAATATCTTTCAATTTGGGAATGTTATATAATTGGCGTTGCACAAGGTTAAGGGTAAGGGAGTTGAGGAATATGAACTCGCGCACGAAAATGTCTTTGGGCATTATCGCAACGCTGCTGGTCATCGTGATTGGCGTGATGACCTGGCATCAAAGAACTCATTTTAATAAGAATACAACCATTAATGGCGTGGCCGTAGGGGGCTTGACCGCACAACAGGCTTATGACAAGGTAGCAAAGACCAAACTGACCAACGAAGTAAAGCTGGATGGCAAGGTGATCTATCAAGGCCAAGCCAGCAGTGCCGGCTTTACTAAGAATGATCTGAGCAAATTCCAAACGGCTCTCAAAAAACAAGTCACGTTCTTTCCTTCCAGCAAGGCCAAGAACATCAAGGTTGTCCCAAGTCATGTCGATAAGACGCGCATTGCAGCGATGCGGGCAGCTTTAAAGGCCAATATCGAAAAAGAAAATGCTGGTCGCAAGGCGCCGATTGATGCCAAAGCGGTTTTGGCAAATGGCAAGGTTACGATCAAACCAGCCCAAAAAGGCAATCGTTACGATACCGAAGCGCTTTTAAAAGACTTTGATCAAAATGCGGCCAACGTTAAGATCGTGCTGCATAAGCAATACCAACACCCGCTGGCAGCCAGCAGCAAAACGGTTAAGCAGGAAGCCGTCAAGTTGAAGGCGTTGCTTAATCAAAAGCTGACGTATCAAGTCGAAAACAAAACCTATACTTTAACGACCAATGACATCATTACCAAAGCCACGTATCTGAATCACCAATATCAATTTGATACCACGGCTCTAGACAAGCTGGTCAAAAAGGTCAACAAGAATCAGTCGACTCTGGACAAGAGCTTTACGTTTACCACGCACAGCGGCAAGCAGATCAAGACGGCAACGGGCGGTTCATATGGCTGGCGGCTCAGTGAAACCAAGGCTGCGGCTACTTTAACTAAGGCCCTGATCAGCCACCAGACCAGCGTCAATGCCAAAAATGACGTCTATGGTGTTGGCTATAATACTGGCGGCATTGGCTATGGCACGACATCAAATCATGGTATCGGCAATACCTATGCAGAAGTCTCCATTTCTGATCAGCATGTTTGGTTCTACAAGGATGGCAAATGCGTTTTTGATGCCAGCGTGGTTACTGGTAAACATAGCAGTGGCGATGATACGCCTAAGGGAGTCTGGTACATTATGTATAAGCAGCGAAACACTACTTTACGTGGTACCAGCGACAACGGTTCAGCCTATGCCTCGCCAGTCAGCTACTGGGCACCGTTTACCGATAGCGGCTGTGGATTCCATGATGCCAGCTGGCGAACGAACTGGTCAAGCACGGCTTATCTGAACGACGGCTCAAATGGCTGTGTCAATATGCATACCAGCGACGCGGGAACGGCTTACGATTCATTAACTCAATATGAACCGGTAATCGTTTATTAGCTTTGATGATACCGTGTCCAATTAAAATAACAGACTTTAGGAGTCAATTTAATTAAAAACCGTACTGTCTCAAGCTTTTTCTGAGCCTAAGACAGTGCGGTTGTTTTATTTTGCTAATTAATTTCAGCCTGGCTCAAGCAATTGAGGCAGGTTTTTTAGTGCCAATCAGTGTTTTTTGACATATGGAATATCAGGAGCAAAAGAAAGGATGATTTAACTATGATCAAAAAACAAATCTGGCTGACGAGTCTGGTAACGATGACGATGGTTTTACAGCTGATGGCACCGGTTTTGGCAGCCCAGACAGCAGTAGGCAATGAGCCGAATGGAGCTGATTTTAAGACTCAGCTGCCGGCGGTCATTAATTCTTCAAGTGATGGCAGCATGGGGGATGACTTTAAAAACAACTGGCTGGCAAAATGTCAAACTGCCTATCAGCAGGGATTACAGGATGCCATGGCCGACAAGCCGCAGCTGCCGCCTGATCAAGAACCGATTAAAACGGCTTATTGTCAAGGCTTTAAAGATGGCAGCCAGCTGGCCTTAGAGCACGCTGATTGGCTAAAGCGCGTGCAGGAATCGCAGCAAAATATCGTACCAGTCTTGAATGATCAGACAGCCGCGGACCACGGTGCTGATAACAATGAATCAGCAGGCAATGAACAGGAAGCTGATCAAGACAATGCTCAGCTGTCATCTGATCAGGCAACCAGTGAAGTGCCAAGCGCAAATCAGCATTACGCGCCGCTTTGTCCGACCAGGGATCAGGCTCGGTTTATCGCGCATCTGGGACCAATCGCGCAAAAAGTTGGCCAAAAGCATGATCTTTATGCTTCGGTTCTGATTGCGCAGGCTGCCTTGGAAAGCAATTGGGGAACCAGCGAGTTAAGCCGAGTTCATCATAATCTATTCGGCATCAAGGGAACCTGGCATGGTCATGGCGTTTCAATGATGACACAGGAATGCCTCAGTGGTAAGCCAGCCATCGTCGCAGGGACCTTTAAGAGCTACACCGATGAAAAAGCGTCGTTAAGCGATTATGCTGCCGTTTTGGATCAGCCGATGTATGCTGGTGCTCATCGCAGCAATGCACCTACCTATCGATCGGCAACCAGTTTTTTAAAGGGTCGCTATGCTACGGATCCTAAGTATGACCAAAAGCTGAATCAACTGATTGAAGCCTATCAGCTGACGCGTTTTGATCGTCCAGTCAACCAAGCAGCCAATTCGTCGCTTAGTCGGCCAAGAACGGATCAACGTCATCAGCAGCATCAAACGGCTGCCTTGGTTGAATCAAGGAGACCCACGCAAAAAAAGCAGCCGCAAAAAGCCGTTCGTCAGCATACCTGGCTGCCGGTTGCCAGCGGGATCGGCAGTGTCGGTATTTTAGAGGTGCTGCGGCGAATGTATCTAAAATAAAAACCACCGTGTAGTCAGGCGACTTAAACGATGGTTTCACTAATCGGCTGGCTGATCGGTAATGCCGAGTCAATCAGCGGTTTAAATGCAGCGATTGATTTAGCGAATCTGGGCCAGCCGCTCGTCAATCATCCCCAGAACAGTGGCAACGTTTTGCGGATCTTCCAGGTCGTATTTATCCAGATCAATCTTCATCTTAGGACTGGCATCGTATTCTTGATACCAGTCTTGATAGGCGCTCCACATTTTGTAGTAGTAGTCCTTAAGCTCAGGGTTGTTGTCGATCTGTTCATAGTCGCGGCCCCGTTTTTTGATTCGGTAGAGAATGGTCTCAAAAGAAGTTTCTGAATAAACCATCAAATCAGGCGCTTTTTTAGGCAGCTTGTTCAAATCGCTCATCATATTGTCAAGCAGCTTTAGGTAAACGTCCAGCTCCGTATCAGAGATGTTGCCTTCCGCGTTGTTTTCCTTGGTAAACAGCGCGTCTTCATAGATTGAGCGATCCAGCACGTTGTTGTCATCGCTTAATGCCTGCTTGATCATGGAAAACCGCTTGTTTAAAAAGTAGATCTGCAACAGGAAGCCATACTGTTTCGGATCCTTGTAGTAAAGCGGCAATACCGGATTTTCGCCCACCGGTTCAAAAAAGGCTTTCGTGTGTAGGTGATCGGCAATCTTAGCCGTAAGCGTTGTTTTACCGACCCCAATCATTCCTGCTGTAATAATCACCATGTTGGCCCCTCTTTACATAAAAATTCAACTTGACCATCTTACTACAAAATATAGTGTCTGCCCATAAAATAAATCCATATTTTGTGGATAAGTGACAGACAAGGCGGGTCAACAAGGCATAATCTGGGCAATTGAGCGCATCAAAAAAAATTTGCCGTTTACATTTGAAACAGGCAAAATAAAAATAGCAATTTTTGAGAGGACGTTGAAAATGATTGAACACATGAATGAGCCACAGATTCGCGAGCAATTGACAATCAGCCAGCAGCAGGGAACCTTAGTTGAGGTATATAACTTTGCCGATGACGATACCTTTAACGTTGGATTCGTGATTGCCATGGATCCGCTGTTCGTTTTACTGATGACTTTGGATTGGGACTGCAAGATCAATGGCTTGACGCTGGTCCGCATTAAAAGCATTCATGCCGTTAGAAGCCAGACTGACTATTTGACGACCTGTTCTTATAAAAGCAAGGTAGCTCAAGAATATGGGTATTTTGATATTTTTGGCCTGCAGCGTTTTTTGCGTGAGCATGATTTTAGCCACGTCAACTTGCTGAACACGCTTTTGAAAGATTCCATTGACCATGAGCTGCCGGTGGTGATTGGTACGCAAAAATACAAGGGCCGCGATGACTTTGAGGGAATGGTGCATGAATTGACGCACATCGGCTTGACGCTGCATTATTATAACGAGCATGACCTTTCATCGCTTTGGACCTATGATATTTTACTGGCCCAGATTGACTATCTGCGGGTACGTGGTTTTCAGGCTATGCAGACCAAGGCGATTATGGAAGGCGTTTTTCACCAAAATTAAAAAAATTATTGGTTTATTACAATTATTTAAAGGTCAGCAGGTAAATATGTGGTAAACTGATCCGTAAATAGGTTTACTAATGAAACAAGAGGAAAGCACACATTATGAAACACAAAGTAACAATTCGCGATCTAGCAAAGGCTGCTGGGGTTTCGGTCACGACGGTATCGCAGATTTTAAACGGCAAGGGGCAGCGCTTCAGCCAAGCTACACAGCAGCGAGTCTTGGAACTGCGCGATCAGATGAATTACGTTCCTGATTTTAATGCGCGCAATCTGATCATGCGCTCTTCTAAAACGATTGGCGTCTTGGTACCTAACATTGGCAATCCATTTTTTAGTACGTTTATTCGCGGTGTGCAGGAAGCAGCTCGTCAAGCCGAGTTTATGCCGCTGATTTTTAGTGCCAACCATGAGGAAAAACTGGAACGCTACTATCTTGGCCGCTTGATTGAACGGGCTGTTGATGGCTTGATTATTGCCAGTTCTTCGATTACGACCGACACGATTGAACAGCTGTTAAAGCCAAATGATATTCCGTATCTGTTGTTCGACCAAAACGAGGCCAATGGTGGGGACCGACTTTTGATCGACGACTATCAAGGCGGCTATCTGGCAGCTGAGCATCTGGCTGGTCTGGGACATCAGCATGTGGTCAGCATCATGCCGGAAAACATGACCGACAACTTGAATCACCGGCTGCGGGGCTTGATTGACGGCCTGCGTAAGCACCATGTTGATTTTAACGAGCAGACCGACGTGATTTATGGCGAGCTGACCAAGCATGGCGGCTATTCGTGTACTAAGGGCGTGTTGGAAAAGCATCCGACGGCAGTCTTTGCGGCCAACGATGAAATGGCGATCGGGCTTTACCGTGGCTTGGCCGAAAATGGCGTCAGCGTGCCAGATGATATTTCGGTAGTGGGTTTTGACGACATTGACCTGGCTGAATACGTCACGCCAAAACTAACAACGATTCAGCAGCCCATTCGTGAAATCGGCGAACAGGCTACCAAGATGCTGTTTAATCGGATTCAAAACCCAGATACGGCCATTCAGACTTCCTACTTTGGCGTTAAGCTGGTTGTCAGAGATAGTACCAAGCAGGCATAGACTTGTTTGCGCATAAGCTGATATGCTAAAATAGTGTAGTTAAGAAATACTGATTTAATCACACATAAAAGCATTTACTAATTTGCTGATTGCATCAAAACGCAAAGGAGACTTTGAAATGACGAATAAAGTTACGGTCGTTGGTAGTCTGAACGTTGATACGACGCTGCGAATCAAGCGGATGCCATTGCCTGGCGAAACGCTGTCATCCGAAAGCAAGAGCAGTGCCGCTGGTGGCAAGGGGGCCAATCAGGCAGTTGCTGCGGCGCGTGCTGGTGCAGATACCAAGTTTGTTGGCCGGGTTGGCAATGATCAAGCAGGTCAGTTTATGATTGACTCATTAAGCGAAAATCATATCGACACGCGCTACATTACCAAAGATGAGCATGCCGGAACCGGCTCGGCCACGATTCTGCTCGATGACAATGGCCAAAACAGTATTTTGGTTTATGGCGGGGCCAACCAGTGCGTTTCCCCAGCTGATGTTGATAATGCCCAAGCTGCCATTGCAAACGCCGATTTTGTGATCGCGCAGTTTGAAACGCCGCAGGAAACGACGCTGGAAGCATTCAAACTGGCCAAGCAGCATGGCGTTAAGACGATTCTGAATCCGGCGCCGGCAGCCAAGATCGACCCTGAAATCTTGAAGGTTACGGATCTGATTATTCCAAACGAAACCGAATGTGCCACGCTGACCAACGTTATCATTGCAGACGAGACTTCAATGCTTGAAGCTGCTGGTCACTTTGCACAGATGGGGGTCAAGAACCTGATCATTACGGTCGGCAGCAAGGGTGCTTTCTACTGCACGCAAAACGGCTATGACTTTGTGCCAGCCTTTAAGGTACACGCGGTTGACACGACGGCAGCCGGCGATACGTTTATTGGTGCCTTGAGCTCTCAATTAAAGCCTGACATGAGCAACATCAAAGAAGCATTGATCTTTGCTCAGCGGGCCAGCTCAATTACGGTTCAGCGGATGGGAGCTTTGCCATCAATCCCAACGCTGGCAGAAATTGAAGCCGCCAGTCAAAACTAGTCAAAAATCAGTTTTTTGGCGTTACCGATGATAAAAAGCGAGATCAACGTCTTTGATGACTTGATCTCGCTTTTATTAAGCGTTTGGAAAAGAAGGTCTTAAAAATGACGGTCTATAATGTAAATCTGGGGATTGGCTGGGCCAGCAGCGGGGTTGAGTACGCACAGGCCTACCGATCTAAAGTGTTTTCCCGCATGCAGATTCCGACAAAGTTTATTTTTTCCGATTTGATTTTAGCTGATAACATTGCTGAGTTGACGCGCAATCTGGGTTTTCATGATCAAGACGTAATCTGGCTCTATAATTTTTTTACCGATGTCAAGATCGCGCCCACGACCTATCCGCTAAACGAGTTTAAGCGCGCACAGCATTTTGCGGAGCGCAATGTTGAAGCTGCCGTGCAGAATTTCGCGGATGGCAAGCAGGTAGTCCACTACTGGCTGCCTGACGAAAACCTAAGAATCAATGTCCGTATCTATGATCTGGCAACGCAGGCCATTGACTACGCCGAATACGTGGTTGACTCCCAGATGGTGCGGCGGGAATTTTATTCATACATAAGATACGTAACCGAATACCTCAGCGCCGGCAATCATGTCTATGCTCGCGACTTTTATAATGAGGATGGCTCGATTGCCTATCATCAATATGTTAATGGCACCAACGAGGTCTTTGAGCTGAAAGACCAGATCTTTTATTCTAAAACGGCTCTGTATGCTGAAATGATTCGCCGTTTAAAGCTTACTGCTCAGGATCTGGTTATTTTGGATCGTGAAGACGGGCGCGGACTGGTCAGCGGCCAGCTGTGGTATCAGATGCATTCGCCGGCAAGACTTGGCGTTGTAGTGCATGCCGAGCATTATGATGAGCATTATACCAACCAGACGAATATTTTATGGAACAACTATTACGAATACCAGTTTACGCATGCCGATCAGACTGACTGTTTTATCGTCTCAACGCCAGCGCAAAAACGCGTCCTGGCTGCTCAGATGAAAAAGTATCAGCATCAAGCACCGCAAATTGCCGCGATTCCGGTGGGCAGCCTGACTAAACTGATGCCGATGCCATACGAGAAACGGCGCCGGCATTCGTTGATCACGGCTTCGCGCCTGGCCAGCGAAAAGCATGTTGATTGGCTGATCAAGGCTGTCGTGCAGGCTAAACAAGCAATTCAAGACGTTTCTTTGGATATTTATGGTCAAGGCGCACAGCACAGTAGTCTGCAGCGCTTGATTGATGAGCTGCAGGCCAATGAATACGTTCACTTAAAAGGACAGCAGAATCTAACCGCAATCTATCAGCACTATGCTGGCTATATTGCGGCTTCAACCAGCGAGGGCTTTGGCTTGAGCTTGATGGAAGCCGTGGGATCAGGTCTGCCGATGATTGGCTTTGACGTTCCATATGGCAATCAGACGTTTATTGATCCAAATCAAAATGGCTATCGGCTGCCATATCAAGCAGATTGGTCAGAGGAACGCAAGGTAAGGGAACTGGCGAACGCGATTGTCAGCCTCTTTAGCGATGATCAGCGGGCAGCTGGTTTTAGTCAGCACTCTTATGAACTGGCCCAGCCATATCTGGATGAAAAGATTGCTCAAAAATGGCGTGTACTGGTAAACGAGGTGGCAAAATGATAAATCTGTTTGATAAATGGGATCAGGCCGCGCGCGATTTCAGACTGGCCCAGCTGATTGCGCAGTTAAAGCTTCCCACGGTGGTAATTCATGATGATGGCTTTTTACCGCGCAATGTTCAATCGCCGCTTCAGTACTATTGTCCGCGTTCAGACGAAGGTCAGCCGCTTTATTTTGATCAGATTCCGGTGCCTCGTTTTTGGCGAATCGTTGGCAGCAGCAGGGGCGCACAGATTTATGATCTGAATCATAAACGTGCGGACGTTGTTTTTACCAAAAACGACAATACGCGGCAGGTCAAGCAGGTACGCTGGCTAAATGAGAGCGGTCAGCTGCAGTGGGTCGATGAGTATGATCGCTTTGGTCATTTGTTTGCCAAAACCAGCTGGGCAGATAATCGGGCCTGGCTGAAGCAGTTTTTTGACGAGCAGGGCCAGGTAGTAATCGAATCGCACCTGGACAATGGCAGCCTGTTTTTGAATACTCGTCAGGAACGTCGTCATTTTAAGAGTCTGCCGGATTTTGTCAGCGGCTATCTGCAAAAGAGCGGCCTGAATCTGGATCGGATTTTTTATAATACGCTAAGCACCAGTTTTCTAACGACGCTAAAGCTGCCTAAATCGGGTCATGATACGCTGTTTTGGCATGAACCGGTGCAAAACAAACTACCGGGCAATCTTGACTACATCTATCAAAATCAAACGCGGACGCGGCATGTGATTGTTCAGGACTATCGCGTCTGGCAGAATCGGCAAAAGCTTTTTAAAACCAATCAGCATGTGGCGACCGACTATTTAGGCATCGTCTATCCGCATCCACGGGGAAACTCGCTGCGGCCCGCGATTCTGATCTTGACCAATTCAGACCAGATCATGCAGCTAGAAAACCTGGTAAAGATTTTGCCGCAGTTTGAGTTTCATATTGCAGCGATAACTGAGATGTCCGATCGCTTAATGGGGATGCAAAAGTACGAAAACGTCTATCTATATCCAGTCGTTAAGATGGATACGGCCCGCAATCTGATGAGAAAATGCGATATTTATCTGGATATCAACCAAGGCGATGAGATCTTGGATGCCGTGCGGGCGGCGTTTGAAAATAACATGCTGATTCTGGGATTTAATGAAACAATGCATGAGCCGCGCCTGATTGCGGATGAAAATCGCTATGCCGCGGCTGAATTTGATAAAATGGCTATTAAGATCGTCCAGGCAGTCTCGCAGGCCGATGAAATGCAGCGCTTGATCGACACGCAGCGCCAGCAAGCCGGTGATGAGCCGGTTGCCCGTTTTCAAGCTGGGATTGAGGCCCTGATCAACGATTGAAAAACCAATAAGGAAGTGACAGCATGCCGACTGACAGACGACCAAGCTTTCCCCGCGCTCTACTGATTTTTTCGGCGTTTTGTATTTTGATTCTGATGCCGCCAGAAGCCGCGCGCAATATTACCGAGCATCCCCGACTGACGATTCTTTGGGTGATTTTGTATCTAGGATTTTTTGGACTGATTATTGTCTGGGGACAAAGACTGTATCGTCGCTATGACCATTTTAATCATCGCTCGCAAAGTTTTTTTGCCCATGCCAAAACGATTCTTGGCGGCTATATGGCAATTGTAGCTGGTGAGATCGTTTTGGGTAATCTCAACCGGCTGATCTATCATCAAGTGCAGACAGCCAATAATCAAGCCATCATTGACACCATGAGCGGCAGCCCGATCGTCAGTGTCCTGGTCTGTTTTTCAGCCGTGTGCTTGACGCCGTTTGCCGAAGAACTGATTTTTCGCGGTCTGTTTATGAATCTGTTTTTTAACGCTCGCGATTTTTGGCTGCCGATTCTGCTGTCAGGGCTGGTTTTTACGCTGGTCCATGCCAGCAGCAACATTATCAGTTATCTGATCTATTTTTATATGGGCTGCGTACTGGCTTACGTTTACCGCTCTACGGGTAATCTGACCAATTCAATCGGGATTCATCTAATCAATAATCTGGTGTCCATCCTTTTAATTCTGCCAGCGGTGATCAAATAGCAGTTTGATTATAATCGGCAGATAAAATTATTTTCAGCGAATCCTTGCAACCGCTTACAGAATGTGGTATATTATAGGCATGGAAGGATAAGAGATATATTCAGCGAAGCGCGTGATGCGGTTTCGACTGAAGCTGGTGGCTGAAGTCATCGAGTAGGCCTAGAAGCAGCGTAAGAGTGACCAGAAGCATCGGATTGTAATTGTGTGGTTACCAGCGTGCGCCAGTACTAAATAAAAATAATGCAGCTTTGCGGAAGATTGAATCAAAAATGTGTTTAAGTTAAGTATGAAAATTATATGCTTGGCGCAAAGTAGCAGATTCCTTCCCAAAGTGGCTCGTCTCAATTAAGAGGCGGGCCTTTTTGGTTGGAGTTAAATATCAGTTGTTTTAGCAAGTCACTGGGACCGATGCGCAGATCAGCCAACCGCAATTTCGGTGAAAAATGGTCGGCTGATTTTTGGTGGGGGATTGCTGAACCACCATGCGGCAAAGTGCTCAACGGGAAGCACTATTCATAAAAAGCTGAATAAAATATTTGAAAAAACTTATTAAAATTCAAAAAATAGTAGGTGAATTTGCATCTGCCAGCGAACTCAACTTAATTTTCTTCACAAGATCCGCCAGCTAACGCAATAGGACCCATCATCATGTGAAACTTAGCAGTCAACGAAGCAGAGCGGCTGCGTTCAAGGCCTTGATTTTATTAAAATTATCCTGATGCAAAATATAGTTGGCTTTTTTGAAAACAGTTCTTGAAAATCATTATGAAAGCAAGTAAACTAGCCATTGCTGTGTTTTTTTAGAATACCGAAGTCGGTGAAGGGGGTCAAATGACTAAATATCGCTTACAATCGCTGCTGTTTGTCTTTGTAGCATTTATGCTGGGCTGTAATGAATATATGATTGTGGGGGTCTTGCCCGATATTGCAAAAGAATTTCATGCCTCGCTTTCATCACTTGGCTATACCGTTACTCTGTTTGCACTGATCTATGCCATCTCGACACCAATCGTCACGACATTAGCGAGCCGCTTTAATCGCTATCATGTGCTCTTGGTCTTACTGCTGATCTTTTTTATCGGCAATACCTGGACGGCGCTGGCAACGGGATTCTGGTCATTGATGGGTTCGAGAGTGCTTACGGCGACGGTAGCAGGGGCTATTATCTCGTTAGTACTGGTCATGGCCAACTATATTGCACCGCGCGATAAACGGGCCAGCCTGGTCTCGTGGGTATTTGCTGGTTTTAGCATTGCTTCGATTATCGGGGTGCCGATTGGAACGACGATCAGCACGACTTTTTCGTGGCATGACAGTTTTTGGATGATTACCTGGCTGACGATTCTGACCTTTGTTATGCTGGCTTGGCTGGCCCCCCGCGATACGCCACAGGTTCGAGGCAGTCTGCGCTCACAGTTCAGTCTGTTTCGCGATTCGCGGGTTTTGATGGGAGTTGCGTTTATCGTTTTGGTATGTGCTGCTGACTATACTTTTTACACCTATGTACGACCGCTGTTTACCAATATGATGGACTTTGATAATACTTGGCTGAACTGGCTTTTATTTGGTATGGGGATCTTCTTTATGTTTGGCAACAAGTTTGGCGGCTACTTGGCTGATCATCGTGGCATCCAGTCATTACCTAAGATCTATGTTTTAATGACGCTTTGTCTGGCAGGGTTGGCACCAAGTTTTCAGTATCGCTGGCTGGGCGTGGTTTTGATTGCCATGCTTTGTGTGATGGTGGCCTGTTATGGATCGTCAACGCAGCTGATGTTTTTAGACATTGCCGAAAAAGACTATCCACAGTCGCTTGATCTGGCATCTTCTTTAAACTCGATCTTTGCCAATATCGGCATCTCGCTGGGATCGTTTACGGCTGCCGAAACGGTGCATTATCTGTCTTTAGGAAGCGTTGGCTACGTGGCTGCCGTCTATGGCTTGCTAACGGTACTGGTGATTACTGGTTTGAGTCGGCGCTATCGCAATGCGTATCCATATTGAAGTTGAATCTGAAGGCCGGCATGAGAAATCAGTCGGCTTTTTATTTTATCGGAGTTTAGATTAAAATTATCACATTATTTTTTAATTTTATAATTGACATCTAATAAAGTGCGTGGTAAATTTAGAACATCAAAACAGAGGAGGCAGAAAATGATGTTTGCTGAAAAGACCAGTCAATTGTCCAATATTATTATTATTCGCATTATTAGCTAGGTGATGCGGATCTTTTGACGTGTTCGCATCACCGCCCTCGATGATGCGAACGGTTCAGCAAATGGTTGTCTGCCAGCAGCTGACTGTTCATGAAACAGTCGGCTGCTTTTCATTTAGGGGTGATTTTTATGGAAAGCGACATTAGCGACATTAAGAAGCCAAGCTGCAGAAATACGATCTTGCAAATTAAAAACACAGGAGGATGGCTATGGAAAACGCAACAGAACGAATGACAGTGAACAATGAAAAATTGGAACGCGATCCGGTTAAAACGGTAATTTTGGCATCTATGATGGGGACAGCCATTGAATTTTTTGATTTTTATGCATACGGGACGGCTTCGGCAGCCTATTTTCCTAAGGTATTCTTTCCCCAGATGACGCCATTATTAGCTACGCTGCTGAGTCTCTTGACGTTTGGGGTTGCCTTTGTCGCGCGTCCGGTTGGCTCATTTGTCTTTGGTCATTTTGGTGATCGGCTGGGTCGTAAAAAGACGCTGGTCGTATCGCTTTTGGTAATGGGGGTTGCCACGGTGGCGATCGGCTTTATTCCCGGCTATCAAAGCATCGGGGTTAGCGGCGCGCTGCTGCTTTGCCTTTGCCGCTTTGTTCAAGGAATCGGCCTGGGCGGCGAATGGTCCGGGGCCGTTTTGGTTGCTACGGAAAACGCGCCGGCTGACAAACGGGCACTTTATGGAGCTTTCCCTGAAGTCGGAGCACCAATCGGTTTCTTTATCTGCAATGGTTTGTTCTATGTCTTGGAAAAAATGCTGACCCCAGCCCAGATGATGAGCTTTGGCTGGCGGGTACCTTTCTGGGCCTCGTCCGTCTTGGTCGTAATCGGTCTTTACGTTCGGCATCGTCTGCAGGAAACGCCATTGTTTAAGCTGGCCCAGGAACGCGACAACACGACGCGTTCGCCTTTAAAAGTAGTCTTTAAGGAAAACTGGCGTGAGATCTTAAAAGGGACCTTCTTGATGGGTGCCACCTACGCAATGTTCTTTACGCTGACGACCTGGTCACTTTCCTTTGCTACGACAGCATTAGGCTTTAGCCATTCTGAATTCTTGCTGCTGTTGATGGCGGCGATCGTTGAGTTTGCCGTATTGATCATGACCACTTCAGTCCTGGCTGACAAAGTTGGACGCAAGAAGGTTTTGATGACGGCTTCGGTCGCATTGGTCGTCTTCTCATTGGTCTTCCCATACTTTTTGGAAGGTCAGCACAACATGGTCGGCATGCTGCTGTTCTTAGGCTTGGGCTTTGTAGTAATGGGCACGCTGTATGGCCCGGTTGGCGCGGTTTTGCCAGAGCTTTTCCCAACTAAGGTTCGCTATTCCGGTGCCGGCATCACCTACAATCTGGCCGCTGTGGTTGGGGCAGCCGTAGCACCAACAATCACGACTTGGCTGATCGCTACGTTTGGCCTGCACTATGCCGGGATGTACATGTTTGTCTTGGCAGTGGTTTCAGTGGTTGCCTGGGTATTAACGCCAGAAACCAAGAATGTCGATTACACGAAATAATGCTTTAGTGAAGTGGATAATAAAAGGCATCGTCTAAAATGGCGATGCCTTTTATGTTATGCTGAAAAGAAAACCAAGCAGAGAAAATTATGAGCAATTGGCAAAATTTTTATACTATTTCCCAGCAAAAAAATATTTTACAAAAGGCTAACCGAGGCATTGGCTTTCCTGAGCAGCTTTATCAATTAGCACTGGCTGCAGGTTCAAGCATTCCAAAACATGAGCGAATTAAGGCCTGTCGTCAAGCACGAATGCCGCTTTTAACCGAGGATATTCAAAATCTGACAGCAGTCGCTAATCACCAGCCGATCGAGCCAAGGACAGCGCTAAAATCATCGCAGCGGCATTATAAAAAACGGGTTCAAGTTATTGAAAAAACGGTGGTTCAATCGTCCAAAAATAGCAAAGCTTTGGCCAGTCAGCGTCTGCAGACCATGATAAAACGCTACGATGACCTGGCCGATACCGCCGAGACAATGGGGATCATGCAGTTTGAAAAACATCGTCGCTATCGCAATCGCGCCTTTGAAATCCTAAATGATCCCGATGCCAAAACAACGGCGCTAAGTCGTCAGTCAAGCTATAATTTTAGGCGAGAGGACACCCGAACTTGTTCGGGTGATGAATCGCCCCGACAAAGCACCGAAAAGGTGCTTTTTATTTGGCTTTCGTTTCCTATGGTTGTATAATTTAGCTACTAATTAATTGATTCAAAAGGATTGCGGTGTATGCCTATGGTAGTATTTAAATTCCAAGATGAAGTGTCAGAACCAATTAAAGGACGTTCATATGTATATGATTTGCACTACCACTTGGTTTGGGTAACCAAGTACCGTGAAAAAGCCTTTAACTCAGACGAAATTATCAATGCGCTAAAAAACAAGTTGCTTGAAATCGCTGATGAGAATGAAATAACGATTGAAGCCATGGAAATTATGCCTAATCATGTTCACCTTTTGGTATCAGCCAAGCCAAAGATGAGTGTAACAATCATGGTTAAAAAACTTAAAGGAATAACCGGAAAATGGTTATTCCAGGCATTTCCTAGAGAAATGAAACAACACTTTTGGCACGGCCATATTTGGTCTCATTCCTACTATGTTGGTAGTGTTGGACAGACGACAGAAAGCATTATTAGGCGTTACATCGAAACTCAAAAGGAGCGACCATTTAAATGATTCTCAAAAAAGAACGAATTAAAAAGGTCAAGGGGACCCGAACCTACCGGTTCCGCATTACTAACCCGGATGATGTAGATGTTAAATTTCCTCACGTTCAAGAAGTTCAAGCACATTATTTCAACTATGCGCTAAAGTACATGTATCAACATTATGGTGTTAAGCATTTAGACGTTCGGCTACCTACCGGTGACCAAAAAAAGTATTTTATCCTCAAATTAGTTAAATTTGCTCGCAAGCAAGCAGCTAAACATAAAGGCTTTGACCTCAAGAAAATGGATTATAGTGTGCAGTCCATCGACAAAATGTTAGAAGGGCTGTATGTAAACTTTGATCGTTATCGCAAAGGGCAATATAAACGAATCCATTACTGGAGTGAAAAGGACACCCAAAAGTATTTAGCAACTCACAAATGCGGTCTTAGTGGTTATGGGCGTATTAGTTATAAACATAGCTACGATGATGTTCACAGTGTTACTTTTAAGCAGAATCATGATCGAATCGCTTTGATGAATAATTACTGCCTTAAAGTACCTTATTTTGGCAAGATTAAGAGTGAAGAATCCTTAACGGCTTTTAAGCATAAGAAAATCGTTGAAGCTAAGATCATTAAACGTCGTGAACATGACTATGAACTACAAGTTGTAACTAAATTTGAAGAACAGCGGCAGATCACCAAAGAAATGGTTAAACAAGCCGTCGGCTTGGATGTTAACTTGAAGGATAACCATTTCTTTGTTTTATCTAATAAGCAGATTGTTTCTTGGGGTAAAGATGTAGAAGCTTATTACCGTAAGGCTGACGCTAAGTCACGTAAATTGCAACGATACTTGACTAAACACAATAAAGGCCGTGACAACAGCAAGACGACTCGTCGAGTTAAGCAACAATTAAGTCGCCTGCAAACCAAGACAGCCTACAAGATTGACGCTTGGCAACTAAAGACGACAATATCTTTTGCAACCAAGTATCCAGTTTTGGCGATGGAAGAACTACATTCCTTTGATATTCGAGTCAGCAAACGGGCTAAGAACTACAAGATGCGTAAGAATATTAATCATAAGTTAGCCATGCTTCAACCTTCGACGTTCCGCAAACAAATGGAATATATTTATCAAGATCGTCATGGCCTGTTATTAGAAGTCAACACCATTGATACCAGTAAAACTTGCAATAAATGTGGATTTATCAATCATGATTTAAAATTCGAGAAACAATGGACGTGTCCGCATTGTCATCAAAAACTTGATCGAGACATTAATGCTGCTTATAACATTCGTGATTGGGCAGTAACCCCTAAGAAACATGCCGCTTTACAACAACCAGATCGTTTTCCTTATCTCAACGAAAAGAACATTGTAACAACTTTTTAGCATCAAAAAAGCCTCTTGAAGAGGCTTGAATTCAACATTTTTCAGAGGGTATAGACACACCCAAACTCAATAGTATTGCGTATCATAAGAGGTATGGCGTGGGTTTTGACAGGTACGTACGTTTTTAGTTATGAGTCTTGCCTCATGATTGAAGACTAACCAGTCTGTTAATAAACGTCCCATGGCGCATACGGAGTAAAGTCAGGTTGGTCCCGTGAGGGGCCATCGGAAACTCTCCCATCTTTGATGGGGAGTATGTCATTTAGAAGTCCAGATTGAACGCCTGGAGGAACGGATGCAAAGCAGGGGATATTAGAACTTAAGAATTATAAAAACAGCTTGATCAGTATCAAAAAAGCGTTAGAATAGGGAAAACTCTTACTAAAAGGAAGTGTATATCAATGATTCACAACTTTACCATTGATCATCAGCTGAATCATCGCTCAATTCGTAAATTTAAGGATCAGCCGCTGTCAGCTGATCAGTTGACCACGCTTTTAGAGGTTGCTCGTCAGACCTCGACCAGCTAGTTTTTACAGCAGGTCACGATCATTCGGGTAACTGATCCTAAAAAGCAGGCGATGATTCGTGAGGTTTCAACACAGCCATACGTTGGTGCCAATGGCGAATTGCTGATGTTTATTGCAGATCTGCATCGTAATGAATTGATTCGGCATCATCAAGGAAACTTTGATGATGGCCGTATCGAAAAAACGGAGATGTTTCTGCAAGCCTATGAAGACGCCGTATTGGCTGTGCAAAATGTCTTAAATGCGGCTGAAAGCATGGGATTGGGCGGTGTCGTTTTGGGATCGATTCAAAATGAGCCAGCAAAGATCATCAAAGCACTAAACCTGCCTAAGCATACCTTCCCAGCACTGGGGCTGCAAATTGGCGTACCAGATCAAGAACCACAATTAAAGCCACGTTTGCCATTAGACAAGATCTATTTTGAAAATGAGTATCACGATATTGATCCTTACAGTCTCAAGGAATATGATCAAATTGTGAATACCTATTATGATCTGCGTGATGCCAACCGACGCATCGACACGTTTACTGATCAGGTCAATGGCAAGAAGTTGAGCGGGGAGCCAAGCATTCGTGATCAGATTGCGCCAGCACTGCATGCACAAGGGTTATGTCTGGATCTGTAGTTCAAAAAGGATTGAAAAAGGGTTCTGGATTCGCTATGATCAAACTATAAGGGGGCGGTCATATGCCTGAATGGTTTGAAAAGACAATGCGGATCATTATTTTGGGAATCTTTGTTTTTGGCATCATCTGGTTTGGCTACCTGATTTTATTAAAGGTCAGCGGCCAGTAGCTAAGACTAAAAAAACGACCGACGGCTGCCGATCGCTTTTTTGATTTTTGATACAAAAAAACAGCCGTTGTCGACTGCTTTTAATAATGCCCCAGACAGGATTCGAACCTGTACATGGTTACCCATACAACGACCTGAACGTTGCGCGTCTGCCAGTTCCGCCACTGGGGCAT
>OLPK01000174.1_pt1 | contig 81292 bp, 58 predicted proteins | sample 1672261 | NCBI WGS metagenome assembly OLPK01 (sample SAMEA3136665, study PRJEB25190) | human gut metagenome
GGCCGCGCATTCGCTGGTAACGGACCCAGACATCAGCCTGGATGTGCTCCAGCATGTGGCCGAGGTGGATGGAGCCGTTGGCGTACGGCAGGGCGCACGTTACCAGAATTTTCTTCGCGACTTGAGTCATAGTGAGCATTACATCTTCTGTTGTAAAAAGGGCTTCCGATATTACCAAAAGGGCTGTGGGTGCGCCATAAATGGCTGCCCATATATGGATAATCGTTAGCTGTGATAAACTCTGTGATTACTGAAAGCATCTCAAAACAACAAAGGAGTCGGGATGAATTCGCAATCCCAGGCCAAATCCCCTGAGCGCCTACGTGCGATGGTCGCCGGGACGCTGGCCAATTTCCAGCACCCAACCCTGAAGCATAATCTCACCGCCCTCAAGGCGCTGCACCATGTCGCCTGGCTGGACGATACCGTTCATATTGAGCTGCAGATGCCGTTCGTCTGGAGCAGCGCCTTCGAAGTGCTGAAAGAGCAGTGCAGCGCCGAGCTGCTGCGCATCACCGGCGCGAAGGCCATCGACTGGAAGCTGACCCACAGCATCGCGACCCTCAAGCGCGTGAAAAACCAGCCCGGGGTCAACGGCGTGAAGAACATTATCGCCATCAGCTCCGGCAAAGGCGGCGTCGGTAAATCTTCTACTGCCGTAAACCTGGCGCTGGCCCTGGCGGCGGAAGGGGCGAAGGTGGGCATTCTTGATGCCGATATCTACGGTCCGTCGATTCCGACCATGCTGGGCGCCGAAGACAGTCGCCCGACCTCACCGGACGGCACCCATATGGCGCCGATCATCAAGTATGGCCTGGCCACCAACTCTATCGGCTACCTGGTGACTGACGACAACGCCATGGTCTGGCGTGGTCCGATGGCCAGCAAGGCGCTGATGCAGATGCTGCAGGAGACCCTGTGGCCGGATCTTGATTACCTGGTGCTGGATATGCCGCCGGGCACCGGCGACATCCAGCTGACCCTGGCGCAGAACATTCCGGTGACCGGTGCGGTGGTGGTCACCACGCCGCAGGACATCGCGCTGATCGACGCCAAAAAAGGCATCGTGATGTTCGAGAAAGTGGAAGTGCCGGTGCTGGGGATCGTGGAAAACATGAGCATGCATATCTGCAGCAACTGCGGGCACCACGAGCCTATCTTCGGCACCGGCGGCGCGCAAAAACTGGCCGAGAAATACCACACCCAGCTGCTGGGTCAGCTGCCGCTGCATATTACGCTGCGGGAAGATCTGGATAACGGCACGCCGACGGTGGTGGCGCGTCCGGACAGCGAATTTACCGACATCTACCGCCAGCTGGCGGGCCGGGTGGCGGCCCAGATGTACTGGCAGGGAGAAGTGATCCCGGGTGAGATTGCCTTCCGCGCCGTTTAAGGCCGCGGCGAGCGCATCAGCCAGTATCTGCCCTCGGGCGACGCGCCCTGTGCTTCGATGGTCCAGCCATGACGCTGGTAGAAGCGCAGGGCGTTTTTATTTTCCATCAGGCATTTCAGCGTTCCGCTGGCGGTAAAGCTCCGTTCGACCTGCGCCAGCAGCGCGCTGCCGATATGTTTGCCCTGCCAGTCGGGGTCGACAAACAGATGGTGAAGGAAATTATCGGCGGTCCATACGGCGGCAAAGCCCACCGGCTGGCCGTCGCATTCCGCGACCCACAGTTGTTCATCCGCGGTGGCGGCATCGAAATCCTCCAGCCGCCACGCCGCGGCGGGAAGCCAGGTCCACGATAAACTGCGCGCCCGCAGGAAGATCTGGCGCAGCGCTGGAGAGTCCGCTGGCTCGCCGGGGCGGACGTGGAGGTTGCGCGGATCAGCGATGATAGAAGATCTCGCCATCGTACACTTTGAGGATTTTGCCTTCGGTATCGGTAATCAGCACGTAGTTACCGCCCATGTAGGTCCAGTGGCTGCCGGCGTCCGGTGCAGGCAGGTTACGCTGCTGCCACTGTTTGATGTTGTATTCCGGGGTGAGGTACATCGCCGGAACGGTGTCGCCGATGTGAAACTGGGTGAAATCGGCAGTGAACTCTTTCAGCGCATACTGATCGATCCCCGCGGCAGTAGCCGTCCAGCTGGCGCCAGCGGTGGCAAGAAGTACGCCCAGAAGCATCATTTTTGTTTTACGCATAATTTCCTCATTATTACCTGGACTCAAATTAGCAGCCTCGTATCATTCCTGATGCGTTGCTGAAATGGCAAGCACTGGATTTTTAAAAAGTGTAAGCAAAACACGGCACAAGTCTTGCGCCGCTTGCGTTGCAGCGACGGTGATGCGTATTTTGGGAGCAATCTGAAGCAGGGGAGAATCGGCATGTTCAGGCTGGAAGATCTGACCTTATTTGTCCGCGCCGCGGCACTGGGCAGTTTTAGCGATGCGGCGCGTGAATCCGGGCAGCAGCCGGCGCAGGTCAGCGCGGCGATTAAGCGTCTGGAGACGATCCTCAATATTCGCCTGTTTGCCCGTTCGACCCGCAGCCTGCGCCTGACGCCGGAGGGGGAGACCTGGCTGCCCTACGCCACCCAGATGCTCGATACCCTCGAGGCCGGTCTGCAGAAGATCCAGACCCCGGACGATGAAGTTCGCGGCATGTTGCAGATTGCCGTGCCGTCGGACCTCGGGCGTAACCTGCTCCTGACCCTGTTCCGTGATTTCCGCCAACGCCACCCGGCGCTGCGTTTGCGGTTGCTCTTTTCCGACCAGCTAACCGACGTGTTTAAAGATCCGGTGGACGTCGCGTTTCGCTATGGTAATAACGACGATGCCTCGTTTATCTCGCTGCCGGTGGCGCCGGAAAATCGTCGGGTGCTGGTGGCCTCGCCTGAGTGGATCGCCCGCCACGGCGAACCGCAGACCCTCGAGGAGCTCAGCCAGCACAATGCGTTGATCTACATTTTGCGCGGCCGTCCGTTCGACCGCTGGTCGCTGAGCCTCGACGGCGTGGTTCAGCAGCAGAAGGTCTCCGGCACGGTGATGAGCGACGACGCCGAGGTGATCCGTCGGCTGGCGGTGGCCGGGGAGGGCATTGCCTATAAATCGATGCTCGACGTCAGCGACGATCTGCGGGCGGGGCGCCTGCGGCGCCTGCTGCCGCGTTATCAGGGGGATGTGGTGCCGTTGAATCTGATTTGCCCGCACCGCAAACAGCTCTCTGCCGCGGTGCGTTTGTTATATGAAGAGGTGAAATCACATTGTGAAGGACTTAATGCCTGACTAAGGTCGCGAAGTAATACACCAGCGGGACAGCCAGCACCCACAGGCCAATCGGGATTTCCCGCCACTTGCCGGCGATAGCCTTGATCACAATGTAAAACAGCAGCCCGCCGGCAATCCCGGTGCCGAAGCTGTTGGCGATAAGGGTGATCATCACCATCATCAGCACCGGCAGCCCGTCGGTGAAGTTGCCAAGATCCACTTTGCGCAGGCCGCTGAACATGTTCAGGCCAATCAGGATCAGCGCTGGGGCGGTGGCTTCTTTCGGGATCATCAACGCCACCGGCGTGAACAGCAGCATCAGCAGGAACATTACCGCCGCCGACAGGGCGGTGAGGCCGGTTTTGCCGCCGGCTTCCGCTGCCGCCGAAGACTCAATCAGCGCCGTCGCCGCCGGGATGCCCACCCATGGGCCGAGCGCGGCGGCAATCGAATCGACCATAAACGGGCGATTAATCTGCGGCATGTTGCCTTCTTCATCCAGCAGCCCCGCCTCGCCGCCCACCGCCAGCGTCGTCCCCATGGTGGAGAAAAACTCAGAAGCGAAAAAGACGAACAGGAACGGCAGGAAGGCGATGTTTAACGCCCCCAACAGGTCAACCTGCCCCAGCACCGGGGTTAGCGAATGGGGAACGTCGATAAAACTTGTCGGCAAATGGGTGACGCCGAAGGGGATGCCCACCAGCGTGGCGCACAGAATGGCCCACAAAATCGCGCCCGGAACCTTACGCGCCTGCAGGGCTATCGCCAGGAACAGGCCGCACAGCGCCACCAGCGCGCCGGGGGCGAGAAAGTCGCCGAGCATCAGCGCGTTGGTTTTCGCATTGGCCAGCACCAGCCCGGCATTGCGAAAGCCGAGGACGGCGACAAACAGGCCGATGGAGGCGGTGAGCCCAAGCTTGATCGACTGCGGTACCGAGCGGGTGACCACTTCGCGCAGGCCAAAGCGGGTCAGCAGGAAGAAGAGGATCCCCGACCAGCAGGCAATCCCGAGGCCAGTCTGCCAGCCAATCCCTTCGCTACCGGCCAGCGTCACTCCCACCAGCACCGAGCCGCCAATCCCCGGGCCAACGATAAACGGCAGGTTGGCATAAAACGCCATCAGCAGAGAGCCGACGACGAAGACCAGAATGGTGCCGGTGGTGGCGGCGCCTTTGTCCATCCCGCCGATCGCCAGCAGCCCCGGGATGACCACCAGTAAATAGGCGGCGGCGAGAAAGCCGGTGATCCCGGCCAGGCATTCAGTGCGTAGCGTACCGCCGCGCGAGCGCAGCGCAAAGCGGCGCTCCAGCCAGTTAGCGCGGTCGGATGAGTGAAGTGTGTTATCGGCCATGCTCAGGCTCCCTGAGGATTATTGTTGTGATCGGTTGGCTCCGGGGTCTCCCGGCAGGCTATCAACGGGTCGACTATCTGACGGCTGCCGCCGTCGGTCAGACCCAAATCGGTTAAATGCGGCCCGGCGTTACAGGCAAGGCAGGTTCCTTCAATGGCCTTGAACACCCGGTACGGTGGCTCCCAGTCGGCGACTTGGCTGCTCAGATCGCGCAGCTCGCGGAACTGACGCGCCAGCTCGGCGGCCGGGAGATCCGACAGCATGCCGGCAATCGGCATTGCCACATGGGCAAGGATCTCGCCCTGTTGCGCCAGCGCCATCCCGCCGCCGGAGGCGATAAGCTGGTTGGCCGCCAGCGCCATATCATCAGCGTCGCGCCCGAGCACCACCAGATTGTGCGAGTCGTGGGAGTAGCTGGTGGCGATGGCGCCGCGCAGCTCACCCCAGCCTTCGAGCAGGGCGATTTGCGGTGTCGCCTCGTGGCGGCCGTGGCGGTGTTTAACCCAGATCAGACTGAAGCCGGCGGGCAGCTGGACTTTCCCGTCACGAACCTGCACTTCCACTTCGCCCCACTGGGTGAAGCGCGCGCCGCGGATATGACGCAGGCGGGCGACGCCGTGACGAATGCCCTGGACGCGCAGAACAAAGTCATCGGCGCGGAGGGGGGCGATCGGCAAAGTATCGCGCGGCGGCGTCACGCCCGGCGCGGGGGCGATCGGCTTCAGCAGGCGGCCAGCATGGGCCAGCCGTTCCCCCCCAACGTAGACTTCACGGGCCACCAGTTTCTCCAGGGAATCAAACACCACCAAATCCGCGCGCCGCCCGGCGGCAATCAGCCCGAGATCGTGGCGCTGCAGGCGAAGAGCGGCGTTGAGGGTGGCGAATCGCAGCGCATCGACCGCCGGTAAACCGTGCTCGATCAGCAGGTTAAGCAGGGCGATGATCCCGCCTTTCTCCAGCAGCATATCCGGCGGCACGTCATCGGTGCAGACGGTGATTTGCGAGGAGAGGTGCGGCAGCGTTTTTAACGCCGCGACGATATCCGGCAGCAGATAGGGGTGCGAGCCGCGGATCTCGATCGTCAGACCGGCGCGCAGTTTTTCCAGCGCGTCGTCCGCCGAGGTCAGTTCATGATCGGAGGTGACGCCGGCGGCGAGGTAGGCCTGCAGGTCAGCGCCGCTCAGGCCGCGGGCGTGGCCTTCAATCAGTTTGCCGCTGTTGAGACCGGCCTGGACAATCTCCTGCATCCGCTCGCTACCGTGCAGCACGCCGTGCATATCCATCACTTCCGCCACACCGCGTACTTCCGGCCAGCCGAGCATGGTCTCCATCTCCGCGCCGGCGAAATCGGCGCCGGACATTTCGAGACCTGGCGTGGAGGGGACGCTGGACGGCGCGGCGACCATCACCTGCAGCGGCAGATGGCGGCTGGCGTCAACCGCGTAGCGCACGCCCTCGACGCCGAGGACGTTGGCCAGCTCATGCGGATCCCAGAACACCGCGGTGGTGCCCTGGGTGAGGACGATTTCCGCGTAGCGCTCCGGCGGCAGGTGCGAGCTTTCGAGGTGCACGTGGGTGTCCATCAGGCCGGGGGACAGGTAGCCACCGGCCAGGGAACGCACTTCATGGGCGTCGGCGCGGCTGCCGCGCGGGTGGACGCTGGCGATCATTTCGCCGACGATACCGACGTCAGCGGGGCGAATTTCGCCCGTGGCCATATCGACGATCTGCGCCTCGACCAGCAGCAGATCAAACGGGGATTCGCCGCGCGCGGCCTGCACGGCGCGACGACGGACTTGAGCATTGCTGGACATAACCACTCCGGCACAAGGATAATGCGGATACTCTATGGGCACAGCAAACGTTTGCCCAGATGAATAAATTTATCACCCGATAAGCTCGGGTTATTGTGCAGGACCACCGTAGCGAACCCGATAATGAACGAACCCTGGCAGCGTCTGCCCGCGCTCTCTCTTAAACAGCTTCAGTATTTCGTCACCCTGGCCAAGCTGCGCCATTTTACCGATACCGCCAGTCGGCTGGCGATTAGCCAGCCGGCGCTGAGCAGCGCGCTGCGGCAAATTGAAACGGTGCTCGGCGGCAAGCTGGTCAACCGTACCGCTTCGGCGGTCACCCTGACTGAACTGGGGGCGGCGATTTTACCCCACGCCCAGCGGATCCTCAGCGTAGCGCAGGCGGCCTTTTTCGATATGCAGCAGATCGTCGAGGCGGGCGGCGACGGGACAGTGCGTATCGGTCTGGTGCCGTCGGTCAGTTCGCTGCTGTTTCCATTGCTGCCGCAGACCCTGGCCCAGGCCTTTCCGCGTCTGCGCATTGAATTTCACGATCAGACCAACGATGCGCTTATCCAGGCGCTGCTGCGCGGCGAGATTGATTTCGGCATCGGGGCGATCGACAGCTCAGTGCCTGCTGAACTGCTGGTCTATCCGCTGCGCGAAGATCCCTTTGTGGCGGTGCTGCACCGTGACGATCCGCTGGCCGCGCAGGCGCACTTGCCGTGGAAACAGCTGGTGGGGCGGGATATTGCCGTCTTCTCGAAGGGTAATATTCAACGGCTGGTGGCGGCATTAGTAGAGAGCCATCGCCTGACGCTGACCACGCGCTATCAGGTGGACTATATCGAAACCCTGTATGGCCTGGTGCGCTCGCGCTTAGCGGTGGCGATTCTGCCGGCGCTGTACACCACCCATCTGCAGGACCCGGCTCTTACGGTCGCCCAGCTGCAGCAGCCGGCGCTGACCCGTACGGTGGCCCTGATGCGCGGCCCGCAGGCGCTGCCGCCGCTTATCGAAGCCTGTTTTTCCCTGCTGCAGGGAGAATTGCGTCGCGCTGATGCCTGATCCGCACATTGATTATCGTGGCGGGGGGATCAAAAAATCCCCCGCGGCCTGACCGGCGACGGGGGATGTCCGCGTTAAACGCTTATGGTGTGACGATATTGAACCAGAAGGCAAACGTGTCCATGTAGCTCAGCATCTCGTCGAGCTTAGCGCCATTACCGCTAATCTTGACCTTGCCCTGAGCTTCAGCCTGCTTCAGCGTTTCCTGCTTGAGGATAATCTTATTCAGGGTGTCGCGGCTGAGCGAGATGCTGGCGTCGGCATTGTCCGCCACCGCATTGGCGGTATGGTTAAGCACGCCGTTTTCCAGCTCCAGTTTGTACTTGCCGCCGTCTTTACCCAGGTCGATATTAAAGACCGCTTTAGCCGCCCCGGCTTTTTCGCCGTTGATATGCACCCCGAGGTAATCGAAGAACATTTCTGGCGTCATCGCCCGCACGGTATCCGGGCTGGCGGTGTTCGGCGTCGGCAGTTTCTGCACGCCGTTACGTAGCTCCTGAGCGCCGGTGAGGTAGAAGTTGCGCCAGGTCCCGGCTTCCGCCTGATATCCGAGCTGCTCCAGGGCGTCGGCTTCCAGATCACGCGCCTGCTGATTGTCAGGATCGGCGAAGACGATTTTGCTGGTCACCTGGGCCACCCAGCGGTAGTTCCCCTGCTGGTAGTCGGCTTTGGCTTTCTGCATGATGGCATCGGCGCCGCCCATATATTCCACGAACTTCTTCGCCGCCTGTTCTGGCGGCAGCTCGTCGAGGGTGGCCGGGTTGCCATCAAACCAGCCGAGATAGAAGACGTAGGTCGCTTTCACATCGTGGCTAACGGAACCGTAGTAGCCGCGGCTGGACCACTGTTTCTCCAGCGAATCCGGCAGCTTGAAGTTGGCGGCGATCTCATCGCGGGTCATGCCTAAGTTCGCCATACGCAGGGTCTGGTCGTTGATATAGCGATACATATCGCGCTGACCTTTCATCAGCTTCACGATATTGTCGTTCCCCCAGGTCGGCCAGTGGTGCTGAGCGATAATCACTTCCGCCTCGTTGCCCCAGCGGTCGATGGCGGCGTTGATGTATTTCGACCACGCCAGCGGATCGCGGATTTTGGCGCCGCGCAGAGAGTAAGTGTTGTGCAGGGTATGGGTCACATCCTCTGCCGCCTCGATCATTTTCTTCTCTTTGACATACCACAGCATTTCCGACGGCGCTTCCGAGCCCGGCGCCATCATAAAGTCATAGGTCAGACCGTCGATCACTTCCTGCTGACCGGTATGGGTAATGTAGTGGGTCGGCGGGATCAGCGTAACGGTACCCGCCGAGGTGGTGGTGCCGAGACCGGCGCCGACCTGTCCCTTAGCATCCGGCTTCAGCAGGTTGCCGTACATGTAGCTGGCGCGGCGGCTCATCGCAGTACCGGCCATGATGTTCTCGGAAACCGCTTCCTCCATAAAGCCGGCAGGGGCGTAAATCTTCACTTTACCGGCTTTCACGTCAGCTTCATCGATCACGCCACGGATACCGCCGTAGTGGTCCACATGGCTGTGGGTAAACAGCACCGCCACCACCGGTTTTTTCGGCCGGTGGGCAAAATAGAGCGCCAGAGCCTCTTTGGCCGGTTCGGCGCTCAGCAAGGGGTCGATGACCGTAATCCCGGTTTTGCCTTCGATAATGGTCATATTGGAAAGATCGAGATTTCGGATCTGGTAAACGCCGTCGGTAACTTTGAACAAGCCGCCGATATTGAGTAATTGTGACTGTCGCCACAGGCTGGGATTGACAGTGTCCGGCGCCTTTTCGCCTTCTTTGACGAAATCATATTTGGCGGGATCCCAGATAATATTTCCCTGTGCGCCTTTGAGCATCGCTGGCGGCAGGGGGGCGATAAAACCCTGATGGGCGTTGTTAAAGTCGGTTTTATCCGCAAACGGCAGTTTGTTGTATAGCGCCTGATTCGCCTCACGCGTGGCCGGTGTGGCATCCTGTTGTGGCGCGGCGGCGAAGGCGGTTATCGACAAAGACGATAACATTCCGGCCAGCGCCAGATTTTTGGCTATCTGATTTAATTTCATGACTACCTCTCAGGTAATTTATTCCGCGGAAATAAAGAAATATTTTCCGTTTTTAAAAATGGATGGCTTGCGGTTTATTCTAAAGACAAATATTGTGCTGAATAGTCCCATATGGGACTGACAGGGTATTGCTTAAGGATCCGCTCGTCTTCGCCGGACGAGGGCTGCTATACTGTTGCTAACGGCGCAGGCGAGGGCAGAGGATGAATTTCCAGGAAATACATAGTTATTATAAGACGTTAGCCATAGCCGACTTTTTTGCCGATATCGTTACGGAAGGTGAAGAGATTATTCTCGCCGCTAATAAAAAATGGCGCCCGGAGTCGGGTTATATTTATTTTTGTACCGAGGGTTCGTTATCAATATTAATGCCGGATGATGGCTTGAGTATCGGTAATTCCATTGAGTATATGCCGATTGGCCTGATGGAGCGGTATTGCCCGCTGGCGAAATTTGAATATACAGGCAGTGGCCCGGTGACGCTGCGAAAAATCACTTACGCGGCCTTCGATCGTCTGTTTATTGAAAATCATCCGCAGCGCGTTGAGGCGCTGGCGAAAGTGCTGGTGTTCATGAGTATCTTTACCATCGACCTGCACAATGAACGCCGTCAGGTGACCAGCTATCAGACGATTCGCCCGATGTTATATCGCTATCTTTATCGACAGCACACCCATGAGGGCGAAAATGAGGGACTGGCGTTATTTATCATCAGGCGTACCAATCTTTCGCGCACCCATGTGTTTCGCGTGCTGGCGGACTTAAAAGCGGGGGGATACATCACCATGAAACGGGGCAAGCTTATCTCTATCGATCGCCCGCTGCCCGCGGACTATTGAACGACGCTGAGAAGGGTAACAAGGCGGGATCGCCGCCTTGTTACTCAGGGTAGCCGTCAGCAGATCATTACGGCGTCACGATGTTAAACCAGAAGTCAAACTTGTCCATATAGCCCAGCATTTCATCGAGTTTTGCCCCGTTACCGCTGATTTTAACTTCCCCTTTCTCTTCCGCCTGCTTCAGGGTCTCTTCTTTAAGAATGATTTTATTCAGGGTGGCGCGATCCAGCGTCAGGGTGGCATCCGCCTCTTTCGCTTCCGCATTCGCGGTGTGGTTCAGCACGCCGTTTTCCAGTTCCAGTTTATATTTACCGCCGTCATTGCCCAGATCGATATTGAACACCGACTTCGCGTTACCCGCTTTTTCGCCATTGATATGGACCGCCAGATAATCAAAGAACATTTCCGGGGTCATGGCGCGGACGGTGTCCGGGCTGGCGGTGTTCGGGGTCGGGCCTTTCACCACACCGTTACGCAGCTCCTGGGCGCCGGTGAGGTAGAAGTTACGCCACGGGCCGGATTCCGCCTGATAGCCTAACTGCTCCAGGGCATCGGCTTCCAGATTACGCGCCTGCTGGTTGTTGGGGTCGGCGAAGACAATTTTGCTGACCACCTGGGCGACCCAGCGGTAGTTACCCTGGTCGTAATCTTCTTTCGCTTTCTTCAGGATCGCATCCGCGCCGCCCATATAATCGACGAACTTCTTCGCCGCTTCTTCCGGCGGCAGTTCGTCGAGGGTCGCCGGGTTGCCGTCGTACCAGCCGAGATACAGCACGTAGGTGGCTTTCACATCGTGGCTGACCGAGCCGTAGTAGCCGCGGTTAGCCCAGGTGTTGGCCAGACTGTCCGGCAGCTTAAAGTTAGCGGCGATTTCATCGCGGGTCAGGCCTTCGTTAGCCATCCGCAGGGTCTGGTCGTTGATGTAACGATACAGATCACGCTGGCTCTTCAGCAAGTTAACCACGTTTTCGTTGCCCCAGGTCGGCCAGTGGTGCTGAGCCATAATGATCTCAGCCTTATCGCCCCAGCGAACGATCGCCTGGTTGATATATTTCGACCACGGCAGCGGTTCACGGATCTTCGCCCCGCGCAGCGAGTAGGTGTTATGCAGAGTATGGGTGACGTCTTCTGCGGATTCGATCAGTTTCTTCTCTTCGATATACCACAGCATTTCTGACGGCGCTTCGGAGCCCGGCGCCAGCATAAAGTCGTAGGTCAGGCCGTCGATCACCTCTTTCTGGCCGTCCTTGTCAATAATATTGGTTGGCGCAATCAGGGTGACGGTACCCGCAGAGGTGGTGGTGCCCAGCCCGGCGCCCACCTGGCCTTTGGCGTCTGGTTTCAGCAGGTTGCCGTACATATAGCTGGCGCGGCGGCTCATGACGTTCCCGGCCATGATGTTTTCCGCCACGGCAGCTTCCATAAAGCCGGCCGGCGCGTAGATTTTCACTTTGCCGGACTTCACATCCGCTTCATCAACCACACCGCGCACGCCGCCGTAGTGGTCAACGTGGCTGTGGGTGTAGATCACCGCGACGACCGGTTTTTTACCGCGGTTTTTGTAATACAGGTCCATACCCACTTTGGCGGTTTCTGCCGAGACCAGCGGGTCAACGACGGTGATCCCCTCTTTACCCTCAATAATTGTCATATTGGAGAGATCGAGGTTGCGGATCTGGTAGACCCCGTCGGTCACTTCAAACAGGCCGCTGATGTTAATCAGCTGCGACTGGCGCCACAAACTCGGGTTCACCGTCTCTGGCGCTTTTTCCCCTTCTTTAATGAAGGCATACTGGCCCGGATCCCAGATGACATTGCCTTGTTCACCTTTAATGACTTCCGGCGGCAGGGCGGCAATAAAGCCTTTATGCGCATTGGTGAAATCGGTGTTATCGGAGAAGGGGAGTTGATTGTAGAGGGCATCGTTCGCTTTTTTGGTCGCTTCGGTCGCCTCTTTGGCTGACGTGTCCGCCGAGGCGGCGAAAGCGAGACTATTTAACAAACCCGCTAACGCTAACCCTTTCACTATCGGGGTCAATTTCATTGGAATCCTCATTAATGGCATGGTTCATTCGGTTTTACCGATTTAACGCAGGTGGTTGTTTGTTACAGGTTTTTTAAATATAACCATGCATTAACATTCAGCCAGTTTTGTTTACAAAAAATGCGTGTTTTACTCCTTTTGTAGTACTTACATAGACGGGAAAAGAAATCAGGTTGGCTTGTGTTACACCGCCACATTTCGTACCCTGCTGACTGAAAATGTTGTACCGCTTTTATGACTCGGGGTGCCCTTCTTCGTTGAAGGCTGAGAAATACCCGTACCACCTGATCTGGATAATGCCAGCGTAGGGAAGTCAGAGACCGCAGGGTCATTGCTTCTACCTCGTCTGGCGGGAGCAAACCATGCCTGAGCTGCTGAATCCCGCGCCTGTCGCGCACCTGCGCCATCTGCTGCGCGCCCATTCCCCCCTTGTGCACTGCATGACCAATGACGTGGTGCAGACCTTTACCGCCAATGTTCTGCTGGCCGTCGGCGCCTCGCCGGCGATGGTGATCGATCCCCGCGAAGCGGCGCAGTTTGCCGCTATCGCCGATGCGCTGTTAATTAACGTCGGTACCCTGACCGAAGATCGCGCCGTGGCGATGCGCGCCGCGGTGGAGCACGCCCGTCAGGCCGGAAAGCCCTGGACGCTGGATCCGGTGGCGGTCGGCGCCCTGACCGTGCGCACGGCCTTTTGTCACGAGCTGCTGGCCCTCCAGCCGGCGGCCATTCGCGGCAATGCCTCTGAAATTCTGGCGCTGGCCGGGATGAGCGCCGGCGGGCGCGGGGTGGATACCACTGATACGGCCGCCGCGGCGCTGCCGGCGGCCCAGGCGCTGGCTCGCCGGCTGGCTACCGTGGTGGCGGTCACTGGCGAGGTGGACTACGTCACTGACGGCGAGCGGGTGCTCAGCGTGGCGGGGGGTAATCCGCTGATGACCCGGGTGGTGGGCACCGGCTGCGCGCTGTCGGCGGTGGTGGCGGCGAGCGCGGCGCTGCCGGGGGACCGGCTGGAAAACGTGGCCGCCGCCTGCGGGCTGATGAAGCAGGCCGGGCAGATCGCCGCCCGTCAGGGAGGCCCTGGCAGCTTTATTCCGGCGTTTCTCGACGCGCTGTATCAGGAGGTGCAGGGATGAAACGCATCAACGCCCTGACCATCGCCGGCACCGATCCCAGCGGTGGGGCCGGTATCCAGGCCGATCTGAAAACCTTCTCCGCGCTGGGGGCCTATGGCTGCTCGGTGATCACCGCCCTGGTGGCGCAGAATACCCGCGGCGTGCAGTCGGTCTATCGCATCGAACCGGATTTTGTGGCCGCGCAGCTCGACTCGGTGTTCAGCGATGTGCGTATCGATACCACCAAAATCGGCATGCTGGCGGAGACCGATATTGTGGAAGCCGTGGCCGAGCGGCTGGCGCGCTACCGGGTGGCCAACGTGGTGCTGGATACCGTCATGCTGGCGAAAAGCGGCGATCCGCTGCTGTCGGCCTCGGCGGTGGAGACCCTGCGTCAACGATTGTTGCCGCAGGTGTCATTGATCACCCCGAACCTGCCGGAAGCGGCCGCGCTACTCGATGCCCCCCATGCGCGCACCGAGCGCGAGATGCTGGAGCAGGGGCGGGCGTTGCTGGCGCTGGGCTGCGGCGCGGTATTAATGAAGGGCGGCCATCTCGACGACGCCGAAAGCCCGGACTGGCTCTTCACCCGCGAAGGGGAACAGCGGTTTACCACGCCTCGCGTGCAGACCAAAAATACCCACGGCACCGGCTGCACGCTCTCCGCCGCGCTGGCGGCGCTGCGCCCCCGTCATGCGGACTGGGCGGCCACCGTCGCCGAGGCGAAGGCCTGGCTGTCGGCGGCCCTGGCGCAGGCCGACTCTCTGGAAGTGGGCCACGGCATCGGGCCGGTGCACCATTTCCACGCCTGGTGGTAAATGGCAGCGCAACGGGACAGCAGAATCTCCTGAAAAAATGGCCCCCCGGCTGGAAAATAGGCTAAGTCGGTACCAGGCTTAACCTGCCCAAAAAAATTGGGTTGGGATAATGCATGCCGGCTTCGGCCGGCCTTACGGGAGATTGCTATGACTGATATTACGCAGTTGCTGGGCAAAGATGCCGAGAGCCTGTTGCAGCACCGTTGTATAACCATTCCGGCCGACCAGCTGTATCTGCCTGGGGCAGATTATGTTGATCGGGTGATGGTGGATAATAACCGACCACCGGCGGTGCTACGCAATATGCAGACCCTGTACAATACCGGACGCCTGGGGGGAACCGGCTACCTTTCCATTCTGCCGGTTGACCAGGGCGTGGAGCACTCGGCGGGCGCCTCCTTCGCCGCCAACCCGCTGTACTTTGATCCGAAAAATATCGTCGAGCTGGCGATCGAAGCCGGCTGTAACTGCGTGGCGTCGACCTACGGCGTGCTGGCCTCGGTGTCGCGCCGCTACGCGCATCGCATCCCTTTCCTGGTGAAGCTCAACCATAACGAAACGCTGAGCTACCCCACCGAATACGACCAGACCCTCTACGCCAGCGTTGAGCAGGCGTTCAATATGGGGGCGGTGGCCGTGGGAGCGACGATCTATTTCGGCTCGGAACAATCGCGTCGTCAGATAGAAGAGATTTCCGCCGCCTTTGAGCGGGCCCATGAGCTGGGCCTGGTCACCGTGCTGTGGGCCTATCTGCGCAATTCGGCGTTCAAGAAAGATGGCGTCGACTATCATGTCTCCGCGGACCTGACCGGTCAGGCCAACCACCTGGCGGCCACCATCGGCGCCGATATCGTTAAGCAAAAAATGGCGGAGAATAACGGCGGCTACAAAGCGGTTAACTTCGGCTATACCGACGATCGGGTGTACAGCAAACTGACCAGCGATAACCCCATCGATCTGGTGCGCTACCAGCTGGCCAACTGCTATATGGGCCGCGCCGGGCTGATTAACTCCGGCGGCGCGGCGGGCGGGGAGACCGACCTTGCCGACGCGGTGCGCACAGCGGTGATCAATAAACGCGCCGGCGGTATGGGGCTGATCCTTGGTCGCAAAGCGTTTAAGAAATCGATGGCTGACGGCGTGAAGCTGATCAATGCCGTGCAGGACGTCTACCTTGACGGGAAAGTGACTATCGCCTGATAAGCACGAGTATCGTTGGGATCCCCGGTGGCGCGACGCGCACCGGGGTTACCGTTGTGTATGCGCCTTCAGGCCGCGCCGTTACCGCGTCAGCAGCCAGCGGGCGGTATGTTCATCGGTCACCAGACCATTGATCCAGCCGCCTTTAAGGGCCGCCAGGATCGCCGGTCGTTTGTATTCTCCACAGGCCGCGGCAATACGCGGGCAGTGGTTCTGACGGATATCATAGCTGGTGATCATGCGGTTGATCTCGCTGTCTACCACGTGGCCTTCCGCATCGATAAACCGTCCGAGGATCTCTCCGATGCCGCCGCGCGCGGTCAGCTCATCCATTTGCGCCTGATTGATAAACCCGTCTTTAAAGATCGGACTTTGCGTGCCCAGGGGACCAATGCCGACAAAAATCACGTCCGCCTCTTGGGCGACGCCGGAGACGCTGCGGAATAAGCGGTTGGTGCACCACATCTCATGCTCCTCCGCGCTCTGGGCGTAGCGCGGCGCCGGCCACTGATAGTACTTGGCCTTAATTTTGCGGGTCAGCAGCAGGGGCACGTCATCGTAATAATTGCACTGCCCGTCGGCGTTCATGGCGCTGATCAGCGCCACGCAGCGGGTATTCAGGCTGTCAAAATCGATGCGTTGCAGCGCTTTTTTCAGGGTCAGCCCCGAGCCCAGGCCGATGATTTTCTCCTTATCATCCTGCAGATAGCGAGCCATCAGCTGATAGCAGCCAAACGACACGCTGTCGAGGGTGCTCTCTTCGCTAAAGGCGGGGACCACATTGCACTCGAGAAGCCGGTACTTTTCCTGCAACAACTGCGCATAATCGAGGCAGTTGGCCACCGGATGGTGCAAATTAATCGACACTATCCCTTCTTCTTTCGCGGCGGCGATCAGCCGTTGCACCACCGGTCTGGAGGTACCCAGCTGGCTGGCGATCTCGCTCTGATTCTGACCGGCGATGTAGTACATCCATGCGGCACGCACCTTCTGATCCAACCGGATATCGTCTTCTTTACTCATGGTTTCCCGCCCTAAGTTGCTGACCAGGGCTCGCAATTGGCCCGGCGAATACCCGCATTCTCGCCGTGGTTGGCATAACTGGCAAGCTTTTGCTCTTGTCTGGTCATTTGTAATTTAATTGGGTAATTGTTCTTTTGTGATCTGTGGCTCTTATTTTGGTCAAATGATCAATTACAGTGGCGCCATCAACTCAAGGAGAACAGAACATGAACAATCAATTCACATGGCTTCATATCGGTCTGGGTTCTTTTCATCGCGCGCATCAGGCGTGGTATCTGCATCGTCTGATAGCGTCCGGGGATAAGCGCTGGCACATCGCGGCAGGAAATATTCGTAACGACGCCGAGCAGGTGGTGCAGGCGCTGGCGGCGCAGGGAGGACGTTACGTCCTGGAGACCGTCAGCCCGGAAGGGGAGCGCGAATATGAAGAAATTACTTCTATCCAGAAATTGCTGCCGTGGCAGGCCGGGCTGCAGCCGCTGATTAACGAAGGGGCGAACCCGCAGACCAAAGTTATCGCCTTTACTGTGACGGAAGGGGGGTACTACCTGAACACCCGCCATCAGCTGGAAACCAGTAACCCCGATCTGCAGGCCGACCTGCAAGGCGAGTGCAAAACCATTTATGGCACCCTCGCGCGGATCCTGGAGAAGCGCATGGCCGACGACGCCGGGCCGCTGACCCTGCTCAACTGCGACAACGTGCGCCACAACGGCGAGCGTTTCCACGACGGCATGGTCGAGTTCCTGCAGCTCACCGGCAAACAGGCGGTGATTGACTGGATGGCGGCCAATACCACCTGTCCGAACACCATGGTGGACCGCATCACCCCGCGTCCAGCGGCCGATCTGCCGGCCCGTATCAAAGCGCAAACCGGGATTGATGACAAAGCGCCGGTGATGGGGGAGACCTTTATCCAGTGGGTGGTGGAGAACCACTTCCGTGATGCCCGCCCGAACCTGGAAGCGGTCGGCGTGGAGATGGTCGAGTCGGTCATCCCGTATGAAGAGGCGAAAATCCGCATTCTGAACGCGTCGCACAGCTGCATTGCCTGGGCGGGAACCTTAATTGGCCAGCAGTATATTCATGAAAGCACGCTGACCGATGCTATCTACGCCATTGCCGATCGCTACGTCACGGAGGATGTCATTCCCTGCCTCGGCGATAACGGCATTGATCTGCCCACCTACCGGGATGTGGTGCTCAAACGCTTTACCAACCCCTATATCCAGGACACCAACCAGCGCGTCGCCGCCGACGGCTTCTCGAAAATTCCGGCGATGATCGCCCCCACGCTGCAGGAGTGCTATCAGCGCGGCGTCCGCCCTGAGGCGACCGCCATGCTGCCGGCGCTGTTCTTCGTCTTTATGGAGCAGTGGCATAAGGGAACGCTGCCCTATCAGTACCAGGACGGCATCCTGGATGCGCAGGCGGTGCATGAGATGTATGAGGCTCAGGATCCGGTGGCTGTCTATGCCCGCGATAAAGCCCTGTTTGGTGACCTCGCCAATAACGCGGATTTCCTGGCGCTGATGCGCGAGAAAGTCGCCGCCGTTTACACGCTGATTAAATAAAGAGGTGGCTATGTATCTGGGTATCGATCTCGGCACATCGGAAGTCAAAGCGCTGGTCATTGATGAGAACTATGAGGTTATCGCCAGCCATAGCGCGCCGCTGAGCATTCAGCGGCCCCATCCGCACTGGTCAGAACAATCACCGGAGCTATGGTGGGAGGCGACGGAGTACCTGATGAGCACGCTACGGGAAAAATGCGCGCAGCACTGGCCGGCCATCAAGGCGATTGGCCTCTCCGGACAGATGCACGGCGCGGTGTTGCTGGATGAAAAGGGGGAGACGATCCGTCCGGCCATTCTGTGGAACGACACCCGCTGCGCCGCAGAGTGCGCCGAGCTGGAGGCGATGGCGCCGGAGCTGCATCAGGTGGCGGGCAACCTGGCGATGCCGGGCTTTACCGCGCCGAAGCTGCTGTGGGTGCGCCGTCATGAGCCGCAACACTTTCAGCGCACCGCCACGGTGCTGCTGCCGAAGGATTATCTGCGCTATCGGATGACCGGGAAGAAAGTCTCCGACATGTCGGACGCCGCCGGGACGCTGTGGCTGGACGTGGCGAAGCGCGACTGGTCCGACGCTCTGCTGGACAAGTGCGGCCTGTCGCGCAGCCACATGCCGACGCTGGTCGAAGGCTGCGAGGTTTCCGCCACCCTTGATCCGCAGGTGGCGGCGCGCTGGGGGCTGAACGCCTCGGTGGTGGTGGCCGGGGGCGGGGGGGATAACGCGGTTAGCGCCATTGGCGTCGGCGCGGTCTCGCCGGGGGATGCGTTTATTTCGCTCGGCACCTCCGGGGTGCTGTTTGTGGTGACCGACGCCTATCGTCCGGCGCCGCAGTCGGCGGTACATGCGTTTTGTCACGTGCTGCCGAACCTGTGGCACCAGATGAGCGTCATGCTGAGCGCCGCCAGCTGTTTGCAGTGGTTCTGCCGCCTGACCGGCACCACGGAGGTGGCGCTGCTGGCGGAAATTGCCGAGCTCAGCGAGGAGGAGAAAGCCCACGCCCCGTTCTTCCTGCCCTATCTCTCCGGCGAACGTACCCCGCATAACGATCCTGACGCGCGCGGCATGTTCTGGGGCATGACCCACGCCAGCCTGCGTGCTCAGCTTGGCTACGCGGTGCTGGAAGGGGTGAGCTTCGGTATCAACGACGGCCTGCAGGCGTTGAAAGAGAGCAGTACGCCGATCGCGCAGTGCTCGCTGGTGGGCGGCGGCGCCCGCAGTCCTTTCTGGGCCCAGCTGCTGGCCGACATTCTCGCTATGCCGGTGGTGACCCATAAAGGGGGAGAGACCGGCGGCGCGCTGGGCGCGGCGCGGCTGGCCTGCCTGGCGGCGGGCAAACCGATTGCCGCGGTGTGTGAAAAACCGGAAGTCTGGCAGACCTGGCGTGCGGATCCCGTTCGCCACCACACCCTGATGCAACGCTACGCGCAGTTTAAAGACCTGTATTTAAACGATCTGAATTACCGGCAGCACTGATTTTCATCATAACAGCCGCTTCGTTGCACATCGCGGAGCGGCCACCCTGTACCCTGAAAACGAGGTCATTATGTCTATCAATAATAAACAGTGGCTCGGTTTACCCCTGAACCTGCTCTGGGGATACATCGCCATTGCCGTATTTATGACCGGCGACGGTTTTGAATTAGCCTTTCTGTCGCACTATATCAAAGCGCTCGGCTTCTCTCCGGCGGAGGCCTCCTTTGCCTTTACCCTCTACGGCCTGGCCGCCGCGCTGTCGGCATGGATTTCCGGCGTGGTGGCGGAAATTATCACCCCGCTGAAAACGATGATGATTGGCTTCGTACTGTGGTGCGTGTTCCACGTGCTGTTCCTCGTTTTCGGCCTCGGTCACGCCAACTATGCGCTGATCCTGATTTTCTACGGCATCCGCGGCTTCGCCTATCCGCTGTTCCTCTACTCGTTTATCGTGGCGATTGTCCATAACGTCAAAAGCGACAATGCCAGCTCGGCCATCGGTTGGTTCTGGGCGGTCTATTCCATCGGCATCGGCGTGTTCGGCAGCTATATTCCGAGCTTCACCATTCCGCACATTGGCGAACTGGGGACTTTATGGCTGGCGCTGGCCTTCTGCGTCACCGGAGGTGTGATTGCCCTGGCTTCCCTGCGCCATATTCAAACGCCGCAGCATATGCAGAATCTCACCACTCGCCAGAAATTTTCCGAGCTGGGACGCGCCGCGACGCTGCTCTATACCAACCGCAATATTCTGCTGTCGAGCATGGTCAGGATTATCAATACCCTCTCGCTGTTCGGTTTTGCGGTCATTATGCCGATGATGTTTGTCGATGAGCTGGGCTTCACCACTTCAGAATGGCTCCAGGTATGGGCAGTCTTCTTCTTCACCACCATTTTCTCTAACGTGCTGTGGGGGATCCTGGGGGAAAAACTGGGCTGGATGAAGGTGGTGCGCTGGTTCGGCTGCATCGGGATGGCGCTCTCCAGCCTGGCGTTTTACTACATCCCTCAGCACTTTGGCCATAGCTTTGCGATGGCGCTGATCCCCGCTATCGCCCTAGGGATCTTTGTCGCCGCCTTCGTGCCGCTGGCCGCCGTGTTCCCGGCGCTGGAGCCGAAGCACAAAGGCGCGGCGATTTCGGTCTATAACCTGTCGGCGGGGATGTCGAACTTTCTCGCGCCGGCGATTGCCGTGGTGTTGCTGCCGTTCTTCAGCACCATCGGGGTGGTGATTGCCTACACCGCATTGTACGTGGTGGCCTTTTTCCTCTGCGCCTTTATCCGCGTGGAGCAGCCGGGGTTCTCCCACAAGGAAGCAACCGCCCGCGAGCAGGTTGAATTCTCTTAGGTGATGCGGCTGGCATGAAGCGCATGCCAGCCTTAATGAGGTGAACGAATGAGTATGCAGGCGGTTATTTTTGACATGGATGGCGTGATTATTGATTCCGAGGCGCTGTGGCGCCAGGCGCAGATTGACGCCCTCGCGCAGTGGGGGGCAACGGCGAGCGTGGATGAGTGTGAAACCCTCACCAAAGGCAAACGCCTCGACGAAATCGCCGGCACCTGGTGCCGCTATTTTCAGCTTGATCTCGACCCGCAGCGGCTTGAAGCCGCGATATTGCAGCGTATTACCGGCCTGATCGCCAACGAAGGCGAGCCGATGCACGGCGTGCATGAGGCGTTACGCTATTTTCGCGAGGCGGGCTATCAAATTGCGCTCGCCACGTCATCATCCCGCCAGGTTATTGCCGCTGTGCTGAACAAGCTCTCGCTCTGGCACTTTTTCGACGTGGTTTGCAGCGCGGATGATGAACCACGCGGCAAACCGCACCCGGCGGTGTACCTGACGACGCTGCGCAAGCTCAATCTCAACGCCAGCCAGTGCCTGGTGATTGAAGACAGTTACAACGGTTTTTGCGCGGCTCAGGCCGCTGGCATTCCAACGGTGGTTGTCGCCGAAGATAGCCGACAGGGGCGCTATCAGGCCGCTGTCGGCCGCTATCAAACCTTACCTGAACTACTGGAAGCGCTTAACGCCGAGCCAGCGACGGTCGCATAACTTACGCTTTCGTGAGCGCAGAAAATCCCGGGATGTACACGGTCGGTCACTCTCTTTTCTGCGCTCACGCCCTTTTTTCTCCATGCCGATCCGCCTCACATTTCGCTCATCTTTTGTGAAAACAGTCACGTCTTGTTGTGCCAATGCCCAAATTTATGGCCTTGCTTAGCGGTGTTTGTCCGAGGCACTGCTACGTAATTGTGCTTAGATTATATATTGAAACGTATTTTCAATAATGTGAAACCGCTTTGCCGATTTACCTCTGTCGATCGGATTTGGCCGTGATAAGGATTGAGCATGAAAATTGAATCTGTGAATGTCACCGTTTTCCAGTATCCCACTCGTCGGGTTTCCGACAGCGCCGGGCACTCCCATCCGGGGGCTGAAAGCATGGCCAAAATGGCGATGCTGACCATCACCGCTGATGATGGGGCGCAGGGTTTTTCGTTTGCGCCTCCGGAAGTCGTGCGCCCGTTCGTGGTGAATACTTTTTTTCGCAAAGTGCTGGTGGGGCAGGACCCGTTTAACCGCGAGCGTATCTGGCAGGATCTTAACCACTGGCAGCGCGGCAGCGCACATCAGCTAACGGAGCGCGCGCTGTCGTTTGTTGAACAAGCGCTGTGGGACCTGATTGGCCGCAGCCTCAGGATGCCGGTCTACAAGCTGCTTGGCGGCTATCGCGACACCGTCCCGGCTTACGGTAGCACCATGTGCGGCGACGATCTACCGGGCGGCCTGTCGACCCCGGAAGAGTATGCCGCCTTTGCCGAAAAGCTGGTCGCCCGCGGCTACAAGGCCATCAAACTGCACACCTGGATGCCGCCAATCTCTTTTGCGCCCAATCCCAAAATGGATATTAAAGCCTGCGCGGCGGTGCGCGAAGCGGTAGGGCCGGATATTGACCTGATGATTGATGGCTATCACTGGTACAGCCGCGCCGAGGCGCTGTGGATCGGCAAAGCGCTGGAAAAACTCAATTTCGCCTGGTTTGAAGAGCCGATGGAGGAGGATTCGATGTCCTCGTACGCGTGGCTGGCGGAAAACTTGTCGATTCCCATCGTCGGGCCGGAGAGCTTCGGCGGCAAGCACCACATACGCGCCGAATGGGTGAAAGCCGGAGCCTGCGACATTCTGCGCGCCGGCGCTAACGGCGTGGGGGGCATTACCCCGACCATGAAGGTGGCGGCGCTGGCGGAATCTTTCGGCATGGATTGCGAAGTCCACGGCAACGGCGCGGCAAGCCTGGCGGTGGTCGGCGCGATCCGTAACTGCCGTTGGTATGAGCGCGGCCTGCTGCATCCGTTCCTCGACTACGATGAACCGGCGGCCTATCTCAACAGCATTGTCGACCCGATGGATGATCAGGGATTTGTGCATTTGTCACAACGTCCGGGTCTCGGCGAAGACATTAATTTTGCGTATATCGAAGCCAATACCGTTAGCCACGACTGATTTAAAAAAATAAATGCCCGATGGCGCTGCGCTTATCGGGTCTGCGGCCCGGTAGACCGGATAAGGCGAAAATGCCGCCATCCGGCAACATGTACCCTACAGTACAGGCAAACAGAGATATGAAAAAAACCTCCTTACTGGCAGCGTGTATTCTCGCGCTCGCCATGTCGATGGGGAGCGGGGCGGCGGTGGCGAAAACGCCGCCCGATCAGCTCATTATCGGCATGAATATGAATAACCTGCTCACCCTTGACCCGGCGGCGATGACCGGTAACGAAGTGGTGGGGATCGTGGTCAACCTCTACGACTCGCTGGTGGAGCTGGACCCTGAGCAGCTCACCACCGTTAAGCCCGCGCTGGCGAAATCCTGGGATATCAGCCCCGACGGCAAAACCCTGACCTTTCATCTGCGCGATGACGTTAAGTTTCACTCCGGCAACCCGCTGACCGCCGCCGATGTGGTGTGGTCGATGCGGCGCATCCTGCACCTCAACCTGGCCCAGGCCTCGGTATGGAAATCCTATGGCTTCAGTAAGAAAAATATCGACAGCCAGGTCAGCGCGCCGGACCGCTTCACGGTGCAAATCGTATTACCCAAATATAACGATCCGCAGCTGGTGATTTACTCGCTGGCGGCGCTGGGCAACCTCGGGGTGCTGGACAGTAAAACGGTGCAAAGCCACCAGCAGGATAACGATTGGGGTAACCGCTGGCTAACCACCCATGAAGCCGGTTCCGGGCCGTTTACGCTGGAAACCTGGCAGGCAAAAGAGGTGCTGCGCATGAAGCGCAATCCCGACTACTGGCGCGGCGAGGCGAAAATGAGCCGCGTGGTGCTGCGCCATTTCCAGGAGTCGCAAACCCTGCGCCTGATGATCGAAAAAGGCGACCTCGATATTGCCAACAACATGGCGGTTTCCGATATCAACGCCCTGCGCAGCGACCCGCAGCTGACCGTCGATGCGGTGCAGCGCGGCACCATGTACTACGTGGCGATGAGCATGAAAGAGGCGCACTTCGCCAATCCGAAAGTGCGCGAGGCGGTGCGCTATCTGATTGATTATCAGGGTATCAATAAAGCGCTGATGCCGGGCTACGGCGTGCTGCACCAGCGGCCGATTAAGGCGGGCATGCCATCCACGCTGCCCGACCCTGGCTATAAGCTGGACGTGGCGCGGGCGAAAAAGCTGCTGGCGGAAGCGGGATATCCCAACGGCTTTGATACCACGCTGCGGGTACTCTCCGATCAGCCATTTCTTAACATCGCTATCGCCGTGCAGTCGACGCTGATGCAGGCGGGGATTAACGCCAAAATCATCACCGGCACCGGTAACCAGATCTACGGCGCAATGCGCGAGCGTAAATTTGACCTGCTGGTAGGTCGCGGCGGCAGCGGGATGGAGCCGCATCCGCACTCCAGCCTGCGCGCGCTGGTCTATAACCCGGATAACAGCGATAAGGCGCGCCTGACCAACTTCCAGGGCTGGCGTACCGGTTTTTACGACCCGCAGCTTAATACGATGATTGACCAGGCCCTGCTGGAACGCGATCCGCAAAAACAGGTGGCTGACTACCAGGCCATCCAGACACGCTACGACCAGCTGGTTCCGGCTTTAATTCCGCTTTCGCAGATGGTTGATTCGGTCGTCGTGCGCAACGAGGTACGGGAGTATCAGCCGCACCCCTCCGCCACCACTTTTCTGCGTGACGTCTATAAAGTCCGCGAAGGAGAGAAAGGATGAGTACCGCAATCCTTGCGCCCGGCTCACGCGGCCGGCGCTTATCAAAACGGCTACTGCAGGTGGTGATTACACTGTTCGGCCTGCTGCTGCTGACCTTTACCATTGGCCGCGTCATGCCCATCGACCCGGTGCTGGCGATTGTCGGCCCGGATGCTGACCAGAGCACCTATCAGCAGGTTTACCAGCAGCTGGGGTTTGATAAATCGCTGACCACCCAGTTTGGCATCTATTTCGTCAACCTGCTGCACGGCGATCTGGGCAACGCGCTGCTGACCGGGAAACCGGTGGTGGACGATATTATCCGCGTCTTCCCGGCCACCATGGAGCTGGCGACGATGGCGATTATTGTCGGCGCGGGTCTTGGTATTCCGCTGGGCGTGTTGGCGGCGGCGCGGCGCAATAGCGTCTCCGATTATGTGGTACGCATTATCAGCCTGGCGGGCTACTCGACGCCGATCTTCTGGGTCGGGATGATGGGACTGCTGGTGTTCTATGCCTGGCTTGGCTGGGTAGGCGGCGCCGGGAGGGTAGATCTCGGGCTGGATGGTGTGGTGCCGCGCCGCACCGGCCTGATGACCGTTGATGCGCTGCTGGCTGGCAACGGCCAGGTGTTCTGGAACGCCATTAATCATCTGATTCTTCCCGCCTCGCTGCTGGGTTTTCACTCGCTGGCTTATATCAGCCGTATGACCCGCAGCTTTATGCTGGCCCAGCTGTCGCAGGAGTTCATTATTACCGCGCGGGTGAAAGGGCTGACCGAGCGTCAGGTTATCTGGAACCATGCGTTTCGTAACATCCTCGTGCAACTGCTGACGGTGGTGGCGCTGGCCTACGGCGCGCTGCTGGAAGGCGCGGTGCTGATTGAAACCGTCTTCTCATGGCCGGGTTTCGGCTCCTACCTTACCGGTAGCCTGCTGTTGGGCGATATGAATGCGGTGATGGGCTGCGTGCTGTTGGTGGGCGTGATCTTCGTGATGCTCAACCTGCTCTCCGACATGCTGTATCAATTCTTTGACCCGAGGACAAAATCATGACCGTTTCTCTGGATTCGCCGCTTTCGGGCGGTGCGGGCGAAGGCCGTCAGCGGCTGCAACGCGCGGCGGCGCGGGCCGTCGGGTTTATCGGCAAAATGGCGCGCAATCCGCTCACGGCCATCGGCGGAGGCATTATCGTTCTGCTGCTGGTGGTGGCGATTTTCGCGCCGCTGATTGCGCCTTATAACCCGCTGGTACAGGACCTGAATAGTGCGCTGGTCGCGCCGAATGCACAGCACTGGTTCGGCACCGATGAGTTTGGCCGGGATATCTTTAGTCGTCTGGTGTACGGCTCCCGCATCACGCTCTATATCGTGCTGCTGGTCTCGGTGACCGTCGGTCCGCTCGGGCTGCTGCTGGGCGTCAGCGCCGGCTATTTCGGCGGTAAAGTCGATATGGTGCTGATGCGCGTCACCGATATTTTCATCTCCTTCCCGAGTCTGGTCCTCGCGCTGGCGTTTGTCGCCGCTTTAGGACCGGGGCTGGAGCACGTGGTTATCGCCATCACGCTGACCGCCTGGCCGCCGATTGCCCGTCTGGCGCGCGCCGAAACGCTCTCTCTGCGCCAGGCCGATTTTATCTCCGCCGTGCGTCTGCAGGGCGCTTCATCGGCCCGCGTCCTCTGGCGCCATATCGTGCCGCTGTGTCTGCCCTCGGTCATTATCCGTATCACCATGAATATGGCCGGGATCATTCTGACCGCGGCCGGCCTCGGCTTTCTCGGCCTCGGCGCGCAGCCGCCAGAGCCGGAGTGGGGAGCGATGATCTCCAGCGGGCGCACTTATATGATGGAGTGCTGGTGGGTCGTAACCATTCCGGGGCTGGCGATTCTGATCAATAGCTTAGCGTTCAACTTCTTAGGAGATGGCCTACGTGACATCCTCGATCCCCGTAGTGAATAATGCACCGCTGCTCGACGTGCACGATTTGTGCGTCGACTTTGTTAACGGTAGCGCGGTGACCCACGCCGTGCGCGGCGTCTCCTTCCAGCTGGGGCATGAGAAGCTGGCCATTGTCGGCGAGTCCGGTTCGGGTAAGTCCACCGTTGGGCGCGCGCTGCTGCAGCTGCATCCGAAAAAGGCCCGCGTCAGCGCCAGCCGGATGCAGTTTGCCGACCTCGATCTGCAGCATCTAAGCGAAGCGCAGATGCGCGGCGTACGCGGCAAACGTATCTCTATGATTATGCAGGACCCGAAATATTCGCTTAATCCGGTGGTCTGCGTGGGTAAGCAAATCGCCGAGGCCTGGCTTACTCATCATCCCGGGCGCAAAGATGAGGCGAAAGCCAGGGCGCTGGAGATGCTGAAGGTGGTGCGTATTCGCCAGCCGGAGCGCGTTTATCAGCTTTATCCGCATGAAATATCCGGCGGACAGGGGCAGCGCATCATGATCGCCATGATGCTGATTACCGACCCGGAACTGATCATTGCCGATGAGCCCACCTCCGCGCTGGACGTGTCGGTGCGCCTGCAGGTGCTGGGCCTGTTGGATGACCTGGTTCAGTCGCGCGGGCTGGGGCTGATTTTTATCAGCCACGATATCAACCTGGTGCGCAGCTTCTGCGACCGCGTACTGGTGATGTACGCCGGACGGGTAGTGGAGTCCATCGCCGCTAAAGATCTCGATAACGCCCGTCACCCCTACACTCAGGGATTGATTAACTCGCTGCCGGATATGCAGCATCGTCGCCCGATACTGCCGGTGCTGCAGCGTCAGGCCAGCTGGTTAACGGATTAAGGAGCGGATAATGATTGAAGTTCAACATCTCAACCTCGCGTTTGGCGAGGGGGAGAAGCGTAACCAGGTGCTGTATGACGTCAGTTTCCACGTTAAGCCCGGCGAGATCTACGGTCTGGTAGGAGAGTCCGGTTCCGGTAAAACGACGGTGCTCAAGTGCCTGGCGGGGCTGTTTACCCACTGGCAGGGGGAACTGACCATCGATGCTCAGCCCTTAGGGCATGAAATTAGCCGCGAGCGCTGCCGTCAGGTGCAGATGGTATTTCAGGACCCCTACGGATCGCTGCATCCCCGTCACACCATTGGCGATATCCTCGAAGAGCCGCTGCAGATCCATCGTTTCAATGACCGCGACCGGCGGATCAATGCGCTGCTGGATAAAGTTGGCCTCAACCGCGCTTTTCGTGAGCGCTATCCGCATCAGCTCTCCGGCGGGCAGCGGCAGCGCGTGGCGATAGCCAGAGCGCTGATTCTTGAGCCTCAGGTGCTGCTGCTGGATGAGCCGACGTCGGCGCTGGATGTGTCGGTGCAGGCTGAGATCCTTAACCTGCTGGCGGAATTGCAGCGGGAGGCGAAGCTCACTTACCTGATGGTCACCCACGATCTCGGGGTTATTGCCCACTTATGCCAGAAAGTGGCGGTGATGCAGTACGGGAAGATCCTCGAAACCCTGACGGTCGATGCGTTGGTCAGCGGCGAGGCGCGGACGGCCTATACGCAGATGCTGGTTAACGCCAGTCGGCAATATACGCGCGAAATGGCGCGCGAGGTGGCGGAGTACTAAGCTTGATGGCGCATTGTCTCACGGCAGATGCGCCCATTTTAATGGGTAATTATTTGATATTATGTGAGTTTGAGGTTGTAGATATCGTCTATTAATGTAAGTGCGGTGTTTGGATCGATATCCTGCCCAGGTTTTTCCTGCAGCCGCAGGTGCCGTTTTACCTTAACATTCAGAGGCTCAATCAACGAACCCGGCTGCTGTATACCAGCCGGGCGCCGTCTTTGCTTTGCGAAGCCTGATCAACGTAGCAGCGGGCAGTCGGGCGGCAGCCGGCAGCGCAGGGCCGCCGGTAACAGCTCCATGCGGAAGGTTTTGCCGCTGAGCGGCTCGCCGTCGAGGTTAAACGTCATCTCATGGGGGGCGGTGATCTCAAACCATGAGGAGACACCGTCAACAATATTCGGCGAGTTTTCCGGATTCGCCAGGGTGCTGAACAGGGCAGGGATCAGCTCTTCGCCGGTGAAAATGCGCAGATGCAGCAAACCATCGTTAATCAACGCCTCCGGGCACAACTGCTGGCCGCCGCCGGCCTGGCGGCCGTTGCCGATGCCAATGACCAGCGCATCGCCCTGCCAGTGAAAGTTCTCTCCGCGGATCTCGCAGCGGTCTGGCTTCAGGGTATCCATACGCATCAGGCCATGGATTAAATAAGAGACACCGCCGAGCGCGGCTTTGAGTTTTTCCGGCGTTTCGGTGGTGATCCGGGTGCCGAACCCGCCGGTCGCCATATTAATAAAGCCGGTTTTATCATTCACCCGGGCGATATCTATCGGCACATCGCGGCCGACGATCGCCAGCTTGAGGGCGCTGGCCAGATCCTGCGGAATGCCGACTCTGGTGGCAAAGTCGTTGGCCGTGCCCAGCGGTAAAATCCCCAGCGCCATCTTGCTACCGCGCTCCACCAGCGCGGTCGCCACTTCATTAATGGTGCCGTCGCCGCCGCCGGCGATCACCGTTTCAACGTTCAGCTGCAGGGCTTCATCGATAAACCGCACGGCATCGCCCTTTTCCCAGGTGACGCGGACGTGAATATCGATCCCTTCGTCGCGTAACAGGTTAACCGCCTCGCGTAACTGCGGTTCATTGGCACCTTTGCCGTTAAGGATCAGTAAGCTGGCAGGAAACGTAGACATCATCAAGGGAACCTTTATTGCTTAATGTTGCATAAAGTGTACCGCATGACGCAAGCGAAGACCGGAGGAGAGGCAAAAAAATAAGCCCGCGTAAGGGAGATTACGCAGGCTAAGGAGGTGGTTCCTGGTACAACTAGCATTTATGGGTTATGTTTTTCAGCGAAATGGATGATACCTGTTTCGATCGAAACGGTATGTGATCCGATTCTAATATCCTTACATCATGAAAAAATAACGCAAATTAACTAGTTACCGTGCGGATTTCTGGTTGTCTGACCAGTGAAGTTGCGCATCAGCAGCGCATACTGCAGAGGCAGGTCGTCCGGCACAGGCAACCATACGGTATAACCATCGCCCGGGGCCACCGGCATGGCTTCGCCTTTGCCATTTTCCATATGCTCGAGGGTGAAGTTGACGTTACCCTGCGGGGTCATCAGCTCGAGGCTGTCGCCGACGCTGAACTTATTTTTGACCGCCACGGCCGCCAGCGGGCCGTTACGCTCCCCGGTGAATTCGCCGACAAACTGCTGGCGCTCGGAGAGGGAGTAGCCGTACTCATAGTTCTGGTAATCGTCATGGGTATGGCGGCGCAGGAAGCCTTCGGTGTACCCGCGGTGGGCCAGTCCTTCCAGGGTCTCCAGCAGGCTGGTATCGAACGGTTTGCCGGCGGCGGCATCGTCGATGGCCTTGCGGTAAACCTGAGCGGTGCGCGCGCAGTAGTAGAAGGATTTGGTGCGGCCTTCGATCTTCAGCGAGTGAACGCCCATCTGGGTCAGACGCTCAACGTGGGCGATAGCCCGCAGATCTTTCGAGTTCATGATGTAGGTGCCGTGCTCGTCCTCAAAGGCGGTCATGTACTCGCCTGGACGTTTGGCTTCCTCAATCATAAAGACTTTATCGGTCGGCGCGCCGATGCCGAGAGTGGGCTCCACGGTCTGCACCGGGATCGGCTCATATTTGTGGACGATGTTGCCGACGTCGTCCTCTTTGCCTTCCGCCACGTTGTATTCCCAGCGGCAGGCGTTGGTGCAGGTCCCCTGGTTCGGGTCGCGCTTGTTGATATACCCGGAGAGCAGGCAGCGGCCGGAGTAGGCCATGCACAGCGCGCCGTGGACGAAAATCTCGATCTCCATCTCCGGCACCTGGCGGCGAATCTCTTCGATTTCATCCAGCGACAGTTCACGCGACAGGATCACGCGGGTGAGCCCCATCTGCTGCCAGAATTTGACCGTCGCCCAGTTGACAGCGTTGGCCTGCACTGAAAGATGGATCGGCATCTCCGGGAAGTGTTCCCGCACCAGCATGATTAAACCCGGATCGGACATGATCAGCGCGTCCGGCCCCATCTCCACCACCGGCTTCAGATCGCGAATAAACGTTTTCAGCTTGGCGTTATGCGGGGCGATGTTGACCACCACATAGAATTTTTTACCCAGCGCGTGGGCTTCATTGATGCCGAGCTGCAGATTTTCGTGATTGAATTCGTTGTTACGCACGCGCAGCGAGTAGCGCGGCTGGCCGGCATAAACGGCATCGGCGCCATAGGCGAAAGCGTAACGCATATTCTTCAGCGTTCCCGCCGGGGAGAGGAGTTCTGGTTTAAACATGGTGTTCTCGTTCTGATGACAGGTCAGATTCGCCGCACCTGGTGCGGCGAGTTGGGGAGTGTCCCCACATTAAGGGCGGGCATTGTAGCGCCGCGGCGAAGGGGAGTAAATATCAGATGGGTATCTTTCAGTATGGCTAATTTGTTTGCCATTTTGAACCTGGGCAGTGCTCACACTGACAGCACTCATAACGCCTGGTGGGATAGGCTCTATGGCGTTCCCCGGGTTGCGGCGTAAACGCCTTACCCGGGCTACGGATTGCAGAGGGCGGTGAACGTGTAGCCCGGCTAAGCGCAGCGCGAGCCGGGAAAAGGCTAACTACGCCAGTCGGCAGGCGTCTGCTTCCCAGCGATAGCCAACGCCATACACCGCGCGAATAAACGACTGCTCGGCGTCCAGCGCCTCCAGCTTGCGCCGCAGGTTTTTGATGTGGCTGTCGATGGTGCGGTCGGTGACTACCCGATAATCGTCATACAGATGGTTGAGCAACTGTTCGCGGGAGAAGACCTTGCCCGGCTCCTGGGAGAGGGTTTTCAGCAGCCGGAACTCGGCGGGAGTGAGGTCCAGCAGCTTGTCGCGCCAGGAGGCCTGAAAACGACCTTCGTCGACAATCAGCGGGCTCTGGGCGTCCAGCGCCTGCAGATCGCGCTGCGGCTTGCAGCGGCGAAGAATGGTTTTCACCCGGGCGACCACTTCCCGCGGGCTGTAGGGCTTGCAGATATAGTCGTCGGCGCCAATTTCCAGCCCCAGCAGTCGGTCGATCTCTTCGATTTTCGCCGTCACCATCACCACCGGAACGTCGGAGAAGCGGCGAATTTCCCGGCACAGCGTTAAACCGTCGGTGCCGGGCAGCATCAGGTCCAGCAGGATCAGGTGCGGCGGCGTCTGCCGAACGTAGGGCAGGACCTTGTCACCGTGGTTAATCAGCGTAGGCGCATAGCCGGCGGCTTGCAGATAATCAATCAGTAGCTGGCCGAGCTTCGGTTCATCTTCCACGATAAGAATGCGTGGGGTGTTTTCATCTACAGGCAATTCAGTCATACGTCTCTCGGTAAATCATGTTCCAGAGGTAACTCAACTTTAATGCTAACCCCGCCAAAAGGCGAATGGTCGGCACGCAGGGTGCCGCCGTGGGCCGCGACAATATTGAGGCAAATCGCCAGTCCGAGGCCGGAGCCGCCGCTGGCGCGATTGCGCGATCCTTCCGCCCGGTAAAAGCGTTCGCACAGGCGGGCCAGCTGCTCATCGCTGACGCCGGGGGCGCTGTCGGCGAAGTCAATCACCAGCATTCGGCCGCTGCGACGGGCGGTGATGTGCAGGCTGCCGCCGCTGTCGGTATAGCGCAGGCTGTTCTCCAGCAGATTGTTGAAGAGCTGCATCAGGCGGTCGCGGTCGCCGAAGATCATCGCCTGCTCGGGGAGCGACACCTGAATGCTCAGCTGCCGGCTGGCGAAGCGCTCGCGAAAAGCGCCCGCGGCCACCTCCAGCAGGGTGATGATATCCAGCGACGTTTTCTGGTAGGCCAGCGCCCCCTCATCGGACATCGACAGCTGATGGAGGTCGTCCACCAGCTTGGTGAGGGTAGCCACCTCGGCCTGCAGGGAGGGGATGGACTCGGGAGTGAAGCGCCGGACCCCGTCCTGAATCGCCTCCAGCTCGCCGCGCAGCACCGCCAGCGGAGTACGCAGTTCATGGGAGATATCGGCCATCAGATCGCGACGCATCTGCTGGTTGCGCTCCAGGGTGCTGGCGAGCTGGTTAAAATCCTGCGCCAGGCGGCCGAGCTCATCGCCGCCGGTCACTGTCACGCGGGTGGAAAAGTCGCCCGCCGCCAGCTTATGGGTGCCTTCCACCAGCCGCTTCACCGGCGCCAGCAGGCCGCGGGCCAGCGGGAAAGTGGCCAGCGCGGCAAGCAGGGTGGCAAGGGCGACAATCAGCCAGCTGGTGCGCTTTTGCTGCCGGTCGAAGTTAATATCGGTATTGCGCGTCAGCCGCTCTACCGGCGAGGCGATCACTTTGCCTACCTCCACGCCGTTGACCACAATGCTGCGCTGGGTGCCGTCCTCCGGTACGCGCTCACGGGGCCCCACCAGCACACGGCCCGACTGATCGACCACCCAGAACATGGTGCGCCAGCCGTGGGGCGGCATTTCCGGCCTCGGCGGCGGGGTGTCGCTGGAGCCGTCGGGCGGCCCATCCGGCGGCGGCCCATCCGGCCCCTGACCCTCCATCGGACCCGGCTTCATGCCGTGTCCCGGCGGCGAGCGGTCGTCGTTATCCCGTTCGAAGGTGCGCAGCAGCTGGAAGATAAAGCGGTCGTTGTTGCGCAGAAACGCCCAGCTGCCGTGCTGGGCATACTGCTCACTCAGCGCGTCGCTGAGCATGGTTAACCGCTGCTCATTACCGCGCTTGATGTAGTCGATAAACCCACGTTCGAAACTGATACGCACCGCCCAGTGCATGCTGATCAGCAGCACGATGCAGGTGGCGAAAATAGCGAGGAACAGCTTACCGGTAATGCCCGGGCGCCAAAATTTCACGATCCACTCCTGTTGCGTCGACGGATGACGGTATTAGTGCCGACGTCATCCGGTACCCGGGAAAAGATGAGCGCCGGGAGGGCGATGATCGCCGCCATGCTCAGATAGGTATAGAGAAAGACCTGATGGGTGCTGGCGGCGTCGAGGCTCATATGCTGCTGGCCATACAGCCCCAGCAGCAGCCCGGCGATGGTCACGCCGATACTCATCGACAGCTGCATTACCATCGACAGCAGGCTGTTGCCGCTGCTGGCCAGATCGTCCGGGAGATCTTTCAGCGTCAGGGTATTCATTGAGGAGAAGCGGCTGGAGTTGATCATCCCCTGCAGAAACAGGACCAGCGGCAGCGCGTAATACCAGCCGGCCAGGGCGCTAAACATAAACAGCAGACTGACGGCGGCCAGGCCCAGGGTGCTGGCGACCAGTACGCGGCGGTAGCCAAAGCGGTTGACCACCTGGACCACGATCCGCTTCATGCCCATGCTGCCGAGCACCATCGGGATCATCATCAGCCCGGCGTGAAAGGGGGAGAAGCCGAGGCCAATCTGCAGAAACACCGGAGTCATAAACGGCAGCATGCCGCTGCCGATGCGTCCGGCGAAGCTGCCGCCGAGGCCGAGGGAGAAGGTGCGGTTACGAAACAGGTTGAGGCTGAACAGCGCCCGGGCGTTACCGCGGGCGTGCCACAGGTACAGCAGCAGGGCGGCGAGGCCGACGGCCACCAGCCCCGCCAGCCAGTGTGACGATATACCGAGCCCTTTCTGGCCGTCCAGCGCCAGGGTCAGGGTCGCCATCCCGGCGGCCAGCAGCAGAAAGCCGGAGAGATCGAAGCGCCGGGTCTGCAGAGTGTAGTTGGGCATCAGGCAGAGGGTGGCGATGGCGCCGACGATCCCCACCGGGATATTGATGAGGAAGATCCAGTGCCAGGAAGCGTACTCCACCAGCACCCCGCCCAGCGCCGGGCCGAGCAGCGGGCCAACCTGGCCCGGCAGGGTGACGAAAGTCATCGCCGCCATGTACTGATCGCGCGGGACGATCTTCATTACCGTCAGGCGACCGACCGGCACCATCATCGCGCCGCCGATCCCCTGCAGCACCCGCGCCATCACCAGCTGGTCAAGGGTGCTGGCCTGGGCGCAAAACAGCGACCCGGCGGTAAACAGCACGATGGCGGTGAAGAAGATATTGCGCACCCCGACCCGGTCGGCCAGCCAGCCGCTGGCCGGGAGCATGACCGCCACCGTCAGGACATAGGAGACGATGATCATATGCATATGCAGCGGGCTCTCCCCGAGGCTTTTGGCCATCGAGGGGAGGGCGGTGTTAACGATGGTGGTGTCCAGCGACTGCATAAAGAAGCCGAACGCCACTATCCATAGCTGCCAGCGCACGCTGGCCGGGAGGTCTGTCATGTTATTCGCTTACCGGTTGAGAGGAGTGACGCGAAAAACGCAACCGCAGACGGTCAAAGAAAAGATAGACCACCGGCGTGGTGTAGAGCGTTAACAGCTGGCTCATCACCAGACCGCCGACGATGGTGATCCCCAGCGGCTGGCGCAGCTCAGAGCCATCGCCCCCGGAGAGCACCAGCGGCAGGGCGCCGAACAGCGCCGCCAGGGTGGTCATCATAATCGGCCGGAAACGCAGCAGGCAGGCCTGGAAAATCGCCTCTTCCGGCGCCAGATTGCCGGTGCGCTGCGCCTCAAGGGCAAAATCGACCATCATGATGGCGTTTTTCTTCACGATGCCAATTAATAACATGATCCCGATAAGGGCGATTAGGCTGAACGGGGCATCGAATATCTCCAGCGCCAGCAGGGCGCCCACTCCGGCGGAGGGCAGCGTCGAGAGGATGGTCAACGGATGCACATAGCTCTCATACAGCATCCCCAGCACGATATAGACCGTGGCGATGGCCGCGAGGATCAGGATCACCTGCGCGTTCATGGTCTGCTGAAAGACCTGAGCGGTACCGGCAAAGGAGCCGCGCACGCTCGACGGCACCCCGAGCTGGGTCATCGTGCGGTTAATGGCGTCGCTGGCTTCCGACAGCGAGCGGCCGGTGGGCAGGTTAAAGGAGATAGTGGACGCCGCCGACAGCCCCTGGTGGTTCACCGACAGCGGGGCGTTGGCCGGCTGCCATTTGGCGAAATAAGCCAGCGGGATCGGCTTGCCCTCGCTATTGATAACAAACATCTTGTCGAGGGCGCTGACGTCCTGGGTGTAGGCCGGATCCACCTCCATCACCACCTTGTACTGGTTGAGCGGCTGGTAGATGGTGGAGATTTGCCGCTGGCCGAAGGCGTTGTTCAGCAGGTTGTTGGCGTCCTGGACGCTGATGCCGAGGCGCGACATCGTGTCCCGGTCATAGACCAGGTCCATTTCGGCGCCATTGTCCTGCTGATCCGAGTTGACGTCCGCCAGCTCAGGCAGCGCCGCCAGCGCTTTGCGGATCTTCGGCTCCCACTCGCGCAGCGCCGACAGGTCGTCGGACAGCAGGGTGTACTGATAGCTGGCGTTCGACTGCCGGCCGCCGACGCGAATATCCTGCACCGCCATCAGGAACAGGTTGGCCCCGGGCTCGTTGGCCAGCTTTTTGCGCAGCCGGTCGATCACCTGCTGCGCCGTCTCGTGGCGCTGGTCGCGTGGCTTGAGGGTGATAAACATCATCCCGCTGTTGACCCGCGAGCCACCGGTAAAGCCGGTGACGTTATCCACCGCCGGATCTTCACGAATGATCTTCATAAAGTCCTGCAGCTTGCCGCGCATCGCCTGGAAGGAGATGCTCTGGTCGGCCTGAATGCCGCCCATCAGCACCCCGGTGTCCTGCTCCGGAAAGAAGGTTTTCGGGATCGAAATGTAGAGCCAGACGCTGAGGGCGATGGTGCCGAGCACCACCAGGCCGGTCAGCCGGCTGTGCCTGAGCACCCATTTTAACGATTTCCCATAGCCGCCCTGCACGGCCACCAGCAGGCGGCCAAAGCCGCGGTTGCGCGTCGGCTGGTGGGGCTTACCGCTTTTCAGCAGCCAGCCGCACATCATCGGTGTCAGGGTGAGGGACACCGCCAGCGAGATGCCGATCGCCACCGACAGGGTGACGGCGAACTCGCGCAGCAGGCGGCCGGGCAGGCCGCCCATCAGCAGCAGCGGCAGAAACACCGCCACCAGCGATAGGCTCATCGACAGCACGGTAAAGCCGACCTCGCGGCTCCCCTGCAGCGCCGCCTGCAGGGGTTTCATCCCCGCTTCCAGATGGCGGGAGATATTCTCCAGCACCACGATAGCGTCATCCACCACGAAGCCGGTGGCGATGGTCAGAGCCATCAGCGACAGGTTATTGAGGCTGAAGCCGCACAAATACATCGCGGCGAAGGTGCCGATTAAGGAAACCGGGACGGCGACGGCCGGGATCAGCGTGGCGCGCCCCGAGCGCAGGAACAGGAACACCACGAGGATCACCAGCGCCACCGAAATCACCAGCGTCTGCTCCACCTCCTCCAGCGAAGCACGGATGGTCGGCGAGCGGTCCTGGGCGATCTGCAGGTCGATAGCCGCCGGAATGGTCTGCTGCAGCTCCGGCAGGCGGGCGCGGATGCTGTCCACTGTCTGGATAATATTGGCTTCCGGCAGTTTGCGGATCATCAGCAGGATCGCCGGTTTGGCGTTGGTCATCCCGGCGTTGCGCACGTCCTGCACCGAATCCGAGACGGTGGCGACATCCCCCAGCCTCACTGCGGCGCCATTCTGGTAGTGGACGATCAGCGGCTGATAGTCGGCGGCGGTCTTCAGCTCATCGTTGGTCTGCACCTGCCAGCGGTGCGCGCTGTCCTCCAGCGCCCCCTGCGGTTTGCGCACGTTAGCGTCGCTGATGGCGGTGCGCACCGCGTCCAGCGACACGCCCTGGTTGAACAGCGCCTGCGGGTTGAGGTCGACGCGCACCGCCGGCAGGGAGCTGCCGCCGACGTCGACATCACCCACGCCGTCGATCTGCGCGATGGTCTGCGCCAGCTGGGTGGAGGCGAAATCATACAGCTCACCCTGGGAGTAGGTGTCCGAGGTCAGCGTCAGGATCATGATCGGCGCATCGGACGGGTTGGCTTTGCGGTAGGTCGGCCGGCTGGGCATCCCGCTCGGCAGCAGGCTTTGCGCGGCGTTGATCGCCGCCTGAACGTCGCGCGCCGCGCCGTTGATATCGCGGTCGAAGTTAAACTCAAGAATGATGCGCGTACTGCCCAGCGAACTGGAGGAGGTCATCTCATTGACCCCAGCTATCCGTCCCAGGGAGCGTTCCAGCGGGGTGGCCACCGACGAGGCCATGGTTTCCGGGGAGGCTCCCGGCAGCGAGGCGCTAACCATGATCACCGGGAAGTCCACCTGCGGCAGCGGGGCTACCGGCAGCAGCCGGAAGCCGAGAATGCCGCACAGGGTGATGGCCAGCGAGATGAGGATCGTCGCCACCGGGCGGTAAATGAAGAGGGCGAAAAACTTCACTTACGCCTCCTCTTCCTGACGCGGGAAGCGGCGCTTCAGGTGCAGCGACAGGCGGTCGAACAGCAGATAGATCACCGGGGTGGTGAACAGGGTCAGCACCTGGCTGAGCATCAGACCGCCGACCATGCCGATCCCCAGCGGACGCCGCAGCTCCGCGCCGACGCCGGTGCTCAGCATCAGCGGCAGGGCGCCGAGCAGGGCGGCGAGGGTGGTCATCAGGATCGGACGAAAACGCAGCAGGCAGGCCTGGTAGATCGCTTCCCGCGGCGGCATGCCCTGTTCGCGTTCGGCGGCCAGCGCGAAGTCGATCATCATGATGGCGTTCTTCTTCACGATGCCGATCAGCAGAATGATGCCGATGATGGCGATCACGTCCAGCTCGCTGCCCGCCAGCCACAGCGCCAGCAGCGCCCCGACCCCGGCGGTGGGCAGGGTGGAGAGGATCGTGATCGGATGGATAAAGCTTTCATACAGTACCCCCAGCACGATATACATCGCCACCACCGCGGCGACCACCAGCCAGACAGTGCTGCCGAGCGCCGACTGGAAGGCCAGCGAGCTGCCCTGGAACTGGGTGCGGATATCGGTCGGGAAATCCAGCGACTGTTCGGCGGCGAGGATCCCGTCCACCGCTTCGCCCAGCGAATAGTTGTCCGGGACGTTAAACGAGATGGTAGTCACCGGGAACTGATCGAGGTGGTTCACCGACAGCGGGGTAAAGCGCTGCTCCACCGTGGCGATGGCGGTCAGCGGCACGATGCCGCCGTCGCTGCTGGTCAGGCGGATATTATCCAGCGCCGCCAGGCCCGGCGTCGCCTCGGTATCCTGCTCGAGCACCACGCGATACTGATTCGCCTGAGTGTAAATGGTGGAGATCAGCCGCTGGCCGAAAGCGTTGTACAGCGCGTTATCGACATCGGCCATTGAGATGCCGAGGCGGCTGGCGCTGTCGCGATCCACCTTGATATAGGCGGCCAGGCCTTTGTCCTGCCAGTCGCTGCTGACGTCGGCCAGCTGCGGCTGGGCCTGCAGGCGGCTGAGCAGCGGCGGCACCCAGGTGCTCAGCGCCTCGAGGGAGTTTGCCTGCAGGGTGAACTGGTACTGGGTGCGGCTCACCGTGGTGTCGATGGTCAGATCCTGGGTCGGCTGCAGGTAGAGCGCCACGCCCGGGACGCCGTCCACCGCCTGCTGCAGGCGGCTGATCACCGTCTGGACGCGGTCATCGCGTTCATCCAGCGGCTTGAGGTTGATCTGCAGACGGGCGCTGTTCAGCGCCGGGTTGGTGCCGTCGACGCCGACGAACGAGGTCAGGCTCTCCACGGCCGGGTCCTTAAGGATAATGCTGGCCACCTGCCGCTGGCGCTCGGCCATGCTGGCGAAGGAGACCGACTGCGGCGCCTGGAGGGTGCCCTGAATAATGCCGTTATCCTGGATCGGGAAGAAGCCTTTCGGGATAAAGACCCACAGGATAATCGACAGCGCCAGGGTGCTCAGCGCGACGCCGAGCGTCAGCCATGGATGGTTCAGCACCCGGCTCAGCCAGCGGCCATAGACGGCGATCACCCGTTCGAAGAAACGCTCGCTGGCCCGGGAGAAACGGTTCTGCTTGCGCAGCGATTCGTGGCTTAACATACGGGCGCACATCATCGGCGTCAGGGTCAGGGAGACCACCGCCGAGATAAGAATAGCGACGGCAAGGGTGACGGCGAATTCGCGGAACAGACGGCCGACGATATCGCCCATAAACAGCAGCGGGATCAGCACAGCGATCAGCGAGAAGGTGAGGGAGATAATGGTGAAGCCGATTTCCCCGGCGCCTTTCAGCGCGGCGGCCAGCGGCTTCTCGCCTTTTTCGATATAGCGCGAGATGTTCTCGATCACCACGATGGCATCATCCACCACAAAGCCGGTGGCGATGGTCAGGGCCATCAGCGTCAGGTTGTTGATCGAGAAGTCGAGGAACACCATCACCGCGAAAGTGCCCACCAGCGACAGCGGCACCGCGACGCCGGGAATAATGGTCGCCGGGACATTGCGCAGGAACAGATAGATGATCATCACCACCAGGGCGATGGCCAGCATCAGCTCAAACTGGGTGTCGCGCACCGAGGCGCGAATATTGGTGGTCCGGTCGGAGAGGACCTGCACCTTCACCGATTTCGGCAGGCTCTCGGTGAGCTGCGGCAGCATCTGGCGAATGCTGTCGGCGGTGTCGATGATGTTGGCCCCCGGCTGACGCTGAACGTTCATCACGATGGCCCGCTGCTGGTTGGCCCACGCCCCGAGCCAGCTGTTTTCGGCCCCTTGTTCGACGCTGGCGACATCGCCGAGACGGATCGGCGCCCCGTTCTGATAAGCGATAATCAGCCGGCGATAATCCTCAGCGGACTGCATCTGATCGTTAGCGGAAAGCGTCACCGCGCGGGCCGGGCCGTCGAGGCTGCCTTTCGCCGAGTTAACGTTGGCGCTGGTGATAGCGGTACGCACGGTTTCGCTGGTCAGGCCGAGGGCGGCGATGGCCTGGGCGTTAAGCTTCACCCGCACCGCCGGGCGCTGACCGCCGGCGAGGGTCACCAGACCGACGCCGGAAACCTGGGAGATCTTCTGCGCCACCCGCGTCTCCACCATGTCCTCTACCTGGGTCATCGGGATCGCGGAGGAGGTGACGGCGAGGGTCATGATCGGCGGATCCGCCGGGTTCACCTTGCTGTACACCGGCGGGTTGGGCAGATCGCTCGGCAGCAGGTTGGTGGCGGCGTTAATGGCCGCCTGCACTTCCTGCTCGGCGACGTCCAGCGGCAGGGTTAGCTGGAACTGCAGCGTGACTACCGAGGCGCCGCCAGAGCTTTGCGACGACATCTGCTTAAGGCCGGACATCTGGCCGAACTGGCGCTCCAGCGGGGCGGTGATAGCGGAGGTCACCACGTCCGGGCTGGCGCCCGGATAGAGCGTAACCACCTGGATGGTCGGGTAATCGACCTCCGGCAGGGCGGAGACCGGCAGGAAGCGGTAGCCGATGATCCCGGCTAACAGGATCGCCACCATCAGCAGAGTGGTGGCGACCGGACGCATAATAAACAGCCGGGACGGGCCGCCGGTGCGGCCTGGGGGTAACACCTGCATCAGGAACGCGCTCCGTGTTTACCGCTCTGGCGTGGAGCGGGCTGCGCCTGCTCGCTGCCGCTGGCGGTGACAACTTCCACCTTCGCCCCCTCGGTCAGGCGGTCAATCCCGTCGGTGACCACGCGATCCCCGGCGGAAAGCCCGGCGCTGATGACCACTTTCTGGCTGTCCTGGATGCCGGGCGTCACGCTGTGTTTGCTGACCTTATTCTCATCATTCAGCACCCACACAAAATGCCCTTCGTTGCCCATCTGCAGGGCGGCGGCGGGGATCACCACCGCGTTCTCTTCGGTATCCACCAGCAGGCGGGCGTTAACGAACTGGTTGGGGAACAGCGCGTCGTCCAGATTGCTGAAGCGCGCCTTCAGCTTAATGGTCCCGGTGGTGGCATCGATCTGGTTGTCGAGACTCAGCAGCTCGCCGACGCTGATTTTCTGCTTATTGGTGCGATCCCAGGCTTCGACGCTGAGCGCTTTGCCCGCTTTCTGCGCCTGCACCACCGTGGCGATGCTGTTTTCCGGCAGGGTGAAGACCACATCAATCGGGTGCGTCTGGGTGAGAACCACAATCCCGGTGGTATCTCCGCTGGAGATCTGGTTGCCAATATCCACCTGCTTTAAGCCGACGCGGCCGTCAATCGGCGCGGTGATGCGGGTCCAGTCGAGCTGCAGCTGGGCGCTGGCGACGGCGGCTTCATCGGCCTTTACGGTGCCAGCGGATTCCACCACCAGCGACTGCTGGGTGTCGAGCTCCTGGCGGGAGACGAGGTTGGTTTTCACCAGCTGCTGGTAACGGGCGAGATCGCGGCGGGCGTTCGCCAGGGTGGCGTTATCTTTCGCCAGCTGACCCTGCGCCTGGGCGAGGGCGACTTTAAACTGGCTGGGGTCGATCTGCGCCAGCAGGTCGCCGGCTTTGACCTGCTGTCCCTCCTGGAAGTGAAGACTCAGCAGCTGGCCGTCGACCCGGCTGCGCACGGTCACGGTATTGGCCGCCGTCACGGTACCCAGCCCGGTGAGATAGCGTGGCACCGCTTGTTCGGTCGCGGTCGCCGCCTGCACCGGCGCCAGCGCGCCGCCGAAACGGCCATGACGCGCGCCGCCCGGCCCCTGCGGGCCTTGTCCTGCTGCGGGAGCGCTGCTGCCGCTCGTGCCACGATCGTGCCAGAACCAGTAGGCGGCTCCGGCGATAATCACTACCGCCAGCGCGGCGCCCCAACGACGTATGTTACTGCCTTTCATTAGTTTACGGTCTCATCCTGAAGCGTTTCGCTGAATGATACTAGTTTAGTGAGGGAAGGGGCCGTAAAAATGGAGGAATTATGAAAAGAAGGTTGAGAAATGTCTGGATAACCGCCGCGACGCCGGGCGGTCTCGTTGGAGATTTCCGGGGTGATATCAACTTTTAGTTTAAAAAAGTAAAAAATAGTTGTATCCGGGAGGGCTTTAATTAGATTTATGCGGTGAATAAATCAGTGCATTTTCATAATAATAACATATGCACTTAAAAATCAACGTGTTAAATAATCAGGGGTCATTGCTGTGGCAAACGCAAACAAACTCACGCTCTTCATCGTCATTTTTATGCTGATGGGGATCCTCTCCGGCGCGGCTATCCATGCCTACGCGACGCCGACCACCATCTCCGCCTGGGCGGACAACATTACGCTGCTGACCGATCTGTTTCTGCGGTTGATCAAAATGGTCATCGCGCCGTTGGTATTCAGCACCCTGACGGTCGGCATTATGCGTCTCGGCGAGACGGCGACCATTGGCCGGGTAGGCGGGAAGGCGATGGTGTGGTTCATCACCTCCTCGGTATTATCCATTCTCGTCGGGCTGGTGATCGTCACCTTCCAGCACCCGGGCGCCGGGTTAAACCTGGCGGTGCCGAAAGAGGCGGTGGATACCGGCCTGGCGGTCAGCGGCATGAGCCTGAAAGGATTCCTGTCGCACACCATCCCCACCAGCATCACCGAGGCGATGGCCAACAACGAGATCCTGCAGATTGTGGTGTTCTCGATGTTCTTTGGCATCGCCGGCGCGTCGCTGGGCGAGAAGTTTAATGCCCCGCTGGTGGCGGCGCTCAATGTGGTGTCGCACATTATGCTGAAGGTGACGGGCTACGTGATGTACGTTGCGCCTCTGGCTATCTTTGCCGCCATTTCGTCGGTGATTGCCTCCCAGGGGCTGGGGATCCTGCTCAACTATGCTTCGTTCATCGGCGGTTACTACCTGGCGGTACTGTTGACCAGCGCGGTGCTGATTGCTGTTGGCTATATGGTGCTGAAAAAAGAGGTCTTCCGTCTGCTGAACATGCTGAAGGACCCGGTGTTGGTGGCGTTTACTACCAGCAGCTCCGAAGCGGCCTATCCGAAGACTCTTGAGCGGCTGGTGAAGTTTGGCTGCTCGCGCAATATCGTCTCGTTCGTCCTGCCCATTGGCTACTCGTTCAACCTTGTTGGCTCGATGGTTTACTGCTCCTTCGCCGCGATGTTTATCGCCCAGGCCTATAACGTACCGCTGAGCTTTAGCGAGATTACGGTCATGATGCTGACCCTGATGCTGGCCTCGAAAGGCATCGCCGGGGTGCCGCGCTCGGCGCTGGTGGTGCTGGCGGCCACGATCCCCAGCTTCAATATTCCGGTTGCCGGGATCCTGCTGCTGATGGGTATCGACCATTTCCTCGACATGGGGCGCTCCGCCATCAACGTGTTGGGTAACGGCATCGCCACCGCCATGCTGTCGAAAAACGAAGGTCTGCTGACCGACGAGGAAGCACAGCCGGACTGGGAAGCCGAGAAAGCGGAAGCCTGATCCTGCCGCGCCCTTTCACAAAGGGCGCCATTCCGCACGGAAAAAAAGACCCCTGACAGGCACGTCAGGGGTAATGTGACGAAGTATCAGTTTTCCTCGTAACTAGTCTTTTTTCTTATATAAAAACGCGCGGTAACGTCTTTATACCGAGGAAGCGTCAGAGTTTAACGTTATGTTCGGCAGCGCTGGCGCTTTTTTAGCATCCTGCGGCTATTTTCGGATTCCAGACAATATCACTACGGGAATATCTTATTCTCTTCTGTTCGCTATTTGCCTACCAGCGCTCACGTAACAGATTCATAAACTGGAAAAAGTCGTGATTATTATTCAGGCTGTATTTTTCCATAATCTTATTCTTATGGTAAGCGGCGGTGCGGGGACTGACCCGCTGCAGGGCGGCGATTTTACTCATGTCCAGCCCTTCAAGAATACCGTGCACCACAGCAGTCTGCGACCGCGACAGGACACGATGCGGGCAGCTGGCGCAGCTCAGTTCCCGGCTCGTGGCGTCAGTGGCCGACGGGTCCATACAATGCTGTAGTTCGCTTTTAATGATCGCCAGCAGTTGTGGAATACTGGCCGTTTTCAGCGAGACAAAAATGACTCCTTTCAGGCAATTAATCATGAAATCGTCTTCCGGCAGCTGGTCGTAGCTGTGGAGGATAATCAGGGAGCTGCCTTTTTTTCTGTTTTTAATCAGGGTATTGCACAGATAGATTTCACCAGGGATCACTTCGCATATAATAATATCTTCGTCTGACAGGTCGTTATTGCGCCAGGAGAAACGGGCCCGCATATCGTCCCGGGAGAGATCATTAACCATGGCGACCAGCGATTCACGTACAAAGGTGTTGCGGGTATTGATGGTGACATTAATGTTTCTCATGGCGTTATTTCCTTATGCAAAACATAACGCCATGCTGTGACAAATCCTCCGGGCGTATGCGGTGTGTTGATTTTATAAACGTACCTGTAATCGTTTTTAATTATTATAAAGTGAATTATTTACGACGCGTCGAACGCTTATCGTTAAACGTAAACTTCTGCCGTCTCCTGTCTTTTAGGTAGGAAATAAAACTGTATACAGAGATGCTGAAGAAAAATATGCATAGCAATAATATTAACCACGTTTGCATGGCCATCGTTTTTACCTTGTTTGTGCTGCATGGTGTCAGAATTTACCGCGAACGGCTATTACGTTTTGTTATATGTTTTCCTGTCCACTGAAAATCATACGACATCATCCTGATGTGCTAGCACTATAAGAAAGTTCTTAAGCGCGTCGTCAGTCTCATTCCTCTCATTTCTCTCAGAAAATGAGAAAAATTAACACTTGCGAGTTATTCACACCCCGCGCAGCGGCCAGATCGCGCTTTCGATCAGGAAATAAACGCCAGTCCTTTGCCAAAGATCGCTCGTACGGGCAGGTGGATCCCTTGCTGGCGCGCCTTATGGCGCAGGCGGCTAATCACCACGTCGATGCGGTGCAGGTCAGGCTCGCTGTCGTGGGAAAACAGGCAGGCATGGAGGTCCAGCTTGCTGCACACCTCGTTGCGATTGCGCATTAACAGCTCCACCAGACGGTACTCCTGCTGGGTTAACTCCAGCGTCCGGGCATCGGGAGAAATCAGTTTATCCTCATGCAGACGCCACAGTCCGGTGGCGGCGGATGACGCGGTGCCGGGCGCCTCCGATGGAAGGGCGGCGGGTCGATCCTGCTGCAGGCGGGCGCCAAGGGCGGTGAGGGTCTCCGCAAGGTGGGCGAAGTTAACCGGCTTAATCAGGTAAGCATCGGCCCCAAGGCTGAGCGCCTGCAGTTTATCCTGCTGCTGGCCGCGGGCGCTGACCACCACCAGACCGTAATGCCCCAGCTCATGCAGGTAGCTCAGCACGCTGAAGCCATCTTCCCCGGGCAGGCCGATATCAATCAGCACGATGTCCACCGGATGGCTATGCAGTTGTCGCCAGAAGGCTTCGGCGCTGCGCGAGCCCCACACCTCGAAGCCGCGATAGCCCAGCCAGGCCAGCAGTTCATCCAGCAGATCGGCGTTATCTTCAATTATCGCCAGCCGTAAAGCCATACGTCGTTCTCCTCTTAAGCAACTGTCGGGAGGGTGAGAATAAAGGTGCAGCCGTCCGGGCCATGCTCGGCCAGCCACAGTTTGCCATCATGAGCCTGCACGATCTGACGCGCAACATACAGTCCGAGACCGGTGCCGCCCGGCACTGGCGACGTGTGCTCGCCGCGACGATAGCGCTCAAAGATCAGTTCCGCTTGCCCGCCGGGCAGGCCCGGGCCGTGGTCGCGAATGCGCAGCTCGGTATGCCCGGTTTCGGAGCGGATATCGATGGCGATTTCACCGGGGGGCGAATACTTCACCGCGTTATCCAGCAGATTGGCGATGGCGATGCACAGCAGGCCGGCATCGGCCTGCAGCTGTGGGCTTTCCACCGCGCCGTGATGGCGGATGTTCAGGTAATGGTCGTGGGAGATGGCCACCACCGAGGCGGCCATGTTGATCACCGACAGCAGGGCGGTCTGCTGGCGATCGACGTGCAGGTCGTGTGAGGCGAGCCGGGCGTCGGCAAGGCAGTTATCGGTGAGCTGCACCAGACGGGTGGCGGCGCGCCCGATGCGATCGAAGCGCGCCTCCTGGCTGGCCGAGGCGGCCGAGAGGCGGAGATTTTCCAGCGCTGCCTGGATCACCGCCAGCGGCGTGCGGAATTCGTGCGCTACCATGCCCATAAACTGTCGCTGATGGAAGCTGGCTTCACGCTCAATCTGCAGCTCACGCGCCAGGCGCTGCTTCTGCTCCAGCTGGCGGTTTTCAGCGCGCACCCGCAGGATGGCAATGATCAGCACCGTAATGATGTGGACGATCAGCGCATACTGCCAGAGGGAATAGATCGCCATATGGAACGGGATTATCCCGTGGATAGACAACTGCACCAGCACCGCGGCGGCGACGTAGAACGGCGGCAGCAGACCCAGCAGCAGAGTGTTACGGTCGATGGCTTTTTTGCGCCACAGCCACCAGGAGGTGAACAGCAGCACCGGGGTGATAATGATGAAGATCACCCCTTCAATCTGCATCGCGAAGCCGTAAAACCCGAGCGGAATACTGACCTGCAGCACCAGGTTGAGCACCACCGCAGCGATCAGTAGCTGATGAAGCCGCGGCATATTCTTCTTCAAATCAAAAATCTCGCTGTGCAGCCAGAGGGCGGTGGCATAGCTGAACAGGGAGAGGCTGCTGATCATGAAGTCCTGGAACGGCAGCGCCGCGTGGCCGAAAAACCACTCCGGGAAGCCGTGCAGGGCGGCCACTAGCGGATAATTGAGCGAGAAAAGACAGATGCCCCACAGCAGACGCCGGCGCAGGGCCAGCGCCAGCCACAGCGCCACGCCGCTGGCGACGGCGGCCAGGCCGAAGTAGAAGCTCCAGAAAGCGGTGTCGGCGGTCGCCCGTTGTACAAATTCCTGCGGCGAAGAGAGCGAGGCCAGCAGGATCAGAGTGCTGGTGCTCTGCAGGCGAAAGACCACCTCATAGCCGGCGGCGGTTGGCGGCGGGGGGATAATCAGCACGCTTTCCCGGTAGTGCAGGTCGCTCTCGCGGGCGACGTCGCGGTCGCCAAAGGTGCGCTGTTCCCAGGGGGCATCGCTGCCCAGAGGTCGGTAGTAAATGGTCAGATGGTCGACAAAAGAGGGGCCCAGCTGCAGCCAGCGCGGCTCCCCGGCAAACCACGTTCCCGGCAGCTCGCTGTGCAGCCACCAGGTTTTTCGCGAATAACCAAAGGAGGGGATCTGCCGGGTGGTGGCGAGCTGGTCTGTGGGCAGGGCGGCGAAGCGATCGATGGTCATCTGGCCGCTGGCGTCCGCGTACCACTGGACCGGAATATCAATGCCCACCTGGCGCGTCACCGCCTGCGCCTGCGGGGCGACCAGCAGCAAGAGTAATCCACAGCTGAGCAGCCAGCCTGCCAGGAACCGCGGCCGGCAACGCCGGACCGCTGCGAAGATCGCAGACACCCTTTTCAATCACGCCCCCTTGCGGCATGCCAACGATACAGACCGCAGACATCTGGCTACGGTATGGATAATACGCCCCCGGAAGTGGGGAAGAGTGGACAGGCCTGTCCGGACGAACAGGCCATTTTGCGTGGGAGACCAGGAATATTCCAGCGTAATCTGCATCGGCAGGATCAGGACAGACCTGCTGCGCGGCGGCGGTGGGCTGGGGTTAGCGGAAAACCACCTGCGCCCAGCGGGCCAGCCCGGCGGTTACCGAGCCAAAATCATCGCCACCGGCCAGCGGAATACCCGGCAGCTGGGCGGTCAGCGCCTTTTTGATCAGCGGCGAGCGGGCGCTGCCGCCGGTAAGATAGATCACATCCGGGGTGGTCTGGCTGCTGTCGAGCGCGAGCTGCACCTGTTCCATAATGCGGGTCAACGGTTGATCCAGTGCGGCTTCCAGACCCTGCTGGGCGATGGCGGTGGCCAGCTCGTCCTGAATAAACGGCAGCGCGGTTTCGACGCTGGCGGCGCTGGAGAGGGCGATTTTGCTCTCTTCGGCGCTGCGCACCAGACGATAGCTGAGACGCTGGCGCCAGACCTTCAGCAGCAGAGCCACCTTGTCGGCATCCCGGGCGCTGCGCAGCAGATCGTTAAGCAGACGGCCGTTGGCGGTGCTGTAGAAATCGCTCTGCGCCGGCACGTCGTTGATGGCCACCGCGTTCCACCACGGGAGGATCGGCAGCGCGATGCCTTTCTCCGTTTCGCCGCCCATACCGAGGAGGGGCATCAGGCATTTGAAGGCCAGGGCAATGTCGAGGTCGTTACCGCCGATGCGGCAGCCGCTGTGGCCGAGCAGGCTCTGCTGGCGGTCGGCGCGCTCCCGCCACTGCGGGCCCATCAATAGCAAGGAACAGTCGGTGGTCCCACCGCCGATATCGACGACCAGCACCCGTTTTTCTTCATTGAGGGTCGCTTCGAAATCGAGCCCGGCGGCAACCGGTTCAAACTGGAAGACCACATCGCGGAAACCGGCGCGGAGAGCCGCCCGCTCAAGGATCCCCTGCGCCTGGGCATTCGCGTCGTCGCCGCCGAGGCCCTGGAAGTTAATCGGTCGGCCAATCACCGCCTGGTCGATCTGCTCGGGCAGCTGGCTTTCGGCCTGCAGTTTGATGTGCAGCATCATGGCGCAGACCAGGTCTTCAAACAGGGCCACCTGCTGCGGCTTCAGCCCGCTGGCGCCGAGGAAGGATTTTGGCGATTTAACGAAGTAGACCTCTTCCGGATCTTCAACATACTGATGCAGCGAGGCGAGACCGAACTGCACGCTGTTGCGTAGCACCTCGATGTCTTCGTCGCGGTTGGCGGCAATGGCCCGGCGCAGCAGCGCCTGGTTTTCATCGCTGTGGGTGGGGACGTCATGATGGCGATAGAGCCACTCGCTGACCGCTTCGCGCGTTGGCGCGCAGAGCATCGAGGGCAGCAGCGCGCTGCCGTTTTCCAGTGTCAACAGCTGAGGGGTGTTTTCCCGCATCACGGCCACCGAACAGTTGGCGGTGCCGTAGTCAAAACCAATAAACATCGTCTGCAAAATCCCCATGCCGGTGAAGAAGGGGGGCGACTTTAGCGGATCGTCGCCAAGCCGACAACTGGAATTTAAAAGCAAGGCGCTGACGGTCAAGGGCGACTATCATTGAAACGCTATATAAAGGAGAGCTTATGGTGCTGTTACCCTGGACCCCGCCTTACGACTGGGCGTGGATGGTTGGTTTTCTGCAGGCGCGTGCCGTCGCCGGCGTCGAGCGCTTTGATGAAGGAGGCTATAGTCGCAGCTTTGGCGTTGAAGGGCATCGCGGGCTGATTCATCTGGCGCCGGACGAAGAGGCGCAGGGCCTGCGGGTGACCCTCTCCCCGGGGCTGCAACCGGTGGCGGAGATCTGCTATGCGCGAATTGGCCAGCTGTTTGATTTAGCCAGCGACCCGCGGCAGGTCGCCGGGGCGTTGGGCTCTCTGGCCGAGGCGCGGCCGGGACTGCGCCTGCCGGGGGCGCTGGATGCCTTCGAACAGGCGGTGCGGGCGGTGCTGGGCCAGCTGGTGAGCGTGGCGATGGCCGCCCGGCTCACTGCCAAAGTGGCGGCTGGCTGGGGCGAACCGCTGGCGGAGGCGCCCGGCTATGTGTTGTTCCCGACGCCAGAGGCGCTGTCCCGGGCCGACCCGCAGGCGCTGAAGGCGCTGGGAATGCCGCTTCGGCGCGCGGAGGCGCTGATCCACCTCGCCCGGGCGGCGCTCAGCGGCGAGCTGCCCCTGACGGCGCCAGCGGACATCGACGCCGGGCTGCGTCAACTGCAGAGCCTGCCCGGGATTGGCCGCTGGACGGCAAACTACTTTGCTCTGCGCGGCTGGCAGGCGAAAGATATCTTTTTGCCGGATGATTACCTGATTAAACAGCGCTTTCCGGGAATGACCCCGGCCGCCATCGCTCGCTATGCCCGTCGCTGGCAGCCGATGCGATCGTATGCGCTGTTGCATATCTGGTATACCGACGACTGGATCCCGGCGGCGGAATAGCCGTCCGGGGCGCATACCACTGGTATCGGGACGCTGAAATCCCTATAATTGCCGCGTTTGGCGGTCCGCCGCCACCCTCCATCTCTATCCAGGTTAATCAGGTCGCAAAAATTTATGACTGATATGTCCCATCAGTGCGTCATTGTAGGTATCGCCGGCGCATCGGCTTCTGGCAAAAGTCTTATTGCCAGTACTCTCTATCGCGAATTGCGTGAACAAGTTGGCGACGAACATATTGGCGTCATTCCGGAAGACAGCTATTACAAAGATCAAAGTCATCTGTCGATGGAAGAGCGCGTCAAAACCAACTATGACCACCCGAGCTCAATGGACCACAGTCTGTTGTTCCAGCACCTGCAGATGCTGAAAAGCGGCCAGCCGATTGAACTGCCGGTCTATAGCTACGTCGAGCATACCCGCACCCCGAACACCATTCACGTCGAGCCGAAGAAGGTGATCATTCTTGAAGGGATCCTGCTGCTGACCGACGCGCGCCTGCGTAACGAGCTTAACTTCTCTATTTTCGTCGACACCCCGCTCGATATTTGCCTGATGCGCCGTATTAAGCGCGACGTTAACGAGCGCGGCCGCTCCATGGACTCGGTGATGGCCCAGTACCAGAAGACTGTGCGCCCGATGTTCCTGCAGTTTATTGAACCGTCGAAGCAGTATGCCGACATCATCGTGCCGCGCGGCGGCAAAAACCGCATCGCGATTGATATTCTGAAGGCCAAAATCAGTCAGTTCTTTGAATAACCTGGCCGAATTGTGTAACGTGCAAAGAGTAGCCCTGTTGCCCTCTCCGCCGCGAAGCGTGCGGGAAGCAGCCTTATAAGGAGAAAGCCCATGCGTCTGTGTGACCGAGATATCGAAGCCTGGTTGGATGAAGGGCGACTCGCCATCAATCCGCGCCCACCCGTTGAGCGTATTAATGGCGCGACGGTTGATGTACGGCTGGGTAATAAATTCCGCACCTTCCGCGGCCACACGGCGCCGTTTATCGATTTAAGCGGTCCGAAGGCCGAGGTCAGCGCCGCGCTGGACCGCGTGATGAGCGAAGAGATTGTCCTGCCGGAAGGGGAGGCCTTTTTCCTGCATCCGGGCGAACTGGCGCTGGCGGTGACCTATGAGTCAGTCACCCTGCCTGCCGATCTGGTGGGCTGGCTGGACGGACGCTCCTCACTGGCGCGGCTGGGGCTGATGGTGCACGTTACCGCGCACCGCATCGACCCGGGCTGGTCCGGCTGCATCGTGCTTGAGTTCTACAACTCCGGCAAACTGCCGCTGGCGCTGCGCCCGGGAATGCCTATCGGCGCGCTAAGCTTTGAGCCATTATCGGGCCCGGCGGCCCGGCCGTATAACCGCCGTGAAGACGCCAAATATCGCGACCAGCAGGGCGCGGTGGCGAGCCGAATCGACAAGGATTGATAACGTCAACGGGGTGTTGCTGAGGGTGCCATGAGACGAATACTGACAACGCTGATGATCCTGCTGGCGGTCATTGTCGCCGGGCTTACCTCGTTGGTATTGCTGGTCAATCCCAACGATTTTCGCGCCTATATGGTGCATGAGGTGGCAGAGCGCAGCGGTTATCAGCTTGAACTCGATGGCCCGCTGCGCTGGCACGTCTGGCCGCAGCTCAGCATTCTCAGCGGACGCATGACGCTGACAGCCCGGGGCGCCGAAGAGCCGGTGATCCGCGCCGACAACATGCGCCTCGACGTGGCGCTGCTGCCGTTGCTGTCGCACCAGCTGCAGGTGAAGCAGGTGATGCTCAAGGGGGCGGTGATCCAGCTGACCCCGAAAACCGAAGCGGTTCGCGATAGCGCTGCGCCGGTGGTGCCGCATGACAACACCCTGCCGCAGGCTCCGGAGGACCGCGGGTGGTCCTACGACGTGCGCCAGCTGCAGGTGGCCGACAGCGTGCTCTTCTTCCAGCATGAGAACGGCGAGCAGGTCACTGTGCGTGATATCCGCCTGCAAATGGAGCAGGATGAGAATCACCGGGCCACCGTCGACTTCTCCGGCCGGATCAACCGCGACCAGCGCGACCTGGCGCTGAGCTTCTCCGCTACCGTGCAGGGCGGCGACTATCCCCACTCCTTAAAAGCCGACTTTAGCCAGCTAAGCTGGCAGCTGCGCGGCGCCGAGCTGCCCCCTGATGGCATTAATGGCCAGGGCAGTCTGCAGGCCAGCTGGCAGGAAGATGGCAAAACTCTGCGCTTTGACAACCTGAATCTGATGGCCAGCGGCAGTACCCTTACCGGCAACGGCAGCGTGGTGCTGGGGGATCGCCCGGACTGGTCGCTGGATCTCCACGCGACCACCCTGAATCTCGACAGCCTGCTGGCGCCCTCCTCGCCAGCGACCGACAGCAGCGCCAGCCAGCAGGGCCAGAGCCAGACGCGACCGCTGCGTCCGGTGATCGCCGACAGCGATGAGCGCGAAGATTACCAGAGCCTGCGCGGCTTTAACGGCCGGATGGCCCTGAGCGCCGACCAGTTGCAGTGGCGCGGCCTGAACTTCACCCAGGTGCAGAGCGAAATCAGCAACCAGCAGGGGCTGCTGACGGTCAGCAAAATGCAGGGCAACCTCGACGGCGGGCAGCTCTCTCTCCCCGGCACTCTGGATGCCCGAGGCGACACGCCGCACGCGACGTTCCAGCCGGCGCTGCAGAATGTGGAGATCGGTTCGCTGATCAAAGCCTTTAACTATTCATTAAACCTGACCGGCAAGCTGTCGCTGACCGGCGAGTTTTCCGGAACGCGCATTGACGCGGATGATTTCCGCCGTCACTGGCAGGGGCAGGCCCAGCTGCAGATGGCCGATACCCGTACCGAGGGGTTGAATTTCCAGCAGCTGGTGCAGCAGGCCGTGGAGCGCAGCACCAACGTGCGGGCGCAGGAGAATTACGACAATGCCACCCGCCTGGATTCCGTGAGCAGCCAGCTGACGCTGGATAACGGGGTGGTGACGCTGAACCGCCTGCAGGGGCAGTCCGACGTGATGGCGATGACCGGCGAAGGTCAGCTTGATCTGCAGAAAGAGAACTGCGATATGCGCTTTAACGTGCGCGTGCTTGGCGGCTGGAAAGGGGAGGGCAAACTTATCGACCGCCTGAAACAGACCGCCATCCCGCTGCGCATCTACGGCGACTGGCAGTCGCTGAGCTACAGCCTGCAGGTTGATCAGATCCTGCGCAAACAGCTACAGGATGAAGCGAAGCAGCGCCTCAACGACTGGGTTGAGCGTAATAAAGGCAGCAAAGAGAGCAAAGACGCCAAAAAACTGCTTGATAAGCTGTAATCTCCACCCCCGCGGCCCGGGCCTTCCGGGCTGTGAGATTGTCGTCAGAGGGTGATGTCATGTTGATGCCGGGTGGCGGCTACGCCTGACCCGGCCTGGGTTGTGCGGTGGGGTTATTCCCCGGTTTATGTCGCCATCCCGTAGGCCTGATAAGCGAAGCGCCATCAGGCAGTGTGGCAGCTGTAGAGCATCAATTCCCCGTGATGAGAGAATGTCGTCAAAGTGTGGAGCCCCGTTGATGCCGGGTGGCGGCTGCGTCTGACCCGGCCTGGGTTGTGCGGTGGGGTTATTCCCCGGTTTATGTCGCCATCCCGTAGGCCTGATAAGCGCAGTGCCATCAGGCATGGGTTTGATTATCCATCCCACCGCCCGGGATACCCCGGGCCGTTTTATGCCTGACGATTACACCTCATAATCCAGCTCATCCTGCTTTACCGGCGGGACGATCTGCACCTTTTGCACCCGATGGCTGTCGACCTGCAGCGTGCGCAGGGTATAGCCGTCAATCTCAATGGTCTCCCCCACCTGCGGCACATGCTGCAGATACTCCATCAGCAGCCCGGCGACGGTGTGGTACTCCCGTTTATCATCCAGCGGCAGCGGAACGTACTGCACCAGGTCCTCCAGCGGCATATGGCCGTTAACCGTCCACGAACCGTCCTGATGATGCTGAATATCGTGCCGGGCGTCGATCTCCTCCACCTCGTTGGGCAGATTACCGGCGATAGTCTCCATCACGTCGCTCAGGGTCACAATCCCCTCGACGGAACCAAACTCATCGACCACAAAGGCGAAGTGGGTGCGGGCCTGACGGAACTGCTCAAGCGCGGAGAGGAGCGGTAACCCCTCCGGAAAGACCAACGGCTGCCGCACCAGCACCTGCAGATCCAGCGGCTCCTGACGCAGGGACTGCTGGAGCAGGTCAATAACATGAACCACTCCCAGCAGGTCTTCATTATCTTTCCCGCCGGTCACCACCAGCCGGGTGTGCTGATTTTTCTCCACCAGGCTGCGGATCTCTTCCTCCGGCGCGCTGAGGTTGATGCGCTCGATATCATGGCGTGACGTCATAATACTGCTGACGCTGCGCTGATTAAGGTTCAGCACCCGCTCAATCATCAACCTTTCCTGCGGATTAAACAAAGGATGATGGTCCTGATCGGCCACCAGCGACGCCGTGTCAGCATCCAGTTCAGCTTTTTCCTTCTGGCCGCTCAGCAGGTTCATCACCGCCTCGGTGGTGCGCTGACGCAGCGTCATATTGGCCGACAGGAAGCGACGGCGGTTAAACAGCGCCAGCTGGTTAAGGGCTTCAATCATGACCGAGAAGCCAATTGCCGCGTACAGATAACCTTTCGGGATAATAAAGCTGAAGCCTTCAGCAATCAGGCTGAAGCCGATCATCAGCAGGAAGCTCAGACAGAGGATGACAATGGTCGGGTGGCTGTTAACGAAGCGCGTCAGGGCCTTGCTGGCCATCAGCATCAGGCTGATGGCGATGATCACCGCGGCCATCATCACCGCCAGGTGGTCGACCATGCCGACGGCAGTGATCACCGAGTCGAGCGAAAAGATGGCGTCGAGCACCACGATCTGCGCCACCACGGCCCAGAATTTCGCCCCTCTGCGCTGGGTGGGATTATCGCTGTCCTTCCCCTCCAGCCGTTCGTTGAGTTCGACGGTGGCTTTAAACAGCAGAAATAAGCCGCCGAACAGCATAATTAAATCGCGGGCGCTAAAGCTGAAGTCGTAAAAAACAATCAGCGGTTTGGTCAGGGTCACCAGCCAGGAGATAGAGGCCAGCAGCAGCAGACGCATGACCATCGCCAGCAGCAGACCGGTGATACGAGCGCGGTCGCGCTGGGCGGGCGGCAGCTTTTCGGCGAGGATAGCGATGAAAACCAGGTTATCGATACCCAACACCAGTTCGATAACCACCAGCGTGACGAGACCTGCCCAGATTGACGGATCGGCAATCCATTCCATATGTATTAAAACCTGTACGACTGCGGTATGTGTTACCACGATCATGGATAAGATGAGTCTAAAATGCAATAACGACGCGGATTTCACTCCGCCAGGGGTGGATATATTTCCAGCAAATTAAGAGAACAGAAAAGAATTATGTTCCAGAAAAGATCAGCGGAAAAATAACAATATGGCGGAACGCGCTGGAATAAGCTTGCTGATATCAGAACCATAACCCGCTGCGTTCTGCCCGGCGCAAAAGCGCGGGCAGTCCCGTCGTTCTTCACGGTAGGCACCCTTCCTCATCCCCGGGTGAAGTGCGAAGCCCGCTCACAAAATCGGCATAATTCACATCATGAAGTGAGCGCAGAATAGCGCCGATCGCAGTTCTCTGCCGTGGTTTACGGTTATTATCCTGCCATATCTGGCTGTTTGTGCTTAAATATATTGCCTGGCGAAATTAATTATCTATATCTATTCTTTCCGCACACATGGGCGCCGCAGCCTGCAGCTGGCAGGGGCTGCGTACCAAAGGCCGCGATGTATGGGCCTTGCGGCGACATCGCGCTGTGCAGGAAAGCGGGCCGCTGAATATCCTGATGGAGAATAAGATTATTCTCACTTCAAACTGTTGGTAAAAGGAAGTTGTGTGTATTCTTTTAGGTGACAGTGAATTTAAGAATTTGGCGGGCAGATGCCCGGGCAGTATCCGTGTATTATCAGTTCCAATGGATTTGTGACATGTACAATTTTGCAAAACTGCGTGTTTTGCAACCAAACAGGTGAAGATGAATATGGCGAATTTGAAAGCGGTTATTCCGGTCGCAGGACTAGGCATGCATATGCTGCCGGCCACAAAGGCAATTCCAAAGGAGATGCTGCCGATCGTTGATAAGCCAATGATTCAGTACATTGTTGACGAAATCGTCGCCGCCGGGATCAAAGAGATTGTCCTGGTGACGCACTCCTCGAAGAATGCAGTGGAAAACCACTTTGATACCTCCTACGAGCTGGAAGCCCTGCTTGAGCAGCGCGTGAAGCGCCAGCTGTTGGCGGAAGTCCAGGCCATTTGCCCGCCGGGCGTAACCATCATGAACGTGCGCCAGGCACAGCCGCTGGGTCTGGGCCACTCCATCCTCTGCGCCCGTCCGGTAGTCGGGGATAACCCGTTTGTGGTGGTGCTGCCGGATATCATTCTCGACGGCGGCACTGCGGACCCGCTGCGCTATAACCTCGCCGCCATGGTCGCCCGTTTTAACGAGACCGGCCGCAGCCAGGTGCTGGCGAAACGCATGCCGGGGGATCTCTCCGAATACTCCGTTATCCAGACCAAAGAGCCCATGGTGGCGGAAGGGCAGGTGGCGCGTATCGTTGAGTTCATTGAAAAACCGGACGAACCGCAGACCCTGGACTCCGACCTGATGGCGGTGGGCCGCTACGTGCTGTCGGCAGATATCTGGGCTGAACTTGAACGAACCCAGCCGGGCGCCTGGGGCCGTATCCAGCTAACCGACGCCATTGCCGAACTGGCGAAGAAGCAGTCCGTTGACGCGATGCTGATGACCGGCGAAAGCTATGACTGCGGTAAGAAAATGGGCTACATGCAGGCCTTCGTCACCTACGGAATGCGTAACTTGAAAGAAGGTACCAAATTCCGCGAAAGCATTAAAAAACTGCTGGCCTGAGCGCCGGCATAAGGGGGAGCGGCAGGGCAACAGTATTTCGCCATGCCGCTCATAACGTTATGCAGAAATTATTCATAACGTGAATGTTATAACGTTTGTAAAGAAACGTATGGCTTCGGAGACTTCTGGTAGTTTGTCTCTGGTCTCTGTGGTGCAATGGTCGGAGTAGCGGCAATAATGCTTTGTGAATAGTCATTTAGTGCGACAATTCTTAAAGCGCAGGGAAAGCGGTCAACGTCAGCAGAAAATAAAACTTGACTGCGATCATGTTTCCGCTTTAAACATCTCACTTGCATGCATAAAAATGTGAAATGAATTGGCATGCGAGCTGGTACAGACATTACGGATAATCCCTGAGCACGGCAGTGGACATCATCGAAGGATCACAGGTATATGAACTGGCAACTCATCTCATTTTTTGGCGATAGCACCGTTTTGCTGCCCAGCGCAGCGGCGCTGTTTATTGTCCTGATGCTGCGTAAAACGTCGCGGTTGCTGGCGTGGCAGTGGGGTTTGCTGTTCGGTATCACCGGCGCCATTGTCTGCGCCTCCAAACTGGCCTTTATGGGCTGGGGCCTGGGCATTCGCGAGCTGGATTACACCGGCTTCAGCGGCCATTCAGCGCTCTCCGCAGCCTTCTGGCCTATCTTCTTATGGCTGCTCAGTGCCCGTTTTTCCACGGGTTTGCAAAAAGCAGCTGTCGCCACCGGCTATATTCTGGCCGCAGTGGTGGGTTATTCACGGCTGGCCATCCATGCGCATTCCGTCTCGGAAGTGATCGCTGGCCTGCTGCTCGGCGCTGCTGGCAGCGCTTTGTTCCTGTTGCTGCAAAAACGTATCACCCATCCGGAAAGCGTGAGTATTTCCTGGGGCGGCGTCGCGTGCCTGGTGATGGTCCCGCTTATCCTGTTGCATAGCGGCAATAAAGCGCCGACTCAGTCCCTGCTGGGGCAAATTGCCACCGCAATAGGGCCGCTGGATAAACCCTTTACGCGTACCGATCTGCATAAGCAGGCCTGGTAATTGCCATTTGTTTTACAGGGGAAATTAAGTTTTCGCCGGTTAATTAGACAAATAAGAAAATAATCTACTATATGCCAGTCAATTGATAATTCATATTTATGAAATAATGTAGTGCTACTAGATTGTTATTGTCAATTTGCCCGGATATAGCCGTAGTCAGACGTTTCTTAAATGTGTTCAGAAAGCACCTGTTCCACGTTGGATGAATAACCCAGTAACGGGAAACTATTAGAAATTGTAGTTGACTATGGCGTCATCATCTGATTTTGGAATGACGTCAGAGTTGCGAGAAATTTTAGTTTTTTCAAATGGTTAGCTGTATCTATGCTGTTGTGGTAGCGCCAGGCAGATGTTCGATAGTTGAAAACAATAAATAATCTTTTATTGGCGAGCCGCTTATTTTTCGCCAATAACACAGCGGATGGGATTAATTGGCAGATATTCGGCAGCAAGACTCCCAATTGTGACCGAAATCCCGTAGACTTAACGCCGCAAAAAATAAAGGCCTGACCAATTTATCACCTACAGGCCGATTAAATACGCCGTTCAGGTAGTCAGTGCGCTGGTAGCTGTTAAGCCAGGGGCGGTAGCGTCGCTGAAACCACGTGCGGCTGCACAAAATACCTTCTCTGAACGGCTATAAAAATCGATGCACTTTGGGTGATTAACGCCATAAGATATCTATCATGCTCATCAGATATCCTCATAAAGGGGTCAGGAGCGGCTGCTGATATCGCCTGTACATCAACTTTCCCATCTCATCGATAGCCTGTACGGTAAAATTCGCCTACATTGTGAGCTGGGTGGATGTTATAAGGGTTTCAAGCAGCTTAGGGTAACTGTACTTGCCTCGCCGGTGTTGCACAGTGAAGTCAGCTGGTGCCGCGAGCGCTTTCTATCTTGGTATTCCCCTCATTCTCATTGAGATGCGACAGCGGGGCTGAAAATGGATCTTGTACAATGATAAAAATTGCGCGCATTGCCGTGACATTGGGCTTGCTTTCCTCACTGGGAGCCCAGGCTTACGCGGCCGGGTTAGTAGTAAATGATAACGATCTGCGAAACGACCTTGCCTGGCTTTCCGATCGTGGGGTCATCCATCTAAGCCTGTCGACCTGGCCGCTGAGCCAGGAAGAGATCGCCCGGGCACTAAAAAAGGCCAAACCATCCTATTCTTCTGAGCAAGTGGTGCTGGCCCGTATCAACCAGCGACTGTCTGCTTTAAAAGCCGATTTCCGGGTCACCGGCTACACCTCGACCGACCAGCCGGGCACCCCGCAGGGGTTTGGTCAGACGCAGCCGGCGGATAACTCCTTAGGCCTGGCGTTTAACAACAGCGGCGAGTGGTGGGATGTCCACCTTCAGGGTAACGTCGAAGGGGGGGAGCGGATCAGCAACGGATCACGCTTCAACGCCAACGGCGCCTACGGCGCGGTGAAGTTCTGGAACCAGTGGCTCTCTTTTGGTCAGGTTCCGCAGTGGTGGGGACCGGGCTATGAAGGAAGCCTGATCCGCGGGGATGCGATGCGACCGATGACCGGTTTCCTGATGCAGCGAGCCGAGCAGGCGGCGCCGGAAACCTGGTGGCTGCGCTGGGTAGGTCCATGGCAGTACCAGATCTCCGCCAGCCAGATGAATCAATATACCGCGGTACCTCATGCTAAAATTATCGGCGGTCGTTTCACCTTCACGCCGTTCCAGTCTTTAGAATTAGGCGCGTCGCGCATTATGCAGTGGGGCGGGGAAGGGCGACCGCAATCCTTCAGCAGTTTCTGGGATGGCTTTACTGGCAAAGACAATACCGGGACAGATAACGAACCTGGTAACCAGCTGGCCGGCTTTGATTTTAAGTTTAAACTTGAGCCGACGCTTGGATGGCCGGTCAGTTTCTACGGACAGATGATCGGCGAAGATGAGTCAGGTTATCTGCCTTCGGCAAATATGTTCCTCGGCGGGGTCGAAGGGCACCACGGATGGGGAAAAGATGCCGTAAACTGGTACCTGGAAGCGCATGATACGCGCACCAATATGAGCCGGACCAATTACAGCTATACCCATCACATCTATAAAGACGGTTATTACCAGCAGGGGTATCCGCTGGGCGATGCGATGGGTGGAGATGGTCAACTCGTTGCCGGTAAGGTTGAGCTTATTACTGAGGATAACCAGCGCTGGAGCACGCGCTTGGTATACGCGAAGGTTAACCCTGAGAATCAGTCGATCAACAAAGCGTTCCCTCATGCGGATACTCTAAAAGGCGTACAGCTGGGCTGGAGCGGAGATGTTTATCAGTCGGTCCGATTGAATACCTCACTGTGGTACACCAACGCTAACAACAGCGACAGCGATGACGTTGGGGCCAGCGCAGGGATAGAGATACCATTTAGTTTATAAGGCTGAATGCTGAAAATAGGGGAGAGAGGGTGGTAGCGCTGCAGGACACAGTCAGCTTTTTTCTCTCCATAAACCGGCAGGGATGCAACGGCTATGACAGCTGCTCAGGAATTGGCAAATTTTGATTTACTGATGATGTGACATTATGAAGAAAAAAATTGTTAGATTTTCGGCATTAGCGTTGGCAATTGGGTTTTTATCAGGTTGTACCATTATCCCCGGACAGGGATTAAACAGTCTGCGGAAGAACGTGGTTGAGCTTCCGGATAGCGACTACGATCTGGATAAGCTGGTTAACGTTTACCCGATGACGCCGGGGCTGATCGATCAGTTGCGTCCGGAAGCGGTTTTAGCGCGCCCTAACCCGGAACTGGATAAGCTGCTTAGCAGCTATGAATACCGGATTGGGGTAGGTGATGTATTAATGGTCACTGTATGGGATCATCCAGAACTAACTACCCCGGCAGGCCAATACCGTAGCGCAAGTGATACGGGCAACTGGGTCAATTCAGATGGTACTATTTTCTACCCTTATATAGGTAAAGTGCAGGTGGCGGGCAAAACTTTAAGCCAAGTGCGTCAGGAGATCACTAACCGTTTGACGACCTATATTGAGAGCCCCCAGGTTGACGTCAGCGTTGCAGCATTCAGATCACAGAAAGTATATGTTACGGGTGAAGTTGCAAACTCTGGAAAACAAGCAATTACGAATATCCCGTTAACGGTGATGGATGCAATCAATGCCGCAGGAGGCCTGGCTGCTGATGCAGACTGGAGAAATGTGGTTTTAACACATGATGGTAAGGATAGGAATATTTCACTTTATGCTTTAATGCAGAAAGGTGATTTGACACAGAATCATCTTTTATATCCTGGTGATATATTATTTGTACCGCGTAACGATGATCTTAAAGTTTTCGTTATGGGTGAGGTTGGTAAGCAAAGTACGCTTAAGATGGATCGTAGCGGAATGACGCTCGCTGAAGCAATTGGTAACTCAGATGGTATATCCCAGACCGTTAGCGATGCGACAGGAGTTTTTGTGATTCGCCAACTGAAAGGGGATAAACAAGGTAAGATCGCGAGTATTTATCAATTAAATGCTCAAGATGCTTCAGCAATGGTTTTGGGCACCGAATTCCAGCTTCAGCCATACGATATTGTCTATGTAACCACGGCTCCGCTGGTTCGCTGGAACAGAGTTATATCACAATTGGTACCGACTATAGCTGGGGTACATGATATGACTGAAACTATTCGTTATATTAAGAGATGGCCAAACTAATGTTTGAAACAATATTAGTTGTTTGTACCGGAAATATCTGTCGTTCACCGATTGGCGAGCGTTTCTTACGGCGTACATTGCCCAATAAAAAAATTGATTCAGCGGGGACCGGGGCTTTAGTTGGGCATAGTGCTGATGATAGTGCTATAAGGGTTGCTGAAAAGTACGGTCTTTCATTAGCTGGGCATAAAGGTCGCCAATTTACCTCTTCACTTGGCCGACAGTATGATCTGATTTTGGTAATGGAGAAATCCCATCTTGAACAAATTGGACGGATTGCTCCTGAAGTCAGAGGCAAAACAATGCTGTTCGGTCAATGGCTAAACCAAAAGGAAATCCCTGATCCATACCGAAAAAGTGATGAAGCGTTTGTTTCGGTATATCAGTTAATTGAACAAGCTGGCTTACGTTGGACCGAGAAGTTGGGCTCATAATTATCAGGAATCATTGCATGTCTTCAGTTAAAAACAGAGCCGTTATTAAAGAGGCGGATGAAATCGATTTAGCACGCCTGCTAGGAGAGCTTATCGACCATAGGAAACTCATTATTTCCATTACCGCATTATTTACGCTATTTGCTCTTTTATATGCACTATTTTCCACCCCTGTATATCAGGCTGATGCACTATTGCAAGTGGAACAAAAACAAGGAAATGCAATTCTTAATGGCCTGAGTCAGATGTTACCTGACAGCCAGCCACAATCGGCACCAGAAATAGCGCTACTGCAGTCCCGTATGATTTTGGGGAAAACTGTTGATGATCTGGGGTTGCAGGCTCGAGTAGAACAGGATTATTTTCCTTTATTTGGAAAGGGCTGGGCGCGATTAACCGGTAAGCAGATAGGTAATGTGACCGTAAGCAGACTCTATTTACCTTCTGATAGTGAATTAGATATTCCGAAGCTAGAGTTAACTGTAAAGGATAAAATGCATTATAGTGTGACTTTTAACGATAAGAAGATGTCGGGAGAAGTTGGTGTTTTGTTAAATACTCATGGTATTTCTCTTAAGGTTGATAATATTGAGGCAGATTCTGGTTCGGTATTTACCATTACTTATGTGAGTAAGCTTAAGGCGATTACAGACTTGCAAGAAGTTTTCTCAGTAACTGATCAGGGAAAGGATACAGGGATGCTGAATCTGTCATTAACAGGGCCCGATCCTCGATTACTTGAGAAAATACTCACAAGCATTAGTAATAATTATTTGGCTCAAAATGTAGACCGCCAAGCTGCACAGGATGCAAAAAGTCTAGAGTTTCTTAGTGAACAGCTACCTAAAGTGCGCAACGAATTAGATATTGCAGAGGATAAACTTAATCAGTATCGACAACAAAAAGATTCAGTTGATCTCTCTTTAGAGGCAAAATCAGTACTTGAGCAGATAGTGAATGTCGATAATCAATTAAATGGATTGACCTTTAGAGAAGCAGAAATATCCCAGCTTTACACCAAGGAGCACCCTACCTATAAGGCATTACTGGAGAAACGCAAGACTTTGCAAGATGAAAAAGAAAAGCTTAATCAACGGGTCTCAGCAATGCCAAAAACGCAGCAAGAGATATTACAGTTAAGCCGTGATGTTGATTCAGGACAAGCAGTTTATATGCAGCTTTTAAACCGCCAGCAGGAGCTTAATATAGCCAAATCAAGTGCTATTGGTAATGTGAGAATTATTGATAATGCTGTTTCCCAACCGAAGCCTATAAAGCCGAAAAAGATAATAATATTATTGGGTGGTATTCTTTTAGGTGGGGTAATCTCAGTAGGGATGGTATTACTAAGAATATTTTTGCGCCAAGGGATTGAAAGCCCTGAACAGTTGGAAGAAGTAGGTATTAATGTTTATGCCAGCGTACCCATTTCGGAAGCTATCGCTAAAAGAAACGTACAATCCTTTAGGCGGAAGAAAAAAATGGAGAACGGGAACGGACATTTTTTAATTGCTGAAAACCCAGCAGATTTAGCAATCGAGGCTATCCGTGGTTTGCGTACCAGTTTACATTTTGCCATGATGGAAGCTAGAAACAATGTATTGATGATTTCCGGTGCTAGCCCGAATGCGGGGAAAACATTTATTAGTTCTAACCTCGCTGCAATAATAGCTCAAGCCGGACAGAAGGTTCTTTTGATTGATATGGATATGCGTAAAGGATACACACATAAATTATTTAATTTAAATAATGATAATGGATTGTCCGATATTTTATCCGGTAGGACCGAAATTCAAAATGCGATAAAGAATGTTTCAGTAGCGGGTATTGACTATATTTCACGAGGCATCTCTCCTCCTAATCCAGCAGAATTATTAATGCACCACCGTTTGGGTGGACTTATTGATTGGGCCAGTCAGAACTATGATATTGTTATATTAGATACCCCCCCAATTTTAGCTGTTACTGATGCTGCTATTATTGGTCATTATGCTGGTACTACGTTGCTTATTGCTAGGTTTGAGGAGAATACGGTTAAAGAAATTGAGGTTAGCTTTAAACGCTTTGAACAAAGTGGTGTTATTGTTAAAGGATGCATCCTTAATGGTGTGGTGAGAAAGGCCAGCAGCTATTATGGTTATGGCTATAATCACTATGGATATTCTTATACGGACGATAAATGAATGTGATAAGCCGGCTCATTAATGAGTTGGCTTATAATTTTTATATTTAATAAGCTCATAGCTTCTAGTATTAATTATAACATCTACAGAACATTGTATATATCGAGAGGGAAATATGATGCTCCTTGGCAGGAATTTTTTGGTCAGTGTAGCGCTTGCAATATCTGACTTTGTCAGTTTTATTATATCTCTTTATCTGGCCATGGGGTTATTATCCGTTACACACGACCACAATTACCAGCTAATTGATTTTGGACAAACCCGTAGTTGGATTGCCTTACATTGGTTACTAGCTTTTTTCTGTGTTGGATGGTATTCAATGCGGTTGCGCCATTATTATTACAGGAAAACATTTTGGTTTGAATTAAAAGAAATTCTTAGAACCTTGGTAATATTTGCAATTATTGAAATTGCTGTTATTGCTTTCACTACTTGGTCATTTTCACGTTCTTTATGGGTAGTGACTTGGGTATTTATTATGTTCCTTGTACCTGTTAGTCGGATGGGAACTAAGCGAATTCTCAATATACTGGGTTATTGGGAACGTGATACTTGGATTATTGGAAGTGGGGATAATGCTCATGAGGCTTATAAAGCGATTAGCAGTGAACGAAACCTGGGACTGAATATCGTTGGTTTTATCGCTAGCGATGGAGGAGTCCCTGCAGGGAAGAGCATCGATGGCATCAGAGTTTTGGCCAATAATCAAGACTGGTTACTGACAAAAGATAGTAAAACTCAATTTATTGTGGCGGTTGAGTCTCACCAAAGTGAAATGCGTAATGCTTGGTTAAGAAATTTTATGATCAAGGGTTTTCGTTATGTATCAGTAATTCCTACTTTGCGTGGAATGCCATTAGATAGTACAGATATGTCGTTTATCTTTAGTCATGAAGTGATGATCTTTCGCGTACAGCAGAATCTGGCCAAGTTATCATCGCGTATATTAAAACGCTTATTTGATATAGCGGGCTCCATCACGATCATTATTATCTTATCACCTGCATTATTCTATATAAGTCGAAAAGTTAAACAAGATGGTGGGCCCGCTATTTATGGCCATGAGCGGATAGGTAAAGGAGGAATAACGTTCAAATGTCTCAAATTTCGCTCGATGGTAATAAACTCAAAAGAAGTACTTGAGAACTTATTAGAAAATAATGTAGAGGCAAAACAAGAATGGGATGCAACTTTTAAATTAAAAAATGATCCTCGAATCACAAAAATAGGTGGATTTTTGCGTAGGACTAGTCTCGATGAATTACCTCAGTTATTTAATGTATTAAAAGGTGAAATGAGTTTGGTAGGGCCGAGACCTATTATAACGGCTGAGCTAGAAAGATATAATGATGAAGTTGACTATTATCTTTTAAGTAAACCTGGTATGACAGGCCTCTGGCAAGTAAGTGGTCGAAGTGATGTTGATTATGAAACACGTGTGTATCTTGATGCTTGGTATGTAAAAAATTGGTCTATGTGGAACGATATTGCCATACTTTTTAAAACCATAGGTGTGGTTTTAAAGAAGGATGGTGCATACTAAAAATATATCAAATTAAATAATATGAAGAGAGCTTTCAACATGAAATATTATATAGCCATACCAACATACAACGGTGGAGAAATATGGAAATCGGCAGCATCTAGTATAAAAAAAAACGCACCAGATAACTGTTTTGTCCAAGTTATAGATTCAAGTAGTAAAGATGATACCGTATCTGTAGCTCAAAATGCTGGATTCGATGTGTTTACTATTTCTAGTGCTGACTTTAATCATGGAGGTACACGAAATTTAGCGGTTGAAAAGAATATTGCACACTACGATATTGTTATTTTCCTGACTCAAGATGCTGTTCCCCAAGCGGGTTTTGTTGAGAGAATTGTTAGGGTTTTTCAAGATGAGCGAATCGCATGTGCATATGGCCGACAGTTACCACATGAGGATGCCAATCCTCTTGCACAACATGCAAGAAATTTTAGCTATAAAGAAGAGGATTATATTACTGGCATAGAAAATATATCGGAGATGGGGATAAAAACAGTTTTTATGTCTAATTCTTTTTCTGCATATAGGCTCTCTATCTTTAAAGAATTAGGAGGGTTTCCTTCAAATACTATTTTATGTGAAGACATGTTTTATGCGGCAAAAGTAGTTCTGGCAGGATATAAAGTCGCTTATGTATCCGATGCAATGGTTAGACATTCGCATAACTATTCACCTGTAGAGGAGTTTAAACGATATTTTGATATTGGTGTATTTCATGCGGATGAACCATGGATTCGAAATAAATTCGGAGGGGCTGGTGGAGAAGGTAGAAAATATATTATTTCTGAAATTTCATATTTAATGAAAGGAAACATAAAATATATTCCATTAGCTTTTATCAATAATTTCATGAAAATATCTGGGTATAAGTTGGGGGCGAAATATAAAATGCTTCCCCCAAGTTTAATTAAGTGTTTTAGTATGCATAAGGTGTTCTGGAAAAAATAGGTTGATTAATCAGTTTCCTATCGGACCAGATTTCGCTTGTATTAGGAAGTTATAGTTAATCTTATATTAATAAAATCATAAAAAAGAGGACGTTGCTTTGTTTTATTTAATATATGGTGATTTATGAACAAAGATATTCGAAATCGTAAGCTTTTTGTTTTAACGCTGTTTGGCTTTGGCGTTATATATTATCTCATTTTCCCTGTAATGCTTTCTTCCATTTATATGAGTGATGATCTTCCTTTAAGTAAATATCTTGGAGGATTGTTATTCAATTTTGATTACAATTCATATTATGGTTATATTGTAGCTTTCCTTATCATATTTATTTTGGGGTTAAATAGTTATCTAGGTAGGGTAAAGATTGAAGAGGAATACGCAGAAAGGGAAGCTAGGAATGATTTATTTATAGGTTTTGTATTGTTTGCAATATTCATCATACTATTAATAAATTACTATTTATTAAAGGATCAGTTATTTAAAGGTTACGCAGGTCTTAACTGGAATGAAAAAAATGAACAAAAATCTTTTATTTCTGGATTCAATGTTTTTCTTGGCGTGTTTAGTACATATTTATGGAAGTGTGACTCGAAGTTAAAATGGTTTTCTTCATTTATTACATTAACTAATTCAGTTATATTACTTGGACTTGGCGGTAGGATGTATGTTTTAGTTGTATTAATATGTATTCTTACTTATTTGATTCTTCATTTAAAGGTTAGCATCAAAAAGATACTAATTCTTTCAGCTATATCATTTGTACTTCTACTTGTTATGGGGATAGTAAGGCAAGGAGGAGAGATTAATAGAAAAGGATTGTTTTTTATTTTTATTGCTGAACCTATGTTTAATTGGCTAAGTACAGGGAGCCTATTGAAATACAATCAATTAAATTATTTTGAAATCCCTAATATTCTATTATCATCTATAGTATCTATGATACCAACTGTAGTGTGGAATGGAAAAAATGAATTTATTTCCCAACTGTCTGGGAAAGGCTCTTATTTAATTGAGAGTCCTGTAGGAGGCACAAATATTATAGCGAGTTTGATATCATCATTTGGTGTTATAGGGTCACTTATATCGATTTATGTTTTTGGTTTTTTTGGAGGGTTTCTGATAAAGAAATCATACAAAAATAGTTTTTGTTTTATGTCTCTTTGTGCATTTTGTGCCTTAATGCCATTCATGTTTTTTAGGGATAATATTATTATCTTTCAAAAAAATTTGCTTTTTAATGGGATTTTACTTCCATTTTTCATTATAAAGTGTAATAAAGTTTTTTCTCGACTTGTATAAGTTCAATGGTGACAAAATGATTATTAATTGTAGAAATTTACTAGGACATACGACAGGTGTTCAGCGTTACACTCAGAGAATTATTGATGAGTTAAAAAAAAATAATAATAAAATTATTGAAATTAGACCAAAGCAGGGAATGTCGGGTATTAAAGGTCACTTGTGGGAGCAACTAATTCTGCCACTTGAAATTATGAAGGAAAAAGAAAAAAGCTCTTTGTGGTCACCAAGCAATACAGGGCCTTTATTAATCAAAGACCAAGTAATCACTATTCATGATACAGTACCATTTGATCATCCTGAGTGGCTGAACAAGAGGTTTGTCGAATGGTATAAATATATTCAACCAAAATTAGTAAAAAAAGTTCGGCATATCATAACAATATCTGAGTTTTCTAAAGAGCGAATAATCGAACATTTAGGTGTCCCTGAGCATAAAATATCTGTTGTTTATAATGGCGTTGATCTTAATAAAAATATTACCTTTGATAAATCGGCTCATAATAACTTCGGTAGTCTTAGTAATTATATCTTATCTGTAGGTTCTCTTGAGCCGAGAAAGAATATAGCAAATTTAATTAAGGCTTTTATCCAATTTAAGAAAGAAACAAAATCTGATATTAAGCTTGTCATCGTCGGTAAAGAGGGTGTTGGGAGAGTATTCAATACTTCAGCCTCACATACAAAAGATGTTAACAAAGATATTATTTATACTGGCCATGTCTCTGATTTTGAACTTGATTTTTTATATAAAAATGCTAAAGGGTTTTGTTATCCATCCCTTTATGAAGGTTTTGGCCTTCCGCCTTTAGAAGCGATGCTTTATGGGACACCAGTATTAACTAGTAATAATACTGCAATGAAAGAACTATGCACTGGTAGAGCCATTTTGATTGATCCTTTTTCTGTTACTGAGATTGCTGAAGGCATTGAGAGACTAATCACTAAGCCCGTAACTGAACAGCAGATATCTAGCAATATAGAATTTGCTCATTCATTGTCATGGGCTAAATGTGCAAAAGAAACGAGTAATATTTTAAATTATTGTAGATGATTCATGAAAGTATTTGGCGAGAGTGGTTTCATGTTTTTTTTATAAAAATCGCACCTCAATAAATATCGAGATATCTATGTATAAGAAAATGTATTTTTTACTTCTCTTCTTTTCTTTTTCATCATTAGCATCCGTGAAAAGCTATTCATACTGGTTTGCTCCAAATCATTACGAATTTTTACTCGATGAAAAAAGATCAAAATATTTAGGAGATTATGACATATCAGTTTTTCAGTTTTATGCTGGGTATCTTGAACGTCTAGACGATAAAATGATGAGAAATGAATTTGCCACACTAAAGAAGCACAATATAGCTATTTCTATTGAGGCACCTCCATTAGTTGTTCCAAATCTCGGTCGTGCTTCGGAAGGGTTTGGTCATAAAGATAGCATCAAAAATTTGTTGGTTAGAATCAAAAGTAATGGTGGAGATATTAAATTCATTACGATGGATGAACCTATCATGGCATGGTATAAAATGCATAATCATTCATTGAGTGACTCTGATATAAGGAAATTAGTTGAAGAATTATCTGAAGTGACTAATGATATTTATTCTATTTTCCCAAATGTTAAAATTGGAGATGTAGAACCTCTCAACCAGTTTGATGGAGATGAGGAAATGATTTTTTCATCCTTCATCGATTATTATAATAAAAGATTTGAGAATAAGCTGAGTTTTCTCCATTATGATGTTTCGTGGGGGGGGGGATGGAAATCAAAAATAAGTTCGCTCATAGGATTAGCTGATAATAAATCTATAAATACTGGGGTCATTTTTAATTCGCAAAATACTGGCGGCACTACTACATCTTGGATGCATAATGCCGAAGATAATATTGAAAGTTATAAATCGTTGAATATCCCATCACTGCAGCATATTATTGTTCAAAGTTGGAGTAAATATCCTTTGGCAATAACACCAAACGATTCTAAAACAAATTCGTATCATATGTATTTATTAGAAATTTTAGGTGCAAAAGTCACACATTAAAAGTCGATTTATGAGGTGTTTAATTGAAAATAATGGTTGTAAATACATTATATTATCCTGCACATGTTGGTGGAGCAGAAGTATCAGTACAGATTCTTTGTGAGACTCTTCTAGAACGTGGTCATGATGTGCAAGTAGTATGCCTGCATCAAGGTAAAGATCGAAAGATTGATGTTGTCAATGGCGTAAAGGTTGTTTACCTTCCATTAGATAATTTATATTGGCCTTATGATGGCAAAGAGCGAAGTAGTTTAGAAAGACTTCGCTGGCATTTGCAGGATATATATAACTATAATATGAGAGCTAGGCTGGGTAATGAAATAAAAAAATTTAGACCGGATGTCGTACATACAAATAATATTGCAGGATTCTCTGTATCTATATTTGATGCAGTAAAGTTTAGTGGTGTAAAATTGGTTCATACGGCAAGGGATTATTATTTATTGCACCCAAATTCGACTTTATTTAAGAAAGGCAAGAATCTGAAACCAACTTCTTTATCATGTAGGATTTGGGGTTTTATTAAAAAAATTAAGTCAAGGAAAGTTGATTGTTTTGTTGGTATTAGTAATTATGTTGCTAATTTACACAAAGATAATGGCTTTGCTCGAAATGCATATTTTTACACGATTTATAATCCAATCGAACCGATTAATAGATTGAAAATATTTAATCCAGATAATGTTACAATTGGATTCATAGGTAAGCTTTCAGAAGATAAAGGTTATTTTGATTTTTGCTTGTTGGCTGAAAAATTTAAAAATAAAAGTAATCTCAGTTTTTGTGCGGCAGGAAGACCCTCGGATCGAGATGAAAAACTTGTTAATTTATCCGCTAGTAAAAGCAATATAGATCTTCTTGGTTTTATTGATGTGGGTTCTTTCTTGAAACAGGTTGATGTGGTCATTTTACCTATAAAGTGGAATGAGCCTTTTGGAAGGACTGTTGCTGAGTGCGCAATTTCTGGGACTCTTGTTTTTACGAATATGCTGGGGGGAGTATCTGAAATTGCTAATTTATGCAAAAATATCAAACCAATAAGCAGCTTTAATGTCGAATTAATTAATAACCTCGACATGGGGGAGCATAGTCCTCAATATAACCCATTCAACAAGGATAAATTAGTTTCTGAGTATGAGAAAGTATATATGGGGAATTGAAATTTTTTATATATTCTATATATGTATGATTTATATAATATGCTGCCTTTAAGTTTCATTTCAACTGTCGCTGATTTGATTGTAATATAATATGTATTTATTAGTGGGAACCATAAGGATAAATTTGAAAATTTATCCTATGATACTGAAAATATTCATCTTAACACGAATTGGGTTAATAATACTTTTGCCATTGAACTATGTGAATTAACTTTAAACTTATTTCGTTGAAGTATAAGTATAAGTATAAGTATAAGTATAAGTATACTTTAGTGACCATAATAGGGAATATCAAATAACCACTCATGGTCAAATACCGGGCTGGGAGTTATCAGCACTATGTTGTCTGTTCTGATTTTACATTTCGCTATTGCGCGATGTATTGGGTTTATTCAGTGTGGATAATCGGGACCGAAAAACTTTCCTCTTGGCTGATTATGTTTAAATTTTCTGTATTTCTTTGTGAAGAGTAATAAATGTTCAGATATGAAAACATTCTGCCTAATCGCGTCGTGGCTAAATAGATAACAGGTGGGCTCAATTAGTAACCAGTATGAATATATTGTCAATCTCAGTAAAATCATTAGGGCTGAAATACTCTGATGAGATTGTATATAAAATGGCTGCAATATTTGAAACACACCTCATACAGGCAAAAGTAAAAATATGTGCGCGGATATTATCTATATATAACGGATATTCCGTGTCTTTATAGCTTAATGAATATAGAATCATTCAAGGGTTAGATATGAAAGTTGCTATTTTAGTTGTTATATATGATAAGCAGTTGGATGGTTCCAATACTTTAAAGTCATTACTCAACGTACGCTCAGGTAATTTATTTTTAACTATTGTTAATAATGGCCCGAATATATTGAGTCCTGATTCTGAAATTCATTTTAAGTTAAACGAAAAATTTAAAGTGGTTGAGGTGATAGAACATACTAATAATAAGCCTCTTAGTATCCTCTATAATGATTTTATAGCATCAATGGATGATGCTGATTACTATATTTTAATGGATGATGATTCTATTCTTACCGATGAATATATTTCAATGATTTCCTCTCTGGGAAAAAATGATTTTGATATACTAGTGCCAAGAATAAAATCTATCAAAGATGATTGTATATATTATCCCGTAGAGCATGGTTCGGTTATTGTAGAAGATCGAATATTAGATTCTATGAAAGTTTTTTCCATAGGTTCAGGGATGATCATTTCAAAATGCTGTGTGGAAAAAATTTTGGCATTTTTCTCAAACGTTTTTGATGAAAGATATGCTTTTTATGGTGTTGATATGAGCATTTTTCGAAGAATTCGGATAATATCAAGGAAGATAAAAGGCAATGATTTTTTGATTGTATCAAAGTCTATGGTATTACATTCTCTTTCTCGTGTAGATTCTCCTCTTACTTTCTTCAGGGCAAGTGAGAGATTAATTGATGCAGCTTTAACATTTAGAAATTATTTTAGTGTCCTAAATGCAATTGATTTTTTTAGAATTTTATTAAAATGTTTTCCTACCTTAGGACTGAATAATTCATTGAAGATTTCTTTGACAACTTTTTTTAATGGTTGCCATTTTAGAATAAAAAAATGGAATTCGAGATAGCTTTTCATAATGTCACCCCAAGACGACTAATTTGGCTTGAATGCTTTCTCACTTATAATGTTTTATGATCATTTTATAGTTTATGGATTGTATTGTCTTGAAAATAACTATGATTTTTATGATGTCAGGATATTAGGATGAATAAAAAAGCGCTGTCTAATTCAATATGGATGATGTCAGAAAAAATAATCTCAATTTTCGGATTAATCTTTGTTACTTCGTATGTTGCTAAATATGTTGGCCCGTCTATCTATGGCGAAATAATGTATGCAACTACTATTTTTCAAATTGCTCAAGTTGCATCGCAACTCGGTAGCGATGTCGTTATTTTTAAGCGTATAAGCAAAAATCACATCTCCGGTATAAAGTTAATTAATGCGACGTTACCTATTCGAGTGATAATCTATTTGATTATTGCTGTTCCTACATTGCTAATGATGGATTTGAATAATTTTGGTCGTGGTTTTTATTTCTCGATAGCTTGTTTTATTGCAGGTTTTTTCTCTTCATTAGATATCTTTTCAACTTATTTTAATGCTTTGCTTAAAGCTAAAATAAATACTTATGTTAATGTTGTTTCGATTTCTATTGCTCTTCTTGTTAGATGGTTGATATCATTTTTCAAGTTAGATCCAGTACTTCTCTCATTTCCTATTGTGTTAAGCTCATTTTTGCCTTTTATTTTTAGATGCTATATTTATAGACATAATTTTAATATTAGGTCATCACTTTCAAGTCATAAAAAGAAGTATACAATTTATTTGTTAAAAGTTGGCTCAACGTTCGTAGTAGCTACTATTGCGGTATCTATATATTTAAGATTATCATTCATCTCTATAAATTATTTTTATGGAAAGGAGATGTTAGGTGTTTTTTCTGTAGCAAATAATCTTGGAACGGCATGGATTTTTATATGTACTTCTTTTATAAACTCATATATGCCTGCAATATTTAAAGAAACTAATGACACAGAAGTGATAACTAAGGTGGTGAAATTAAAATATATCATTGTCTTTATATCATTACTTATTATTTCTTTTGTCGCTATAATTGGTCATTGGTTTATTGACGTCTTTTATGGTAAGCATTTTATAGATGCTTACATTCCCATGCTAATAATCTGTTTTGCTACTATGATATCGTCTTTGTCAACGATAACATCGAGGTATATTGCTCGCTACTCTGGTTATTTATATTTATCAAAAAAATCTTTTGCATTGTTGTTTATTAGTGCCATTTTAAATTTTTGTTTGGTGAAATATAATGGCGTGAATGGTGCTGCAATAGCAATCGTTATAACAGAGATCATATCGCTTACTATTAGCAACTATTTTTTCAATAAAGGAATGGTATTGAAATTGCACAAAAGTATTTTTATGATGCCATTTTTAATACTGTTTAAAACTAAGGGAAAATAATGGAAGATATTACAGTTTCTGCCGTTATCCCGACAATCGGTCGGGACAGTGTATTTAAAACTATTGAGTCAGTACTCAAACAAGAGATTCCGGTTAATGAGATTGTTCTTTGCTATGATGGTGATGATTTTGACGTTTTCGAAAGAAAAGTAAGTGAGCGTCTCCCCGGGCGAGAAAACATTAAAATAATAAATTGTGGTCCATTCAATGGAGGGAATAATGCAAGGCAAACTGGAATTGAAAATTCAAATTCATCATACATTGCTTTATTGGATGACGATGATGAGTGGTTATCTCATCACACTCAGGAATTTATCCATGCAATAAAAGATAAAATCACATTTGCAGATTTTATTTTTTACTCATCTGGTGTTTTTTTGATCGAAGATGGTCTTAAGATAGGTGAGCGACCGGGTAGGATGAAAATAAACAATGAATCATTTTCGGAATACATATTTGTTAAAAAATCATTTAATTGGGAAAGCGGTTTTATCCAGTCGTCTATAATGATATTTTCAAGAGCATTGGCTGAAGCTATACCGTTTGATAAATCATTGCGTTTTCATCAAGATATAGACTGGATACTTAAGGTGCAAAGATCTGGTCTGGATTATTTATATATACAAAATCCAATGAAAACTGTTTTATATTATTCCACTGCAGATAGTGTATCCAAAAAAATAACTGCAGATGATTCCTTCTCTTGGGCTTTAAGGTCTTTTGACCCTATGGATAAACGGCCTCTGGGTGATTTCTTGCTTACGCAAACATTCAGATTCGCTAAAAGCAACGGCGGATATATAAAGTCATGGGAGGTTTTTTTTAACGGTATCAAGTGGGGGCAGCCTTCTATATATTCAATCACCTTGGCTTTGTCAGCTTTATTATTGCCAAAGAGTGTGAAAAGTGTATTAAAGAAAATTTTGAAAAGATAATGCCTTAATATGATTTATTCTTGAACATACTATAAATTTACTTACTTGTGCACATTAGTGCGCTTTTTTTAGATGTTATTTTTCAGTTAGTGTATGTTAAAGTATGTGGCAGTTCATCGTCTGCGAACTTGTCGCAGTGACCACACCTGACAGGAGTATGTAATGTCCAAGCAACAGATCGGGGTTGTCGGTATGGCAGTGATGGGGCGTAACCTTGCGCTCAACATCGAAAGCCGTGGTTATACCGTCTCCGTTTTCAACCGCTCCCGTGAAAAGACCGAAGAAGTGATTGCCGAGAATCCCGGTAAGAGGCTAGTCCCATATTATACCTTGCAGGAGTTCGTTGAATCGCTCGAAACTCCGCGCCGTATCCTGTTAATGGTGAAGGCGGGCGCAGGCACTGATAGTGCCATCGATTCGCTGAAGCCTTACCTTGATAAAGGCGACATCATCATTGATGGCGGCAACACCTTCTTCCAGGACACCATCCGTCGTAACCGTGAACTGTCTGCCGAAGGTTTTAACTTTATCGGTACCGGTGTTTCTGGTGGCGAAGAGGGGGCTCTGAAAGGTCCTTCGATCATGCCTGGCGGTCAGAAAGAAGCTTATGAACTGGTTGCTCCGATCCTGAAGCAAATCGCAGCTGTCGCAGAAGACGGTGAGCCGTGCGTAACCTATATTGGTGCGGATGGTGCGGGTCATTATGTCAAAATGGTGCATAACGGTATTGAATACGGTGATATGCAGCTGATTGCTGAAGCCTATGCGTTACTGAAAGGTGGCTTGGCGCTTTCTAATGAAGAGCTGGCGCAAACCTTTACCGAATGGAATGAAGGTGAACTGAGCAGCTATCTGATTGACATCACCAAAGATATCTTCACCAAAAAAGATGAAGAGGGTAAATACCTCGTCGATGTCATTCTTGATGAAGCAGCTAATAAAGGCACCGGTAAGTGGACCAGCCAGAGCTCATTGGATCTCGGCGAGCCACTGTCCCTGATCACCGAGTCGGTGTTTGCTCGCTATATCTCTTCTCTTAAAGAGCAGCGCGTAGCGGCATCTAAAGTGTTGACTGGCCCGCAGGCCAAACCTGCTGGTGATAAAGCAGAGTTTATCGAAAAAGTACGCCGCGCACTGTACCTCGGTAAAATCGTTTCTTATGCACAAGGCTTCTCCCAGTTGCGTGCTGCTTCTGACGAGCATCACTGGGATCTGAACTACGGTGAGATCGCGAAGATTTTCCGTGCAGGCTGCATTATTCGCGCACAGTTCCTGCAGAAGATCACCGATGCTTATGCGCAAAATGCGGGCATTGCTAACCTGCTGTTGGCACCCTACTTCAAACAGATTGCTGATGACTATCAGCAAGCGTTGCGTGATGTGGTGGCCTATGCTGTTCAGAATGGTATTCCGGTGCCGACGTTCTCTGCAGCCATTGCCTACTACGATAGCTACCGTTCCGCGGTTCTGCCGGCGAACCTGATCCAGGCGCAGCGTGACTATTTCGGCGCGCATACCTATAAACGTACTGATAAAGACGGTGTATTCCATACTGAGTGGATGGAATAAATTTTTGACCAGTCAGGCCATCTGGCCTGACTGTTGTTAACGTTGTATTTTATTTTATAAACTGACCAAAAATATTTCCTTTCTGAAAATTCTTCTAATACTTAATTTTTATTTTTTAAGAGTTTATCATATTTACTATCATGTACTCCTATATTAGTCTGCTTCTGGCCCCAGTAATTTACTGGGTGTTAAATAACAGGGTTTTAATTAAAGGATATTAATATGTTGCTTCCTGTAATCATGGCTGGCGGTACTGGCAGCCGTCTCTGGCCGATGTCTCGCGAGCTTTACCCGAAACAGTTCCTCCGGCTGTACGGGCAAAACTCCATGCTGCAGGAAACCATCTCGCGCCTTTCCGGTCTGGATACCCATGAACCCATGGTTATCTGCAATGAAGAGCACCGTTTCCTGGTGGCCGAACAGTTAAGGCAACTCAATAAGCTGTCGAAAAATATTATCCTTGAGCCTGTGGGCCGCAACACAGCGCCTGCTATCGCCCTCGCGGCGCTGCAGGCAACGTTGAACGGCGACGACCCGCTGATGCTGGTTCTGGCCGCAGACCACATTATCAACAATCGGCAGGTCTTCCACGATGCTATCCGCGTGGCGGAGCAGTATGCTGATGAAGGGCATCTGGTCACCTTCGGGATTGTGCCGAACGCCCCGGAAACCGGCTACGGCTATATCCAGCGCGGCGTGGCGCTCACCGACAGCGCACACACCCCTTACCAGGTGGCCCGCTTCGTTGAGAAGCCGGACCGGGAGCGCGCCGAGGCCTACCTCGCCTCCGGAGAATACTACTGGAACAGCGGCATGTTTATGTTCCGGGCGACAAAATACCTCGCCGAACTGGCCAAATTCCGCCCGGATATCCTTGAAGCTTGCCAGGCGGCGGTCAACGCCGCCGATAACGGCAGCGATTTTATCAGCATTCCGCATGACATTTTCTGCGAGTGCCCCGATGAGTCCGTCGACTATGCGGTGATGGAAAAAACCGCCGATGCGGTGGTGGTTGGCCTCGATGCCGACTGGAGCGATGTCGGCTCCTGGTCCGCCCTGTGGGACGTCAGCCCGAAAGATGAGCTGGGTAATGTTCTGACTGGCGATGCCTGGGTACACAACAGTCAGAATTGCTACATCAACAGCGATGAAAAGCTGGTGGCGGCCATCGGCGTTGAGGATCTGGTGATTGTCAGCACCAAGGATGCGGTTCTGGTGATGAATAAAAACCGCGCCCAGGACGTAAAAAAGGTCGTGGAGTACCTGAAAAATAACCAGCGCAGCGAATATAAACGTCACCGCGAAATTTACCGTCCGTGGGGACGCTGCGACGTGGTGGTGCAGACTCCGCGTTTTAATGTGAACCGCATCACCGTCAAGCCGGGTGGTGCGTTCTCCATGCAGATGCACCACCACCGCGCCGAGCACTGGGTGATCCTCGCGGGCACAGGACAGATAACGGTCAACGGCAAGCAGTTTCTGTTGACTGAGAATCAGTCAACCTTTATTCCCATTGGTGCCGAACACTGCCTCGAGAACCCGGGACGTATCCCGCTGGAGGTGCTGGAGATCCAGTCCGGCTCCTATCTGGGTGAAGACGACATTATCCGTATTAAAGACCAGTATGGTCGTTGCTAACTTTTGCAGGACATTGATTCAGAATGACACAGTTAACCTGTTTTAAAGCCTACGATATTCGCGGTGAACTGGGCGAAGAATTAAACGAAGATATCGCCTACCGCATCGGACGCGCCTATGGTGAGTTCCTGAAGCCAAAAACGATAGTGGTGGGTGGCGATGTCCGCCTGACCAGCGAGTCCCTGAAGCTGGCGCTGGCCAATGGCCTGATGGACGCGGGCACGGATGTGCTGGATATCGGCCTGAGCGGCACCGAAGAGATTTACTTTGCCACCTTCCACCTGGGTGTGGATGGGGGAATTGAAGTGACGGCCAGCCACAACCCGATGAACTACAACGGCATGAAGCTGGTGCGCGAGAACGCGAAACCCATCAGTGGTGACACCGGCCTGCGCGACATCCAGCGTCTGGCGGAAGCGAACCAGTTCCCGGCGGTAGACCCGGCGCGAAGCGGCAGCCTGCGCCAGATTTCGCTGCTGAAGGAGTACGTCGACCACCTGATGGGGTACGTAGACCTGGCGAACTTCACACGCCCGCTGAAGCTGGTGGTGAACTCTGGCAATGGTGCAGCCGGTCATGTGATCGAAGAATTGGAAAAACGTTTTGTTGCCGCCAGTGTGCCGGTGACCTTTATTAAGGTGCATCACCAGGCGGATGGCAACTTCCCTAACGGTATTCCAAACCCGCTGCTGCCGGAGTGCCGTCAGGACACCGCTGACGCGGTGCGCAAGCACGGTGCGGATATGGGGATTGCCTTTGACGGTGACTTCGACCGCTGCTTTATGTTCGATAACGATGCTGAATTTATCGAAGGCTATTATATTGTTGGCCTGCTGGCGGAAGCGTTCCTGCAGAAGCAGCCGGGGGCGAAAATCATTCACGACCCGCGTTTGACGTGGAACACGGTGGACATCGTAACCCGCAGCGGCGGTCAGCCGGTGATGTCGAAGACCGGGCATGCATTCATCAAGGAACGGATGCGCCAGGAAGATGCCATCTACGGCGGTGAAATGAGTGCGCACCATTATTTCCGTGATTTTGCCTACTGCGACAGTGGAATGATCCCGTGGCTGCTGGTAGCGGAGCTGCTGTGCCTGAAGAACAGCTCGCTAAAATCGCTGGTGGCAGACCGCCAGGCGGCGTTCCCGGCTTCAGGGGAGATTAACCGCAAGCTGGAGAATGCGGCAGCGGCGATTGCCCGCATCCGTGAACGTTATGAACCTGATGCGACCAGTGTGGACACCACCGACGGTATCAGTATTGAATACCCGGAGTGGCGCTTTAATCTGCGCAGTTCGAATACCGAGCCGGTCGTGCGTTTGAATGTTGAATCTAAATCAAATACCGAATTAATGAAAATGATGACGTTGGAGTTACTGACGTATTTGGTTTAAATTAAATGGTAGTCAACTTACCTTAAAAGAAATTTCATTAGTACTATTCCGATTTTGAGAATTGATTTTATTTTTAATATTTACAATCTAAGATTTTATCAAATATTGTAAGTGTTAAGTAATTAAATGACTTTACTATCAGAAAGAGATAAAATATGAAGATCCTTGTCACCGGCGGTGCAGGTTTTATTGGTTCTGCAGTTGTTCGTCATATCATTGAAAATACCTCCGACGATGTACGCGTAATAGATTGCCTGACCTACGCTGGCAACCTTGAATCCCTGGCACCGGTGGCCGGCAATGAACGCTACTCGTTTTCTCAGACCGATATCACCGATGCTGCTGCTGTGGCAGCCCAGTTCAGCGATTTTCGCCCGGATATCGTCATGCACCTCGCCGCAGAAAGTCATGTGGACCGCTCCATTGATGGCCCGGCTGCCTTTATTCAGACCAACCTGATCGGCACCTTTACTCTGCTGGAGGCGGCACGTCACTACTGGTCTGCTCTCGATACGGCGCACAAGCAAGCTTTCCGCTTCCACCATATCTCCACCGATGAAGTCTACGGCGACCTGCACGGTACCGATGACCTGTTCACCGAAGAGACGCCGTACGCGCCAAGCAGCCCGTACTCCGCCTCTAAAGCGGGCAGCGACCATCTGGTTCGCGCCTGGAACCGTACCTATGGCCTGCCGGTGGTGGTGACCAACTGCTCCAACAACTACGGCCCGTATCACTTCCCGGAGAAACTGATCCCGCTGACCATCCTCAACGCCCTGGCGG